>Ga0207426_1000384_pt1 | contig 75904 bp, 87 predicted proteins | sample AraplaMF_Cvi_mMS_FD_184265 | JGI IMG/M metagenome (GOLD analysis project Ga0207426, IMG submission 184265) | Arabidopsis root microbial communities from the University of North Carolina, USA - plate scrape MF_Cvi_mMS (SPAdes) (version 2) | ecosystem: Host-associated > Plants > Roots > Endosphere...
GCCGATCAACTACCCCACGGTGCCGAAGAAGACCGAGCGGCTGCGCATCACGCCGACCCCGCTGCATTCCGATGCCGATATCGCCCATCTGGTCGAGGCGCTGCATTCGCTCTGGTCGCGCTGTGCACTCGCAAGGCACGTAGCCTGATCTTTCGATTATCGTTCGGCCGTAACGCGGCGCCTCCATTGGAGGCGCTGACAGCGGCCTGTTTCGGCGATCATCAGGCGCAGCAACAAACCTGTCTTCGCAAGGACAGGGCGATCCAGCTCCATCGCATTTCCTCCAACCCTTACATCATCCGGCAATCCGGCCCCGCCGATGCGCGCCCGGTCTTGCTCGCGCCATCCCTATTATTCCGCCACTGCACTTGCTGACTGGACGCTCGGCGGGAAAGAGAAAACCTTTTCTCACTTGACATGCGAGTTGGTAAAAGCTTTTCTCAGCTCACTTCAGAAGGAGGAAGGTCTGAACATATCGGGAGGAAAAAGGGGCAGGATTACCATCCACGAGGTGGCGGCGGCTGCCGCGGTGAGCATCTCGACGGCGTCGAAAGCGCTCAACGATACCGGCCGGATGGGGTCGGAAACGCGTGAACGGGTGAAGCGGATCGCCGCCGAAATCGGCTACCGGCCGAATGCGCTGGCAAGAGGTCTTCTCAGCAAGCGCAGTTTCACCGTCGGGCTGCTGACGAACGATACCTACGGCCGTTTCACGCTGCCTGTCATGGCGGGTATTTCGGACGCGCTCGTCGATCACGGCGTTTCGGTCTTCCTGTGCGCCATCGAAGACGATCCGGCGCTGGCGCAGATCCATGTCGATGCGATGCTGGACAAACAGGTGGACGGCATCATCGCGACCGGAAAACGCCTGGATCGGCGCCTGCCCGTCGATCTGTCGAATTTGCATGTGCCTGTCGTCTACGCCTTCACGGAGGGGACGCAGAACAGCGTTACCTTCCGGTCGGACGACGAACAGGGTGCGCGGCTGGCGGTGGAATGGCTCGTGAAGATCGGGCGGCGGCGGATTGCGCATATCACCGGGCCGGAGGACTTCTTCTCGGTGCGGGAACGTGCCGGCGCTTATCACGAGGTGGCCGGTCACCGCGAACCGGTGCTCTACGGCGTCTGGTCGGAAAGCTGGGGCCATGAAGCGGTCGAACAGCTTTGGAAGAGACCGGGAGAAAAACCGGATGCGCTCTTCTGCGGCAATGACCAGATCGCCCGCGGTGCTGTGGATGCGTTGCGCGAGCGCGGCGTCAAGGTGCCCCAGGACGTCTCGGTCATCGGCTTCGACAATTGGGAGATTGTCGCGGCCCAGACGCGGCCGCCGCTGACGACGGTGGACATGGAACTGAAGGAACTCGGACGGCAGGCCGGATTGACGGTGCTGGCGCTCGCGGAAGGACGGCCGGTCGAGCCGGGCGTGAGGAAATTGCCCTGCCGGCTGATCGTCCGACAGTCATGCGGGAGCAAAGCTTCCACGGAATGAGAACAAGGGAATGAGCAAAGGCGCAGGGAGATGCGCCATATCGGGAGGAGTATCATGATCAAGCGTCTATTGGCGGCGACCAGCATCGCTACCTTATGTCTGGTGTCGGCCGCGTCGGCTGCCGAAAATGTCGAGATGTGGGTTCGCTCGGGGATCGGCGACGCCTTCAAGAAGGTCGTCGAAGCCTATAATTCCGGTCACGAGAACAAGGTCGTGATGACCGAGGTGCCGTTCTCCGAGCTCGTGCAGAAATATGCGACGGCGATCGCCGGCGGACAGGCGCCGGACGCCCTGTCGATGGATCTGATCTACAACCCTGCCTTTGCCGCGGCCGGCCAGCTGGAAGACCTGACGGACTGGGCGAAGTCGCTTCCCTATTTCAACTCGCTTTCGCCGTCGCATGTTCGGCTCGGCACCTATCAGGACCGGATCTACGGCTTGCCGCTTTCGGTCGAAACCTCCGTCTTCGCCTGGAACAAGGATCTCTATAAGAAGGCCGGGCTCGACCCGGAGAAGGCACCGGCGAATTGGGACGAAATCACCACCAATGCCGAGAAGATCCGGGCGCTGGGGGATGATACCTACGGCTTCTATTTCTCCGGCGGCGGCTGCGGCGGCTGCATGATCTTCACCTTCACGCCACTCGTCTGGGGCGCCGGCGTCGATATCCTGTCGGCCGACAGCAAGACGGCGACGCTGGATACGCCTCAGATGCGCAAGGCGGTCGATATCTACCGCAACATGGTCAAGAAGGACCTCGTGCCGGCGGGTGCTGCCAGCGACAACGGCGCCAACTTCCTGACCTTCACCAACGGCAAGATCGGACAGCAAAGCCTCGGCGCCTTTGCCATCGGCACACTGGTGACCGAACACCCCGATATCAACTTCGGCGTGACCCTCATTCCTGGTGTCGACGGCAAGCCTTCGTCCTTTGCCGGCGGCGACAATTTCGTCATCACCAAGGGCACGAAGAAGATCGATGCGGTGAAGGAGTTCCTCGAATACGTCTATTCGATGGACGGCCAGAAGATCATGGCGAAATATGGCAGCCTGCCGACGCGCGGTGATATCGCCGACAAGGTGCTGGAGGGTCTCGACCCGCGCATGCAGGTTGGCCTCAAGGCGATTGCCGTCGCCAAGACGCCCTATACGCTGCAGTTCAACGATCTGATCAACAGCGCCAACGGGCCTTGGGCAAGCTTCACCAACGCCGCGATCTTCGGCGAGGACGTCGACGGCGCGTTTTCGAGCGCCCAGTCGGAAATGCAATCGATCATCGATAGCGGCCAATAACTCTCCCTCGGCCGCGGCCGGGGAGCGGTGGCAGCTTCCCGGCCAATTTCAATTGACAGATGCGGAGCGTTTGATGACCGGTTTCGGTTCGGAGATCCTGTTGCCTCGACGCAGACGACGGCGCAAATCGAACTGGCGCGGCCTCGTCTACATCGCGCCTGCTATGGCGCTGGTCATCGTCTTCTTCATCATGCCGGTTCTCTTCACTGGATGGATGAGCCTTCACAACTGGCCGCTGATGGGGGCGTCGCGCTGGATCGGCTTCAACAATTACGTTCGCATGGCCAACGACAGCCGCTTCATGACGGCGCTGAATTTCACGGCCTATTATACGGTGATCGTCACTGTCGCGATCTTCGCGATCGCCTTTCCGCTGGCGATCTTCGTCGAAAAGGAACGGCAGTTCGTCAGCGCCTACCGCACGATCATCTTCCTGCCCGTCGTGGTCGGCCTTGCCACGGCCTCGCTGCTGTGGGTCTGGCTTGCCAATGTCGATAGCGGCTTCATCGGTCCCGCCTTGAAGGCGCTCGGTCTTCTGGAAAAGAGCCCCAATCTTCTCGCGACCTTCGACACCGCCTTTCTGACTGTTGTGGTGATGGTCGTCTGGAAGATCGCCGGCTTCACCATGATCATTCTTCTAACCGGGCTCCAGGCCATTCCGTCCGAGCTGACGGAGGCCGCCCGCATCGACGGCGCCGGCCGCTGGCAGCGGTTCAGGCATCTGACCTTGCCGCTGATGCGCAAGACGATCGCGCTGGCGCTGATCGTCTCCGTCACCGGTTCGATCCTCGCCTTCGACCAGTTCTACATCATGACCGCAGGCGGACCGCAGAACAAGATGATCTCGGTGGTCTACTACATCTTCAATCAGTCCTTCGTGTCGTTCAATCTCGGTTATGGCGCAGCACTCTCGATCGTGCTTCTCGCCATCCTGGTGGCGATCAGCATCGTGCAGCTCTGGCTGCTTCGCGTCGGGGAGGAGCGTCCATGACCACCTCAAAAGAGCGCCGCGCGCGCAAGGCGATCCGGACGAAATCGGCCTATCACCTGACCGGTATCGCCATATCGATCTTCTTTCTCGCCCCCTTCGTGATCACGCTCCTGTCTTCCTTCCGGCATGGCACGGAGGCCAGTCTGCCGCCCTTGCCGCCGTGGCCGACCTCCGGCGTCAGCATCGATTCCTATGCGCTGCTCGATACGTTCGGCGCCGGCATCTGGCGGCACATGATCAATTCGCTGTTCGTTTCGGTCGCCACCGTGGTGCTCACCGTCGCCGTCAGCCTGCTCGCCGGCTACGGCTTCTCGCGCTACCGGTTCCCAATGAAGAATGCGCTCTTCGTGTTGATCATCGCGACGCTGATGATCCCGTTCCAATCGATCCTGACGCCGCTCTTCATCATCCTGGCAAAGCTCGGCCTCAACAATTCGCTGCTTGGGCTGACGCTCGTCTATGTGACGCTGCAACTGCCATTCTCTGTCTTCATGATGCGCAACGCCTTCGACGCCGTGCCGAAGGAGATCGAAGAGGCGGCGCGCATCGACGGCGCGCGCGACCTCAGGCTCTTGGTCCGGGTTCTTCTGCCGCTGGTGCTTCCCGGTGTGGCGACGGTCGCGATCTTTGCTTTCCTCAACGCCTGGAACGAGTTTCTCGCGGCGCTCGTGCTGCTCTCCAGCAATGAGAAATACACCCTGCCGGTGCTGATGACGGCGGTTCGCGCCGGACGGCTCGGCGCCATCAACTGGGGAGCGGTCCAAGCCGGTGTCGTCGTCATGACGATCCCCTGCCTGATCGTCTTCCTGCTTTTGCAACGCTACTACATGCGCGGGCTGATGGCCGGCGCGGTGAAATGATTTGAGAGAAAGTGGAGCCATGACCAAAGCAAGCAACGATCGCCAGTTTCGTCCCGTCGCCGTTCCCGATGTCGAGCTCGGCGGCTTCTGGGGCAAATGGCAGGACGCCGTCTGCAATTCCACCGCCGAGACCCTGCTCGACCGCTGCGTCGAGGCCGGCATGCTCAAGGCGGTCGATGTCAGCCAGCCGAGCCCCGGGGTCGTCATTCCCATTCAGCCTTGGGGCGGGACGACGCAGATGTTCTGGGATTCCGACCTCGGCAAGTCGATCGAGACCATCGCCTATTCGCTTTATCGCCGGCCGAACCCGAAGCTCGAGGCGCGCGCCGACGAAATCATCGACATGTATGAGAAACTGCAGGACGAGGACGGTTATCTGAACGCCTGGTTCCAGCGCGTCGAACCGAACCGCCGCTGGACCAATCTGCGCGACCATCATGAGCTCTATTGCGCCGGCCATCTCATGGAAGCCGCGGTCGCCTATTACCAGGCGACCGGCAAACGCAAGCTGCTCGACATCATGTGCCGCTATGCCGATTACATGATCAAGATTTTTGGCCACGGCGAAGGCCAGATATCAGGCTATTGCGGCCATGAGGAAGTCGAGCTGGCACTGGTCAAGCTCGCCCGCGTGACCGGCGAGAAGAAATATCTCGACCTGTCGAAATATTTCATCGACGAACGCGGCACCGAGCCGCATTTCTTCACCGCCGAGGCAAGCCGCGACGGCCGCAATGTCTCCGAATACCACCAGAAGACCTATGAATATGCGCAGGCGCACCAGCCGGTGCGTGCGCAGACGAAGGTCGTCGGCCATGCGGTGCGCGCCATGTACCTCTATTCGGGCATGGCCGACATCGCCACCGAATACAAGGACGACAGCCTGACGGCGGCGCTGGAAACGCTCTGGGACGATCTGACCACCAAGCAGATGTACATTACCGGCGGCATCGGCCCGGCAGCCTCCAACGAAGGCTTCACCGACTATTACGACCTGCCCAATGCCACCGCCTATGCCGAGACCTGCGCTTCGGTCGGCCTGGTGTTCTGGGCAAGCCGAATGCTCGGCCGCGGTCCGGATCGGCGCTATGCCGATATCATGGAGCAGGCGCTTTACAACGGCGCGCTGCCGGGGCTTTCGACCGACGGCAAGACGTTCTTCTATGACAATCCGCTCGAAAGTGCCGGCAAGCACCACCGCTGGAAGTGGCACCATTGCCCCTGCTGCCCGCCCAACATTGCCCGGCTGGTGACCTCGATCGGCTCCTATATGTACGCCGTTGCCGACAACGAGATCGCCGTGCATCTCTATGGCGAGAGCACCGCGCGGCTGAAGCTTGCCAACGGCGCCAACGTGGAGCTCGAGCAGGTGACCAACTACCCGTGGGAGGGCGCGGTCGCCTTTACCACCCGGCTGGAGAGGCCGGCGCGCTTCGCGCTGTCGCTGCGCATCCCGGACTGGGCGGAGGGCGCCACCCTCAGCATCAACGGAACGATGCTCGATCTCAACGCCAATATGCAGGACGGATATATCAGGATCGATCGTGAATGGGCCGACGGCGATCGTGTCGCCCTCTACCTGCCGCTTTCGCTTCGCCCGCAATATGCCAATCCGAAGGTGCGTCAGGATGCCGGCCGGGTCGCATTGATGCGCGGCCCGCTCGTCTATTGCGTCGAAACCACAGACAATGGCGAAGACCTCAACGCCATCGTCCTGCCCCGCGAGCTTCCGGCCGCCGAAACCGTGGTGCTGAAGGATCTCAACGATGCCGTCGCCCTCGATCTCCAGGTCGAGCGCGAGGAAACATCGAATTGGGGAACGCCGCTCTACCGCAAAGCGCCGGCCGAAAGGCAGGTCGCCACCGCGCGTTTCGTGCCCTATCATCTCTGGGACAACCGCGCGCCCGGAGAGATGCTCGTCTGGGTCCAGTCGGACAAATAGGCCGTTTGGGGATGACGAAGGATATGGGTAACAAGAGCGTCGTGCTCCAGGACGTGCGAAAAAGCTATGGCAGTCTGCAGGTGGTTCACGGCATCGACCTGACGATCGCTGAGGGCGAATTCGTCGTCTTCGTCGGGCCGTCCGGCTGCGGAAAATCGACGCTTCTTCGCATGATCGCCGGCTTGGAAGACGTGACCGACGGGGAGGTCGAAATCAAGGGACGTGTTGTCACCGATCTCGATCCATCCGAGCGCGGCATCGCCATGGTCTTCCAGTCCTACGCGCTCTATCCGCATATGAGCGTGCGGGAGAATCTGGCCTTCGGCTTGAAGATGGCGCGCACGCAAGCCGCCGAGATAGAGACGCGTGTCAAGGCCGCGTCCGCGATCCTGAAGATCGATCATCTTCTCGACCGGCGGCCGGGACAGCTTTCCGGCGGTCAGCGGCAGCGCGTGGCGATCGGCCGTGCGATCGTGCGCAAGCCCGATGTCTTCCTGTTCGACGAACCGCTGTCCAATCTCGATGCGGAACTGCGCGTTTCGATGCGCATCGAGATCGCCCGCCTTCACCGCGAACTCGGCAACACGATGATCTATGTCACGCACGACCAGACCGAGGCGATGACGCTCGCCGACAAGATCGTCGTGCTGCGCGATGGCCGTGTCGAACAGGCCGGGACGCCCCGGGAAATCTACGAAAATCCCTCGAATACCTTCGTCGCGGGCTTCATCGGCTCGCCTCGGATGAACCTTTTGAACGCCCGCTGGGGTGAGGGCGGTCTGGTCGAAGTCGCAGGCCGGCGCATCGGCAGCGGCTTGCCGCCGGCAGACAGGCCGGTTGGCGCCGCGGTGACGCTCGGCCTGCGGCCGGAGCATCTGAAGGTGGCATCCGACCTTTCGGGCAGCCTGACGGCCAGGGTCGATTTTTCGGAGTATCTCGGCGGAACGCAATATCTCTATTGCCAGCTTGCCGATGGCCAGTCGCTCACCGTCGAGCATCGGTCACCGGTCAGCATCGCGGCGGGTGAGCAGGTGAGCCTGCTGTTCGAACCGTCGGATTGCAGATTGTTCGACGAGGGCGGCAACCGGTTGCGGTAATGGCGGCCGCCAGGGATAAGCGGGCGGCCTCTCGGCGAACGGCCCGTGGGCATTTCACACGGCGATCGCCGGTGTCATGAGCTCCGCCGCTCTCTGCCGGGCCTGCCTGTCGGCGGCGAAGACATCGTCCATGCCGGCAGCCGACGGCAGGCCGGCGAGATCGTCCATGACCCTCTCGGTGATCTCGGCCATGGCAAGGAAGGGCAGCCGCCCCTCGATGAAGGCTTCAAGCGCCACTTCCTTGGCGCCGTTCAGCACCGCACCCTGAACGCCGCCGCGCGTCATCGCCAGGCGCGCCAGCCGCAACGCGGGAAACCGCACCTCATCCGGCGCCTCGAAATCCAGCCTGGCGAGCTTGGCGAAATCCAGCCGCTCGATCGGCAGGTTCGGCCGGCGCGGAAAGGACAGGGCATAACCGATGGCGGTGCGCATATCCGGTGCGCCGAGCTGCGCCAGCACCGACCCGTCCGTATAGCCGACCATGGAATGGATGATCGATTGCGGATGGAGGATGACTTCGATCTGTTCGGGCCTGAGACCGAAAAGGTGCCGGGCTTCGATCATCTCCAGCGCCTTGTTGAACATCGAGGCGCTGTCGATCGAGATCTTCAACCCCATCGACCAGTTCGGGTGGGCGCGCGCGCTTTCCACCGTCACATCGGCCATCTGCCGCAGCGAGGCGGTGCGGAAGGGACCACCCGACGCCGTCAGGATGACGCGCTCGACGGCGTGGCGCTGGGTTTCCTCCAGCACCTGGAAGATGGCATTGTGCTCGCTGTCGACAGGAAGCAGCCTGCCGCCGCCCCGGCGAACGGCTGCGATAAAGAGATCGCCCGCCGATACCAGGCATTCCTTGTTGGCAAGGGCGATATCGGCGCCGCGGCGCGCAGCCGCAAGCGTCGGCGCCAGGCCTGCGGTGCCGACGATTGCCGCCATCACCCAGTCGGCTTCGCGCTCAGCCGCTTCCATCAGGCCGGATCTTCCCGAGGCGACGGCGATGCCGCTGCCGGAAAGTTCGCTTTTCAGTGATTCGTAGTGCCGGTCGTTCGCCGTTACCGCCAGCCGCGCGCCGGATGATTTCGCCTGCCGGGCCAGCAATTCTATATTGCCGTTGCCGGTCAGCACGGAGATTTCGAAATTCTCCCGTCCGCCCAGGTGCTCGACGACATTGAGTGTATTCTGGCCGATCGAACCCGTCGAACCGAAGATGCTGAGGCGCCGCGGCGCGCTTTTGCCGGTCATCATGTGAAATTTCGCGAAAATTTCTCTCGTAGGCTCAGGCTCTACTAGGGTTTGGAAGGGGCGGCAAGTGTGCGGTGCAGCAGATTTCAGCCCGTAAGGGGTTTACAGAGCCGCAGGTAGATGTGATCCTTCTAACATTGCTGGCGGAATCGCGATTCCGCTGCGGCCGGTCACGGTCGCATGGCAATTCGGGGCGCTGCGGCGTCCATCGAAGAACTGGCACGCGTGCCGCCGGCCTTTTCGGCCAACATTAAATCGAGGATGAAACCGGGATGGACGGCTTGCCGTGATCCCCCATCGCGTTCGGCTGCGAGCGCTTCATGTCCGCTGTTGGGTCAGTTTCGGCACGGCGGCCCTGTGTCAGGTCAAAACGTTCTTAACTTCATGACGACATTCAAAATAGCATGCATTCTTTTCGCCATCCTGCTCTCGCTCACGGTTGCAGCGAGAGCTGATGATCTGGTGATCTGGTCGCCGGCCAAGCTTTCGGACCGGTCTTACAAGGCGACCTTGGGTTTTCGCCTGCCGGCGGAATGGGAAACGAGCGCCGGCGCCGATATCGCCCTCGCCTCGACCAAAGGCGGGGCGCCGCTGCCCGATTCCGAACAGGCAATGCTCTGGGGCAGGATCGTAAAGACGGCCGTCACGCCAGCGGGCCAATCGCAGCAGGGCGCGAAGGTCAGCGTCGATACGCTGCGCGGCAGCGGCGCGCTGACGCTGAGCCGCTCGCGCAGCTGGATCCTGTCCGATTCGCTCGACATGCAATCGAGCCGGTCCATCAGCGTTCAATTTGATGCGGTCGATATCAGGCAGGCCTCGGTGACGGCATCGCAGGCGCTGAAACTGATCCATCCCTGGACGGGAACGTCGCTTTCGGCGGGCACAGGCGTCAGCAATGCCAGCGGCGACTTCTCGAGCACGGTGGCGGTCAACCAGGCCATCCTGCCGAACCTCAATCTCGATGCCTCGGTGAACAATCCGTTTTCGGGAGGTGAGACCGGCAGCATCAATCTCCGCTATCGCGTGCAGTGGTAGCGGCGCTGAAACCAACTCCGTCGAACGGCGTTTGCTAAGCAGGTTTCACGGAGGAATGGATCATGGTTTTCAAGGAGCAGACATTTCACGGGCTCGAGCCCGAGATGGAAGCGGAAATCGCCAATCGTGCATCTGTTGAGGCGGATGTCGCCAATGCGCTGGCGATTGCCGGCGGGATCGATGCATCCGATGTCGAGGTGACGATGGAAAACGACCACATCGTGCTCACCGGCACTGTCGGCACGGTCGGCGAGATCGAACGGGCAACCGTGGTCGCCAAGGCGGTCGAGGGCGTGCATTCGGTGCAGAACCGAATCCTGCTTGGCGGCCCGCTTGGTGGATTGTCACTTGACGGCACGCATTAAACCGAACGCTCGCTCCGGGGCCAAACATCCCGGACGAGGACTATCTCCACGTCGTCACCGGTAGGGCCGCGCTCAGCTGGTCAACCGGCGAAGCGTTCGACGAGGAAGGACGAGCCGGCCAGACGATCCGTCTTCTGCATGGCGCCCGACCCCTGCGGCTGGTAGGCGATGGCCAGCAGCACGGCGCTGACGGCGACATAGGCGATGGCCAAAAGAATCATCTTGATACGCATGATGAACACTCCCGTTTCGCAATAAACGCGGCTGATATTGCGAAAGTTCCTCATCTGCGAGATCGAGGCGAGATCAGATGAAAAGCCCGGCTGCGAAGATCAGCCGGGCTTTCCCGTAGGGATTTGCCTTATCGGCAGATTCGGGTTTCCTTGACGACCGTATGGCCATGACGGCGGATTTTTTCCGTCTTGGTGAAGCAATCCTGGGAGACGTGGCGCGGCCTCATGTGATGGCGGTAATAGGGCCGTTCCGCATGACGGTAGGTGGGACGCGCGTCGTCCGTGGTGATGGTTAAACTTGCCGCCTGGGACGGCATTGCGGAAAAGATAGATGCAGCAGTGAGCGTGCAGGCAAGGATAATCTGTTTCATGACAAGTCTCTCTTTCTGAGTTGGTCATTCTGGGTTGGTCAGGGCATCAACTCGCCGGAAGTGCCGTCGGTTCAATCACATAGCGTTACCGATTGTGTCGAAGGCAGAAACCTTTACGGCCGCGGATCGTTAGCGCAGGGGACAGCCGGAGGCATCGATCATGGGTCCGATTGCAAGAATCTTCGCTATTGTCGCCGGGCTTGCCGGCGGCACGGTGTTTTCGCAGGCGCCGGAATTTGCGCAGCAATACCGCCAGCGGATCGGCGGGGCGATCGACGAATTGCGCGTCATCGTCGAGGATTTCAATGCCCAGGCGGCCGAACACCATCTCGATCGCCAGCAAGCGCTGAACGCCTATGCGCAATCGTCCGATGATTTCCTGCGCGACCGCGGCGTCTCGATGCGCAGCACGATCACGCGCTACGAAACGCTGCTGTCGCAGCAGCTCCACCTCGGTACCGCCGCATCCGTCGCCAAGCCCTTCGTGCTGCTGGGCAATGCCGATGACGTCGTCTTCGCCAATACCTGGCGTGATTTCGTGCCCGGCGTGCCGGTCAGTTTTGCCGGGCTTGTCTGGGGCGCGATCGGTTTTATCGGTGGCTGGATCGTGGCGGCGCTGCTGGGATTAGGCGCGCGGCAGGCGGTGAGGACGCGGCGGGTCCATCGTGAGGTGCGGTAACCAACGACGGCGAAAGCGGCTTGGTGCGAGCTTGTCTCGAGGAGGAAATTAAGAATTTTGCGAGCGGGCTAGGCTTTGCGCTCGAATTCCCCCGCCAAATGTCGGCGGGGGGATCGTTGATATCGATCGAAACAGGCTCGTCCCGTTGCCTGCTTGATGATCGGGCCGGAGAGCCTTGTTACGCGGAAGCGGCCGCTTCCTTGGCGACGCCGCCGGACAGCAAGCGCCAGATACCGAACGCTACCGCGCCCATCGCCAGGAAGATCAAAAAGATCAGGAAGTTGTAGTAGATCATCGCCGCCAGCGCGACGAGGGCAAGCCCAAGGGCAATGGCCGGGACAACGGGATAGCCCCACGCCTTGAACGGTCGGGCAAGCTCGGGCTCGGTCCGACGAAGTTTGAACAGCGATGCCATGGAGACGATGTACATGATGATCGCGCCAAACACCGACATCGTGACGATATTGGCAGTCAGCGGCAAGCCGCCGATCTGGATCAGGTTGTCGGAGAAGATCGCCGCAATGCCGACAACGCCGCCTGCGAGGATAGCAAGGTAGGGCGTGCGGAATTTCGGATGGATCTTCGCGAGAACTTCCGGCAGGTAGCCGGCGCGACCCAGCGCGAAAATCTGCCTGGAATAGCCCATGATGATGCCATGGAACGATGCGATCAGGCCGAACAGGCCGATCCAGACGAGCATGTGCAGCCAGCCGGAGGATTCGCCGACGACAGCCTTCATCGCTTGCGGCAACGGATCGTTGATGTTGGACAGCATACGCCAGTCGCCAACGCCTCCCGCAAAGATCATCGTGCCGAAAGCAAGGAATACGAGGGTGAGAATCCCTGCGATATAGGCGATCGGCACGGTGCGGGTGGGGTTCTTGGTTTCCTCGGCAGCCATGGCCGCGCCTTCGATCGCCAGGAAGAACCAGATGGCGAACGGAATGGCGGCAAAGATGCCTCCAATGGCACCGACCGAGAATTCAGGAGCGCCAGCCCAGCCATTGGCCGCGAAGTTGGCGACGGAGAAGCCGGGCAGAACGACGCCCATAAACACCAGGAGTTCGATAATGGCGAGGATGGTAATGAAGAGCTCGAATGTCGCGGCGATGGTGACGCCGACGATATTGAGCGCCATGAAGATGAGATAGGCGCCGACGGCCGCCAGTTTTGGATCGAGCCCCGGGAACTGCACATTGAGATAGGCGCCGATCGCAAGCGCGATGGCCGGAGGGGCGAAGACGAATTCCACCAGTGTTGCAAAACCCGCAACGAAGCCGCCGAGCGGGCCGAAGGCCCTGAGCGCATAGGCAAACGGCCCACCGGCATGCGGAATAGCCGTCGTCAACTCCGTGAAGGAGAAAATGAAGGTGGTGTACATGACGGCGATCAGAATCGTGGTGATCAAGAAGCCGAGTGTGCCGGCCGCTGCCCAGCCATAGCTCCAGCCGAAATATTCGCCGGAGATGACGAGGCCGACTGCAAGTCCCCATAAGTGCAGCCCGGTCAGGCTCTTGGCGAGCGTCGGTTGAGAATTTGACATGATTGTTCCCCTGTTTTGTAGATTGAACTTTATGCTTCTTGGTGTGGCAGCGCTTCTATGGCGCCTTCGGCATTTTCCTTGAGATCCACACCGGTCAGCTGCAGTCGCAGCGCCTCCCGGACGATCCAAACGATCTTGTCGGCCGCGACCTCGTAGCTGAGCCCGTCGGCATGAATATTCGAAATACAGTTGCGCTCGCTGTCACGCCGTCCCGATTGCGGTCGGAACGTGATGTAGGCGCCGAGACTGTCAGGCACGCTTAGTCCCGGCCTCTCGCCGATCAGCACGATGGCAACTTCCGCACCAAACGCCGCCGCCGCCTCATCGCCAAATGCCACCCGCGCCTGTTCACCCAATATCACCGGTGCGACGCTGAAGGCCCCGAGACGCTTCATGCATGCGTTAAACAGCGGCACCGCGTGGTGCTCGACCGCCGAGGCCGAAAGTCCGTCGGCAATGATGAAGGCGATATCATAACGATCGCCTGGGCTCGGGAGATCGGCTGCGTTGGTCTGACGGCCGAGATCCGGGCGCGCCAGATAGATCGTACGGTCTTTGGCGCGAGATCGGATCCGGACCGTCGGCACGGGAGCAAGCTGCTTGGCAAGGGCGACAAAATCCACTTGCCCATGCACGGCGTCCCGCGCCCGGGCATGGGCAAGCTGGAAGTCGAGAATTGCCGATGTCGGCAAGGCGTCGCCGGCTCTTCCAAGCCCAATGCGGGCGCGTGTGGCGTTGCGGAACCGCGCAAACGGATCGCGTTCGAAGGGAGTCATGCCGATGCCCTATAGCTCAAGAGATTGCGGGAGAAGGCGCCCGAGGCGCTGGCAGGCGCAAGACGACCCGTGTGATCAAGCATGCCCATGCGATGGAGCCAGGCTTCGAACTCCGGAGCCGGCGGGCGATTGAACTGGTGCCTGAGGCCGACAATATCGTGGTAGGAAAGGCTCTGATAATTGAGCATGACGTCGTCGGCGCCGGGCACCGCGATCAGAAAGCTGACGCCCGCGACAGTCAGCAACACCATCAGATTGTCCATATCGTCCTGGTCGGCTTCCGCATGGTTCGTGTAGCAGACGTCGACGCCCATCGGCACGCCAAGCAGTTTGCCGCAGAAATGATCTTCGAGCCCGGCGCGGATAATTTGCTTGGCGTCGAAAAGATATTCGGGGCCAATGAAGCCGACCACCGTATTGACGAGCAACGGATTGAGTTCACGTGCAACGGCATAGGCCCGCGCCTCCACCGTCTGTTCGTCGACGCCATGATGGGCGTCGGCCGAGAGAGCGCTGCCTTGGCCGGTCTCCAGATACATGACATTGTTGCCGACCGTGCCGCGCTTCATGGAAAGTGCCGCCTGCTGGCCTTCCCTGAGGATGGCGAGGTCGACGCCGAAACCCCTGTTGGCGGCTTCCGAGCCGGCGATTGACTGGAACACCAGATCGAGCGGCGCTCCAGCCTCGATCGCCTTGATTGACGTGGTGACATGGGTCAACACGCAAGATTGGGTCGGGATATCGAACCGTTCGCGCAGCCGGTCGAAAAGAACCATCAATCTTGTGCAGGCCTCGAGATTGTCGGTAGCGGGGTTGATGCCGATCACCGCATCGCCGATCCCATAAAGAAGTCCGTCGAGCGTCGAGCCGGCGACACCTTCAGGGTCATCGGTGGGATGATTGGGCTGGAGACGGCTCGACAGTCGGCCGGGCAGACCGATCGTGGAACGAAAGGCCGTGACCACCCTGCATTTGCCGGCGACGGTGATCAGATCATGGTTGCGCATGATCTTGGAGACCGCCGCGACCATCTCGGGGGTGAGGCCCGGTGCAAGGGCAAGCAGTCTTTCGGCGGTCGCGTCATAAGAGAGAAGCCAATCGCGAAACTCACCGACCGTCATATGAGAGACCGGCGCGAATGCCGTCCGATCATGGCGATCGACGATCAGTCGACTGACCTCGTCGATCTCGTATGGGATGACGAGATCCTCCAGGAAAGTTTTGAGAGGCATATCCGCAAGCAGGTAGCGGGCGGCCACCCGCCGCTCGTTGCTCGACGCGGCGATCCCGGCCAGCACGTCACCTGACTTCAATGGCGAAGCGCAAGCCAATACCGATTTCAGATCCTGAAAGACATGGCGTTCGCGTCCTAGAACGATCGAATATGTTGTCATCTGCTCCTGGCCGTCGATCAGCCCATTCCAAATACCCGAGAACTTATCCACCTTCCGATTGTGGGCATTCACAGGCTTCCGCCGAGTATGCTCGGCTCTACGCCAAGAAATGCAAGAAGCGTGCCATTCTTTATAGGCTAGGATGCCGAGGCGGCCGTACCAAGGACTTCGCATGGCTGACCATCAGGGCCGACGCTGCGCGCGGTTATCGCGGAGACTGTTTTCAGTTTAGGACGGCTAATTCGCCAGCGTGGTTGTATCCGCTTTGCGATAGCATGCTCCGATGTGCGCAGATTTGCGACCGGCTCAACACTGATTGGTAATATATTCGTTGATCGTCCTGATCCAGCGGTTCTAGCCGGAGTGTTTCTTCGATGGGGCAGTCTGTGCTGAGACGCGATCGTGCATTTTGAGCTGACTGACCGTAGATCGACGCCGATGTCGAAAAACTAGCCAGTTGAACGAATCCAATCGATCGCCAATTTCTGCATCCGAAGAGTTCGGTCGTGCGGTTTCAGCGCGACACTTGGCCTGGCTATTACCGATCAAAGGCCGGTTTCTCATGACATCATTAGTGCGTTCTTGCATGTCCGCAGGAACGTGCGTTCTTTCAAGGGAGGTAAGCATCTGATTGACTGGTGATCCCGGCGCGATTCGAACGCGCGACCCCCAGATTAGGAATCCGCTCCAAGCTCCTGCGTGGCAAGGGTTGTCCGCCCGCATGTCGCATCCATGTTGCATTCACGCTAGGAAGGTGCGCTCGGCAGCCGCCAGCTCGTCGGCGTCATCGTCCTTCGGAAACAGGTGAGAATAGCGGTCCATCGTCAGCGCGATCGTCGAATGGCCCATGCGCTCCTGAACCATCTTGGGCGTCAGGCCGAGGCCGCCGTCTTCCTTCCGATTGATGCACCAGGAGGCGAAAAAGTGCCTCAGGGCATGCATGCCAGTGTACTTCGGCTCCAGGATCGGACGGCCCTTGTCGTCCACCTCGCCGCTATCCACGGCGATCCCGGCGGCAACCCAAGCCGGATGCAGGCCGCGCCGAAGGATATTGTTCAACTGCTCAACCTTGCCGACGCCGTTCGGGAAGACGAGATCGAGAGCCATGATCGGTTCCCCGGCTTCGTCCTTTTTGCCGGTGTCACGCTTCGGACAGGTAAGTTTCCATTCCTTCAGGGCGTTGATGACCATCGGCGGAGCCGGAACTGTGCGCTCGCTGGACTCAGACTTCGGGCGGCCAATGTCGTTGAACCGGTCTGCGCGCTGGCGAACGTGGATCTCCCGTCTATCGAGGTCGACATCCGGCCACCTTAACCCGCGCAGCTCGGAAGCCCGCAGGCCGCAGAAGATCGCCATTAGAATGATGGGGCGCCAGCGGCCAGCCAGGATGCCGAGGAGCGCTTTGATGTCCTCGCGGGTTGGAATATCCACCCCGATCTTCAGCTTGCCCTTCTGGCGCTTCTCCTGTGTTTTCTCGCTGGATCCGCGGCGCTTCTTCCGCTCCCTGACGACGTTCCTTGCCACCAGGCTCAGTTCCTGCGCATCGGCAAGCATCGTTCCGAGGCTAACCAGCACCTTCTTGACCATCGCCGGCGATCTGCCGCCCTCGCGCAGGTCATCCTCGAACTTGCGTATCCTGGCGATCGTTAGGGTGGGCAGCTTGAGCGCGCCGATGAAAGGATTGATGTGCAGGCGAAGATGGCGCTCGTAGTCTTCGACGGTTGCACGCTCGAGCCCGGCAGCCTTGGCGCTGGCGATCCACAGCTTGCCCGCCGCTTCGACGGTGACGCTGGCGCTGTCCGCGACGTGGACGCCCTCCCGGATCTCTACTGTCGCCGTTGCGGCAAACGTGTCAGCATCCTTCTTCTTGGCAAACGTCTTCAGCCGTCTCTTGCCGGCCGCGTCGGTATAATCGACCACCCAAGCGGACTTCGCGGCGCCCTTTGGTGTGGTCCATTCTCGCTTGCGAACAGACATGCTTAGGCATCCTCTTCGCCGATGGTCTGAAACACTTCGACGAGCTTCTTTAGCTCGTCATCATTACCGTCAGCCGCCTTTAAGAACACTTTCCTGAAACCACGAAGGATAACGGCGTTCGTTTCCTGAGATTTAGAGAGACGATCGATCAGTGCAGCCTGATCTCTCATGCGCGCCTCAGCTTCGGATCTCATTTCATCACGCTCTTTGGACAGTTCGAGCAGCTCGGCTTTCAGCTTTTCCAGATAGGCCGACTGCTCTTTCAACTCGCTGAAGCGTTTTTCGAGAAGCTCGACGCCGTCTGGGTCGGCAGGGGCTTCGTTTCTGATTTTCAGGAGCTCCTGAAGTGCAAATGTCTCTGCACGCAACTCTTCTCGCGCATCTCGAGTAGCCTGTAGCTGGGCAGCGAGTTTGTCACGTTCCTCGACCAGTTCCTGCATCCGCGCATGAATTGCGTCATAGGCCTCTAAGCGACCCACGATCTCAGAATTCATTGATCGGGCGTTTTCCTCGGCGGCCTTTTTGATCGTTTCTCGAAGCCCCTCAGGAAACCGAACCATATATTGATCGTCACCGCGGCCAGCTTTCGCCATTCCCACCACTCCACAAAATTTACATAGCACTGTCTTAGGTTTCGCTTGACGTCAACCCTATTACGGTATTACCCCCTATTACAGTGTTATATCGCAAAGGTGTGATTCATGGCTAGTAATACGGACGACAGTCAGCGCCAGCTTGATCTGATCTGGGGGGCCGAACAAATAGCGAAGGCAATCGGCAGGACCCGCCGAAGCACGTTTGACATGCTGGAAAAAGGCGAGCTCCCGGCAAAAAAGGTCAATGGTCGCTGGGTAGTCGAGCGCAGCAAACTCATCGCCTTCTTCATGGAGGCAGCATGATGCACATCGCCCACATCAACCATGACATAGCTCGCGGCGATATCCGTGGGATCGAACACGCCTTCCGAGCCCTCATCGCATGGCCGAATGAAGAGGAAATTCGCGGCGCCACCCCCATCACGCTGAAGCGCGCCCTGAAAGCAGCCTGTGAAGCTCTGCAGGGCGATCCAAGCATTATGCCAAACGCCATCCTTGAACCGATCAGCGAGGCGGCCGGAGAGCCGGTTGGGGCGACATATGGCGAAGGCGCGACCGCGGTTCTCGACCGACTGACCTTCTGGCTAGCCCAGTTTGAAATTCAGAGGGCGGCATGAGGGAGATGTCGGCCGACAAGTCGGTCGTCGAGGCGGCCCAATGGCTTACTGATCAGATTGAGCCAGTTCCGCGGACTATCCCAGCCCTGATGCGGCGCTTCGGCATCACGGCCGCGCAAGCGGCCCAGGCATGCACGCTGGATCACCGGTTCCGCATCAATCGGAGGGCATTTGGGTGAGCGCGCGAAAATTCTCTATGGTTTCGCCTTCCATATGGCGATCGCAACGCTTCAGGAGGTTGTCAGAACGCGCCAAGCTTCTGCAGCTCTATTTCATCACCTGCAGTCATCAAAACAGCTCCGGATGCTTCGCGGTGCCAGATCTCTATGTCTGCGCCGATCTCGGCTGGGATCTATCTGAATACCAGCCGGCGCGGCAGGAATTATCGGATTCCGGGCTCATCGTCTTCAGTCCCGATACCTCTACCGTCTTCGTTCGCAACTGGTTCAAACACAGCGGACCCTCCAACGATAAGCATGCACAAGGAACGCTTCGCGTGATCGGAGAGATCGAGGACGAAGCGGTGCGCTTGATCGTCGAGGACGAATTCTCCGAGGCAGAGGAAAAGCGAAAGCCAAGTTCGCAGACGACGCCTGGAGCGTCCGACAGGCTGCTTCAGCCTCCGATTGTTGCCGTCCGAAGAACGTACTGAGGAGAAGCAGGTGGATACCCTATCGATACCCTATGCCGACCCTATCGATATACAGAGACAGAGACGGAGAGTGAGACAGACACGGAAAGAACACCGAGAAAAAACAAAAACAAAATCAAAAAAGAAATTTTTTATAGAAACGCGGTTTTCGAAAATCGGAGGTCACCATGGCTGACCGGCATACCGATCTTCCACTCTTCGCATGGAAGCCGCCTTGCGTTCTGATCGCTTTTCCGCTCGGGAAAAGGGTGGGGGTGGCTCGAAGCATCGCCACGGCCATCCAGATTCGGCCTGACAACCTCCGAGAGGCGTATTGGCAGAGGCAGGCGAAGCGCCTTCATCAGGAGCTGAAATCCTATGGCTATGGTCAGACTGCGATCGATGCCGAGCTGGAGGCGTTTCGATCTGCCGTCTTGCGCGAGATGATGGGGCAATCATCGAGAAGTCGCGGCGGGACGCCAGGAGATGCCGCATGACGGACAAGTCATCCCCTCAGACGAAATGGAACGAAGCTCACCCGCTGGAGATGCTGGCGCACCAGTATGTTCGATCGGCTCTCAGGCGCGGCCTGCTTCAGCGCCAACCGTGCGAGGTCTGCGGCGAGGCGAATACCGACGCCCATCACGACGACTATGACCAGCCCCGGAAGGTCCGCTGGCTGTGCCGCCGGCATCACAAGCAGCATCACGCGCAAGCGAGGAAAGCATGAGCATCAGCAGGAGGCTCGACCACAATAAGTGCGTCGCGATTACAGCAGGAAGACAACATCCGACAGCGCTCTACCAAGATTTTTCCAGTGCCATGAAGCCAACAGCCGCCGGCTGGTTTCTTGACCTGGTCTTGACGAAAAGTGGATTTCACGGGCGCTATTTTCGAACTGGATTCCTTGCGGTGCAGGCGTTTCGGGCTGTCATCGCCTCGGAAGCTGTCAAGAAAACTAGGAGCCCCGTAAATGGCCGGATCTAAGATATCCGAAGAGGCAAAAACCTTCATCGTTCAGAGCCTCGCCTGCTTTGACAGCCCATCGACCGTCGCTGCAGCTCTAAAAGCCGAACATGGTGTCATCATCTCCCGTCAGGCAATCGAGAGCTACGATCCGACGAAGTCAGCCGGCCGGCGCATGAGCCCCAAGCTGGTCGCTATTTTCCAGGCAACGCGGGAAGCCTTCCTGAAGGACGTAAGCAAGGTCGGCATCAGCCATAAGGCGGTTCGACTGCGGAGACTGCAGCGGATGGCTGACAGGGCCGAGGAGCAGGGAAACAGCGGCATGGTTCTGCAAATTCTTGAACAAGCTGCGAAGGAAGAAGGCGGGTTTTACACGAACCGCCGAGAGATCACCGGAAAGGATGGCAAGGATCTGCCAGCACCAGTGTCGCCGGTGGTCGTATTCCAGCTGCCAGACAATGGCCGAGATCATCACAGGTTGCCATCGGTGCCTCCACAGGCATCAATCGCATCATCGAGCGGCGGCGCCTTGGCAGGCTTTGATGTGGAATCCATCGAGGTGAGGAGATAGCGGGAATGCCGCTTATCGCTAGCAGTCCGAAGCAGAGCGGCCGGCGCGTGCCGGTTCCGATGCTTGCCTCCGAGATCGTGCGCATCGAGACCGCCATGCACTTCGCCCAGGTGAGCGACAAGACAATCCGGAGGTGGGCACACGCCGATGGCATCGGCCGCCAGGCGGAGAAGCACGCGCCACTGCAGGTGTCGTTCCCTGCGCTCCTGATGAAGCTGGACGGGGAAGCCACCACACTCGAACGCTTTCGCTCTGGCGATCGGGATAATCCTGCCGTTAAATTTTATCTCGATCGGGCGACCGCTCTCCTCGAGCAGGAGCGCCTTGGACGCCGGCGCTGATCACGCGACGGTGTAGATCTCGCCGGTTGCGGTTCTGACGAAGGTGCCGTTATCGTTCTGCTTCAAGTCGCCGAGATAGTGGCCTCGGGTATTGAGCAGAGAAAGCGTCGTGCCGCCATCCTCCGCCTTGCCTCCTTCTCCATTCATGCTGGGCCGGTTCGTTGCGCGATGAACTTCGACGATCCACGCATCACCTTTTTCGTCCACCACATCGATCTGCTCTGTAGGCATTTTCGGCACTCCGATCTCATTGTTGGAAGGTCCACGCTATCCGTCGGATTCGGTAATGGCGAGAGGCAAACTTGGGAGTGGACCTAAGCTGCAACCACCCGTCTGATAGGCACATATGTCCACATATGTCCAAACATGTCGAATACCGCGGCTCGGTTCGGCGTGGTCTTATCGGCTCCAGCAAAGGAAGCCGCACATGCCCAAGAGCGACAGCAACGTCATCACCCTCCGCGAAGAGCTGAAGAACCTCGATGATCGCATTGCCGATGCCTTCGAGGCCTCGCTTTCGTCCACCGCGCTCGCCGATCTCCTCCGGGAGGTCGAGCAGACCAGCGCCGACGCCCAAGTCACCAGCAAGGCTGCTGAGGCCCGTGCGCTCGATCCGAAGCTCCGGACGGCCGACGTCGACACAGCTCGCAAGCAAATGAGCGATGCAGACTTCCGGGCGAAGCGCATGGACGCCGCAGCGGCGCAGCTGAAGGATCTGCTCGCTAAGGCCGAGGCTCGAGAAAGGAACGAAAGAGCAGCCAACGAATATGCCGCGGCCAAAGCCGAGCGCGACCAGCTCGCCAAGGATCTCGTTGCCTATGAGGAACACGCCGCCGCGATCGTGGCCCTTCTTCACCGTATCGCAAAAAGCAGAGATCGGATTGCCCGAGCCAACCAGGGGCAGAGTGCATCGACCTGGCTCCACAGTGCCGAGATGATCGCGCGAAGGTCCGATCGAGAATTCGGCATTTCGCCCGATGAAACGTTGCCGGAACTCGTCCACGGCGTTCGCCTTCCGCGCTTTCGCCGAGATGGTTCGAACGTCGGCTACATCTGGCCGCCCCGTTTCTAATCGCAGGAGCACTCCATGATTTTCGATCGTTTTCGCGCCCAGATTAAGCAGGCTCCGACTGTCGGGCTTACCGATGGTATCGAGGTGAAGATCGCCGAGTTCGTCAAGCTTTGGGGCGATATGCAACGCGGAGAACGGGAGTTTACCGCCGACAGTCAGAGGGAGCCTCTGAAGCTCCTGACTGACGCTGATGTGGCCCTTTTCACGCAATCCATGGAAGATGAGCTGGTGCGCGTCGAAACGTACCTGATGGCCGAAATGAACCGAGCGCACAATGCTCGTGTCGCCCAGATGGATGCCGAGATCGCAGCGCGTAACCGCGAGATCGAAGCCGCCAAGGCGAAGTTGGAAGCCCAGGACGCGGAAGTCATCCGCCGCGGTGACCGCTTCGCCGAAGTGAGGCAGCTTGCCGGCAAGCTCGCCCCTGGTCTTGCAACCGACGGGTTGGTGGAGCGCGACGTCGTGCGCAAAGTGGTTCGCCTCAAGATGGGCGATGGGGCGGTTGCCGGTATGACCGAAGACCAGCTCAACGCTCGGTTCGACATCCTCGCCGCAAACATTCCGGCCCCTCAGGACCCGTTCCAACGTGTCATGAAGGACGGCGCGCGGCCGGCATTGGATGCCAAGCAAGCGGCCGATCAGGCCTATGCCGACATGGTCGAAAGCCTCCGCAACGCTCACAAGGAAACGAAACATTGATCACAGGCCTCTCCAGAAGCCTGAAAAGCGGCATGGCTTTCCCCTTCGGGGGCCACTGCCGCGCCATTTGCCTGGTGACTGGTAACCGTCGGGCAATGGCGGGGAGCAGTTCTTGATGGGTTCGGCTCTCCGCCATCATTCAAAAGGAAACCACGATGCACCTGAATGACAGACTGACGATCGACGAGAAGCGCCGCACCAACGATGGGTATCTCGTCGTCAACGCGAAGGTGGCCCGCGCCGACAACATCCAGATCTACACCGGCGCCGAAGTCGGCAAGCCGGAAATGCAGACGGTCCGCGTCTTTCGGCCGGCGGACGAAGTGTTTGCCGCCGACACGATGAAGAGTTTCGCACACCGACCTGTTACTCTTGGGCACCCACCGCAGTCCGTCTCTGCCGCCAACTGGAAGGACGTCGCCAAGGGCTGGAGCGATGGTGAGGTGGCCCGCGATGGCGAATTCGTTCGCGTGTCCATGCTCCTCGCCGACGCCGACACCATCCAGGCCGTCGAGAATGGCACCCGAGAGCTTTCCATGGGTTACGACTGCACGCTCGACTGGACCAGTGGCGTCACAGCCTCTGGTGAATCCTATGACGCTGTCCAGCGCGGCATCCGCTCCAATCACATCGCCGTCGTTCCCCGTGCCCGCGGCGGCTCCGACCTGCGCATCGGCGACAGCGCCGGCGGCGAGCGGAAAGACTTGAAGACGATGACGGACGCCGAGAAGCAAACGATGCGCGACAGCGTGCACGGGATGCCCCTTTCGCAGGCTGCAGCTCTTCCGCTCTATGACGACGTTCGAGGGTCGGTCACAAGCGGGATGCCGGCCGAACGGTATTTCGCCCTCGTTGATGGGGCGGTGGTCGACGAGACGCCCGAGCTCCAGAGAATGAAAGCTCAGCGTGACGCGGCTTACGACCAGATGGTGGCCGATCTCAGCAACGCTCATCGCGCCGATCACTAACGATAAACGGGTTTCTCAGGAGCAAACCAACCATGGCAGATTTCAATCTACCGTTCGCCTCCAACGGCGAGCGCCGAGAGCCCACGGCCGACGAGCAGGACAGCGGTTTCGGCTGCGGTCCGGCGCAGCTCGCGCTGTTCAACTGGATGTTCTACGCGCTGCAGGCCGAGATCAACAAGGTCATGCTGGAAGGCGGCATCACGCCGTCTAATGGCGATATGACTCAATTGTGGCAGGCCATTCAGGCGATGATCGATGCATCGACCGGTGGCGGCGACCCTGCCACATACCTGCTGGTATCACAGGCACGCGCGCGGCTGCCCATCTTCCCCGAGGTATTGAACACCAACGGCCACTTCGGCGTCACGTCGCCGGGGACCGGACAGGTTCGAATCCCCGCCGGCGTGAACTTCCAGCATCGCGGCATTTATCCTATCGCGACGGTTCAAACCGACCTGGCGACCGATCCGAGCAAGACCTATCACCTTCGCTGGAACCCGACCGATGGTTTTGCTCTCAAAGACCTCGCGAGCGTGGTCTACAACCCGTCGACCCTCGCCGAAACCGTTGAGACGTTCGACAGTGCCTATGACGACATGCTTTGCGCCCGCGTCATTACGAACTCGAGCAACGTTCCGACGATCACCAATCTGATCAATCGCAACGTGCTACGGGCCCACGGGGAGGCATCGGCGCCTGGTGTCTTCGGCACCGGCAATTTCGGCTATGAAGACGCAACCATGCCGTCGGCGATCACCCACTTCACCGCGGCACCGATCAACTTTGCCCGTCGCCCGGACGCGTATTTGTCTGCCCTTAACGACATGATCATGCGCACCGGGCCGGAAGCAGCAGAACGCAACTTCGGTTGCCGGTGCGATGACCGTTACAATGTCAAACTTTGGGCCCAAGGCGATAGCGATATGCGCCTGGCTTGGGCGGTGAGGGCATAACATGGCTATCACCATTTCGGGTCTAGATCCGACGGTCCTCCAGTCCCGCACCCACGAATTGCCAGCGATGAAAGACGGCGTGACCGTCAAACTAACCGTTGCTCAGATTCTCGGATTGATTGCCAAGGGCGACTTCATATCGCTCTTCAATGCTGATGACGTCGTCTTTACGCCAGCCGGCACCATCGCAGCGGCAACGGTGCAAGCCGCAATCGCGGAACTGGACAGCGAAACACAATCCTCGTTCTCAGCTCGCGTGGGAGCGGTCAAGACGCAAGTCTTCGCGGCCTCGGGTACGTACACGCCCGACTCCAAGATGCTCTTTGCCATTATCGAATGCATCGGTGGCGGTGCGGGCGGCGGTGGCGCCGCGAACGCGAGTTCCAATACATTCAACGGTGGTGGCGGTGGCGGTTCGGGCGGCTACTCGAGAAAGGCGGTATCTAAGGCTACGGTCGGTGCGTCGCAAACCGTAACTATTGGTGCGGCCGGGGCTGGGGCGACTGCGGGGAACAACTCAGGGGGAAGCGGCGGTACTACCAGCGTTGGATCAATATGCATCGCCAACGGTGGAACGGGTGGGGGCGGAGCCGCGGATGGGGCTGGGGGCGCCAGTGGCGGTGGTGGCACGGTATCGGCTGCTGTTGGTGACATCCTGATACCGGGAAGTAACGGTGGGATTGGCAGAAACCACGCCGCAACTTCCATCGCATTCTTTGCGCCAGCCGGGGCGGGCGGAGCAAGTCACTACGGAAGCCCAACACAGTCGACCCCTCCTGGCAACGCGGCCAATGCGGCCGGAGGGTACGGCAATGGCGGCAGTGGGGGATCCTCATCATCTGGCAACGGCGCCAAGGCGGGTGGAAACGGCACTGCCGGATTGGTCATCATCACCGAGTTCTGTGCACCATAAGGGGTTCCAGATGTTTTATTGCAAAGTTGAGAACGGGATGGTCGTCAATCGGGCGGTCTTCGATGCTGAAATGCCGGAGGATTGGCCGGATCGCGAGGCATGGGTTCAGAATGATGCCGCGCAGATCGGATGGTCTCACGACGGTGAGGAGTTTATCGCTCCTCCCGCACCGGAAGAGCCTCTGCCAACCGTCGAGATGTATCAGAATGCGATCCAGGCGACGGTGGATGCTGCCGCCCAATCGAAGCAGTTCAATGACGGTGTGACGCTGGCAAGCTACAAGGATAGCACCAACCCGATATGGGCGGCGCAAGCCACTGCGTTCATTGCATGGCGGGATCAGGTCTGGGCCTACAGCTACGCCCAATTGGCTGAAGTCGAGGCCGGACAGCGCGAGCAACCTTCAATCGCCGACTTCATCGTCGAACTTCCGGCCATTGAATGGTCGGCGGAAGGCGCGCAGGGATGATTCGCCACCGATGGGATGAAGTTGTTTCGATGGACAGAGCGCTGCAACCTGGTGAATGGGCCGGCGTGAGATTGTCGACGGCGGCCGAGCGGAAAGCAGTCGAGGCGGGCCGGAAAGACGTCTGCAACACCTTCGTGTTCCAGGGGTGCGGCCATGCCCTTCGTCTGATCGTCACCAAGGATATCCCGCAACCGGGTTTCCTTCGGCGCGCGAGCATGGAGGTCTCGATCAGATCGACAATTGCGAAGCAGGCAGCCACGGTGCCGCAGCCCTATTCATCGACAGTGTTCGCCGCGGCCTTGGCGCTTGCTCCTGCAGCGGCCGTCGACCTTCGACGCGTGCAGGCGTCTATGCGCTGCGCCGACTGCTCCTGCATTCTGCGCGCCGGGGGACCGATTGAACCTGACAGCGCTCAGGGTTCCTATGCTCGCGGCCAGGTCATGAACAGCAAATTCGTCCAGAGGAGTGCATCATCATGATCGTCGAGGAACTGATCGCTGTCCTTGGCTGGGAACAGCGCGGCGAGGGCGAGCTGAAGAGGTTTCAGCAATCGATCGATCAGACGGCGAAGCGGATTTCCGTCTTTGCTGCTGCGGCCGCCGCTGCTGCTGCCGGCGCCTTGGCGGCTCTCGGCAAATCGGTCATCACCACGTCCGCGCAGTTCGAGAGTTATGCCGCGACGCTGGAAACGATCGAGGGTAGTGCCGAGAAAGCAAAGAAGGCGCTCGACTGGGTTGCGACCTTCGGGGCCAAGACACCTTACGAGGTCGGCGAGGTCACCGAGGCGTTTGTCCGGCTGAAGGCGTACGGTATCGACCCGACGACGGGTGCGCTTGCGGCCGTCGGCGATGCATCGAGCGCCATGGGCAAGACCCTTATGCAGGGCGTCGAGGCGATCGCCGACGCCGCCACCGGTGAATTCGAGCGCCTGAAGGAATTCGGCATTACCTCGAGCGTTGCCGGCGACCAGGTGACGTTCAAGTGGACGAAAAACAGCCAGACGCTGTCGAAGACCGTCAAGAAGAACAGCGCCGAGATCATCAAATTCCTGAAGGATAATTTCGCTGACCGTTTCAACGGGGCGATGCTGCGCCAGTCCAAAACTTGGAACGGCATGGTTTCGAACCTTGGCGATGCATGGACGGGCTTCCTCCGCAAGATCGGTGATGCGGGCGTCTTCGATGCGGTAAAGCGCCAACTGGGGCGGCTGCTCGACTTCATCGGCGAACTGAATTCCAACGGCAGCCTCGATCGCTTTGCCAAACTGCTCAGTTCCGCAATGGAAAAGGGCGTCAACGCTGCGGTATTCCTGATCGACCGCCTGCGCCGGCATTTCCAGTTCCTTTCGGAATGGATCTCGGTCAACCCGGACCTGTTCAAGGTGATCGCCGCCGGGCTCGGGGCGATCGCAGCGATCAAATTCCCGTTCCTTGCGGGGCTCTTGGCCTTAGAAGAGGTTCTGAGCTGGATGGAGGGCGGTGACACCCTGATAGGGGACTTTGCCGATGCTCTAAGCAAGTTGACCGGCATCGACGCAGAGAAGCTTGGATACATTTTGGCTACGCTTGCAGGAGCAGCAGGCTTGGCGGCGACGGCAACTGCGATCACCGGATTGACGGCAGCGCTCAATCCTCTGGTGCTGTCACTGACGGCCTTCGCCGGTGCGTTCTGGTTGGCGAAATCGGGCATCGAAACCCTCGGCTTCGCCAAGAATTCGCTCGACCAGAAAATTGCGGCGACTGCCGCGGTCGACAATCCAAAGGCTCGCCCGGGTTACATCGAGGGCATGGGCGGCATCTACATGAAGGGCGCGGCCGTCGTCGACCAGCCGCGGCCGCCGAACATTGAAGACTCCATGACTAAGGATGCCTTGGACTGGAAGCTGATGATGCAGAACGCCGAAGGCAACGCCGCCAAGATGGGCGGCGGCGCGCCGGCGAATGCCGTGGTGAACGACAACAAGCAGGACAACCGGAACCAGAGCGTGACGGTTCAGGTCGGTGGCGTCCAGGTCAACGGCGTGCCGAACGCAGGCCAGGCCGTCGGCGCCGCCGTCGGAAATGCAGTGGGCCAAGCAGCGGCCGGCGGCGCCCGCGCTTCCCGCTTCGAAAAGGATGATGCGTTCTGATGTTCAAGATCAGCCTCATCCGAAAACGATATGGACGCGCCGCCTCAAAGATTGCGTCACTTTCTCCGGGGCCGAACGAGGTCAAGGTCGGCTTTCCGGCCGGCGATGCTGATCAGGACAATATCAGCAAGGCGGTGTGGAACGAGTTCGGCACGCGCGGCGGCGCATCGGGTGGCGGATGGGGCGGCCCGATCCCGGAACGCCCGTTCATGCGCAACGCCATGCGCGATAACCGGGGCAAATACCAGGCAGCCATGCACAAAGCCGCCAAGACAATATTCCGCACTGCTGCTTTCGGCGGCGATCCAGCTACCGTCAAGCGGGCCGCCCTATCGAAGCTCGGCATCATGGCCCAGGGCGACATCCAGGCTGAAATAACGTCGCTTTCGTCGCCTCCGAACAGTCCGGTGACGGTCGCTCTCAAGGGCTCCAGCAATCCGCTCATCGATAGCGGCGAGATGCGAAATTCAGTGACCTTCAAGCTCGAAGAATGACGCCGCAGCGCTCAATAGATAGCGATAACCGGAATTCTCGGCATCAATTTTGCTGACACCGTCTAGTGCGGTTATTGCGTCACGATGTCGTCTGCAATGATGCCGTCATTGAGCATAACCGTTCCAACTTTGCCCCTCACCGTAATGGTGCAGCCACCATCACAGTTTTCGATCAGGTACTTTCGCTTCTCTCTCGATAGCTTCTTGCTTTCGACAAAGAGCTTGTTCGAGCTGAAGAGGCTATCCCCGATCATTGCGATTTCCCCCATAATCATCACCACGCCTGTTACCTCGACTTTCTTACCCTGCATCTGCTTGGCGTCGAGCCTGAGATCCGTCAGCGATATCGGGGTATAGTCGCCGGCGGTGTTCGAGGCAGCTTTTGCTGACGGCGCACTCGTGGGTTTCAAGGAAGAAGAGACTCGCAATATCGTGAGGGGTACGCGATCGTCAGGATGCGCGGAACATTCGGTGATCACGTCCTTCCCAAATTGAGCGAGACCCGTGTCGTCAATGCCCCCGAATTCATCCCCGGTCTTGGAGAAGTAGACCCCCATCAAAAAACCAGCCGACAGGGCAATATTAGCATCAGAGCTAGGGCCGATCTTTTCCTGCAGCGAACCAAAGCGGAAGTCAGCGACAAAGTCTTTGCACCGATACTGATCGGCTGCTTGGGCTGAGACGACAAAAATCAGAAAAAATATAGAAGAAGCTATAACTCTCATCGACCCCCCCGGGCGAGACACCAAATAAATCTTGCTCGAAATCGGATGGCTTTGCAATCTGCAATAGAGGGACATATCGCCCATCGATATCTCATGTGATTTCGTCTTTGGTCATGTTTTTGGCCGGCCGCGCGGCTTCCTTTTCGTTAGCCGATCGATGAGCGCATTCGTGTCAGCTTCCGTCCAGGTCGACACGGCTGGCGTCGCTTCCGTCCGTTTCTTCGACTCAGGTTTTGAGGCCTCGACGATGGCTTCGACGTCCTCCGGCATGAAGAACATCGTCTTGCCCATCTGGCGATAGGCGCCGAGCTGGCGCGCTCGCTCGCGAAGGGTCCGCTCCGAAATTCGGATGCCGGCCTTTGCGAACCTCTCGACGAGCTGCGATGGCGTTATAGCACCTTCGATGTCCAGCATCTCTTCCCTCGCTAAAGGCCTGCAACACTGCAAACCGTCGGGGCGGAGTCAAGCGACGATGCCGGCTCTGAATGGGTAACGAGAAAGACCGTTATTGCTATTAATGCTCCGCTTGGGGTACGCAAGAATCAATTTTAATTTTTCCGGGCACGTCAACGGAACTTTCATTCGTTTCGATTATTTCGTTTATTGCGAATAACGCGAATGTGGATTATCTATTAATTGCCAACCGAGAGAGAATCCGATGACCGTTCCAGCATCCGCACAAGAGTTGGGTGGGCGCCTACCGTCAGCACTGGAGAAGGCAAGCGCAAACCAACTTCGACAAGTCCTAGCAGCACACGCAACTGGCACAAAGTTGCGTTTGCTTGATGATGAAACCAAACAGCCTGTCGAAATCACACTAACCCCAGCCATATCAGGTCTTCTCATGGACCTGCTTCGGCATATCGGTCGCGGAGACGCGGTAACCCTCGTCCCCGTTAGCAAAATGCTTACGACACAGCAGGCGGCCGACATACTCAATGTATCACGTCCGTTCCTTGTCGCCTTACTTGAAAAAGGTGAGATCGAGCACAGCCTCGTAGGCCGTCACAGGCGTATTCAGGCTGATCACCTTTTTGCATACAAGAAGGCCCGCGACGCCAAGCGCAGCCAGGCGCTATCGGATCTGGCCGAATTGGACGCGGAGATCTTGTAAGCTTGTTCGCCAACCGGTTCACTGCGCTCATTGATGCCTGTACGCTGGCTGACACGTTGCGGCGAAACCTTCTATTGACACTTGCGGAGGCGGAATTCTTTCGCCTTCGCTGGTCCAATACGATCCTTGACGAGACCCAAGCCGCGATTCAGAAAATCCTTGAAGGCAAGGGATCTCTGGACGCGATATTGAAAAGCCAAAATGCCCGGGCACAAATGGAGGCCGCGTTCGAGGACGCGATGGTCTCTGATTTCGCCGCTTACCTGCCAAGCTGTGCCGGATTGCCTGACCCAAAGGACGCACACGTCATCGCAGCTGCCCTCAAAACACAGGCAGCGCTCATCGTTACCGAAAACCTCAAGGATTTTCCTTCGGCTGTCGTCGGCGCTCTCAATCTTGAGGTTAAATCCGCAGATACTTTCATCGCCGATACGCTCGCCCTCGATACGGGCCGAGCGGTCAATGCGGTCCAAAAGATGAGGCAGCGATTTAAAAAGCCTGCCCTCACAGCAGATCAACTGCTGTTGGAAATGGAGGCGCGGGGTCTGATAGAGACCGTCGACGTCCTCAGACCCTACGTGAAGTCCATCTAGATGTCGGCTGCACGCCGTTCCCGTTCGCCATCATAAGAACCCATCACCGGCATGATCTTTGAACCGATCGGCGCGACGCACATAGGTCTCGACAGTCCGTGGATCTCGATGCCGGGTCACCTCCATGATGCGAGATATGCTCGCCCGGTTCTCGGCCGCCGAAGTGACGAAGCCGGCGCGCAGGGAGTGCCCGGAGAGCTTCTCGACGTCGAGCCCCGCTAGATCGGCATACTTCTTGACGATCAGCGCGACCGACTGCGCCGTCAGCGCATCGCCCGTCAGATGGTCACCACGATTGATGCGGCGGAAGATTGGCCCGCTCTCGATGCCGGCCGCCTGAAGCCATTCCTTGAGCCTGTCAGCCGGCCGTAGAGCCTTTCCGTTGAGGACAGCCACCGATTGACCCTTGGCCTCCTGGTCGGTCTTCGATTTAGCGAGGAACACGTCGACGCCGCTCGCCGAGAAGGTGAGATCCTCGACCATGATGGAAACCAGCTCAGAGCGGCGGAAGGCGCCGGCGAAGCCAAGGAGCAGGATGGCGCGATCTCGCTTCCCCTGCAGCGTCCTGGCGTCGACGTGCGCCAATAGAGCATGGACGACGTCGACCGTCGCCGGCGCCTTCTGGTTTGCAGCCGTCCCGATCGTGCGCCGGATGCCCTTGAGGATCGCAGCGACGCCCGCGTTGTCGGTGGGGTTTTCCTCGCCGGCGCCGCGGTGGAAAAAGCGGACCGCCGCGAGCTTCCGGGCGATCGTCGGCACCTTCTTGCCCGCCGACGCCAGCGAGCTCGCATAGTTCGCCACGGTCGCTGGAGAGGCCGGCAGGTGCTGCCGCTGCCGAGCGGCGCACCATTCCTCGAATTCCCGCCAGTCGCCCCCGTAGGCGCGCATCGTGTTCTCCGAGAGAGCCGCGCGACCATAGTCGAGCGCATCGTCGCTGAGATCGGAAGCAGCCTCTAAGCCAGGCTGCGGGCTTACCAGTGACAGTGCGGACATAGTCCAATCCCCTCAGATTTTATTGACCCAGAACATCCACCTCGGGATGAAACACGAGGCGACGGTGAAGTTGTCGACGTAGCATTGCGGCTGCATGCCGTAGCCCCTGGATGCCATGCACGCCCGCCGGTATTCCGTTGCGGTATTTGCGGGCTCGATCTTTTTCTCGATGATCAGCATGGAGCATTCCCCATTGGCCTGCTGGGCATTGGAAGAGGACCAGCCGAAGACGACCAGGAGCAACACTACCCCGGCTGCAAGAATGCCAGCGATCGCCAAGGCACTCTTCAAGATCAGTTTGAAACCTCCCATAAGTCCCCCGACTGGTAGCGATAAGGGGTGTTCTCGCTATCTGCGAAAAATCCTTTCCCACATCTCGTCGCCACCCTTCATTGCTTCCTCCACCAGCCGATAAGACGATTCAGGGACTTCGACGAACGCGCCATCAGGTCTTTCCAAAACCTGCTGAACATGCGCTATCTCTAGCGCCTTCGGGGGCAAGAAGTGCGACCAGTAAGTGTCCTTGCCATCTTTAATCAGGCGCTGGATCCTGTGGTGTCCATCAATGATGAAGACGCCGTAGCCAGTAACGATACTGATCAACGGCTCATTCCGGCGCGTGATGGTCATCTCATCAATCACCGTCGAATTAATTTCAATTTTTTCGATCGAGGCGATTGTGTCCTCGCGGATGTTAATTTCAATTGGTCTGCTTTTGGAATTCGGAAGCCTCTGTCGGATGAGACTGACGTTCACATGGCCCAGATCTTCGCGCCAAAACACTTCGTCCGTCGGTAGAGCGTTGGTAACGTGGACGCGCCCTTCTTCGCTCATGTGTGAATATCCCATACCGTCGTCGCGCTGGGCATAACCTGCAATCACTGCAGGGTCGGTGCGTGAATATACGGTCATTGGCCCATCCTCACGCCTGGGCCGCCTGGTTTCTCTTCGCCTGACGCGATGAACACGACGCCGACGGCTTCGAACGCTCTCACGATAGCCTCAAGGTTGTTCTGAACTGGAACGGATCGGCCTGCTTCGAAGTTTCGCACTGTCGAATTGCCGACCTTGGCAGCGGCGGCAAGCGCTTCTTGGGACAGATTGGCTAGTCCACGAGCAGCGCGGCATTGAGCGGGCGTAATCACCTAAATTCTCCTGTAACCATTTTCATCATGAATAACGAAAATCGTTTGACAAGTAAATTGGCAACGATTAAGGTTGACGTTAACGTTAATCGTTATCCATCTTAGGGAGATGAAAAGTGTCCAAGTCAGCCGCAGCCTGCTTTCCCACCGTCACCAGCGGAGACAACGTCCGATCGGATCGGTTTCGTGTCCATGCCGTTGTTGGTGACGCCATGGAGCCGGTGCTTCGAGGTAGCCGGGATTATGTTCTGGTCGCGCCTGTTACGTCGTATGAAGGCGAGGGCATTTATCTGGTCGACGTCGGCCTCGGGATTGATCTTTTCCGCGTCACAACGACGTTCGATGGAAAAGGCGGCCTCCGCCTGTCGCGCGAAAATCCGCGCTACCAGTCACATGAAGTAGCACGTGAGAGCTTCGAAGAGGCAGTAGTCGGAATGGTCGTTGCCGACATCAAGGCCCGAGATGAGCGATTCCTGCGTGGCTGGATCTGACAACTCGAGGCTCAAAGCATGCTTGCCAATTCGGGCCGGCCATCCGATGGTGCTTCCATCAGAGGAACCCGGCCTACCAATGAACGACCAACCCGAAAAACCAAATCTGTCTGTAGTTGCACAGAACACCCAGCGGGAGATCGAAACCAGCGATGCGCAGGAACAAGCAAATGCTGCGCTCATCGAACTCGCCGCGAATATCATGCGCATTGTCCGGGGCGCCGGAAAGCCGGAACGGCTTCTTTCCCAATGCGCTGACGTCGTGAATGCAGCGGTCGAGTATCGGGACGTCGCCGGCAGATTACCGTCGCCGGCCGGTTTGGCTTCAGCGATCCGCCCAGAACGTGAACCTATCGATTATGATGATTCCTACTGGGCGGCCCGTCAGATCGCATACCGACGCATTGTTAGGGGCTCGCTGCAAATGGCAGCATCGAAGCTGCTAGGCCAGCGGCTGCAAATCGACCGGGGCGAAGACGAGATTGATGCTGCAATTGCTGATCTCGAACACGCGCGCGAGGAGATTCGTAAGAAGAGGGCAGCGGAACAACGCGCAGCAAGACCGAAGTCAGCGCCGAAAAAACGAACGCTGAAACGGAAAGCAGCCAAGAAGGTCTAGGTCAGTTGCGCCAATCGTTCCGGTGCCTCGGGCTCCAGAATTTCAGAACTGCTTCCTTGCCTCCCGGGGGGCAGATCTTTGCGCGCCGTACTTCCACCTCCCGCCTTCCACATGTCGTGTCGCATGTTGCAATCTATGTTGCATGGATTCGCCGTGTTAGCAGGGAATCACCGGGAATTGCAGGGAATGCCAGCGCAACATGAATGCGACATAGAGATAGCAGTTTAGTAACCTAAGTCTTTGAAAATACTGGTGATCCCGGCGCGATTCGAACGCGCGACCCCCAGATTAGGAATCTGGTGCTCTATCCTGCTGAGCTACGGGACCACTTGCATGCCATGCATACAAAAGGCTTGGCGGGAAGCCAAGCCTTAATTGTTGCTAGGCGCCGAGGCGTTGTTCGGCGAGGCGGACCCAATAGGAGATGCCGTGGGCGATGGCTTCGTCGTTGAAGTCGTAGGCCGGGTTGTGGAGGCCGGCGCTGTCGCCATTGCCGATGAAGATGAAGGCGCCGGGGCGGGCGTTCAGCATATAGGAGAAATCCTCGCCGCCCATCATCGGATCGATCTCGGCGTTGACATTGCCTTCACCGGCGATGGCACTGGCGGTGGCGACCGCATGCTCGGTCTCGTCGGGATGATTGACAGTAACCGGATAATTGCGGTGGAAGCTGATGTCGGCCTCGGCGCCGTGGGCTGCGACCAGTCCCTCGACGATCTGCCGGAACCGTGTCTCTGCGAGTGTGCGCACCTCGGGGTCGAGGGTGCGGACCGTCCCGGCGAAGGTGGCATCGTTCGGAATGACGTTATGGGCAAAACCGGCGTTGAACTTGGTCACCGAGACGACCACCGAGCGCAGCGGATCGGCGCTGCGTGAGGCGATCATCTGCAGGTTGGCGACGATCTGGGCGCCGATGGCGATCGGGTCGATCGTCCGGTGCGGCTGGGCGGCGTGGCCGCCGCGGCCCTTGATGGTGACGGTGAATTCGTCGGTCGCCGCCATGATCGCGCCCTTGCGGATGGCGAACTGGCCGACGGGCAGGCCCGGCAGATTGTGCATGCCATAGACCTCTTCAATCGCGAAGCGCTCCATCATGCCGTCCTTGACCATCAGATTGCCGCCGCCGCCGCCTTCTTCGGCGGGCTGGAAGATGACGGCGACATTGCCGTTGAAGTTGCGGGTCTCGGCCAGGTATTTCGCAGCGCCGAGCAGCATGGCGGTGTGGCCGTCATGGCCGCAGGCATGCATCTTGCCCGGCGTCTTCGAGGCCCAGGGTTTTCCGGTGATCTCGGTCAGCGGCAAGGCGTCCATGTCGGCGCGCAGGCCGACCGTGCGGCGGCCTTCACCCTTGCCCTTGATCAGGCCGACGACGCCGGTGCGGCCGATGCCGGTGACGATCTCGTCGACGCCGAATTCCTTGAGTTTTTCGGCGACGAAGGCGGCCGTGTTTTCCACCGCGAAGAGGAGTTCGGGCCGGGCGTGGATGTGGCGGCGCCATTCGGCGACTTCGTCCTGCAACTCCGCGGCTCTGTTCAAAATCGGCATATTCGCGTTCCTGTTATGAAATCCCGACAATCTTTCACCGCATCACAACGGTGTGAAGCTGGGGTGTGAGGCTTTTGGAAATTACTTAGTCAATGACCTTTGCCATGTCATAGCCATATAGGCTAAATAGGGGAAGGTTTCGAGATTTTCCTGATATCCGAAGGACGAACTGTGTCGACGAGCCACTTCCGTTTGTTTGCAGCGCTGCGACCGTTGAGCTTCATCGTCGCTGCGACAACTAGCTTTCTTGCCTTCGTTCCGCTTGCCCAGGCCAATCCGCATATTCTCGTCGACGTGCAGACCGGCCGCGTGCTCGAGCATGAAGAAGCCTTCCGCAAGTGGTATCCAGCCTCGCTGACCAAACTGATGACCGTCTATACCGTGTTCGACGCGATCCGCGCCGGTCAGATCAGCCTCGATACGCCTATCGTCATGAGCAAGCGCGCCGCCGCGCAGCCGGCTGCCAAGATGTATTTCAAGCCGGGCCAGAAGCTGACGCTCGACAGCGCGCTGAAGATCCTGATGGTGAAATCGGCCAACGACATCGCCGTCGCGGTCGCGGAAGCCATCGGCGGTACGCAGGAAGGCTTCGTGACGCGGATGAACGGCGAGGCGCTGAAGCTCGGCATGACGGATTCGCATTTCGTCAATCCGAACGGCCTGCCCGGCAAGGGCCAATATACGACGGCGCGCGACCTCGCGGTGCTGACCGTGGCGTTGCGCCGCGATTTTCCGCAAAATGCCGGTTATTTCTCGCTGGAGGGCTTCACCACCGGCCAGCAGAATGTACCGAGCCTCAACATGCTGATCGGCCGCTTCGCCGGCGCCGATGGCATGAAGACCGGCTTCATCTGCGCCTCGGGCTTCAACCAGATCGGTTCGGCGACGCGTAACGGCCGCACTCTCGTCTCCGTCGTGCTCGGCACCGACAGTCTTGCGGCGCGCGCCGATGCGACGGCGAACCTTTTGCAGAAGGGATTCACCGCGCAGTTTCCCGGCAATGACACGCTGGGTTCGCTGCGGCCCTACGGCCCGGGACAGGATCAGGTAACCGACATCACCGCCGATATCTGCAGCGCCAAGGGCGCCAAGGTGCGCAGCGAAACGCGCGACGAGGTCGGCCGGATGAGGGTGCAGTCGCCCTATATCCTGGAAATGGACCACGATCCGCGATTCGTCTTCGCCGGCCTCATTCCGGGCCAGGACCCTCAGCCGGCCGCGCAGCCGGAAAAGATGGCGCGGGGCGATACCGCAAGCGCGATCGCCAACGTGCCGGTGCCGATGCCGCGCCCGACATCCTTTTAAGCTTCAAGGTAAAATGACATGAGCGCGCTCAACGACAGGATTCCGGTCACCATCCTGACCGGCTTTCTCGGCGCCGGCAAATCGACGCTGCTCAACCGTATCCTCAAAGACCCGGTGATGAAGGATGCGGCCGTCATCATCAACGAATTCGGCGATGTCGGTATCGACCATCTCCTGGTCGAAAGCTCCGGCGATTCGATCATCGAACTGTCCGATGGCTGCCTGTGCTGCACCGTGCGCGGCGAGCTGGTGGATACGCTGGCGAACCTGATGGATGCCGTGCAGACGGGCCGCGTCAAGCCGGTGAAACGCGTCGTCATCGAGACGACGGGCCTTGCCGATCCCGCACCCGTCATGCAGGCGATCATGGGAAATCCGGTCATCGCTACAAATTTCGAACTCGATGGCGTCGTGACCGTCGTGGATGCCGTGAATGGCCTGCAGACGCTCGACAATCATGAGGAAGCGCGCAAGCAGGCAGCGGTCGCCGACCGGCTGATCGTCTCGAAAAAGGCGATGGCCGAGGCAACCGACGGGCTGGAAAAGCGCCTGCGGGCGCTCAATCCTCGGGCGGCGATTATGGATGCCGACAGTGCCGAGGCGGGCAGTGCCGCAGTGCTGGTGAACGGGCTTTACGATCCGGCGACGAAGATCGCCGATGTCGGCCGCTGGCTGCAGGACGAGGATGCGCATGAGGCGCATCATCATCACAATCACGATGATAATCGTGATGGCGATCAGGATCATGATGGCGATCACCATGGGCACCACCACCATCATCATCATCACGGGCATGCGGATCAGGACCCGCACGACGTCAATCGTCACGATGCCTCGATCCGCTCTTTCTCGATCATCGAGGAGAAGCCGATCGATCCGATGGCGCTCGACATGTTCATCGATCTCCTGCGTTCGGCCCATGGCGAGAAGCTTTTGAGGATGAAGGCGATCGTGTCGGTCTCCGACCGGCCGGATCGGCCGCTGGTGCTGCATGGGGTGCAGAGCATCTTCCATCCGCCGGTGCGGCTGCCTGCCTGGCCGGGAGAAGACCGGCGCACGCGCATGGTGCTGATCACCCGGGATCTGCCGGAAGCCTTCGTGAAGGACCTCTTCGACGCCTTCCTCGGCAAGCCGCGCATCGACATGCCCGACCGCGCGGCGCTGTCCGACAATCCGCTCGCTATCCCCGGCATGCGAATTTAGAGCATGTCGCGAAAAACTCGGCAGCGGTGTTGCGATAACGACGCGTTTTAGCGCTTGCGGATCAGGAAGCGATGGCCGCTTTCGGTCTTTTCCGTCTCGACCAGCTCGTGGCCTTCCTCATTGCAGAAATGCGGCATGTCGATCACAGCCAGCGGATCTGTCGTGTCGACGCGAATGAGTGCACCGCTTGCCATGGCGGCAAGCTTCTTGCGTGTCTTGATCACGGGGAATGGGCATTTCAGGCCGCGAAGATCGTAGAGAACGGGGTTCAAGCCGTTCAGTTCCTCGCCCAGAATTTCCAGAACGGCTTCTTTGCCGCGGCGTCTGCCGTTTCTTGCGGTTCGGGCGCGGTAAAGGCCAGCGGATTCTGCATCGGCACCGGCACGACCGCTGGTGTGGCGGCAGCGACGGCCGTTTCCTGCGGCTGGGCGGAGATTGCCTGCGGCCCGGCAGGCGTTGCCGGCGTGGCGCCCGGCGCGCTCTTGGCGGCAAGGCCCTGCGCGGTGCGCTTGGCCATCAGGTCTTCGAGTTCGGCGACCTTGACCATGCGGCCGGCTTCCAGCGAGGTGCCGGTCGGGGCGTAAGCGAGTTCGCGGCCCTTGCGCAGCTTGGCGACCACGGCCTTGCGCTCGGCTTCCGTGGGATCGTACCAGGCCATGCCGTCATATTTGCTCATCGCCTTGGCATAGTCGGCATCATAGGTCTTGCCGTAGGAGGCAAGGGCCGCCGTCAGCGCCGGCGGTGTCGACATAGCAGGGCACTTGCCGGCGGCATTGAAGGCGCCGCCGTCGGTTGCCTGCTGATTGAAGACGTATTTCTTCTCGCAGACGTTCACCTCAGGCGGGCGCTTGGTGACTTCGAAATTGTCGTAGCCGACCTTCAGCATCTTCCAGAAGTCGTAATTGCTGTCGAGGCGATGCTTGACCATGTTTTCCGCGGTCATGCGGAAGGGGAAGGCCTGCAGTTGCACCGTTGCCTGGCCGCCCTTGAAGGCGTCGCGGGCGAAGGCGTAGATCTCCAGCACCTGCTGGTCGGTCATCGAATAGCAGCCGGAGGACGAGCAGGCGCCGTGGATCATCAGATCGGAGCCGCTGCGGCCGTTCGCCGCGTCGTAGCGGTTCGGGAAGCCGGTGTTGATCGCCAGATAATATTTCGAATTGGGGTTCAGGTTGGCGCGCGTCAGCTCGTAGAAACCTTCCGGCGCCTGCCGGTCGCCGGTCTTTACCTTCGGGCCGAGACGGCCGGACCAGGCGCAGATCTTGTAATCGGCGACCTTGTCGAAACGGTTGTCGGTCTTCGCCTTCCAGATCTCCATGGCACCTTCTTCCTTGAAGATGCGGATCATGATCGGCGAATTGCGGTCCATGCCCTTGGCGGCCATGGCGGTGAGGATATGTGGGGGAAGCGGTTGCTCGACCTTGTTCTTGACCTTGGAAAGATCGACCTGCGCGGTTTCCAACGCGTCATTGCAGCCGGACAGAGCCAGCGCCATGAGGGAAATATAGGCAAAATGACGTATGCGCATCCAAACTAGCCCATAAAGATAGTGCGATCCGGTCCCGCCTATGGAGTCCGGGCATTGGAAGGAATCATAGGCGGCTTATACTTTATAAATCCCTACCAGCCTATGACTTGCCACGAACATCCCCGCAAGCGCGAAAGTTACAGATAACATCAATGTGGCCAAGATTTGGCCCCAATCGGTGAAGAGCTGAAGTTGAGTTAGAGATTGCGGCCCATGGCGAGGAATTTCTGGCGACGATCGTTGCGCAACTGCTCGCCGGAGCGCGACGCCATTTCGGCCAGAGCATTGGCGATCACATCGCCGGTCGCGGCAATGACGCTGTCGGGATCACGATGCGCGCCGCCGAGCGGCTCGGAAATGATGCCGTCGATGACGCCGAGCGATTTCAGGTCCTCGGCGGTGATCTTCATGTTGGTCGCCGCTTCCCGAGCGCGGGTGGAATCGCGCCAGAGGATGGAGGCGGCGCCTTCCGGCGAGATGACGCTGTAGATCGAATGCTCGAGCATATAGACGCGGTTGCCGGTGGCGATGGCAATCGCGCCGCCCGAGCCGCCTTCGCCGATGACGACGGAAACGAGCGGAACCTTGACGCCGAGGCACATTTCCGTCGAGCGGGCGATCGCCTCGGCCTGGCCGCGTTCTTCGGCGCCGACGCCGGGATAGGCGCCTGCCGTATCCACCAGCGAAATCACCGGCAGGCCGAAACGATCGGCCATTTCAAGGATGCGGATCGCCTTGCGGTAGCCTTCCGGACGGGGGCTGCCGAAATTGTGCTTGATGCGGCTCTTGGTGTCGTTGCCTTTTTCCTGGCCGATGACGGCGACCGGCTGGCCGCGAAAACGGGCAAGGCCCGCCTGGATGGCGGCATCTTCGGAAAACTTGCGGTCGCCGGCAAGCGGTGTGAATTCCTGGAACAGCGTCTTGGCATAATCGACGAAATGCGGGCGCTGCGGATGGCGGGCAACCTGCGTCTTCTGCCAGGCGTTGAGCTTGGAGTAGATTTCGACGATCGCCTCACGGACGCGAACCTCCAGCCTGCCGATTTCATCGGTGGTGTCGATGCTCTCGTCTTCCGTTGCGAGCTTCTTCAGCTCGATGATCTTGCCTTCGAGGTCGGAGATCGGCTTTTCGAAGTCGAGATAATTGTGCATGAGGTGCGTTTCCGTTCCTTGTGCCCGGGGCGTTTTCCTGGCTCCGCCCCATGTCGCCGGTCCTATTCGTGCTTTTTCGCCTGTTTGGCAAGGGGGTGATGCGTCTGGACGAGCTGCTGCAGCCTCTCTTCCAGGACATGTGTGTAGATCTGCGTGGTCGAAATGTCCGAATGGCCGAGCAGTTCCTGCACGACGCGCAGATCGGCGCCGTTGGCCAGCAGGTGGCTGGCAAAGGCGTGGCGCATGACATGCGGCGAGATCAGTGACGGCGTCAGGCCGGCGCGGATCGCCAGGTTCTTGAGGTCGCGGGCGAAAACCTGGCGCGGCAGGTATCCCTGCTTCGAGGCGGCGGGAAACAGCCAGGCGCTTTCCTGCGGCTCCTTTGCCGCGGCGTTTTCGGTCGCCAGCAGGCGCCCATAGGATTTCAAGGCTGCGATTGCCGATTGCGACAGCGGCACCAGCCGCTCCTTGTTGCCCTTGCCGCGGATCATCAGGAACCGGCCTTCCTGATCGAGCACGCGGGCAGGAAGCGAAACGAGTTCGCTGACGCGCATGCCGGTGGCATAGAGAAGCTCCAGCAGCGCCAGCATGCGCAGGCGCTGCAGCTGGCTCGGAGCCGGATCTTCCGCCTCGGTCTCGGCCTGGGAAAGCAGCCTGCCGACCTCCTCGACGCCCATCGTCTTCGGCAGCGGACGGCCTTTCTTCGGCGCGTCGAGAATGCCGGTGGGGTCGTCGGTCCTCAGGCCCTCGGCATAGAGAAACTTGTAGAATTGCCGCATGGCGGCAAGCCGGCGCGCCTGGGAAGAGGGTTTGAAGCCCTTTTGGGCGAGCGAGGAGAGATAGGCGGCGAGATCGGCGGAGGCGGCTTCGGTCAACCGCACGCTGCGGCCGTTCAGGAAGGAGCTGACGTCATCGAGGTCGCGCTCATAGGATTGCAGCGTATTGGCGGCGGCACCCCGCTCGGCGCTCATCATCTCCAGGAAGGATTCCACGTGGACGCGGCCGAAATCCACCATGTCGGTCACTTCCTGGTCGTGTCGATGGCGCCCGTGGCGGGCGGATTGACCCGCTCGGACGGAATGCGGATCGTCACGTCGCGCTGCTGCGGCTCCACGAAGGTCACAAGCGCCAGCATCGCTCCGTAGACCGTCCCGGCGAGGATCGCGCAGACGAACAGGAAACGGAACAGGGTCGGCATCCGGCAACTCCTTCATGCTCTGCTTCTGTTATAGGAAGCCTGTCTGCAAGTGCAAGAAGCGGTATTCAAGCCATGATTCCCTTGTCCGCGACTTGACGCTCCATCTGCATTTGTCGATACCGTTTGCAAACAAAGTGTGAATGGACCGATGAGTGAACCACTGCTGACCGTTGCTGACAGCCTGAAAGACAGAGCTCGCGCCGCGCTCGGTTCACGTAATCTGATCCTTGTCGGGCTGATGGGCGCCGGCAAATCCGCCGTCGGGCGCATCGTCGCCAGCCAGCTGGCCATTCCCTTCGTCGACAGCGACCTCGAGATCGAGCGTGTGTCGCGGATGACGATCCCCGAACTTTTCGCCGCCTATGGCGAGGAAGAGTTCCGGGCGCTGGAAACGCGGGTGATGAAGCGGCTGCTGAAAAGCGGGCCGCGTGTCGTCTCTACCGGCGGCGGCGCCTTCATTAACGAGCGGACGCGCAAACATATCAAGAAGGGCGGCCTATCGGTCTGGCTGAAGGCGGATCTCGACGTGTTGTGGGAGCGGGTCAACAAACGCGACACGCGGCCGCTGCTGAAGACCGAAAATCCCAAGCAGACGCTCGAAAACCTGATGAATGCGCGTTATCCGATCTACGCGCAGGCAGATATCACCGTGCTTTCGCGCGACGTGCGCAAGGAAATCATGGCCGACGAGGTGCTGAAGGCCATGATCGAAGCTCAGAAGGAAAGTGCAGCGTCATGAATGCGATACCCTCCGCCTCCACGATCCGAACGGTGCATGTGCCGCTCGGCGAGCGCGCCTACGACATCCTGATCGGGCCGGGGCTGATTGCACGGGCAGGCGCCGAGATCGCCTCTCGCCTCAAGGGCCGCAAGGCGGCTGTCGTCACTGACGAAAATGTCGCTCCGCTCTATCTCGAGGCTCTCGTCGCAAGCCTGAATCAAGCGGGCATCGTGTCGGCTGAGGTCGTCCTGCCAGCCGGCGAGAAGACCAAGAGCTTCGAACATCTCATCACGGCCTGCGACAAGGTGCTGGAGGCTCGCGTCGAACGTAACGATTGCGTCATCGCGCTCGGCGGCGGCGTCATCGGCGATCTCTCGGGATTTGCCGCCGGCATCGTCCGGCGCGGCGTGCGCTTCGTCCAGGTGCCGACCTCGCTGCTGTCGCAGGTCGATTCCTCGGTCGGCGGCAAGACCGGCATCAATTCCCGCCATGGCAAGAATCTGATCGGGGTCTTCCACCAGCCGGATCTGGTGCTGGCCGATACCGATGTGCTGAATACGCTGAGCGAGCGCGAATTCCGCGCAGGTTACGCCGAAGTGGCGAAATACGGGCTGATCGACAAGCCGGATTTCTTCGCCTGGCTGGAAGCGAACTGGACGTCGGTTTTTACAGGCGGCCCCGCGCGTATCGAGGCGATTGCCAAGAGCTGCCAGGCGAAGGCCGATGTCGTCGTTGCCGACGAGCGCGAGAACGGTCAGCGGGCGCTGCTCAATCTCGGCCATACTTTCGGCCATGCGCTCGAAGCGGCGACCGCCTATGACAGCTCGCGCCTCGTGCACGGCGAGGGTGTTTCGATCGGCATGGTGCTGGCGCACGAATTCTCCGCACGCATGAACCTTGCAAGCCCGGACGACGCCTGGCGCGTCGAACGGCATCTGAAGGAGGTCGGCTTGCCGACCCGCATGTCCGATATTCCGGGCGACCTGCCGCCGGCGGAATCGCTGATGGATGCGATTGCGCAGGACAAGAAAGTCAAAAGCGGCAAGCTCACCTTCATCCTGACACGGGGCATCGGCCAGTCCTTCGTCGCCGACGATGTTCCGGCGTCCGAAGTGATCAGCTTTCTCCGGGAAAAGCATCCCTGATGTCGGTCGAAGGCGCTCTGGCATTTCTCGCGACATATTGGCCGGAGATCCTTTCGATCACGGCGCTCGTGCTCATGTCCGCCTTCTTTTCCGGCTCGGAGACCGCGCTGACCGCCGTTTCGCGCAGCCGTATCCATACGCTTGAAGTCAATGGCGACGAACGCGCCGGCCTTGTCCGGCAGCTGATCGAGCGGCGCGACCGGCTGATCGGGGCGCTGCTCATCGGCAACAATCTCGCCAACATCCTGTCATCCTCGATCGCCACCAGCCTCTTTCTCGGGCTGTTCGGCAGTTCCGGCGTGGCGCTGGCGACGCTGGCGATGACCGTTATCCTGGTCATCTTCGCCGAAGTGCTGCCGAAGAGCTGGGCGATTTCGACGCCCGACCGCTTCGCACTCGCCATCGCTATCCCGGCCAGGCTCTTCGTCATCGTCGTCGGCCCGGCTTCCTCCTTCGTCAATGCGATCGTTCGCCGGATTCTTTCGCTGTTCGGTATCAATCTGTCACGAGAGACCTCGATGCTGACGGCGCATGAGGAACTGCGCGGCGCCGTCGACCTGCTGCACCGCGAGGGATCGGTGGTGAAGGCCGACCGTGACCGCCTCGGTGGCGTGCTCGATCTCAGCGAGCTCGAACTGTCCGACATCATGGTCCACCGCACGGCGATGCGGGCGATCAATGCCGACGATCCGCCGGAAGCGGTGGTGCGCGCCATTCTCGAAAGCCCCTATACGCGCATGCCGTTGTGGCGCGGCACGATCGACAACATCATCGGCGTCGTGCACGCCAAGGATCTGCTGCGGGCGCTTGCCGAGCCGAACATGGAGCCGCAGAATCTCGATATCGTGAAAATCGCGCAGAAGCCGTGGTTCGTGCCCGACAGCACCAACCTTGAGGATCAGCTCAACGCTTTCCTGCGCCGCAAGCAGCATTTCGCCGTCGTCGTCGACGAATATGGCGAGGTGCAGGGCATCGTCACGCTGGAGGACATTCTCGAGGAAATCGTCGGCGACATTTCCGATGAGCACGATATCGAAATACAGGGCGTGCGTCAGGAGGCCGACGGTTCCGTCGTCGTCGATGGCGGCGTACCGATTCGCGACTTGAACCGCGCGCTCGACTGGAACCTGCCCGACGAGGAGGCAACGACGATCGCCGGCCTCGTCATCCACGAATCGATGACCATCCCGGAAGAGCGCCAGGCCTTCACCTTTCATGGCAAGCGTTTCATCGTCATGAAGCGGGAGAAGAACCGCATCACCAAGCTGCGTATCCGCCCGGCCGGGGAAGACGGCGCAAAGCCAGCCTGATCCATTCAAATTGCTACAGTATCCCTTGCGCATCTGAAAAGATGCGCGGCGCTGTAGAATTGCCGGCCGCCAATGCCTATATAAGCTTTGCTGCCGCTACCAGCGGGTCGGTTCGTCGGGTGCTGCCGGTTCTACGGCCAGCGCGTGCAGTCCGGCATCCAGCTCCGGTTTCAACAGGTCGGTGATTGCCCGGTGGCGCGCCAGCCGCGACATGCCGGTAAATTTGGCCGAAACGATTCTCACCCGCATATGGGTTTCGCCGGTGCCCGTGATATCAGGCTGATGGCCGGCATGCAGATGGCTTTCGTCGATGACGCTCAGGCGTTCGGGCGCGAAGGCTTCGACCAGTTTTTCTTCAATGCGGGTTCGCAGGGTCATCATCCGGTCTTGCAGCTTCGCGAAAAGGGTTCCCACCAAGCCAGTAACATTCCCATTTGTCAATTCTTGTTGTCGCTTCGCGGCAGGACCATAATTAGCGCCGTCATGAGACTTGATTCCAAATATTTCGATCGCATCCGAACACGCCGCAAACGGGAGCCGGAGCCAGAGCAGGCACCGCCTACCTGTCAGTGGGACGGCTGCGACAAGAAAGGCACGCATCGCGCTCCTGTCGGACGCAATGCGGAAGGCCAGTTCTTTTTGTTCTGCTTCGAGCACGTCAAGGACTACAACAAAGGCTACAATTATTTCTCCGGTCTTTCCGACGGTGAGATCGCGCGATATCAGAAAGAGGCAATCACCGGCCACCGGCCGACATGGACCGTCGGCGTCAACAAGGCGGCGAAGGACAGTCCGCTGCATTCGGAGGTCCGCTCCGGCGCCTATACCCGCGTTCGCGATCCCTTTGGCTTCGTCAAGGAAGGCGGCGGCAAGGGCAGCGGACCGCGTTTTCCCCAGGCCCGCAAACTGAAATCGCTGGAAAGCAAAGCCTTCGAAACGATGGGCCTCGACGCCAATGCGACGTCGGCGGAGATCAAGAGCCGCTACAAGGAACTGGTCAAGAAACACCATCCGGATGCCAATGGCGGCGACCGCGGCTCGGAGGAGCGTTTCCGCGCCGTCATCCAGGCCTATCAATTGTTGAAGCAGAACGGTTTTTGTTAATTCCCATCCTTGCTCTTGGGCTTCAATCGGGTATGGTCCAAATCGGCTGAGGCCGCAGGCAAACGCGGCTCATATTTGTGCGTTTTCCCGACATCGCCTCCGCCGACCTTCCGGACGCGGCGTTTCTTGTCCGGGACTCTTTCAAGAATGCTCGCACGCGGTCATCATCCCGCCGAGGTTTCGTTTCAGTCCCGGAGAAGTATCGCCGACGTTCCGACCTGGACGGGCGTGGAATAAAATCGCGGCGTCCGGGTTGCGACATGGCCTGAGACAGTATGGCCGGGTGGCATCACCCGCCTTGGAGACATGATGAGCAAGATCGACCTGGATATATCAGAACTGCCCGATACCACCGTTTCGGTCCGCGAGGCCTACGGTATCGATTCCGACATCCGCGTTCCCGCCTACAGCAAGGGCGACGCCTATGTGCCGGACCTCGACCCCGACTACCTGTTCGACCGCGACACGACGCTCGCCATTCTCGCAGGCTTCGCGCATAACCGCCGCGTGATGATCTCCGGCTATCACGGCACGGGCAAGTCCTCGCATATCGAGCAGGTGGCGGCGCGCCTCAACTGGCCCTGCGTGCGCATCAATCTCGACAGCCATGTCAGCCGTATCGATCTCGTCGGCAAGGATGCGATCGTCGTCAAGGACGGGCTGCAGGTCACCGAATTCAAGGACGGCATCCTGCCCTGGGCCTATCAGCACAATGTCGCACTCGTCTTCGACGAATATGATGCCGGCCGTCCCGACGTGATGTTCGTCATCCAGCGCGTGCTCGAATCCTCCGGCCGCCTGACGCTGCTCGACCAGAGCCGCGTCATTCGGCCGCACCCTGCCTTCCGCCTGTTTGCGACGGCGAACACGATCGGCCTTGGCGACACGACCGGCCTCTATCACGGCACGCAGCAGATCAACCAGGCGCAGATGGACCGCTGGTCGATCGTGACGACGCTGAACTACCTGCCGCATGATCACGAAGTGAATATCGTCGCGGCCAAGGTGAAGAGCTTCGGCAAGGACAAGAACGGCCGCGAGACGGTTTCGAAGATGGTTCGGGTTGCCGATCTGACGCGCGCCGCCTTCATGAACGGCGATCTCTCCACCGTCATGAGCCCGCGCACGGTCATCACCTGGGCTGAAAACGCCGAGATCTTCGGCGATCTCGCCTTCGCCTTCCGCGTCACCTTCCTCAACAAGTGCGACGAGCTGGAGCGGCCGCTGGTCGCCGAGCACTATCAGCGCGCCTTCGGCGTCGAGCTGAAGGAAAGTGCCGCCAATATCGTTCTCGGAGCTTGAGATCGACCGATCATGGCAGCTCGCGGTGACAATTCGAAAGCAAAACCCGGCGCGCCTGTCGACGTCGAGCCATTGCGCCGGGCGATAACCGGCTGCGTGCGCTCGATCGCCGGCGACGGCGATGTCGAGGTGACCTTCGCCAACGAACGGCCGGGGATGACCGGCGAGCGCATCCGGCTGCCGGAGCTTTCCAAGCGGCCGACGGCGCATGAGCTGGCGGTCACCCGCGGGCTCGGCGATTCCATGGCGCTGCGCCTCGCCTGCCATGACGAGAAGGTGCATGCGACGATGGCGCCGCAGGGCTCGGACGCCCGGGCGATCTTCGATGCGGTCGAGCAGGCGCGCGTCGAATCGATCGGCGCGCTGCGCATGGAGGGCGTGGCGTCGAACCTGCGCTCGATGACCGAGGAGAAATATTCCAAGGCGAATTTTACCGGCATCGAGCGTCAGGAAGACGCACCGGTCGGCGAAGCCGTGGCGATGATGGTGCGCGAGAAGCTGACCGGCCAGCGCCCGCCGGCCTCTGCCGGCAAGGTGCTCGATCTCTGGCGCGGCTTCATCGAGGACAAGGCAGGGACCGAGCTCGACAACCTGTCGAACTCGATCAACGACCAGCAGGCCTTCGCCAAGGTCATCCGCAACATGCTGTCGGCCATGGAAATGGCCGAGGAGTATGGCGACGACGACAGCGAAGCCGACAATGACGACCAGTCGGAGCAGGAAGACCAGCCGAACGGCGACGAGCAGGATCAGGACGAGGTCGACGAGGATGCCGGCACCGATGCCGCCCCCGTCGAGGACAGCGAAGTCGCCGACGAGCAGATGGAGGACGGCGAGACCGAAGGCGCCGAGATTTCCGACGACGACATGATGGAAGAGGGCGAGGACGATTCGGAAACGCCGGGCGAAACCCGCCGTCCGAACACGCCTTTTGCCGATTTCAACGAGAAGGTCGATTATCACGTCTATACCGAAGAGTTCGACGAGATCATCACCGCCGAGGAGCTCTGCGATGCCGCCGAGTTGGAGCGCCTGCGCGCTTTCCTCGACAAGCAGCTGGCGCATCTGCAGGGCGCGGTCGGGCGGCTCGCCAACCGGCTGCAGCGCCGGCTGATGGCGCAGCAGAACCGTTCCTGGGATTTCGATCTGGAAGAGGGCTATCTCGATCCGGCCCGGCTGCAGCGCATCATCATCGATCCGATGCAGGCGCTGTCCTTCAAGATGGAGCGCGACACGCAGTTCCGCGACACTGTCGTCACCCTGCTCATCGACAATTCGGGCTCGATGCGCGGCCGGCCGATCACGGTTGCCGCCACCTGCGCCGATATTCTCGCCCGCACGCTGGAGCGCTGCGGCGTCAAGGTCGAGATCCTGGGCTTTACGACGAAGGCCTGGAAGGGCGGGCAGGCGCGTGAAAGCTGGCTTGCCGGCGGCAAGCCGCAGACGCCGGGCCGCCTCAACGACCTGCGCCACATCATCTACAAGTCGGCCGACGCGCCGTGGCGGCGCGCCCGCGCCAATCTCGGGCTGATGATGCGCGAGGGTCTGCTCAAGGAAAATATCGACGGCGAGGCGCTGATCTGGGCACACAATCGCCTGCTCGCACGCCGCGAGCAGCGCCGCATCCTGATGATGATCTCGGACGGGGCGCCGGTGGACGATTCGACGCTGTCGGTCAATCCGGGCAATTATCTGGAGCGGCACCTGCGCGCCGTCATCGAACGGATCGAGACGCGCTCGCCTGTGGAATTGCTGGCGATCGGCATCGGTCACGACGTGACGCGCTACTATCGCCGCGCCGTGACGATCGTCGATGCGGACGAGCTTGCCGGTGCAATGACCGAGCAGCTTGCCTCGCTATTCGAAGATCAATCCGTCCAGCCGCGTGGCGGCCGGCTGCGCCGTGCCGGCTGATGTCGCTCACAGGAAATACCCGGCATGACGATCAAGCGTCTCTGCGGTGCGGCGTCGATTGCCCTCTGTATCGCCACAGGCGCCTTTCCATCCTGGGCTGCTGACGAGGTGCCGGTCATTAGCCGGCAAATATCGGACTTCAGGATCGGCTCTTCAGAGACGAAATTCGGATCGATGGAATTTCTCGGCGGGCTGGAGATGGTGTCCAGCCGCGCGCTGTTCGGTTCGCTCTCCTCCATCCGTTTCCGGCCGGACCAAAAACATTTCGTCGTCGTGCTCGATACCGGCCAATGGCTGACCGGCAGCATCGAGCGCGACGTCAAGGGCAGGCTTTCCGGCCTTTTGGATGTCGAGATCACGCCGATGAAGAACAGCGCCGGGCTGAGCTTCGAGGGCAAGGGATATATGGATGCCGAGGGCCTGGCGCTGGACGGTGACCGGATTCTGGTCTCCTTCGAGCAGCGCCATCGCGTCGATGTCTATCCCGACCCCGGCTTCGCCGATTCGAGCGCGATCGCCACTTTGCCGATCCTTATCCCGCGGAAGATGTTGAGCGACAATCGCGGCATCGAGACCATCACGGTGGCGCCGGCATCGAGCCCGCTGAAGGGCGGCGTGGTCATCGTCTCCGAGCGCGGTCTCGACAGCGACGGCAACCGGCTGGCGGCCATTCTCAGCGGGCCGCTGAAAGGGCGTTTCTCGGTCGAGCGGGATGGCAGCTTCGACGTCACCGACGGCGCCTTCCTGCCGAACGGCGACCTGCTGCTGCTGGAACGCCGCTTCAACATGGCCGAAGGCATCGGCATGCGCCTTCGGCGCATCAAGGGCGCCGATATCAAGCCCGGCGCCGTCGTCAGCGGCGACTTGCTGCTGGAAGGTAATTTCAACTCGCAGATCGACAATATGGAAGGGCTCGATGCCTTTCAGGCGGCCGACGGCACGACCCATATCATCCTGGTGTCGGACGACAATCATTCGATCCTGCAGCGCAACCTGATGCTGGAATTCCGGCTTTCGGAAGAAGCCGCGTGGGTAGCGCCGAGTTCCCAGAAGCGGAATTGATCCTAGCCACCGGCCCGAAATCGGAATCGATTTTCGGAAAGCGCGATGCGAGGATTGAAAATGCTAGAGCGTCAGACTGATGTCATATGCCTCGGCTATCCCGCGCAATCGGGGATCCGTCTTCGGAGGGAGATTCATGGTGCATATTCATGTCATGGGCGCGTCCGGTTCCGGTACGACATCGCTCGGCCGTGCGCTTGCCGAAAGGCTCGATATCGCCCATCTCGACACCGACGATTTCTTCTGGATGCCGACCGATCCGCCGTTCACGACGCCGAGGAATGCCGACGAGCGTATCCGGCTGCTCCTTGATGAAACCGCACGGCATGACGGCTGGGTTCTCTCCGGATCGGCGCTGAAATGGGGCGGGCCAGTGGAGCCGCTTTACGAGCTGATCGTATTTCTCAGGATCGAGCCGGAACTGCGGATGGCGCGAATCCATGCGCGGGAGATTGCCCGGTATGGAAACAGGATCGGGCCCGGTGGCGACATGGAAGTTAAAAGCGGGGAATTCCTGCAGTGGGCGGCGAGTTACGACACAGCCGGTCCGGAACGCCGCAGTCTTGCGGCGCATGAGCAATGGCTGGAAACGCAGACAGCGCCGGTGTTGCGGCTCGATTCGTCACGAGATATCGACGATCTGGTTGCAGAGGCTCTGCTGCATCCGGCGATCGCCGCCGGTGCGGTCCGGCGGCGTCGGTGATTAGCTGGCGCGGGCGGCCTGCATCGGCCGCAGTACGTTCATCAGCGCGCCATAGGGCAGCAGCATGACGAGGCCGACGATCATCTTCACGGCGAAATCGCCGATCGCCCAGGAAATCCAGCGTGGAGCCTCCGTGGCGAAGACGCCCAGGACGGGAGCTGCTTCCAGCGCGAAAGGATCGTTCGGGCCGAGGAAGACGAAGAACGCGGCGAAGGACAGCGAGAAGAACATCACCGTATCGAGCGCCGAGCCGATCAGCGAGCCGACCAGCGGCGCGCGCCACCAGGCCTGGCGGCGAAGGCGGTTGAAGACGGCGATATCGAGCAACTGGCCGGCGAGATAGGCCGAGCCGGAGGCGATGGCGATGCGCGGAACCGAGGTGAAGAAGGAGAGCGTCACGCCAACGACAAAGCCGGCAAAGACGACCTTACGGGCCGCCTGCGGGCCGAACTGGCGGTTGGTCAGATCGGTGATCAGGAAGGCGATCGGATAGGAAAAGGCGCCCCAGGTCAGGATGTCGGCAAGGTTGATGCCGGCGACTTCGGCGTTCAGCGGAAACTGGACGAGGAAGTTGGAGGCGACGACGACGAGCGTCATCAGCGCGACATAGGCGATGGTATAGCGGGTCTTCAGCATTTTTTTATCCTGGGTGATGCCACCAGTTGGAGGAGTAAACCGACAAAGCAAAAGGCTTGTCCGGTATTATCCGTTCAAGCCTTTTGAAGCCGTATGAAAGAAAGGCAGAAGCTTACGCAGCAGCGGCTTCGGCGGTCTTCTTCACGATCTGACGGCGCAGCAGGCGCGCGCGCATCGAGAGTTCGTTTTCACCAGCTTTCAGCAGGAAGGCATCGAGGCCGCCACGATGCTCGACGGAGCGAAGGGCAGCAGCCGAAACGCGAAGACGATAACGCTGGTTGAGAGCGTCGGAAATCAGCGTGACCTGGCACAGGTTCGGCAGGAACCGGCGCTTGGTCTTGTTGTTGGCATGGCTGACATTGTTACCAGTCAGGACGGCCTTGCCGGTCAATTCGCACACGCGGGACATGGAACACCTATTCTTGTTTTTGTCGGGCCATCGAATTGACATTCCCGGCAAAACCAGGCGCGCAATCCAACAGGCATGATTGGAAAGTTGCGGTTCTATAGTCAGACAGGCTGCTTGCGTCAAGCCAAACCTTGGCCTTTCCCGCAATTCTGTCAAAAAGCTGCTGTTTTCTTCCCTTCACGGCAGGAGTATAGAGCGCTTAACAAGGCTGCCAGCGCGCGCCAAGACAAGGCTTGATTCATGGCTCATTCGGGCAGACGGATTTTCATTTCGGCCATCGCCGCGCTGCTTGCCATACCGGCATCGGCGGCCGAAATCCAACATCGGACGGAATACCGGGTGACGCTCGCCGGCTTGCCGATCGCGCGCGCGGCCTTCCTGACGCAGATCGAGGACGATCACAGCTACAAGATCGCCGGCAGTATCAATTCTGCCGGCCTTGCCGATCTCGTCACGACGATTTCGGCCAAGACCAGCGTGAGCGGTGTCGTGCGCAATGACAGATTGCAGGCGCAGAAATATTCGCTCTACTACAAGAGCGGCAAGAAGGCCCGCGTCTACGAGGTCAGTTACCGCGACGGCAACATCGTTTCGGCGACGACGACACCGGCGCCGAAGCGTCCGAAGAACTGGATCGACGTCACGCCGCGCGACATGCGATCGGTGCTCGATCCGATCTCCGGCCTGGTCTTCACCGGCGATACCAAGGTCTGCTCGCAGACGCTGCCGATCTTCGACGGCGAGACGCGCATGGATCTGGTGCTTTCGCCGAAGGGCGACGAGGATTTTTCGACCAACGGCTTCAAAGGCAAGGCGGTTGTCTGCGGCGTGCGCTTCGTGCCGCGCTCCGGCTACAAGAAGGGCCGCAAGGACATCGACTATCTCAGCAAGAGCAACCGCATGGAAATCTGGTTTGCCAAGTCGGACGCGGCAAATGTATACGCTCCCGTCTATGTGCGTATTCCAACCGAATATGGAATGGTGACGATCACTGCCGTCAAATACGGCAGCGACAGCTGACGGAGCTTCTGTCTCCGTGAAGGGGGACGGGTGAGGCTTCGCGCGACGTTGATCGGTTTTACGGCCATCCTGATGTGGTCGTTCCTGGCGTTGTTCACGGCCGCCTCCGGCAAGATGCCGCCGTTCCAGCTTGCGGCCATCTGCTTTGCGATCGGCAGCATCCCCGGCCTCGTGGTGCTTGTCCTCAACCCCGCGCGGCTGGCGCTGCTGAAGCAGCCGGCCAAGGTCTGGATAACGGGTATTGCAGGGCTGTTCGGTTATCATTTCCTCTATTTCACCGCGCTCCGCAACGCACCGGCGGTGGAGGCGGGGCTGGTCGCCTATCTCTGGCCGCTGTTGATCGTCGTCGGTTCGGCGCTGCTGCCGGGCGAACGGATGCGCTGGTATCATCTGGCGGGTGCGCTTGCCGGGCTTTGCGGCACCTTCCTGATCGTCGGCCGCAATGGCATCGATTTCGACGGCGCCTATGCCGTCGGCTACGGGGCCGCCTTTCTGTGCGCCTTCACATGGTCCGGCTATTCGCTGCTGACGCGGCGTTTCGATGCCGTCTCCACGGATGTCGTCACCGGCTTTTGCCTTGCGACATCCATCCTGTCGTTCTTCTGCCATCTCGGCCTGGAGACGACCGTCTGGCCGGCCACGGGTTTCGAATGGGTTGCCGTCGCCGGGCTCGGGCTTTTTCCGGTCGGTGCTGCCTTCTATGCATGGGATCACGGCGTCAAGAACGGCGACATTCAGATCCTCGGCGCGGCAAGTTATGCCGCGCCTCTGCTTTCGACGCTGATGCTGCTGCTGTTCGGATTTGCCGAGCCGAGCTGGCGCATTGCTCTTGCCTGCCTGCTCGTTACCGGCGGGGCGGTGCTGGCCGCCCAGGACATGTTCCGCCGCAAGGTTCCGGCGCAGTCTGCGGCAGAGTAGGCCTTAAAACAGGATTCAGATTTTACGCCCGGTTGGCCTAAATTCTGAATCCTGTTCTAAATTATATAGTTAGAGCATGATGTCGTCCGAAAGCCGCTCACACTTTTCGGCATCATGCTCTAGCGCCGGGCTTCCAATCGGGTGGCGCCATCTCGAAGCTCGAAAATTCGAAGCCGGGCGAGACGGTGCAGCCGACCAGGGTGAAATCGCCGAGGGTTTCGGCCGATTGCCAGCAATTGGCGGGAACGATCGCCTGCGGCCGCTCGCCGGCGGACAGGTTCGTTCCGAGCGTCAGGGTCTCGCTTGCGGTTCCGTCTTCCGAACGATGCAGGAAGAGCGGCGCGCCGGCGTAATAATGCCAGACCTCAACCGCGTCATGGACGCGATGCCAGCGCGAGCGCTGGCCCCCGGTCAGCAGGTAATAGATCGCCGTCGAGTGGCCGCGTTCTCCGCCCGCCGTATCGCGAAACGTCTGCACATACCAGCCACCCTCGGGATGCGGCTGCATGCCGAGTTCGCGGATGATGTCCTGAGGCGACATCAGAAATTGTCCTTGCGCTTGCGGATCTCGGCAAAGACCTCCTCGTTGGTCTTGCCTTCCATGATCAGATTGCGGCGGATCGCCGGATCGGCGGCGCGCAGGAACGGGTTGGTCTCCTTTTCCAGTCCCAGCGTCGTCGGAATGGTGAATTTGCCGTCGGCACGAAGGGCCTCGACCTCGGCGGCGCGGCTCTTCAGGCGCTCGTTGTCCGGATCGACCGTCAGCGCGAAGCGGGCATTGGACAAGGTGTATTCATGGCCGAAATAGACGGCGGTCTCATCGGGCAGCACGGCGAGCTTCTGCAGGGAATGCCACATGTCGGCGGCCGGGCGTTCGAACAGCCGGCCGCAGCCGAGCGCAAACAATGTGTCGGCGGCAAAGAGCAGCTTGTCGTCGACGAAGTGATAGCAGATATGGCCGGCGGTGTGGCCTGGAGTCTCGATGACCTTGACCGTGTGATCGCCGAAAAGGAAGCTGTCGCCATCGGCCATCGTCCGGTCGAGGCCGGGAATGGCGACGGCCTCGTTGATCGGGCCGATGATCTCGCAGCCAAACTGCTCCTTCAGCGCCAGGTTGGCACTAACATGGTCGGTGTGGTGGTGGGTGGTGAAGATATGGCTGATTTTCCAGCCGCGGCGAGTCGCCGCTTCCAGGATCGGCGCCTCCTCCGGCGCATCGATCGCCGCGGTCAAGCCTGTCTCCGGATCGTGCACGAGAACGCCGAAATTGTCGGTGCGGCAGAGAAAAACGTCTAATTCCAAAGGTTTCATCGTTCAATAATCCCTTGTCTCAGGAGTCTCGCGGGAATGTAGAGGTTCCGGCCTTGAAGTCCAACCGCCCGCTGATAACATTTGTCGCAATGCACGCCGATATCGTCGACCTACGCCAGTTCTATCATTCCGAGCTCGGACGTCTTGCCGAGCAGTCGATCGCCATGGCGCTATCCTCGCTCTGGGTGCGGCTGCCGCAGGAGCGTCTGGTCGGTCTCGGCTATGCCGTGCCCTTCCTCGACCGTTTCCAGGCCGATACCGAGCGCACCTTCGCCTTCATGCCGGCCGGGCAGGGCGCGGTGAACTGGCCGATGGGCTCGCTCTCGTCGACGACGCTTGTCTTCGACGAGGAGTTGCCGCTGCCGGATTCCTCGATCGACCGGGTGCTGATGGTGCATTCGCTGGAATTCGCCGAAAGTCCGCGCGAGACGCTGAAGGAGCTCTGGCGGGTGCTGGCGCCGGGCGGACGGCTTGTTATCGTCGTGCCGAACCGGCGCGGCGTCTGGGCGCGCATGGAGCATACACCCTTCGGTTCGGGCCGGCCCTATTCGCGCGGCCAGCTGACGCATCTGCTGCGCGAGACGAATTTCACGCCGGGCGCGACGGCTGAAGCGCTGTTCTTCCCACCTTCGAAGCTCAGGACCATTCTGCGCCTTCGCCGTGCCTTCGAGCGGATCGGCCGAACGCTGTGGCCGGCCTTCTCGGGCGTCATCATCGTCGAGGCGCAGAAGCGGCTTTATCAGGGGCTGCCGGTTGCAGCGCGGGCTTCCCGCCGCGTCTTCGTGCCGGTTCTCGCACCGCATGGCGTGCCGACCACACGCAACCGCTGACGCCGCTCTCAGCCTTCTCAGGCTGCTTGCGTCACGCCCATACCTCTCGACAACAATCGCATTCCGCTTTAATGCCACTTGGTGTTTTTCAGCCCGGATTTCCGGCAATTCCAAGGTCGACCCATGAGCGTTGAGATGAGCAAGCCCGTTCCGCGTCCCGGTATTCTCGATATCGCAGCCTATGTGCCGGGTAAGGAACATGCGCCGGGCGTTGCCCGCGTCTACAAGCTTTCGTCCAACGAAACGCCGCTCGGCGCCAGCCCGAAGGCAATCGAGGCGTTCAAGGCGGCTGCCGACACTCTGGCGCGTTATCCCGACGGGCAGGCGGTCGAGCTGCGCGAGGCGATCGCCGCCGTGCATGGTCTCAATCCGGCAAACATCCTTTGCGGCAACGGTTCGGACGAATTGCTCGGCCTGCTCTGCCATGTCTATCTCGGCGCCGGCGACGAGGGCATCATCACCGAGCACGGGTTCCTCGTCTACAAGATCCAGATCCTGGGCGCGGGTGCCGTGCCTGTCGTCGTCAGGGAAAAGGACTGTACCGTCGATGTCGATGCGATCCTTGCCGCGGTGACGGAGAAGACGAAGATCGTCTTCATCGCCAATCCCGGCAATCCCACAGGCACCTATGTTCCCGTCAGCGAGATCCGCCGCCTGCAGGCCGGGCTGCCGAAACATGTCGTCCTCGTGCTCGATGCTGCCTATGCCGAATATGTGCGCCGCAACGATTATGAAGCCGGCATCGAGGTCGTGTCCTCCAATGCCAACGTGGTGATGACCCGCACCTTCTCGAAGGCCTATGGTCTTGCGGCGCTGCGTGTCGGCTGGATGTATGCGCCCGCCGAGATCGTCGACGCGCTGAACCGCGTGCGCGGGCCGTTCAATTTGAACGCGCCGGCAATCGCCGCCGGCGCCGCGGCCATCCGCGACCAAGCCTTCGTCCAGCAGGCCGTCTCCTTCAATCAGATGTGGGTGGAGACGCTCACCCGGGCGCTCGAAGCGATCGGGCTGAAGGTGACGCCGTCGGTCGCCAATTTCGTCCTCATCCATTTCCCCGAGATCGACGGCAAGCGCGCCGCCGATGCCGACGAGTTCCTGACGAGCCGCGGCTACATCCTGCGTGCCGTCCGCGGCTATGGCTTCGCCAATGCGTTGCGCATGAGCATCGGTCCCGAAGAGGCCAACCGCGGCGTCATTGCCGCGCTCAGCGAATTTATGGGACATCAGTCATGAGCGTGCAGTTCGATCGGATCGCGCTGATCGGCATCGGCCTGATCGGCTCTTCGCTTGCCTACGATATCAGACGGCTCGGCCTTGCAAGGGAGATCGTCGTCGCCACCCGCAGCGCCGATACGCTGAAGCGTGCGGAAGAACTCGGCCTTGGCGACCGCTACACGACGTCGTCGCAGGATGCCGTCAAGGATGCCGATCTGGTGATCGTCTCGGTGCCGGTCGGCGCTTCGGAAAGCGTGGCGAAGGAGATCGCGGGAAGCCTGAAGCCCGGGGCTGTCGTCACCGATGTCGGCTCCACCAAGGCCTCGGTCATCGCACAGATGCTGCCGCATATGCCTGATAATGTGCATTTCATCCCCGGCCATCCGCTGGCCGGTACCGAAAAATCCGGCCCGGATGCCGGCTTTCCCGGCCTCTTCGAAGGCCGCTGGTGCATCTTCACGCCGGTCGCCGGTACCGACGAGGTGGCGCTGAAGCGGCTGCGCAGCTTCTGGGAAGCGCTGGGCTCGAAGGTCGATGAGATGGATGCCGAGCATCACGACAAGGTGCTCGCCATCGTTTCGCACCTGCCGCATATCATCGCCTATAATATCGTCGGCACTGCCGACGATCTGGAGACGGTGACGGAGTCCGAGGTCATCAAATATTCCGCCTCGGGTTTTCGTGATTTCACCCGCCTTGCCGCCTCCGATCCGACCATGTGGCGCGACGTCTGCCTGCACAATCGCGATGCGATCCTCGAAATGCTGGCGCGTTTCTCGGAGGATCTCGCCTATTTGCAGCGCGCCATCCGCTGGGGCGAGGGCGACAAGATTTTCGAACTCTTCACCCGCACGCGCGCCATCCGCCGCTCGATCGTCCAGGCCGGCCAGGATGTCGACGCGCCTGATTTCGGCCGCCCCCACGCGCTTGATAAGAAGTAGCCCCGCGATGGTGGAAGTGGCGAACGCGAGCCACGCGGATACCGATTGGCTGGTTCGCGAAGATGCCAGTTCCGGTGAAGCATGGGTATCGCGCTGCGTGACGCTCGGCGAATACCTCGTTGCCAAGGAGGGCAGCGAGATCGTCGGCTTTCTGCGCTTCTCCCGCTTCTGGGGCAGGGTTCCCTATATGGAAATGATCCGCGTCCTGCCCGGCCATCGCCGGTCGGGCGTCGGCACCGCGCTGTTTCTCGCCTGGGAAGAGGCGATGCGTGGCGAAGGCGCCCGTCTGCTGATGACGTCGAGCGAATGCGATGAAAGCAGGCCCCAGGACTGGCATCGCCGCAACGGATTTACTGAAACCGGTGCGATCGAGCTGCCAGGCCTGCAATCGGTGCCGGAGGTCTTCTTCATCAAGCCGATAGCCTGAAAGGCGAGATAGGTCAGATCGGCGGAATCCGGCCGAGCGGGATGAAGCCGCTGACGGTGGCGTTGCCACGATCGACGACGAGATCGACCGAGACCTTGTCGCTGCCGGCGGCAAGCGCCTTCAAGAGCTTCGTCGCCGTGTTGACGGTCGAGGCGAGGTCGGGAAAGGCCTGCTTCAGGCTGTCGCTCCAGGGACCGAGCTGTTCGATCTCCAGCTTGAATTTTCCCGAAAGGAAGCCCTGCTCGTCGAAGGAGAAGGGGCCGGTGAGCGTCATCACCTTGCCGTCGCCGATGTCGGCGACGATGCGGCGCAGTTCACCGGTGGCGCCATTGAGGCCATTCGGGTCGCTGCCGTCGATCAGTCCGGCCTTGCCGGCGACGGTCAGGTCAATGCTGGCCGACAGTTTCGGGAAGATCTGCGGCCAATCCTTGATCGCCGTGTTCGCATCCTGCACGGAGATCGCGCCGTCGAGATCGGCGCCGTTCTGACGCAGATGGATTTCGGTGCGGGCCGCATCGAAGCTGATGGTCTGGCCGGTGAAAGAGGAGACCGCCATCGCCTTCAGCCCCTCGATGACGGTCGAGCTGCGGTCGATGCCCCTGAGCCTGGTCGCAAGGCTCGATTGCAGGTTCGTCCATTGGGCCGAGATCGAAAGGCCGTTGCCGGTGCGGATCTCGGCCGGCGAATCGAGCTCCCACACGATATTGCCGGGCGCATAGACTTGGGCTGCCGAGCGCAGCGCGCCGAAGGTGGCGGAGACACCGTTGACGTTGTCGTCGACGTCGATCCTGGAGCAGAACAGGCCGATGCGGAAGGGATAGCCGCGGAATTCGATATCGGAGCATTCGCCGCTGACGCCAGCCTCTCCGCCCGGCGCGATCGCCTTCAACACCGTGGTCTTCAGCGCCGACGCTGCATAGAACCAGCCGCCGGTATAAAGCGCGATCGCCAGGAGGACGCCTCCACCCAGCAACCAGAATTTCTTGCCGCTGCCGGATTGGCTGCTGCCGGATCGGCTTGACGCTGCCATGATGTTCTCCAATGGTGAATCGCGAATGTGATTCCCGGTCTTGGCGTGCGATATGGACGAATTTTGGGTATTTGGCTACGGTTCACTGATGTGGAATCCGGGCTTCGAGTTCATGGAGCGGGCAGAGGCTCTGGTCTATGGCTACAGGCGTTCACTCTGTGTCCGTTCCTTTGTCCATCGCGGCACACGCGACAATCCTGGCCTGGTTCTCGGCCTCGACAGGGGTGGCGCCTGCCGCGGCATGGCTTTCCGCATTTCCGCGGAAAAATGGGATGAGGTGATCGATTATCTCCGCGCCCGCGAGCTGGTCACCAATGTCTACCTGGAGCGCCGGGTGCGGCTGCAGCTTGCCGGCCGGCGCCGGGTGGAAGCGGTCGCCTACATCATCGACCGCGACCATGAGCAATATGCCGGCGCCCTCGATGCGCGTGCCGCGGCACGGGTGGTGAACGAAGCAAAAGGCCAGTCCGGTCCGAATGATGCCTATGTCTTCAACACGCTGACGCATCTGAAGCAGATGGGCATTCGCGACCATTGGCTGGAGCAGGTCGTCCACGAGGTGGAACGGCTGCGCGCCGCCTGATCTTAATCTAGACGGTCGCGGCGTTCAGTTTGCGCAGCTCCGCCAGCCTTTCGATCGCCGTCGGCGGCAGCGGCAGATGCGGATTTCGTTCGACGGTTTCGAGCAGAAGCTCATCGCTTGCCCGCTCCGATACCTCGATCAGCTGGGCGAAAAAGGCGTCCGGATCCATTCCCGGCATGATCGGCGGCAGGATCCTCACCTTGAAATGGCCGGGATAACGACGAATGCTACGCCGCGGCCAGAAGAGACCGGGATGCATGGCGACCGGAACGACCGGGATGCCGAGATCGCGGTACATGCGGGCGATGCCGTATTTGTAGACCGGTTCGGCGCCTGGCGGGCGGCGAGTGCCCTCGGGATAGATGATCAGCTGCCGGCCGGTGGAAAGCTCGTCCTTGGTGCGTTTCAGCACTTCCACCATCACCTTGCCGCGGGCGCCGCGGTCGACCGGGATCATGCGCTGTTTCTTCGCATACCAGCCGAAGAGCGGAATCCACATCAGTTCGCGCTTCAGGATATAGACCGGGTCCTTCAGCCAGGGCAGCAGCGCGTAGGTATCCCAGAAGGACTGGTGCTTCGGCGCCAGGATGTAACTGTCACCCGGCAGGTTCTCCAGCCCCTCGATCTCGAAGGTCGTACCGACGATCACCCGCATCAGCCAGTGGTTGGAGCGGGCCCAGTTCTTCGGGATCGCATAGGCGATCTTGCGCGGCACCACGAAATAATATGGCGAGAGCACGATCATCCGGATGATGAGGTTGGCGTAGAAGATCGTATTGAAGAGAACGGAACGCAGGGCGATCATGAAACTTTCCCGAGGCATGCTCACGCGACCGGCCTACACGATATTGTCTGTCATAAAAAGCGTTTGATGACGCCCTCATGCAAAAGGCTCGTGCATGTCGCCCAAAACTGCGCAGCGGTTTTGGGACAACGACTTGCATAAAACAAGGCTTAAAGCGCGTCGCGCGAATTCGGCTCGACGCGCGGCGCGTCTATTGCGGGCCGGACGCATTTGCCGAGCGCAGCCCGGTGTGACGGCCGAAGCCGGTGATGTTGCGGGCGCCGGTCAGCAGCACTTTCACATATTCGGCAAGCATGACGCGCATCGCATTCGGGTCGGTGAACCAGTTGCGGCTCTTCAAATCCGAATTGACCACGGGATAAGCGATGAAGTCGATGTCGGGATCGACATAGGAGAGCTCCGCGAGGCTTCGCGGCATGTGGTAGTTGTTGGTGACGATCAAAACGCTCCGGTATCCCTTGGCATGGATCCAGTTCGAAGCTTCCTCGGCATTGCCGATCGTGTCGATCGCATCATAGCCGATATCGACGCAGCAGGAGAAGAGATCGGCCGAGCCCTGGGTCATCCTGCGGATCTGCGCCGGCGTCGTCGTCGGGTGAACGCCGGAAATGAGCAAGCGCTTGCCGGCACCCTTCTGCAGCAGTTCCACGGCCTGGTCGATACGCTGGTAGCCACCGGTCAGGACGACGATCGCATCCGCCTTCGGCTCGGCCGGCGGCTTCAGCGTCGTCACGGAATCGGCAAAACGCAGGAAACCGCCGAACACCAGGGCCATTGCCAGCACGCAGGCAAAGCCGCCCCAGCGCAGCAGGCGGCGGATCGGCCCGCGCCGCGGCGGCACACCCGCCGGGCGGTCAAGCTCCGGGTCCTGCTGAGTCGGGTTGGGTGTCGTATGTCCCATGGTCATGAATCGTGATTATACGCTGATTGCGGCGCAGAACAGACGCTTTCGTGGTAAAACGGCATGGTCACGATCAACTTGCGATGCCGTCGGTGCGTGTCGGGTCCGAGCGCAGTGTATCGATTTCGTAGATCGTCCGCATGACGGTCAGGCGAGCGGTGAAGGTGGTCAGGAGCGCGATGACGATCATCGTCGCGAAGATGCCGGCATAACCAAGCACACCGACCGAGAAGGTGCCGAAGAGCGCGGTCGCCTGGTCGGTTTCGGGGGTGGCGAGGGTGCGGCTCTGCCAGAACCCGGCGCTGGCAAAGAACAGCGCGGCAAGCGCGCTGCCGATTGCCGAGCCCTTGAGGCTGATCTTCAGGAAATGCTTCTGGAATTCAGTGGCGACGAAGGAGCTTTCGGCGCCGACGAAATGCAGCACTTCGACGACGTGACGGTTACCCGACAGCGCGCCACGCGTGGCGAAGACGACGGTGAGCACCATCGCCGTGAAGACCAGGAGCAGGATACCGGTGCCGATCATGACAGTTGTGTGGGCCATGGACACCAGCCGGTCGACCCAGGTGCGGTGGTCGTCGAGGGTGGCCTGCGGGATACTGTCCTTCAGCAGCGACCGCATCGAATCGAAATCCGGTGGATTGCTCTCGTCGATGGTGATGATGACGAGGCGAGGGACGGGCAGATCCTTGAGATCGAGGCCGGGGCCGAGCCAGGGCTCGAGCAGGCGGGCGGTCGCCGCCTCGTCGACGATCTGGCCGCTCTTGGTGCCGACGAAAGTCAGCGCCAGGTCGCGCGCCTGGGTCAGCGCCTTTTCCATGTCGAGATTGTCGTCCGGCTTGATCTGGATGGTGATCTCGCGGGAGATCTGGCTCTCCCAGCTTGCCGCCGTCGAGCGCACCATGCTGACGCCGCCGAGCGTCAGGCAGGCGAGAAAGGCCATGATCGATATCACCACCATCAACGCGCTGCCCTGGATGTTGGATGGCGGCAGGATCGGCGCGGTCGGGCGCACGCGCATTTCCGGTCGCTTCTGCTCCGCCTTACCAGGCGCCTTGTCTCGGTTTCCGGATGGGGGCTCAGTCATAGATATCGAGATGCCCCCCCGAGAGGATCATGCGGCGGGCCTCCACCTGCTCCATCAGCGCCAGGTCATGGGTGGCTATAACGACCGCGGTGCCGAGGCGGTTCAGCTCGAGGAAAAGATTGAGCAGGCGCTTGGCCATGGGCGGGTCGACATTGCCGGTGGGTTCGTCGGCAAGCAGCACCTCCGGCCGGTCCATCAGCGCCCGGGCGATGGCGGCGCGCTGCTTCTCGCCGCCGGAGAGCACGGGCGGCAGCACGTTGATGCGTTCGCCAAGACCGACCCATTTCAACAGTTCCAGGACGTCGGTCTTGTAGGAGCTCTCATCCTTGCCGCGCACCCGTAAGGGCAAAGCGACATTCTCATAGGTGGTGAGATGATCGAGGAGGCGGAAATCCTGGAAGACGATGCCGACGCGACGGCGCAACAACGGCAGCTCGGGCCGGGGGATTTCGGAAATGTCGCGCCCGAACATGCGGATCAGGCCGCGTGTCGGCTGCAGCGACATGAAGAGCAGCCGCAGCAGCGAGGTCTTGCCGGCGCCCGATGGCCCCGTCAGAAACTGGAAGGATTTCTTCGGAATGTCGAAGGTCAGGTCCCGGAGGATTTCCGGGCCCATGCCATAGCGCAAACCGACATTCTCGAAGTGGATCAACGGGCAGCTCAGTCTGTTGTGGGTTTCACCGCGTGACTTGTTAACCAACACCGTTAACAGCCGGTAAATTTTGCCGGAAAGACGCCCGTTTGATGGCAATCTTTGCGAAGCATTAACCATTAAAATTTACGACTGAGCGGGATTCGTTTCAATGCCAAGATTTCCCCTGGCATCGAAACCATGTGGACATCTGCGAGGCAGCCACCATGGAAGCATCCTCCTTCAGCCGCCGGACACCGAGCCAGGCCTATGATTTCCTGCCGCCCGAACCCGCCAGCCGCCAGTACCGCTCGGCGCGTGCTGCCGATATCTCCGACGCCGAATTCGTCACCCTCGGCAAAGTGCGGCCTCGGGAATACACTGCCAGGACCCCTAACGACAACCGCAAACGCATGGCTGCGGCACAGGCCGCACAGCCGCCGCTCCTGCCGGCGATGGCCGCTTCCATTCTGCAGACAGTGGAATCCTGGCTGCAGCGCGCGTCGATGCGCAGCTTCGCAGCACTGGTGCTGGGGCTCATCGTGCTCGTCTTCGGGCTCGCGGGCGGTTTTTCCGGCCTTTCCGGCGAGCGAGCCTATTCCGGCGTGCCGCTGCATTTCAGCCATGTCACGGTGACGCCGCGTGATGCGAACGGCATGCGGGTGCTCGTCATCAACGGCATCATCGAAAACGACAGCGGCACGACGCAGACGGTGCAGCCGATCCGTGCCGACCTCGTGACCGACGAGCGGCTGACCGCAAGCGTTGTCATCAACCCGCCGGCCGATGTCATCTATAGCGGCCAAAGCCGGGGCTTCTCGGCGCGCGTCCAGCATGCCGGCGGAAAGATGCCGGAGGTCCGGCTGTCCTTCCTGCCATAGAGCGCGCCGGGCATGGAATGGCCGGTTTTCTTGCCACGGGTCGCGCCAATCCCGTTAATTTCATGGCTGGCGAGGCTGTTTCAGGCTCGCATATGTGCTAACGGCTTACCCTTCTTTTCATGGAGCAAGCCCTTATGCCTGTCGTGCGCGGAAAAAACATCGAGCCGCTTTTCACCGCCGAGCAGATCGCCGAGCGCAATCATTCGATGGCGCGCGAGATCGCCGACGGCCCGACCAAGGACCTGCTGGTCATCGCCGTGCTCAAGGGGTCCTTCATCTTTGCCGCCGACCTGATCCGCGCCCTGCATGACACCGGGCTTGCCCCGGAGGTCGAGTTCATCACGCTGTCGAGCTACGGCATCGGTACGGTTTCGCAGGGCGTGCGCATCGTCAAGGATATCGACAGCGACGTGCATGGCCGCGATGTCCTGCTGATCGACGATATCCTCGAATCCGGCCGGACGTTGCTCTTTGCCAAGGAATTGCTCTTCGAGCGCGGGGCGCGCAACGTCACCATCGCCGTGCTGCTCGACAAGCGCGTGAAGCGCAAGGAAAAGCTGGAGGCCGATTATGTCGGCTTCGAATGCCCTGACTATTTTGTCGTCGGCTATGGCATGGATGTCGCCTATGCCTTTCGCGAACTGCCCTTCGTCGGCGTGGTCACCGGGGACGCCTGAGCGACAGCTAGAGCCTTTCCGAGTTAGATTGCAGCATTCGGTTGGCTCAAGCGGAGTCGGATGGCCGGTCGATCAGCCGGCCCGCCTCAGCCAACCCGAAGGGCCGGGCATCTTTGCGCCAGGATCAGAGGCGATCGGCTCGGACGTACCTTGGGGTATGCCCGTCGCCAATCGCCTCTGCCCTGACAAAAACCTGCTCCGGCAGAATGCTGCAATCTAACCCGGAAAGGCTCTAAATGTTGCAGCGCTTTTGCGCGCCCCGTGGTGCTATCTTACTGTTCGAGACGGGTTGTTAACCATCTCGTCCATCGCTTCGTCATCTTTACCGATCGAAAAGGAAAGTCTGGTGATTTCCGTCGCGGGGCTGACACGGAGCGATGCACATATGGCAAGAATTCTGATCACGGAAGACGAGGATTCCCTGCGGTCTTTTGTAGCCCGGGCCCTGCGGCTTGATGGCCACGAGACCGATGAGGCGGCCGACGGGGCCGAGGGCCTGGAAAAGCTCAAGGATGGGGTCTACGATCTGCTGCTTTCAGATATCCGCATGCCTGTGATGGACGGTATTGAACTCGCCCATCAGGCGAAAGACGCTTTTCCCAGCCTGAAGATCCTGCTGATGACCGGTTATGCCGAACAGCGCGAACGGGCCGACGATCTTGCCGAAAAGATCATCGATGTCGTCGCCAAACCGTTCGCGCTTCCCGATATCCGCAAGGCGGTCGCCCGGGCGCTCGTCGCGTAGAGGACGATGCTGGAAGGCGTGAGCGGTTTTCGAACGGTATCCCGCTCTATTTGTTGATAGATCCGGATTCAGATTTTAGGCCGTCCGGCCTAAAATCATCCTATCCAAGATCCGGTGGCGTGAGGCCTACTGGATATCCAGCAATCGTTCGAGATACCGCCGCTCCATTTCCTGCGGCGGATTGTTGCCGAGCTTTTCGCGGATCGCGTCGAGGATTTCTCGCGCCCGCTGAACGTCGATTTCGTCGGGCACCTTCACGCTGTTATCGCCGAAATCCGGTCCCTGGGTCCGCCGCGGCCGGCCGAGCGGGTCGCGGCCATTCTGGTCGCCCTGGCCCACCTGGCCGTTCGGACCTTGACCCTGCTGGCCCTGCTGCGCCTGCATCATCTGGTTCATCATGTCGCGGGCGCCCTGGCGAAGCGCTTCCAGCGCGCGGCCCTGGCCCTCGATGGCCGGCTGGCCGCGGCCCTGGCCGAGTTCACGGCCGGCACCTTCCATTTCGCGCTGCGCCTGGCCGAAGCCGGGGCCGGGCTTCATGCCCATCTCGCCGAGTCTTTTCTGCAATTCGCCGAGCTGCCTGCCCAGTGCATCCTGGTGGGCGCGCAGCTGCTTCAGCGCCTCGCGTAGCTGTTCGGCCGTCATCTGGTCGGAGGGCTGCTGGCCTTCCTTACCTTGCTGGCCCTGCTGCTGATCCTGCGGCTCGCCGTTCTCTCCGGGGTTCATCTCGTCGAGCAGCGGATCGCTCTCGCCCATGTCAGGCTCGCCGCGCTGCATGCGGTCCCTGAGCTGCTGGTCGAGCCGGAAGGTCTGTTCCATCAGCTTCTGCTGGTCGCGCAGGATCTCGCCGAGCTTGTCGATCTGCTTGCGGGCTTCGCTGTTTTCCTGGCTCTGCTGGCCGCGCTGCGGCCGGCCCGCCTGCAGGTTGTTCATCATCCGCTGCAATTCCGACAGCATCTGCTGGGCCGCGTCACGATTGCCGGAGCGGGCGAGATTCTCGATCTGATCCATCATCCGTTCCAGATCCTGCTGGCGCAGGATGTTCTGCGCATTCTGGTTCGGCTGCATCGGCGCGTTCTGCATGCGTTGGGCGAGCTCACTCATATAGTCCTGCATCGCCTTGCGCAGCTCGTCCATCAGCTTCTTGATCTCGGCATCCGGGGCGTTGCGGTCCAACGCGTCGGCGAGGTTCTGCTGGGCTTCGCGCAGCTTGCGCTCGGCAAGCGAAAGATCGCCGTCCTCCATGCCCAGCGCAATCTCCCAGAGATATTGGGCGGTATCTTTCAGCGCATCCTCGCCCTTTGCGAGCTTCATGCGCGTCAAGGCGGATTCGAGCAGCAGGTAGTTGGTAAGCTTGGGGATGGTCTCCTCGGGACGGATGGTCAGCGCCTCGTTCAGCGCGATCGCCTGCGGCATCTTGCGGGTGTCGAGGGCGAAAACCTGCCGTTCTTCGGCGACGGCGGCGGCGAGCGGCTCGTTAAAGCGCCGCGACGGCATTATCATCTCATGCGGCGGGCTGCGGCCGGTCTGGCCGGCGGCATCCTTGGCGACGAGCGTGATGCGCACGCGTTTGCCGGCAAGCGGATGTTCGCTCAGGTTCCGGCTGGTCACGCCCTTGGCGTCGCGGGCGTTGCGGCGGGGGATATCCAGCCGGTATTCCGGCAGCGGATAGAGCGGCGTCGCCGTCGGATCGGTGTCGACGGGAACGATTTCCGCATGCGCTTCCTGGACGCCGTAATCGTCCTTGACGGTGAAACCGATTTCAAGCGCGCCATTGACGCTGGGCTTCGGCAAGCCGTCGAAGGCGATTTCCGGGGCCTTGTCGGGAAGCACGTCGAAGCTCCAGCGGCGGCCGTTGACTTCGAGTGCGCCATTCTCCTCGAGCTTCATCACATGCGTCTGCGCGACGAGTGCCTGGCTGGCTGGGGCCTGGCTGGCGGGTGCGGCATTCGGCTGCTCGCCGCCTGCTACCGCCGCTTGCTGAGGCTTGCTATCCGCCTGCACTGATATATCCCGCGCCTCGCCATTGGCCTTGCGGAACACCACTTTTTCGGCCGTCTTTCCGCCGCTGACGCGGACGGTGAGGCCTGAAAACTGCGGAATGCCGATCGGCGCCTGCTCGCTGCCATCGGCCGTCAGATAGATCGGCGCACGGCCGGTATAAGACGGCGGCGTCACCCAGGCGTCGATGCGCACCGCCGGATCGCTGACCACCTGCTCGGGTGCCGCCTGCAATGCGTCGCTGATCGAGCCGCCGTTGATCGACAGCGAATAACCGAAGGCAGTGACCAGCAGCAGCGCCGGGATGGCGCGCAGGGCGAAACGGTCATGCGCGGCGATATCAGGTCGCGGCAGGCCGGCATCGAGCGCTGCGATCTTTTCGGCCATGCGCGTCTGGTGCTCGCGCCAGAGCGCCCGGGCGAAGGGCGTATCGAAGGCGGGCTCGTCTTCCTGGACGGTGACCGGCTGGTGCGGCAGGCCGTTGCGTTCCTCCAGCAGGCGATCGGCTTCGGCGACCTTCGGCCAGCGCAGGGTGCGGAAGGGGATGAGCGAGGCGAGAAAGGCGGCGGCAAAGGCGATCAGCAGCAGGATGCGCAGCCAGTCCGGCACGCTGCGGAAAACGCCGAACCAGGAGGCGCAGAGATAAAAGGCAACGACCGCCAGGACCGGCATCAAAGGCGGCAGCAACTGCTCGAAAAACAGCACCACGCGCGCCAGCAGACGTTTGGTCGTCACCAGCCGGGCAAGCGAAGGACGGAGCGCAAACGCACCTTTCTTCTGCCTTGAGGGGCTTGTCATCGGTCCGGTCTCCGCGATCTGGCGTTCTGAAACAGAGGGCGCTTCCGGCGATTGCGGGGCAATACGCTCATGAACGAAAGGATAACACTCTTTGTGGCGAAGGCGAGGGCGAGCGGCCGGTAATACCGGCTTTTCACGTTTATTCGCCAAAAAGTGATGGCTGCTTAAAGCGCGTCGCGATCTTTCAGATCGCTCCTGGCGCTTTAAGTCTTTGTTTCACGCATGTCGTGATCGCAAACCGCTGCGCACTTTTGCGCGACATGCTTTAGAGCGCCGTGCGTCCTTTCGGACGCACAAAGGACGCTCTAGCATTTTGAATCTACGCTTCGTGCTTTCCGAGAATCGATTCCGATTTTCGGGCCGACGCGTTAATCCAGCCAGGCCGGGACGGAGTCGAGGCCGATCAGCTCGGCGTAGGTTCTGCGCGGGCGAATCGTATGGAAATCGCTGCCCTTGACCAGAACTTCGGGCACCAGCAGGCGGCTGTTATAGGTGCCGGCCTGGACTGCGCCATAGGCGCCGGCAGTGCTGACGGCCATCAGGTCGCCGGGCTTCGGCATCGCCATTTCGCGGTCGAGCGCCAGATAGTCGCCGGTCTCGCAGACCGGACCGACGACGTCGGCGCGAATGCGCGGAGCGTTGGCCGCCGAAATCGTCACCGGGCGGATCTCGTGATAGGCTTCGTAGAGCGTCGGGCGGATGAGATCGTTCATGGCGCCGTCGACGATGACGAAGGTCTTCTCGCCGCCATCCTTCACATAGAGGACTTCGGTCACCAGGATACCGGCATTGCCGACGATCAGCCGGCCGGGTTCGGTGATGATCTTGCAGTCCAGGCCGCGTAGCTGGTTCTTGACGATTGCCGCATAGGCATCCGGCAGCGGCGGCGGATTGTTGTCGTCCTTATACGGGATGCCGAGACCGCCGCCGATATCGACGTGGTGGATCGTGTGGCCGTCGGCGCGCAGCGTCGCGACAAGGTCGTGCAGCAGCTTGAAGGCGTCGTCGAAGGGCTGGAGCTCGGTGATCTGGCTGCCGATATGCATGTCGATGCCGGTGACCTCGATGCCCGGCAGCCTGGCGGCATGGGCATAGATGGCGCGGGCGCGCTCCCAGGAGATGCCGAACTTGTTTTCCTTCTTGCCGGTCGAGATCTTGGAATGCGTCTTCGCATCGACATCCGGGTTGATGCGGAAGGAAACCGGCGCTTTCTTGCCTGCGCTGACGGCGCGCTGGTTGAGGATTTCGAGCTCAGGCTCGGATTCGACGTTGAAGCAGTAGATGCCGGCCTCAAGCGCGAAATCCATCTCGGACGGAGTCTTGCCGACCCCTGAGAACATGATGCGGTTTGCCGGAATGTCGGCGGCAAGCGCGCGGCGCAGCTCGCCCTCGGAGACGACGTCGATGCCGGCGCCGAGACGGCCCAGCGTCTTCAGCACCGCCTGGTTCGAATTCGCCTTCATCGCATAACAGACCATGGAGTCCATGTCGGCGAAGGCTTCCGAAAAGACGCGGTAATGGCGCTCGAGCGTCGCGGTGGAATAGATGTAAAACGGCGTGCCGACCGCCTTGGCGATCTCGGGAACGGAGACATTCTCGGCATGAAGGACGCCGTCACGGTATTCGAAATGGTTCACGAGCTTATGCCTTAAAGAAGGGGGTCGAGAAGGAAGGGCTTATCAACGGTTCCCGGCTTTTTCGTCGGCTTGGAAACGTCGCCTTCCTTGGTTGCCGCAGCGCTCGGCGGATCGAGGTCGCCCTTGCGCCCGCATCCGGCAACGGCAAGGCCGATGACGGCGAGAACCACCGTCAGGCGGACGAGGTGCGGCAAGCTCTTCTGCATGGATATCCTCTTCTGCGGCATGTGCTGGCGTCATTCATCTCGAATGATGGACATCTTCATAGCGAAGTTTATCCGCCTTGTGCACCCTGATTGTTGGAGGTCTTTCCGCGCCTGAAGGAAGGGCGTGGCGGCTTTTCGGCCCGCCCTTTGCTCTTCAGTTGCGGGCGCGCCAGAAGGCGATCTGCCTGCGCACTTCAGACGGCGCAGTGCCGCCGAAGCTCTTGCGGCTGGCGACCGAGGCCTCGACGGTCAGCACGTCATAGACCTTGTCGGTGATCGCGGAATGGATCGCCTGCAGATCGGCGAGCGGCAGTTCGGCAAGATCGCAGCCCTTGCTTTCGGCAAGCGCCACGGCGCGGCCGGTGACATGATGGGCGTCGCGGAAGGGCAGGCCCGCTTCTCGCACCAGCCAGTCGGCAAGATCGGTCGCCGTCGAATAGCCGGAGCCGGCCGCTGCCTTCATGCGCGCAGTGTTGACGGTCAGGTCGCGCACCATGCCGGTCATGGCCGCGATTGCCAGTTCCAGGCTCTCGGCTGCGTCGAAGACCTGTTCCTTGTCTTCCTGCATGTCCTTGGAATAGGCGAGCGGCAGGCCCTTCATGATCGTCAGCAGCGCCACCAGCGAGCCGTTGATGCGGCCGGTCTTGGCGCGCACCAGTTCGGCTGCATCGGGGTTCTTTTTCTGCGGCATGATCGACGAGCCGGTCGAAAACGCGTCGGAGAGACGGACAAAACCGAATTGCGGGGTCGACCAGATGACGATCTCCTCCGCCAGACGCGACAGGTGCATGCCTGTTATCGCTGCGATCGACAGGAATTCGATGGCGAAATCGCGGTCGGAGACCGTATCGATGGAGTTGCGGGTCGGCTCGCGGAAACCGAGCGCCCGGGCCGTCATGTGGCGGTCGATCGGATAGCCGGTGCCGGCAAGGGCGGCAGCACCGATCGGGCTTTCGTCCAGATGCTCGATGGCGTGGCGCACGCGGGAGCGATCGCGGCCGAACATTTCGACATAGGCCATGCAGTGATGGCCGAAGGTAACGGGCTGGGCGGTCTGCAAGTGGGTGAAGCCGGGCATGACGCTTTCGGCATGCTCTTCGGCGCGGTCGAGGAAGGCGGCGATCAGGCCGGTCAACATCTTCTCGGTCTTCTCAAGCTCTTCCTTCACCCAGAGACGGAAGTCGAGCGCCACCTGATCGTTGCGCGAGCGGGCGGTGTGCAGCCGGCCGGCCGCCGGTCCGATCAGCGTCGCCAGGCGTGCCTCGACATTCATATGGATGTCTTCGAGCTGGCGCGAGAATTCGAAATTGCCGCTTTCGATTTCTGACAGGATCGTGTTTAGCCCGTGAACGATCTTGTCCTTATCGTCTGATGAAATAATCCCCTGATGGGCGAGCATCGTCGCGTGGGCGATCGAACCGCGGATATCCTGCGCGAATAGCTTCTTGTCGAAACCGATCGAGGCATTTATCTCCTCCATGATCGCGTCCGGGCCGGAGGCGAAGCGACCGCCCCACATCTGGTTGGAGGATTTGGTGTCCGTGGTGTCGTCGGCCATGAGGTGTCCGCCTTGAGGATGCATGTCCAGGAGAATGAAATGACGACAAGAAAACCCCTCGGGCCGCCATCCCTGAAATGGATCGCGATGGCCGCCGTTGCGGGTGTCGTTGCCGGTGCGGCAGCGGTATACGTGAAGGAGACGGGGATTGGCAATGGCGGTGGTGAAACCGCTTCTGCGGAATGCAAGTCTGCCAGGGAACGCGCAGCCAGCCTCACACCGCTGATGAAGGGGCAGGTGGCCGCCATGGTTGCCGCCACCGAGCCGCGCAAGCTGACGGCGGTTTCCTTCAACGGGCCGGATGGCAAGCCGCTGACGCTCGATCATTTCGCCGGCAAGACCGTGCTTCTCAATCTCTGGGCCACCTGGTGCGTGCCCTGCCGCGAGGAAATGCCGGCGCTGAACGCACTCGAAAAGGAGATGGGCAGCGACAAATTCCAAGTCGTGCCGGTCAATATCGACACCGGCGACGATGAGAAGCCGAAGACCTTCCTGACTGAAACCGGCGTCGATGCGCTGCAGCTCTACCGCGACAATACGATCGGCGTCTTCAACAGCCTGAAGAAGGAAGGGCTTGCCTTCGGCCTTCCGGTGACGCTGCTGCTCAACGACAAGGGCTGCCTGATCTCCGCCATGAACGGCCCGGCCGCGTGGGATAGCGAAGACGCGAAGGCGCTAATCAAGGGTGCGATCGGGTCGTAACGACGTTGATCAGGAGTCCCCATCTCCTCTCATGAGAAAGACGCCGGCGATTCCGATAAGGACGCAGCATTGCAGCAGGAACATGGGTGTTTCGGTCGACATGGCGTTTCCTCCCGTTCCCGGCAAGGAAAGCATTTAGCGGGCGCTCGGTCTATTCGCCCTTTCTGGTGATGGCCGCTTAACGCGTCGGGACCGGCACTTCGCCGCGATAGTCATAGAAGCCGCGGCCGGATTTGCGTCCGAGCCAGCCGGCCTCGACATATTTCACCAGCAACGGGCAGGGACGATATTTCGAGTCCGCCAGACCGTCATGCAGCACCTGCATGATCGACAGGCAGGTGTCGAGACCGATGAAATCGGCAAGCTGCAGCGGCCCCATCGGATGGTTGGCGCCGAGCTTCATCGCCGTATCGATGGCGTCGACCGTACCGACGCCTTCATAGAGCGTGTAGATCGCCTCGTTGATCATCGGCAGCAGGATGCGGTTGACGATGAAGGCCGGAAAATCCTCGGCAACGGTGATGGTCTTTTCCAGCGTGCCGACGAATTCCTTGGCGGCGGAGAAGGTCTTTTCATCGGTTGCGATGCCGCGCACCAGTTCGACCAGCTTCATCACCGGCACCGGGTTCATGAAATGTATGCCCATGAAGCGTTCGGGCCGGTCGGTGGCGGCGGCAAGCCGGGTGATGGAAAGGGAAGAGGTGTTGGTGGCAAGCAGCGCTTCCGGCTTCAGGACCGGACAGACCTGCGCATAGATCTTGCGCTTGACGGTTTCATCCTCGGTGGCGGCTTCGATGACGAGATCGGACGGGGCGAGATCATTGACGTCGGACGAGCCGGATATCAACGACAAGGTCGACTTGCGTTCCTCTTCGGTCATCTTGCCGTTGGTCACCAGGCGGGCGAGGTTGCCGTTAATGGTGGCGAGGCCGGATTCGATGCGGTCCTGGGAGAGGTCGTAGATGTGAACCCTGTAACCTGCGGCGGCCGAAACATGCGCGATGCCACAACCCATCTGGCCGGCACCGATGATACCAATATTCTTCAACACCGCATTCATCTCCAAACCCCCGCACGGCATCCGCCCCCGCGCTGCCGCATTTTTCTAGCAATACTGCCGGACGAAGGATCGCCCGGCAGCAGTAGTAGACCGATAAAAGATAATTTTCCAGTCATTCGCACGTGCGAAAGAAAAGCATTTGACGCGCTCAGAGCGCCTTTTGCAATTCCGGTAGGACGTCGAAGAGATCGGCGACCAGTCCGTAGTCGGCAACCTGGAAGATCGGCGCCTCCTCGTCCTTGTTGATGGCGACGATCACCTTACTATCCTTCATCCCGGCCAGATGCTGGATGGCGCCTGAGATGCCGCAGGCGATATAGAGCTGCGGCGCCACCACCTTGCCGGTCTGGCCGACCTGCCAGTCGTTCGGCGCATAACCGGCATCGACGGCCGCACGGCTTGCCCCGACGGCAGCCCCGAGCTTGTCGGCGAGCGGCAGGATGACCTCCCGGAATTTTTCCGCCGAACCCAGCGCCCGGCCGCCTGAGATGATGATCTTCGCCGAGGTCAGCTCCGGACGATCGGAGGCCGACAGCGCATCGGCGACGAAGGTGGAAAGGCCAGGGTTGGCGGCGGCTGCAACCGTCTCGATCGGCGCGGAGCCGCCTTCGGCTGCAGAGGCGAAGGAGGCGGTGCGCACGGTGATCACCTTCTTGGCATCGGTTGCCTGCACCGTCTGGATGGCATTGCCGGCATAGATCGGCCGTTTGAAGGTATCGGCAGAGATCACCTCGATGATCTCGGAGACCTGGGCGACATCGAGCAGGGCAGCGACGCGCGGCAGCACATTCTTGCCGACCGACGTCGCAGCCGAGAGGATCGTGTCGTAGCTACCGGCCAGCGAGACGATCAGCTCGGCCAGCGGTTCGGCCAGGTTGTTGGCCAGCGCGTCGCTTTCGGCCAGCAGCACCTTGGAGACGCCGGCAAGCTTGGCAGCCGCATCGGCAGCAGGCTTGGCGCCCTTGCCGGCGACCAGCACATGCACGTCGCCGCCGATCTTGGTTGCGGCCGTCAGCGCCTTGGCGGTCTGGTCGGAGAGGCTTTGATTGTCGTGGTCAGCCAGAAGAAGAATGGTCATGATTTGATTGCTCCTGTTCCCAGCTGATTACAGCACGCCGGCTTCGTTCTTGAGCTTGTCGACCAGCTCGGCGACCGACTTGACCTTGACGCCGGCCTTGCGGCCGGACGGCTCCTCGGTCTTCAACACTTTCAACCGCGGCGTGGTGGAGACGCCGAAATCGGCAGGAGACTTCTTGTCGAGCGGCTTCTTCTTCGCCTTCATGATATTCGGCAGCGAGGCATAACGCGGTTCGTTCAGGCGCAGG
>Ga0207426_1000387_pt1 | contig 75536 bp, 67 predicted proteins | sample AraplaMF_Cvi_mMS_FD_184265 | JGI IMG/M metagenome (GOLD analysis project Ga0207426, IMG submission 184265) | Arabidopsis root microbial communities from the University of North Carolina, USA - plate scrape MF_Cvi_mMS (SPAdes) (version 2) | ecosystem: Host-associated > Plants > Roots > Endosphere...
GCAGGATGATGAAGGCGATCTCGAAGAAGTCGAGGAAGAACGCCAGGAAGAAGATGAAGAGGTTGATGAAGATCAGGAAGCCCCAGACGCCGCCGGGCAGCGAGGTCAGGAGATGCTCGAGCCAGACGCCGCCGGAGACGCCGAGGAACACCACCGAGAAGCAGGTCGAGCCGATCAGGATGAAGGTGACCATGCAGGTGAGGCGCATGGTGGATTCGTAGCCCTGCTTGATGAGGTCGCGCAGGTCCGGGATGCGCGCGGCCTGGAAGCAGATCCAGGCGACCGCGAGATAGGTCAGCGCGAAGGCGATCTTGAAGATCAGGTTCTCGCTGTAGAGCATCGCGACGATGGTGCCGATGCCCGCGGCGACCACGCCGATCAGCAGGATATTGCGGTCGGTCGAGGTGAAGTCCTTGTGGTGGATCGCGGCGAGCACGATGGCGCCGACCGCGCCCATGGCGCCGGCTTCCGTCGGGGTCGCAAGGCCCATCATCATGGTGCCGAGCACGACGAAGATCAGCACGGCGGAGGGGATGATGCCCATCAGGCACTTCTTCCACAGCGCCCAGCCGGTCAGCGTGCGCGCTTCCAGCGGCACCGGCGGCACGTGGTCCGGCTTGATCAGGCCGAGGACGAAGGTGTAGCCGGCGAACAGCATGATCTGGAACACCGAGGGGCCCCAGGCGCCGAGATACATGTCACCGACCGACTTGCCGAGCTGGTCGGCGAGCACGATCAGAACCAGCGACGGCGGCACCAGCTGCGTGATGGTGCCGGAGGCCGCGAGCACGCCGGTGATGTAGCGGATGTTGTAGCCGTAACGCATCATCACGGGCATCGAGATCAGCGCCATGGCGATGACCTGCGCCGCCACGGTGCCGGTGATGGCGCCGAGAATGAAGCCGACGATGATGACGGAATAGCCGAGGCCGCCGCGGATCGGGCCGAACAGCTGACCCATCGAATCCAGCATGTCCTCGGCAAGGCCACATCTCTCCAATATCGCGCCCATGAAGGTAAAGAACGGGATCGCCAGCAGCAGCTCGTTGGAGAGCACGCTGCCGAACACGCGGCCGGGGATCGCCTGCAGGAAGTTGAGGTCGAAGAATCCGAGATGGATCGCGAGGAAGCCGAAGGAGAGGCCGACCGCGGCAAGCGTGAACGCCACGGGGAAGCCGATCAGCATCGCCAGAACCAGGCCGCCGAACATCAGCGGCGGCATCATCTCCAGCGTAATCATTGGGTCGGCCTCTCGTACTTGGCGTCGATCGTCACATAGCCCTGGAGAGCCGCGATACGCTTGATGACTTCGGAAATACCCTGGAGCGCCAGCAGCACGAAGCCGGCGGGAATCACGAACTTGATCGGCCAGCGGATCAGGCCGCCGGCATTGCCGGACATCTCGCCGACGTCATAGGCCTGCATGAAGAACGGCCAGGACAGATAGGCGAGGAGGAAACAGGCGGGGATCAGGAAGAACAGCGTGCCGATCATGTCGAGCCACAACTGGCCGCGCTCGGACAGCAGCAGATAGAAGATCTCGACCCGGACGTGCTCGTTGCGCTTGAAGGTGTAGGAGGCGCCGAACATCACCAGGATCGCGAACATGTACCATTGCAGCTCCAGCCAGCCGTTGGAGGAGTAGCTGAAGGCGTAGCGGATCATGGCGTTCGCCGCGCTGACCAGGCACGCGAGAAGCACGAGGAGGTTACAGATGTAGCCGATCTTCTCGTTCAGAAGGTCGATGGCGTTGCTCACCGCCAGCAATGGACGCATCTTACTTTTTCTCCGTCGCGGCCCAAGTTCACGGGAGCAGCATCAGCACGCATCGCTCGGCCCGCATGCAAAAAGCACCGGACCGCACGGCTCGTATTTCTGAGCGATTGCGGCGTCAGTCCTCCCCTCGTGCCCCGCCGTCTTGACCGCGACCGCCAACGGGGCGGGCCGGCTTATTGCTGCCGGGCAAGCAGAGGCGCTGGCACCAAACCAGCGGGTTCACGTGCCGTCAATCGGAAAATGGACAAATTGACGCCGGGTCAAAAGCTTAGATTAGCGGCGGCCGGGTCGAAACGCCTTCATCCGACCGATCAAGAACCTGAGCAACTGGCTGGCCGCGTTCGGCAGCTCACGGCCGAGCCGGGTGACGATCTGGGCTTCTGCCGATGCGAGCAGCACGTTGTCGACCGGAACAGCAACCAATGATCCATCATCCAGGTCGGCTGCAACCGAGAAGGCCGGAAGCAAGGTCACGCCGAGACCGGAACGAACGAAATGCCGGAGGATGCTGATCGAGGTCGTGGTCAGCTTCGGCGAGAGGCCGACCTTCTCGGATGTTTCGGCCATCGCCAGCAATTGGCGCGTGCCGTAGCCCGCATGCATGATGCCGAGCTCGTGTCGGGCGATCTCCCGCAGCTTGACCGGGCGGCGGAGCTTCGCAAGCGGATGGTCGGGGCGCGCGATCAGGCGAATCGGCTGACGGATCGCGGCGCAGGAGCGGATCCGCGGATCCTGCGGCGGATGATAGACGAGCCCGATATGGCAGCGGTCGTCCGCGATGGCACGTATGACCTCGCTCGTCCCGGCAAGTTCCAGCGAGATGGTCAAGCGCGGATGGCGACGCCAGAATTCGCCGAGCGAGCCTCCCATGAGATCCGCGACGAAACCCTCGCCCAGCACGAGGTCGATGTGACCGCGGTGCAGTCCCTGCAGCTCGCGCAGCCTTGCCAGCGTATCGTCGCGGTCCACGGTGTGGCGGCGATAATGCTCGATCAGGAGCTCGCCGGCTTCGGTCGGCCGCACCCCGCGGCTGTGACGGTCGAGGAGGGCCGCGTCGAGCTCCTGCTCCAGGAGGGCGATCTGGCGGCTCACCACCGACGGATTGACGCCGAGCGCGTCGGCGGCCGCGCGCACGGCGCCGTAGCGCGCCGCCTCGAACAGGTAGCGAAGCCGGTTCTCGTCGATCGCATTGCTCATGCCCAAGTTACTCATGCCCAAGTGTTGCCCATGAGGCAACATTAGGCAACCGCGCCGCTGATGCCCAGGCCGGGCTCTGCTCCCTATGGTCTCCAGGCAGATCAGGGTGAGGGACGGGATATGGCGGTCATCGGCGTCGTTGGGCTCGGCAATATGGGGCGCGGCATGGCGCTCTCGCTGGCGCGAGCCGGCCACGACGTGCTTGGGACCGACCCATCGGACGCGGCGCGCGGGGCGCTCGCCGCCGCCGGCATCGCGGTTTTCGAAACTCTCGCACCGCTCTGCGCCCGCGCTGAAATCCTCATCCTCTCCCTGCCGACTGCAGAGATCGTCGAAGCCGTCGTCACCGGCACGGACGGCATCATCGCCCATGCAAGGCCGGGCCTGCGCGTGGTCGACACCTCGACCTCCAATCCCGAGACGACCCGCCGCCTTGCCGCGGCTCTTGCCGCGAACGGCATGGCGATGATCGACGCGCCGGTCAGCGGCGGTCCGAAGGGCGCCATCACCGCCACCATGACCATGGTGATCGGCGGCGCGGATGACGATGTGGCCGCGGTCGAGCCTATTCTCAGCGGCATGAGCGCGAAGCGGGTCCATGTCGGCCCGGTCGGCGCCGGGCATGTCTGCAAGCTCGTCAACAATCTGCTCTGCGCGGCGCATCTGCTGACCGCCTCCGAGGCGGTGCGCATCGCGCGTGACGCCGATGTCGATCCGGTGCGGCTGCTCGAAGGCCTCAATGCGGGCTCGGGCCGCTCCGGCGTCACGCAGGTCAACCTGCCGACCTGGGTGCTGAACGGCGCCTTCGATTCCGGCTTCACGATGGCGCTGATGCGCAAGGACGTCCGCCTTGCCGCTCAGCTCATCGCCGGGTTGTCGCTCGACCTTCCGATCGCCCGCGAAACCGCACGGATCTGGTCCGAGAGCGCAGGCGCGATCGACGGCGGCGAAGACTTCAACAGGATCGTCGAGCTCCAGCTCGGCAGGATGTGAGCGGCACCATGACCCCCTTCATCGACACGCGGCTTCGCGATGCACTCGCTCCCTTCTGGCCGGACTGCGCGGCGATCGGCTCGCATGTGGCGGGCCGCATGGTTCATGGTAACGGCGAGCTCATCGCGATCGACGATCCCGCGACCGGCGCGCCGCTCTACGCCTATCGTGATGCCGGCGAGGCCGCGGTCGCCGAGGCGGCCGCGGCGGCCGTCGCGGCGCAAGCCGGCTGGACACGGCTGACCGGTGCGGCTCGCGGCCGCGTCATGCAGGCGATCGCGCGTGCGCTTCAAGGCAAGGCGGAAGAGCTGGCGCGGCTGGAATCGCTCTCGGCCGGCAAGCCGATCCGCGACACGCGCGTCGAGGTCGCCAAGGTCGCCGAGATGTTCGAGTACTATGCCGGCTGGGCCGACAAATTCCACGGCGACGTGATTCCGGTGCCGTCGAGCCATCTCAATTACACGCGGCGTGAAGCCGTCGGCGTTGTGCTTCAGATCACGCCCTGGAATGCGCCGGTCTTCACCTGCGGCTGGCAGGTCGCCCCCGCCATCGCGATGGGCAACGGCGTGCTGTTGAAGCCTTCGGAGCTGACGCCGCTCACCTCCATGGCTGTAGCGCTTCTTGCCGAGCAGGCCGGCTTGCCCGCCGGTCTCGTCAACGTGCTCGCGGGTTACGGCCATACGACGGGGCAGGCCGCGCTCGGCCAGCCGGCGGTGAAGAAGGTCGTGTTCGTGGGTTCGGTGCCGACGGGCAGATTGATCGCGGAAGCCGCGGCCAGGCGCCTGCTGCCCTGCGTGCTCGAACTCGGCGGAAAATCCGCCAATATCGTGTTCGCAGACGCCGACCTTGCGCGTGCTGCCATCGGTGCGCAGTCGGCCATCTTCGCCGGCGCCGGCCAGAGCTGCGTCGCAGGCTCGCGGCTGCTGGTCGAGCGCTCGGTTTATGACCGCTTCGTCAAGATGGTCGCCGACGGTGCCGCGAAGTTGAAGGTCGGCGCGCCCGGTGCGGCCGACACGGAGGTCGGGCCGATCAACAATGCGCGGCAATACACCCGCGTGCTTGCGATGGTGAAGCAGGGCCTCGCTGAGGGTGCAAAGCTTGCGGCCGGCAGCGACGGCAGCGCAGGGCAGGGCGGCTTCTTCGTCACGCCGACCGTGCTGCGCGATGTCAGCAACAGCATGGCGGTGGCGCGCGAGGAGATCTTCGGACCGGTCGTCGCCGCGATCCCGTTCGATTCCGAGGAGGAAGCGATTGCGCTCGCCAATGACAGCGAGTTCGGTCTCGCCGGCGCGGTCTGGACGCGCGACGTCGCGCGCGCACACCGGGTCGCTGCGCAGGTCAGGGCAGGGACGTTCTGGATCAATTCCTACAAGACGATCAACGTCGCATCGCCGTTCGGCGGTTACGGCATGAGCGGCTACGGCCGCTCGAGCGGGGTCGAAACGCTGTTCGAATACACCCAGGTCAAGAGCGTCTGGGTGGAGACCGCGGCCGAGCCAGCCGTTGGCTTCGGCTACGCACCTGGTATCCGCGAGTAACGTCTCGCGCACATCAATCTCATCGTGGAACGGGGGCTTCGCATGAGCAATGTCACATCCGCATCACCAGCCGGAATCGATGCAGGCCGGATGGGCCTGCCCAGGGTTTTTGCCGGGGTCGCCGTCACGGTGCTGCTCGCCGAATTGATCGGCGCGGTCACGGTCCCGCTCGGTGGGACCTACAAGGTCGTGCTGCTGCCGCTGCTCTGGGCGCTCCTGATCGGTGCGGCCTGGGGGCTTGCGAGCCCGCGTCTTCCAGCTTTGATGCGCTTCGAGGCTCGCACCCAGGCGCTCGCGGCTGCCGCGCTTCAGCCGGCCCTGCTTCTGTTCGTCGCCAAGCTCGGACTGCTGGTCGGCGGGTCGCTGCCGAAGATCCTGACCGCCGGCTGGGCGCTGGTGTTCCAGGAGTTCGGACATTTCTTCGGCACGATGGTGTTCGGCCTGCCGGTGGCCCTGTTGCTCGGCATCAAGCGCGAAGCGATCGGCGCGACCTTTTCCGTCGGGCGCGAGCCGAGTCTCGCCATCATCGGCGAGAAGTACGGGATGAACAGCGCCGAGGGGCGCGGCGTACTCGCCGAGTACATGACCGGCACGATCTTCGGTGCGGTCTTCATTGCGATCTTCGCAGGCGTCATCACCGGTCTCGGCATCTTCGATCCGCTCGCTCTCGCCATGGGCGCCGGTGTCGGCTCGGGCAGCCTGATGGCGGCCGCCTCCGGCGCGATTGCGGCTCAGCAGACCGCTGATGTCGCCAAGGATGTCGCGGCCTTCGCCGCGGCGAGCAATTTGATCACGACGACCATCGGCACCTATTTCACGCTGTTCCTGTCGCTGCCCTTCACGGTCTGGGCGTACGGCGTGCTCGAGCCGATCCTGGGGCGCGGCCGCGCGACGACTTCGGAAGAGCTCGTGTCACCCGCGGCAGTCGACACAACGATTGCGCATCCGCAGACGGCGGACGTGTCGGCGATCGAGCGCCTGTCGATCTGGATATTCAGCGCGCTCATCGCCCTGATCGGCAATCACATTGCCTACAAGACCGTGCCGGACGCCTCGGTTCTCGCTGGCACCGCGATCATCGTGGCAGCCGTCATGGTCGGCCACCTGATTTACCTGCTCACGAAGGGTTGGGTGCCTGCCGTGGTCTGGGTGTCTCTCGTCGCGATGGCATTGACCTATCCTGCCACGCCCTTTGCGGCCGATATCGCGGCCGCGACCGGCAAGATCAACTTTCTCGCGCTCGCGACACCGCTGCTGGCGTTTGCGGGCCTGTCCATCGCCAAGGATATGCCTGCATTCCGATCGCTCGGCTGGCGGATCGTCGTGGTCTCGCTGATGGCGAATGCGGGGACGTTCCTGGGCGCGACGATCATCGCCCAGTTCTTCATGCACAAGCCGGTCTGAGTGCTGTCGCTGGCCTAGCCGCCGGTGACGCTCATGTGCCTGGAGACGCTGGGGCGGTCGTGGCGGCGGTCGATGATGAAATCGTGGCCCTTGGGCTTGAGCCCGATGGCGCGGTCGATCGCATCCGCAAGCAGCACGTCGTCGTCCGATGCACGCAGAGGCTTGCGCAGGTCCGAGGCGTCCTCGTGGCCGAGGCAGGTGTGCAGCGTGCCCGTGCAGGTGATGCGCACCCGGTTGCAGGATTCGCAGAAATTATGGGTCATCGGCGTGATGAAGCCGAGCTTGCCGCCGGTCTCGGCGACGCTGACATAGCGCGCCGGCCCGCCGGTCGATTCGGCGAGGTCTGTCAGCGTGAATTGCTGGGCGAGGCGTGCGCGCACCAGCGACAGCGGCAGATACTGGTCGATGCGGCCCGCGCCGATCTCGCCCATCGGCATGACCTCGATCAGCGTCAGGCCCATGCCCTTGCCGTGGGCCCAGCGCATCAGCCCGGGGAGCTCGTCCTCGTTGAGGTTCTTCAGCGCCACCGCGTTGATCTTGATGGCGAGGCCAGCGGCGCGCGCGGCCTCGATGCCTTCCAGCACCTTGTCGATCTCGCCCCAGCGCGTGATCTCGCGAAACTTCTTGGGATCGAGCGTGTCGAGCGAGACGTTGATGCGGCGGACGCCGCAATCGGCGAGCTCGCGGGCATGCTTTGCCAACTGGGTGCCGTTGGTGGTCAGCGTCAGTTCGTTCAGGGCGCCGGTCTGAAGGTGCCGCGACAGCGAGCGCACCAGCGTCATCACGTTGCGGCGAACCAGCGGCTCGCCGCCGGTGAGTCGCAGCTTTTTCACGCCCTTGGCGATGAAGGCGGTGCAGAGCCGGTCGAGTTCCTCCAGCGTCAGCAGATCGGCCTTGGGCAGGAACGTCATGTCTTCCGACATGCAGTAGAAGCAGCGCAGATCGCAGCGGTCGGTGACCGAGACGCGCAGATAGGAGATGGTCCGCCCGAACGGATCGGTCATCGCGCTCGACAGCGCGGCGCGGGGATTCGCAGAAGATCCGTTCATACCAAATGCCTTGTCACTTACGGCGACGGCACACCTTTGCTTCGGCGGTGCTCTGGAAGCAATCTAAGCATCGGACGCGGCTAGGACAATCGGGTGGTATACGTAAGTCCGCCGCCCGGATCAGCGCTTGCCCGCGTTCGGATCGGGGAACGGCGAGGCCCCGGCCGGTGCAGCCTCGGCCGGCGCGGCGGCGGCCGCGGCCGGTTTCGGCTTCTTCGGTCGGTGCGGCTTGCGGACCGGCTTCGGCGGGGTGGCCGGCTGCAGTTCCGCGAATACCGGGTTCGGATCGGTGGTGACCGACGCCGGTGTGGTGAAATCGCCGGGGTTCTTAATGACGTTCACCGGCACGGTCGCGGGCTGGTACTTGGGCAGCGCGAAGGCGACCGAGAACGGCAGGTCGGGCGCGGGAACCGAGACCGAGCAGGGGGTCTTGCAGCCCGGGCCGAGCGAGGTGGTGGCGTCGGCGCCCGGCGGATTGGACTCAAGCCGGACCTGGAGGGGCGGCGGGGCCGATTTGAACATGTCCCAGGACATCGAGGAGCAGCCACCCAGGCTCGCCCCCGCTAGCACGATCGCGATCACACGACGCATGAACCACCCACTTTGACTGCGACGAACCGCCACATCCCGAGCGGACCATATGAGTGTCGGTCAGGGCAGGCAACCGTCGCGCCGCGCATGGTTAATAGTTGGTTAATGCGGGCTATCGTGTGGATTATTATGAAATTTCAGATGGTTGGTGCTAGGCCGTCATCAGGCTGCCGGCCGCCGAGGGCAGGTCGCGCATGTGATGGATCAGCCGGTCGGGCTTCAGATCGGCGATCGGCACGTCCGTATAGCCGAAGCTGACCCCGATCACGGGCACCCCGGCGCGGCGGGCCACGCCGACGTCGGTTCCGGCGTCGCCGACCATGATGCTGGCCTTCACCTCGCCGCCGGCCCGCGCCACCGTCTCACGGAAGATGGTCGGATCCGGCTTCTGGACCCCAAAAGTGTCCGCGCCGCAGATCGCCGCGAAGCGGCGGCTGAGGTCGAGCTGGTCCAAGAGGCGCCTGGACAGCCATTCCAGCTTGTTGGTGCAGACCGCGAGGCGATGGCCTTGGCCTGCAAAATGGTCGAGCGCAGCCTCGAGCCCCTCGAAGGGCCGGGATTCCACCGCGATATGGTCGGCGTAATAGGCGATGAAATCCGCCGTCATCCGGTCCATGTCGGCGGGCGTGACGCTACGGCCCTCTGCCTCCAGGCCCCGCTCGATCAGCTTGCGGGCGCCGGCGCCGATCATGTTGCGGGCCGAGGCCATCGGCACCGGCGGCAGGCCTTCGCGGTCGAGCACGTAATTGAGCGCGGTGATCAGGTCGGGCGCCGTATCCACAAGCGTGCCGTCCAGATCGAAGACGAGGGTGTAGGGGGAGGTCATGACCCAAGCGCTATCGGGCCGGCCGGATCGGCGCAAGGGCCGGAGCCATAAGTTCACCTTATAAGATCGGCCCGGAGGCCTGTTCCGCAGACCCTGTTCTCCAAGAAAAAACGAGGCTACATAGGCCGCCGCAAGCGGCTATACCGGCGGCACTCTCAATCCAGGGGCGGGCGCACACGTGAACATGGACCAGTTGAAGCGGCAGGCTGCGGCGCGCGCCCTCGAGGAGGTGCGTGACGGCATGCAGCTGGGGCTTGGTACGGGCTCGACTGCAAAGCATTTCGTCGAGCTGCTCGGCGAGCGCGTCGCCGCCGGCCTCAAGGTGATCGGCGTACCGACCTCGGAGCAGACCCGTGCGGACGCGGAGCGCTGCGGCGTGCCGCTCACCACGCTCGACGAGATCGACCATCTCGACCTGACCGTCGACGGTGCTGACGAGATCGATCCCGACTTCAACCTGATCAAGGGGGGCGGCGGCGCGCTGCTGCGCGAGAAGATCGTGGCTGCCGCCTCGGATCGCATGATCGTGATTGCCGACGACAGCAAATGGGTGCCGACGCTCGGCAAGTTTCCGCTGCCGATCGAGGTCATTCCGTTCGGCCTTGGCGCGACGCGCCGTGCGATCGAGAAGGCATTTGCGGCATGCGGCGTTTCCGGGCAAATGGCGGTCCGCAAAGCCAAGGACGGCCACGTTTTCGTCACTGACGGCGGCCACTGGATCGTCGATGCGCAGCTCGGACGTATTGCGGATCCGCCCAGCCTCGCCAAGGCGTTGAGCGCGATCCCCGGCGTGGTCGAGCACGGATTGTTCATCGGCTTGGCCAGCTCCGCGGTTCTGGCGGGCGGCGAGGGAATTCGCGTGATTGAACGGCGAAAGCCGAAAGGAGACTAGGAATGAAGAGCGTTTTGAAATTGTTGCCGGCCGCGACGCTTGCTGCTGGCCTGGCCGTCTCGGCGGTCCCGGCGATTGCACAACAGGCGCCGGCTCAGCCCAAGGCGGCTGCCGCGCCGGCCCAGCCGAAAGCCTCGCCGGCGGCGATTGCCGCGGCCAGGGAGATCCTGCAGATCAAGAACGCCAACGCGATGTATACCGGCGCCGTGCCCGGCCTCGTCGAGAAGACCAAGATCGCGCTGATCCAGCAGAACCTGAATTACCAGAAGGACCTCAACGAGGTCGCCCAGATCGTGGCCCAGCAGCTCAACGGCCGCCAGAACGAGATCGGCGAGGGCATGGCGCAGATCTATGCCAGCGAATTCACCGAGCAGGAGCTGAAGGACCTCGTCGTCTTCTACAGGTCGCCGCTGGGCAAGAAGCTGATCGACGCCGAGCCGCGCGCCATCGGCCTCAGCATGGCCTTCATGAACTCCTGGGCCCAGAACTTCTCGGAAACCGTGATGGGTGCCTTCCGCGCCGAGATGCGCAAGCGTGGCAAGGAAATCTGACAGTACCTATCTGATCAGAAATCTTTGAAAGAGGTCGGAGTGGACAATGGCTGAATTCGACGTCGACCTCTTTGTCATCGGTGGCGGTTCGGGCGGCGTGCGTGCCGCCCGCATCGCGGCCGGCTACGGTGCCCGCGTGATGATCGCGGAAGAGTACCGCATGGGCGGCACCTGCGTGATCCGCGGCTGCGTGCCGAAGAAGCTGTTCGTGATCGGCTCGCATTTTCGTCACGAGCTCGAGGACGCCGCCGGTTTCGGCTGGACTGTTCCGTCCGCGACATTCGACTGGCCGACGCTGATCGCCAACAAGGACAAGGAGATCGCGCGGCTGGAGGCGGCCTACACGACGAATGTCGAGAAGTCGGGCGCGCAGGTCGTCAAGAGCCGGGCGGTGATCGAGGACAAGCACACCGTCCGCCTGCTCGAGAACGACAGGAAGATCACCGCAAAATACATCCTGATCGCCACCGGCGGTGCGCCCAACCACGGCGCCTCCATTCCCGGCATCGAGCATGTGATCTCGTCCAACGAGGCGTTTCATCTCAAGAAGCTGCCGAAGCGGATCGTGATCCAGGGTGGCGGCTACATTGCGCTGGAATTCGCCGGCATCTTCGCCGGCTTCGGTTCGGACGTCACCGTGATCTATCGCGGCGACAACATTCTCCGCGGCTTCGACGAGGATGTGCGCGCCCACGTTCGTACCGAGATGGAGAAGCAAGGCATCACCATCCTCACCGGTTGCACGGTGGCCAAGGTCGATCGTCATGGTGAGGAGTTCACCACGCATCTGTCGAACGGCTCGAGCCTCGCCTCCGACCAGGTGATGTTCGCGATCGGCCGCCATCCTTCTGTCGCCAATCTCGGCCTGGAGAAGGCGGGTGTCGCGATCAATCCGAAGAATGGCGGCATTGCCGTGGACCATTTCTCGAAGAGCTCGGTGGACAACATCTACGCCATCGGCGACGTCACCCACCGCTTCAACCTGACGCCGGTCGCGATTCGCGAAGGCCATGCCTTCGCCGATACCGTGTTCGGCAATCGTACCGTGCAGGTGGATCACGCCAACATCCCGACCGCGGTGTTCTCGCAGCCGGAAGTGGGGACGGTCGGGCTGACCGAAACCGAGGCGCGTGCGCAGTTCAGCCACGTCGACATCTACAAGGCGACGTTCCGCCCCATCAAGGCGACGATGTCGGGCCGCGACACCCGCGTGCTGATGAAGCTCGTCGTCGACGGTTCGACCGACCGCGTGCTCGGCTGCCACATCGTCGGCGATGCCGCCGCCGAGATCACGCAAGCCGTGGCGATCGCGGTGAAGATGAAGGCGACCAAGGCCGATTTCGACGCGACCATCGCGCTGCACCCGACCGCGGCCGAAGAGCTCGTGACCATGCGCACCCCGACCGCGCGTCACGTGCGGCAGGCCGCGGAGTAGGGCGCACTGACCCTCTCCCCTTGCGGGAGAGGGTGGCTTCGCGGAACGCGAAGCCGGGTGAGGGGTCTCTCTCCTCACGACCAATGTTGCGATTGGACAGAACCCCTCATCCGGCGCTTCGCGCCACCTTGTCCCGCAAGGGGAGAAGGGAAGGAAACCTGGGCAGCTTGGGCTGCGAAGGCTAGCCGTACAGATACCCGACCGGCTTGCCTTCGGTGCGCAGGGGGCGGATGTCCTTGTGCGTGATGATCTGGCCGGCGAGGCCGTCGATCTCGTCGCGCTGCGTCGGCGTCCAGCCGCGCAGCTCGTTCATGCCCTTAAGCAGGCCGAGGCGCAGGACCTGGGTGTTCTCACTGATGCCAACGAGGCTGACGGACTCCTTGCCTGCGGTGACCACGTCGCCGGCGGCGAGTTCGAAGCTTTCGCCGGACTTCTTCTTGAACTCGGCCGTGCCGCGAATGATTCGGTAGATCACGACCTCGCCCTTGACGAAGCAGGTTGGGTCCGCGGCGATCGACGTGCTCTTCGGCAGCAGCGACTGGCCGCCCGGGTCGGTCGCGATGATGTGGCCGGTGACGAGATGGCCGCTCGGCACCTCGATGCCGATGTCGCGCACGTAAACCGGCATTGCCGATTTGACGGAGCCATCGGTGAGCGGCTTGAACAGCGCATCCAGCGCCAGGGGATCCTGCAGCCAGAAGCCGGCATCGGCCGGCCGGTTGTGCAGCGGATGGCTCCAGGCCACGCGCGGCGTCTCGGCTTCGTTGATCTGGTCCGGACCGACGATGGTCGGGTTCGGAAAGGTGGTGGGATCGGTGATGAAGGCTTCGAGAAATTTGCCGGAATAGCCCATCGAGATCGGATCGGGCACGACGGTCTGCGGCGTCTTCAGGTTCTCCTCCGTCGACAGGCCCGACCAAGTGTAGAACAGCTGGCGGTGCACGATCGCGCTTTGCAGCATCACCGCGCCCGGACCGACATTGTAGAAGCGCCCGTCATAGTCGAAGGTGAACGCGCCCGACGTGACCAGCACGAGCTGGAAGCCGCCCGGCGGCAGATGCAGATGGAAATCGGTGGGGCCGGTGTCGGGGCGGTAGATCGGCAGGTTGGTCGCGACCTCGTGCAGGAGGAACGTCTCGTTGTTGGCGTGAAAGCCTTCGTTGGCGCGGTTGTAGAGTGCCTGCGGCCGATAGGTCGCCTCGAACTTCGCATTCCTGTCGCGGTCGATCGCGACGAAATCCCGATCGTTGAGGCGAAGGGGTGAGCCATCCGGGCGGGTGAGGCCGGTGAATTTGAGATCGCCCGCGGCATGCACGTTCATGGCATTCTCCGATTCTGGGCCATCGATCCCGGAGCTGGCGCACGCATCTTGCTGCTCCCGCGTGGCAGGGCAGGGAATCAGGCCTGATGCTGTCTTGCGAATTCCGGGCCAGTCGGCGCGCGACATCGTGCGCGGCCTCTCCGGTGCCACGGTGCGGGAAGGAAAGTCGAGGCCGCGCCTGAGGTTAGATGCGCCGTTTCACCGGCTTGCCTTGCCCTGTTCACGCGACCCGCGGATCGCGTGCAGAGACGTCTCTTGTCTAATTTGTCGGCATGTCCTGCAAAGGGCATGCAACCGCAAAGGCCGCCGGGATCATCGAAGGCCGGCAGACCAGCGGCGAAAACGGCTCATTCGAACGGCTGATGAGCGGACCGCTCGGGCTTGCCGGAGGGGCTGTCCGCCCACTTCGCCATCTCCACCGCGCGCGCGTCGATGCCTTCGCACCAGAGGCAGCTCAGCTCCGCGCGGCCCTTGGCCGTCAGCATCGGGACAAGCGCATGGCCGCAGCCGGTGCACGATGTGATGCCAGTCATGTTCTTCTCCACGATCGTCGAATGCGAGGGCGGCACCTTGGCCGCCGAAGCTTGCGCGGGCGCTATGACGGCGCGGGCGCGCTGGGATGCATCGGAACGCTCGTTCCTGATATCGTGGATGTAGCAATCCAACGTGACACGGCTGCGATGTCCTCGCCATTGTCGCGATAGGCGCGAAGCTGGAACTCCGCCGAGCTGCCGCGCTCCACGATGGTGCGGCAGTGCTCGACCTCGGCGGCGCAACCGAGGGCAGCGGCGTCCTCCGCGGTTGCGTCGATCAGCCGGGACAGCAGCTCCGTGATCGTGACGGGGCCGTCCTTGGAGGCAAAGATGCAGTCGGTGCCGTAGCGCTGTGCGCGCCATTTGTTCTCGACCGCAATCGCGCGCTCGACCACGGTGACCTCCCTGGACAGATGCGGGCGCAGATAGAGATGCCGCGTCAGGCAGCGATAGAGCGAGGCGATGGCGACGGCGTCGTCGACGAAGGTGCAGGTGTCGGGCGCGCGCAGCTCGAGGGTCGGGTGCTTCATGGAGGGGCGCATCGCCCACCAGATGTGGCTCTCGTCGGGAATCACGCCGGAGCGCTGCAGTGCGCCGACATATTCGTCATAATCGTGCCGCGTCTCGAACAGCTCGGGCAGGCCCGTGCGCGGCAGCTCGGAATAGGCGGCCAGGCGATAGCCCTTCAGGCCGGTCTTGTGCGAATTCCAGAACGGGGAGGAGGCCGATAGCGCGATGAACAGGGGCAGATGCGGCAGCATCGCCCGCATCACCGCCATGCGCTTCTCGGGATCGGGCAACTGCACGTGCACATGCATGCCGCACATCATGTTGCGGTGGCCGATGCTGCGCAGGTCCTCGATCATCTCCTCATAGCGCGGCTTCGGGCTCGGCTGCGACATCCGCCAGACCGCGGTCGGATGCGTGCCGCAGGCCATGATCGCGAAGCCGTATTGCGCGGCGACGTTGGCGACCTCGCGGCGCAGGAAGCGCAGCTCCTCGCGCGCGTCGTTGACGTCGACGTGGACGTTGGTGGCGACTTCGAGCTGGGATTGCAGCATCTCCCGCATCGCCTGGCCGCCGGTGGACCAGTTCGCCGATTCGAACAGCGCGTTGGGCGTTTCGATGGCGACCTCGAACGTCCGGCGATCGGCGAGGAAATATTCCTCCTCGATGCCGAAGGAATATTCCGCCGCTTTGCCGCCGCCGCCGGCGGAGCGGATGACGAGATGCTGCCTGTCGTCGGAGGAATCGACGCGGAGCAGTTTCAGGACGTCCGATGCAATTGTCATTGGCCACCCGGCGTGGTCACTACCTGCGGGCGATAATCCGTCTGACAGGAACCGGTTCCGCGCCGGACACGCCGGAAATAGAGGGATCGAGCGGAACAATTTTGACGTTTTCGGACGCACGCGCGATCAACGCGTGATTCGGCGGAACTTCCGTCCAGTCCGATTCCTTGTCGAACGGTTCCGACACGACGACGACCTGGCCGCCGTCCTCGCGGAAGTAGAGCGTGTTCGCGGCATCGTTGACGGAGACGCGGAACGCGTAGAGGTCGCGGCCATTGGCGATCGCGCTGGTGAAGCGCAGCCGCTCGCGAAGGCTCCCTTCGTTGACGAGGCCGACGAGGGCTTGCAACACGGCTTGCGTCGCCCGAAGCGGATCGTTCTCCAGACCCGCGCCCATCATGGCGAGGAAGACGGCCTCAGAGTCCGTCGTGCCCAGCCGCGAGGGATAATAGGCGTCCGGGATCAGCGCCTCGACCTTACGGCGCAGCCGGTTCCAGCTGCCAACGAATCCGTTGTGCATGAACATCCATTGGCCGCAAGCGAAGGGATGGCAATTCTGCCGCGTCACCGCCGTGCCGGTAGCGGCGCGCACGTGAGCGAAGAACAAGTGCGAGCGGAGATGACGGCAGAGATAGCGCAGATTCTCGTCGGACCAGGCCGGGCGCGTCTCGCGGTAAAGGCCCGGCTCCGGATGCTCGCCATACCAGCCGAGCCCGAAGCCATCGCCGTTCGAGCCCGCCGTCGATTGCAGCGAGCGGATGCTCTGCGCGATCAGCGAATGCTCGGGCTCGGTGACGTAAGGCTCGAACGAGGTGGTCTCGCCCCGGTATGCGATCCAGCGGCACATGGTGTTCCCGTCGCAGGTCTTGTCCTGAGGTCCACCAACAGGCCTGACGGCGGGATGGTTCCGCTGGCCCTACATGCGGATCAGGACGACGCCGGCGACGAGCAGCGCGGCGCCAGCGATTCGGACCGCGCTCACGGGGTGAACGGGAACGCCGAGCACGCCGAAATGGTCGAACGCGATCGATCCAAGCATCTGGCCGGCGATCAGCAGTGCAAAGAACGTGGCAGCGCCGAGCCGCGGCACGAGGAAGATGCCGAGGCCGATGAAGATGGCGCCGAACAGTCCGCCGCTCCATGCGAACCAGGGAATGCGGGAGGCGGTCGCCATCGAGGGGGCGGGATCGCGCATCACGAGCGCCAGCGCGGCCATGCAGAGCACGCCGAGCAAGTAGCTCATGAAGCCCGACCACGCCGCCGAATTGAGCGCGGTGCGCAAATTGGCGTTGAGGGCCTGCTGCACGACGAGGCTGATGCCCGCCGCCACGGCGAAGAGCATCGGAAGGGCCAATCTCAACATCGCGCCTTCGCCTCCTTGTTCAGCCTGCTGGGCCTCGCCTCACGCCGGCTGCGGGATCAGGGGCGCGACCTCGCGGTCGTGCACGTCGTTGCTCGCAGCAAGACCCTGCGCGACGCCGATGCGGTCGGCCTCGGGACGGTTCTGGCTCATCTTGCGCTTGCCCTCGAACCGCACGACGGGAATACGCACGCCGACGATCCCGCGCAATTGCGCGGCGACGAAATCGGCGGGGGCATCGCTGACCGCCCACGGCTTTGCGCGCGCGCCTTCGTGCCGGTTCGTCAGGCGCGTCACCGCGTCGAGCAGGCGCTCGGGCTCCTGAAAGAACTCGACCGGACCGTAGGCGTGCACCGCGATGTAGTTCCAGGTCGGCACGACCTTTCCGGTCTCCTGCTTGGTCGCGTACCAGGACGGCGTCACATAGGCGTCGGGCCCGCCAAAGATCGCGAGCGCGTGGCCGATCGGGGCGAGCTGCCATTGCGGATTGGCCTTCGCGACGTGGCCGTACAGCACGCCGTGCTCGCCCTCGCTCTCGTCGAGGAACAGCGGCAGGGGCGTTGCGACCGGACCCTCGGCGGTGGCCGTCACGAGGCTTGCGAGGCGTGCGCCGCGGATGGTCGCGCGGATGCTCTCGATGTCGTCGTCGCGGAAGGCGGGGGGAATGTACATGACGTGTCTCCGTTCTGGCCACGGAGATAGCGGGAATCTGGCCTGTCAGAAACGACCAGTTTACGATAATTCCGTCAGTCCAGTTCGGCGACGGCCTGCGCCAGCAGCTTGCAGCCGCGTTCGATCTGCGCGATCTCGAGCCCCGAATAGCCCATGACGAGGCCCACCGTCCTGGTCCGGCGCGGACCGACGCGCAGCGCCGAGACCGGGTAGATGCCAACGCCGCGGGCGCGCGCCGCCGCGATCAGCGCATCCTCGCGCTTGTGCGGGAGGTCATCGAACCATGCCACCACATGCAGGCCGGCGGCGGCGCCGTCGATGCGGACGCGATCGCCGAACCGGCGCCGCAGCGCGCCGAGCAGGGCCTGCTGGCGCTCGGCATTGCGCCGGCGCACGCGCCTGACATGGCTGTCATAGGCGCCGCTCTCCAGCATAGCGGCCAGCGCCTCCTGTTCGACGAGCGGCGTGTGCCGGTCCATGACCTGCTTGGCGGCGGCGAACAGCGGCCGCAAGCCTGCGGGCACCACGAGATAGCCGATCCGCAAGGTCGGGGAGAGCGTCTTGGAGACGGTGCCGAGGTAGATCACGTTGCCGCTGCCTTCGAGCGCATGCAGCGGCGGGATCGGCCGCGTGTCGTAGCGATACTCGCTGTCGTAATCGTCCTCGATCACGTAAGCGTCGTTCCTGCGCGCCCAGGCCAGCAATTGGTGCCGGCGCCCGACCGGCATGACGCCGCCGAGCGGATATTGGTGCGAGGGCGTCACATAGGCGAGCCGGGCCTCGATGCCGCCGAGCCGCTCGGTTTCGAGGCCGTCGGCGTCGACCGGGACCGGCACCGTCTCGGCGCCCGTCGCGGCAAAGGTGTGCCGCGCCATCTGGTAGCCGGGATCCTCCATCACGAAGCGGTCGCCGGAATCGAGCAGCAGGCGCGCGCAGATGTCGAGGCCCTGCTGCGAGCCGTTGACGACGACGATCTGGTCCACATCGCAGCGGACGCTGCGGGATCGCCACAGATAGCCTTGCAGCGCTGTCCGCAGCCGCAGCGAGCCGCAGGGGTCGTCGTAGGCGAGCCGCTCGGGCCTGCGCGCCATCGCCGCGGTCACGGCCTTCTTCCAGGCCAGCACCGGGAAATCCGACGGCGAGAGCTCGCCATAGCGGAAGTTCGCGACCAGCCCGCGCGGCGGCTCGGTCCAGCGCGGCGGGTCCTGCCGCAGCCGCTCGCCGAAGCGCGACAGGCGCACCTTGCGCGCCGGCGCATGCGCGGCGACGCGGGTGCGTTCGCGCTCGACGACGGCGCGGGCAACGCGCGGCCGGGCGCCATGGCGCGTCTCGATGAAGCCTTCGGCCGCAAGCTGCTCGTAGGCGACGGTGACGGTCGAGCGCGCCACGCCCATCTCGCCCGCGAGCGCGCGCGAGGACGGCAACTGGCCGTCGGTGCCATACACCCGCGCCATGATCTGGTCGCGCAGCGCCTCGTAGATCTGGCGTGCGCCGACGTGGCCGGCGCCGGGCCGGGGCGTGACTTTCATCGGTGGCATCCACACTCCGCGCCGTCCCCGCGGGAATCGCGGGGGCTGGAATGTGTTTCTAATCCTGTCCGCCGGCGGTTTCGACGTGAGGTTTGCCGTAAGGGAAGAAATGGTCCTTGTGGCCCTGCTGCCAGAGCGTCTTGAGGCCCGGTGCCGTGATGTCCCAGTCCGGGCGGCAAATCCTGCTGACGTCCCTGAGATCGTGGCGGAGCTCTTCGACCGTCGGACGTCCGAAGAACCAGTAGCCGTTGTAGATCTTGTGAACGACGAGGCCGGGCTTGAGCACGATGACATGCGGGATCATCGGATTGTGGACGGGGTCGGTATATTCGGCGATGTCGAGATCCTTCTGAACGATGCGCCTGGGGTCCGAGAGGAAGGGCCAGTGCGCTCCGACGCCGCTGCGATACTCGATGGTTTCGGCGATCGTGTCGGTCGTGATCGTCACCATCCGGCAATAGCCCACCTCCATTTCCCGATGCAGCTGCAGCAATCCTTCGGCCTGCCGGCGGTCCTTCGGGCAGAAGCCACCGCGGCCGAGCACCAGCACCATCGGGTCGTTGCCTTGCAGCTCCGAGAGTTTCCGATGCTTGCCGGTGTGGTCGCTGAGCTCATAGTCGGGGAACACGGTCCCCTGCATGATGTCGGGTCTCATCGAGTGTCCTCCTTGAAGCGATCAGAGATCGAGCACGATGTCCCGTTGGGGCCGCGCGCAGCAGATCAGGACATTGCCGTCGGCGGGCGCGTCGAGCGGATCCGGCGCGTAACTGACCGCGCCCGCGACGAGCCCACTCTCGCAATTGTGGCAGACGCCGGTCCGGCACGACCAGCGCACGGGCACGTCGCACGCTTCGGCCAGCTCGAGCAGGCTGCCGTAGGATGGTGCCCACGGCACATTGAGTCCGCTGCGGGCGAACGATACCATCGGACCCGGACCCGGTGCTCCGGCCGGAATGTGGACGGGCTTCTGCGGCGAAGCCGCGATACCGGGCGTCAGAGACGGCTTTGAGCCGAACAATTCGGTGTGGATGCGATCCAGCGCGACACCGAGCGTGGCAAGGCCCGCGGTCAGATCGCGCATGAAGGAGGCCGGTCCGCAGAGATAAAAATCGCCGTCGCGCGGGACGTTCAGCCGCGCGAGCAGCGACGCATCGAGATGTCCGTGGATATCGAAATCGAGGTCGGGGCGATCGCTCGGATCGGGAGCACTGTAGCAGATCTGGCTGTGACGGTTGGGGAGCCCGGCCAGCAGCTCGCGTGCCTCAGTGGCAAACGCATGTTCGCGGCCGTTGCGCGTGCCATGCAGCCACCAGACATCGCGCGTCGATCTGTCCGCCGCGAGCGCCTGCAGCATCGCAAGCACCGGCGTGACGCCGATCCCTGCACTCAGCAGGATGACGGGCCGCGTGTCCGGCCGGAGTGTAAAGCTTCCGCGCGGCGCGCCGAGCTCCACGGTGTCGCCGGCCTGCAGCCTGTCGGCGACATACGCGCTGGCGGCGCCGTTTGCTTCGCGCTTGATGCTGATGCGATACGGCGCGTCGGCGCGGCCCGACAGCGAATAGCTGCGCGTCATCGCGGGTCCCCCGGAAGGCCCGAGCCGGATAATGACGAACTGGCCGGGCAGAGCGGTGGCGAGGGGATGTCCATCCGCGGGCTCGAGGATCAGTGACGTCACGCTGCCGCTTTCGGCGATCTTGCGCGCGACCCGAAACGGCCGGAAGCCGCGCCACGCCGGAGCCGGGCTCGCCCCTGGCCCGAGCCCGGCGTTTCCTGACGCGCTGGTCTCCGCGCGTTGCTGCTCGAGCATCGCCGTGAAGGAATGACGCCAGCCGCCGCTCAGGGCCGGAATCTTCAGCGCGCGCGCGAGGCGCTCGCGCGGGTGGGGCGGCAAATAAAGCAGCGCGTTGATCTCCGACACGCTCATGCGCTCGGGTCCGCTTCCGACCTGCGTGATCTCGTCGCCGGCCTCGACATCGCCTTCCTCGATGACGCGAAAATAGAAACCGGGCCGGCCGTGCCTGACGAGCAGCGCGGCCATGTCGGGCTCATCCATGCGAATGCCGAGCCGGTAACAGGTGACGCGCGGCTGCGTCACCTCGAACAGGGCGGAGCCGATCCTGTAGCGGTCGCCGATACAGACCTCGGTGTCGGCGAGGCCCTCGACGGTGAAGTTCTCGCCGAATTGTCCGGGGACGAGGTTCGTCCGGCCCAGCTCGTTCTGCCAATAGCGATAGGACTCCTGCTGGTAGACGTAGACGGCGCGCTGCTCGCCGCCGTGGCCCGCCGTGTCGCCCTGGCCGTCGCCGTCGATGTTGAGCCGCCGTACCCGGCGCGCGCCTGAGACCGGCGTCTTCCAGATGCCGGTGTGGACCGTTCTGCCTTGCCAGGCGATGTCGCGCGGCATTCCGACATTGAGGGAGAGAAGACGTGCCATCGTGATGTTCCCGGCCCTGCGTGCGGGCCCCGATGCGGTGGGGCGCCGTGAGGGTAATCTGCATCCAAACCGGAATGTTGGCGCGTTAGCCGTTGTTAGACGTTGCGAGGGCAGCCTTGCCGCGGCGGTTCCGCGTCATCAGCTCAGGGGCCGAAGAGGTCATGTTCACTAGAGATCGGAGGTCGAGATGGATGATCAGGTCGCGTTGGCGGCGCTGCGGCGCCATTGGGAGGCTTCGGATGCAAACGATTTCGAGGCCGAGCACGACATCTACCGGGAGGACGCTGTGCTCGACTATCCGCAGTCGGGTGAGCGCATCCGTGGTCGCAGCAATATTAGGGAAAGCCGGACGGTGCAGCCCAACAAGAAGCGCTTCACGGTTCGGCGCATCGTCGGTGGCGGCGATCTCTGGGTGAGCGAGTTCGTGCTCAGCTACGATGACATACCGTCTTACGTCGTCAGCATCATGGAGTTTCGCAACGGACGGGTGGCCCACGAAACCCAATATTTCGGCGACCGGTTCGATCCGGGGCCGTCGCGTGCGCATCTCGTGGAACGGATGGAGTGAGTTGAGGGGGCGTCGTGCTTCGGGATCTGCCGTAGCCCGCATGAGCGAAGCGACATGCGGGGCCACTTTCCCGGATATCGCTGCGCTCATCCGGGCTACGAAGCCGGACACCGTTGCTTAACCAATCGCGGCGCCACGGAACCCGGTGCGGCTGCTGGTCGCAGTTCATCGCCTTGATTCCGGCTGACCCATCTTTATCTCTGAGGTGAACAAGAATCCGGGCCCCTCTGGCGAGGACGCCGACCAATGTCGGCAAACCTCGCGATGTCGGATGACCTGTCCCGCGCGAATGCGATGGATCGGCCGATCGTCGGGCCTTATCGAGTTCCTTCCGACTCATCGTCCCCATCGCAGCTCCGCGCGGCCATTTCGCAAACGAGGAGCAACGATGTCTGACGCCAAATTCTCAAATCCGATCGAGATCACCGAACCGTCCAGCCTGAACGAGCAGGCGGCCGCGGCGCTGATCATTGCCGGCGCGCTGGTCGCTGTCGCCGACCGCTCCGTCTCGCCGGTCGAGCGCGACGAGGTGATCCGCTTCATCAGGGATCGCGGATTGGCCCCGCACGTCGCCGACGAGCGCTTGTTCTCGATGTTCGACGAGCTCGCGGAACGATTGGAGGAGCCGGACTTTGCCAATGTGGTGATCGACACGTTGCGGCCGGTTTCGAACATGCCGCTGTCATCGCACCTGATGGAGCTGTCGGAGCGCGTCGCGGCCGCAGACGAGGACGTCCATCCCCATGAAGTGCAGGCGATCAAGCTGCTCCGGCTGCTGACGCTGGTGCTGCCGCGCGCGAAGCAGGTCGGGCCGGGTGTGACGAGCACCGCCCCAAAGGAGTGAGCATGAGCACAGCATCGGACGAGCATGTGAACGGGACTGCGGGCAGTGCCAGCCAGATGGCCGGAGGCGACCCGCGGCTCGATAAGCTCGTCCGCCGGCTGCCGCCGCGCATGGGCGACACCGTCACGTATCTGCTGAAGCCGTCCAGCCGCTGGGTGCGGATTCCCTCCGGCGCGCTGCTCGTCGTCGGCGGTGTGTTCTCGTTCCTGCCGGTGCTCGGCGTCTGGATGCTGCCGCTTGGGCTTGCGCTGCTCGCCGAGGACGTGCCCGCGCTGCGCGCCTCGCGTTCCAAGGTTCTCGACTGGGTCGAGCGGAAGAAGCCGAGATGGCTCGATCCGTCTGCATCGAAAAATGATCAATCATGACTGAATTCATCACCGCCGAGGCGTTGACCGCGCTGTTTCAGGTCATCCTGATCGACCTCGTGCTTGCCGGCGACAACGCCGTCGTCATCGGCCTTGCCGCAGCGGGCCTGCCGGCCGAGCAGCGCAGGCGCGCCATCATCGTCGGCATTGCCGCGGCGACCGTGCTGCGTATCGCCTTTGCCGGCGTCGCGACACAGCTCCTGCAGGTGATCGGCCTCCTGCTTGCGGGCGGCGTGCTGCTGCTCTGGGTGTGCTGGAAGATGTGGCGCGAGCTGCGGGAACATGCGCATGCGAGCGAGATCGCGTTCAGCCATGGCGGCGGCGCCGGTGCAGCGCCGGTGCAGCGGAAGACCTTCGGCCAGGCCGCGGTGCAGATCGTCGCCGCCGACGTCTCGATGTCGCTGGACAACGTGCTCGCGGTCGCGGGCGCGGCGCGAGAGCATCCCTACATCCTGGCCTTCGGCCTCTTGCTGTCGGTCGCGCTGATGGGCGTTGCCGCCGATCTGCTCGGACGGGTGCTGCAGAAGCAGCGCTGGATCGCCTATGTCGGTCTCGCCATCATCGTCTACGTCGCCTTCGAGATGATCTATCGCGGCTCGCTCGAGCTTGCGCCTGTGATCGCAAGTCTCTAAGTGGACGCGTCCTGACTGCACTTGCGGAGTGATTGATGACGTCTGAACCCAAAGCACATTCGGCGGCGCCGCCGCCCCGGCCGCAGATCGGTCCGTTCGCCCAGCTGATCTTCGGCTCGCGCTGGCTGCAGGTGCCGCTCTATGTCGGCCTCATCATCGCGCAGGGCGTCTATGTGCTGCTGTTCCTGAAGGAGCTCTGGCACCTCGTCGTGCATTCCTTCGACGCCAGCGAGCAGCAGATCATGCTGGTCGTGCTCGGTCTGATCGACGTCGTCATGATCTCGAACCTGCTGGTGATGGTGATCGTCGGCGGCTACGAGACCTTCGTCTCACGGCTGAACCTGAACGGCCATCCCGACGAGCCGGAATGGCTCAGCCACGTCAACGCCAGCGTGCTCAAGATCAAGCTGGCGATGGCGATCATCGGCATCTCCTCGATCTCGCTGCTCCGGACCTTCATCGAGGCCGGCAATCTCGGCACCACGCGCAGCAATTTCACCGAGAGCGGCGTGATGTGGCAGGTCCTGATCCATCTGACCTTCATCATCTCCGCGATCGGTATCGCCTGGGTCGACCGCCTCAGCGAGAACGGCCACCGCAAGCAGGCTCACTGAGCCCTTTGCTCAAGCCATTGGCTCAGGCTATCGGTGGATAGGCCGCGTTCTCGCGCCGCTCGCGATCGCCAAGCTCCCGCACGAGCTCCTGGAGAAACGACTCGGTATAGGCGGGCAAGGTGCGCTCGGCGCGAACATAGATGCCGAGATCGGACCAGACCGGGCTGCCCGCATTGTCGAGCGGCAGGAAGACGAGCCGGCTGTCATGCGACAGCCTGTTGATGCCGAGCTGGGTCTGGAAGGCGACGCCGACGCCGCGCGCGGCGAGCTCGCGCATCAGGTCGATCGAATTGGCCTGGATCGCCGGCTCCGGCGTCTCCGGGAGCTGCGCGATCAGCGGCTGCAGCAGGTGATAGATCGACAGCTCCGGCAGCGCATTGATGACGGGGAAGGCGAGGCACTGCTCCAGCGTCACCGTCTTGCGGCGCGCCAGCGGATGCTCGCGGGCGACCACCGCGCCGAGGCGAAAGCGCTTCAGGGCAACCTGCCGTAGATCCGGCGGATGGCGGAGCGCCATGGCGATGCCGATATCGGCTTCGCCGCGGCTGAGCGCCTCCAGCACGTCCGACGATCCCTTCACCTCGGTGGTGAAGCTGACGCGGCGGGCCCGGCCGCGATGGGATGCGATCAGGTCCGGCAGGACGGATTCCGTCAACGACTCGATGCAGGCGATGCTGACGGTGCCGCTCCAGGCGCCGGAGAGGGAGGCGACGTCCGAGCGGAAGCGGTCGAGGTCCTGGAGCACGTTCATGACATGCCGGGCCAGCATCTCGCCGACCGTCGTGAGCGTCAGGCCGCGCGCATTGCGTTCGAACAAGGGCGATCCAACCTCTTGCTCAAGTTTGAGAATTTGGCGGCTGACGGCCGAGGAGGCGACGTTCAGAACGCGCGCCGCGGCCCGGATCGAGCCGGTGCGGCGGACGGCATGGAAATACTGGATGGACGGCGAGTGAAAGCGCATGGGACCCCCGGCCCAACTATAGCCGTTGCCGAAACGGCATCAACCTGTACGAAATTCTCTGCTTTTCGAGAGCGCTGCTCATCCCTAGGTTCGCCGCCGGCTCGATCAGGTCCCAGGGGGACGGCCGGGCCGTGCGCAACGAGGCGCCGGGGGATTCGGGGTGAACGAGAACATCGCTTGCGAGCTGGAGCACGGGACGGACACCGCCCGTCTGGTGGATCGCCGCCGGGCGGCCGCCTATGTCGGCGTGACCGCCGGCCGTTTCGAGCAATTGGTGCGCGACAACGTCGTGCCGCCGCCGGTCATGGTGGACAACAAGCGGCGCTGGTCGATCGCATTGCTCGACGTCGCTAGGGAAGCGGTCGTGAGCAGCATGCCCTGCCTGCCGCCTGCCATCGCCGACATCACGCCGGAGGCGCGCCCGTGCGAACGCGATGCGGCGCCGGCCGCGCATGAACTGCCCGATCAGGTCTGGTTCGACCAGCGCGCGCGGTTCGTGCAGCGCGTGCGCCGCTCGCTGCTCTCGGGCAACGAGATCCGTCTCTTGCGCGAGTTCAAGCTGCTCAAGCAGAACCAGATCAGCATGTTCGGCTATTACGGCAGCTTCGAAGCGCTGATGGTGCGCGGCTACATCGTCGAGATCGATCGCAAGCCGCCCTCGAGCCGTCCGCTGGTGACCTATCGCCTGACCGAACGCGGCGAGCAGGTGGTCTCGGCGCTCAAGGACGAGCCGCTGGTCTGATCCGCGCTCCCTTGCAGAACGCTTCCGCTGGGCTCGATCAATTCCAGAAAAGCGGACTGGACGCCGGCCGAGACATCGATATATCCTGATGGATATAGCGAAGTGTGCTCTCGGACTGGCAATGGAAATCAAGGTGAGACAGCTCACGACCTGCGAGGTGGCGGCCGATGGCGGTGCGATCTCGCTGGGCTTCGAGGACGTGGCGGGCAATCCTGCCGCGGTCAGCGTCTCGCTCAACCAGGTCGGCGCGCTGATCATGACGCTGCCCGGGCTGCTGGAGACGGCGCTGAAGGCCCGCTATGGCGACCAGAGCCTGCGCTACGCCTATCCGCTGGCGTCCTGGGTGCTGGAGCAATCGACCGACACGACCCAGCGCATCATCACGCTGCAGACCGAGGACGGCTTCAAGGTCCGCTTCTCGATCCCCAGGGACGAGCAGAGCCTGCTGGGCGAAGCCCTGACGCAGCCCATGCCCGAGACGACGGTGCGGCCGAATTGACGGCCGTCAGGACTTCCGCGAACGGCTGATGTCGCTCCTCAGCGCTTCCAGCTCCTTGTGCACGGCGCGCGCGGCGTCGCGTTCGATCTTGCGATAGCGTGCGACGAGCTTTTCGCCGAACGGGGTCAGCATCGCGCCGCCGCCGTTCTTGCCGCCGGCCTGCGGCTCGACCACGGCATGCCCGCAGATGCGCTTGATCTCGTCGACCAGATCCCAGGCACGCTTGTAGGACATGTCCATGGCCCGGCCGGCCGCGGAGATCGAGCCTTGCTCGCGGATCTGCTCCAGCAGCTCGATCTTGCCGGGCCCGATCCGATTCTCGTCGTCGAGGTCGATGCGAAGGCTGAGCTGGGGAAGCGATTTGGCGCTTGCGCGCGACATGACGGGCATCTCTTGGAACTTGCTCGACGACATTGCCACTCTTGCCCGCCGCGGACAAGGCGAGGGCGCAGTCATTGATCACCGCACGGCGTGCATCTCCAGAAATGCCTTCACGCCGGTGACGTCGCCGGTGTCCGATGCGGTGTAGCCGGGCAGGGTGGCGATCGCTGCGCGGAAATCGTGGCTGCGGATGATTTCGAGGATGCGCTGCATCGGTGCGGTGTCGAGGAAGGCGCGCTTGCAGACGAAGAAATAATCCTCGGTGAGGATGCGGATGAAATCGAGCCCGAACTGGCGCGCGGCGGCCTCGACGCCGAAGCACGCATCCGCCATGCCGCTGGCGACATAGGCCGCAACGGCGGCGTGGGTGAACTCGATCTGCTGCGCGCCGTTGACGTTGCTCTGATCGATGCCGTTCGCGGCCAGCAACTGGTCGAACAGGAGGCGCGTGCCGGAATCGTGGTCGCGGTTGACGAAGCGGACGGCCGGCTTGGTGAGATCATCGAGCGAGGCGATCCGCAGCGGATTGCCGCGCGCGACCATCAGGCCCATCTCGCGGGTGACGAAGCTGATGATGCGGTCCTCGCGCGGATCGAGCCATTCGCGCGCAGCCTTGATCCCTTGCGCGCGCAGCGCGCCGTGCGGCAGATGCAGGCCGGAGAGGTCGCAGGCGCCCTGCGCCAACGACACCAGCGAATGCTGGTTGCTGACATAGCGCAGATCGACGCCGATGCCGGGTTCGCGGTCGAGGAATTCGCGCAGCTTTGCCACCGCAAAGCCGTGGCTCGCATGGACGCGGATCACCGAGGGGCGCTGTTCAAGGAACGGCTTGATCTCGCTGGCGAGCTCCTGGGCCAGGTTCTCGAGCTGCGGCCCAAGCCGGGCCTGCATGCGCTCGCCGGCCCAGACCAGCCGTTCGCCGAACGGCGTGAGCTTCGAACCCTTGCCGCGCTGGGTCTCGACCAGCGGCGTTCCGAAGAACTCCGACCATTGCTCGATCAGATTCCAGACGTGGCGATAGGAGAGGTGCGCATCGCTGGCCGCGCTGGTGATCTTTCCGGTCTTCCGGATCTCGTTGAGCACGCCCAGCATGACGGCGACGGTGCGCGGGCTTCCCTCGCGGCGGAACCGCCAGACGGCCTCGATCTCGATCTGAAGCATCTCTTACCCTTATGAACTACACTTCATATGTTGGGTGTCCATTTGCAAACCATATCATATTTACTCCGGCCAATAGGCGCCTAGTCTGGCATACCAGATCAGGAGGAAATATGATGTCTGTTGCATATGACTTTGCGCATTCGCCGGCGACCGAGTTCATGGCCCGGCCACAGCATCTGCTCATCGACGGCCGCCGCGTGCCCGCCAGCTCCGGCCGCACCTTCAAATCCCTCAACCCCGCGACCGGGCAGGTCATCGCCACCATCTCCGAAGGCGGCGAGGCCGATGTCGAGATCGCCGTGGCCGCCGCGCGCCGCGCGTTCGAAGGCCCCTGGCGTACGATGCGCGCCTCCGAGCGCGGTCAGATCCTGCTGCGCTGGGCCGACCTGCTCAAGCGGCACTCGGACGAGATCATCGAGCTCGAGTCGATCGATGCAGGCAAGCCGATCTCGGCGACGACGCGCCAGGACTTTCCGGCCGCCGTCGACACGCTGATCTATTACGCCGGCTGGGCCGACAAGATCAGCGGCGACGTCGTGCCCGTGCGCGACGATGCCCTGACCTACACGATGCGCGAGCCGGTCGGCGTCGTTGCGGCGATCGTGCCGTGGAATTTCCCGCTGATGATCGGCATGTGGAAGCTCGCCCCGGCGCTGGCCTGCGGCTGCACCATCGTGATGAAGCCGGCCGAGCTGACCTCGCTGTCGGCGCTGCGCATCGCCGAGCTCGCGCTCGAAGCCGGCCTGCCGGCAGGCGTCTTCAACGTCGTCACGGGTCCGGGCCGCGTCGTTGGCGACGCGCTGGTCAATCACCCTGATGTGGACAAGGTCACCTTCACCGGCTCGCCGGGCGTGGGCCGCGGAATCATGAAAGGGGCGGCGAGCAACTTCAAGCGCGTCTCGCTAGAGCTCGGCGGCAAGTCGGCCAACGTGATTTTCGACGATGCCGATCTCGAAGCCGCGAGCAAGGCTGCGGCGTCCGGCATCTTCTTCAACGCCGGCCAGGTCTGCTCGGCGGGCTCACGCGTGCTGGTGCAGGAGAAGGCCTATGACGAGGTCGTCGAACGGCTTGCCGCGCGCGCGAAATCGCTGAAGATCGGCGATCCGCTCGATCGAAGGACCGCGCTCGGCCCCGTCATTTCCGAGAAGCAGATGAAGTCGATCCTCGACTATGTCGACATCGGACAGCAGGAGGGTGCGAGGCTCGTCACCGGCGGCGAACGTATCGGCGAGCGCGGCTATTTCATCAGCCCGACGGTGTTCGCGAATGTCGCGCACGAGATGCGGATCTCCCAGGAAGAGATCTTCGGCCCTGTCGTCAGTGTCATCAAGTTCAAGGACGAGGCCGATGCGCTCAGGATCGCCAACGGCACGGCTTACAGCCTTGCGGCCGGTGTCTGGAGCCGCGACATCGGCAAGCTGCAGCGCTTCGCCAAGCGGGCCCGCGCCGGCACGGTCTGGATGAACACCTATGGCTATACCGATGTGCGCCTGCCCTGGGGCGGCGAGCGCGACTCGGGCCTTGGCCGCGAGCACGGCACTGCCGCGCTCGATAATTTCACCGAGCCGAAGGCGGTGTGGATGAATCTGGCCGTCTGATACCCTCCCGATCGGCCAATCCTGGGCCCGCCTGATCATCCGGTCAGGCGGGCCTTTTTTCCAGATCGGTAAAATTGTCTGCATTCGGCTCAGCGACCGCAAACCCTCCCGACAAGTCGCACGGCGCCTTAAACCAGAGCTTTGGAACCGACCTGCATCCTGCCCGCAACAGGGCAGGGCTTCATCATGTCTATCTTCAGGGAGATCGTCGTGGCGGTTGCGGGCGTGTACGCGCTCCTGTTCGCCTGCGACGCAGTGTTCGGTGTCGGCGAGGCGCGCTTCGACGATTCCTATTACAGCGCCAGCTTCTACGCGCCGAAGCCGAAGGAGTTTCGGTTCGCGAGCGACACGCCGCCGGCGGTGCGGGTCAGCGAGGCGTTCGCGCAGTTTGCGCGGAGCGAGGCAAAACCGAACAGGCGCTACTCGTCGCTCACGACGATCATTCGCTGACGCCGTCTCACTCGCCCTGGATCCATTCGGCAAGCCCGCGCCACAGCGTGTCGCGGTGATCGGGGCGGAAGAAGCCGAAATGGCCGATGGCCTTGGTGCCGACGTCGGACGGCTTCACGCTGAGCACCTCCGGCTTGATCGCGGTGAAGCCGCCGGTCAGCAGCTCGACCGCGGGGCGCGTTGCCCAGGGATCGTCGGAGAAGCACAGCGCGCGCAGCTCGCCCTTGAACTTTGCGAAATTATCGAGCGCCGGCAGCTTTGAATCGAAGAGATAGCGGGGGCTCGAGACCCAGTCGGCCCATTGCAGGAAGACGCCCTTGGGCAGGTCCTCGCCGATGCCGGCCCAGCCCGGGGCGTAGCCGAGCGCATGGACCAGCGGGACACCAACAAAGTTCATGAAGGCGTAGACGCGGTATTTCTCCGGCGAGGTCATCAGCCGCCAGGTCGCGGCCTGCGAGGCCACGAAGGCGGCCCGCGAGATCTCGCTGTTGTTCTCGATCAGCCCAAGCGCCTGGCCGCCATAGGAATGGCCGACATAGGCGAGGGGCAGGGTGTTGTAGCGCTCGCGCATCCAGCGCACCGCGGCGGTGACGTCGAGCGCGGCCCAGTCCGACATCGAGGCCTTGAAGCCGACCAGCGATTTCGGCTGGTTGTAGCCGACCATCGCCGGCAGCCTGCTGTCGCCGATGCCGCGATAATCGTAGGTGAGGACCGCGCAGCCGCGATGGGCGAGATAGGAGGCAAAGCCGCGATAGATCTTGCGCGGGACGGCGGTGGCCGAGTTGATCAGGACGGCGTGGCGCTTGGTGCCGCGCGGCAGGAACAGGGTGCCGGCCAGCGCATAGCCATCGGCCGCCGGGAAGCTGATCTCGTCGATGAAAACGTCGTCCAGTGCCGCGTCCATGGGCGGAAAGTGTCTTGCCGGTTTCCTCGCTACCCCCAGCAAATGCGAATTCAGCTTTGCCCGCAAGGGTTTGCAATGCGAAACGGATTTACAACTGGCGGTGTCGCTTTAGCCTGTGTATAAGGCGGCCCTCGCAACCCACAGATCAGGTTGCGCTTTTTGCTTCACGGAGAGATTGCGATGTCCGAGCGGTGGACGCCCGAGTCCTGGCGCAGCAAGCCGGTGCTACAGGTGCCCGAATATCCCGACGCCAAGGCTCTGGCCGACGTCGAGGCGCAGCTGGCGACCTTTCCGCCGCTGGTGTTCGCGGGCGAGGCGCGCAATCTGAAGAAGGCGCTGGCGCGCGTTGCGGCCGGCGAGGCCTTCCTGCTCCAGGGCGGCGACTGCGCCGAGAGCTTTGCCGAGCACGGCGCCAACAACATCCGCGACTTCTTCCGCGTGCTGCTGCAGATGGCGGTGGTGCTGACTTACGCCGGCGCCGTGCCGGTGGTGAAGGTCGGCCGCGTCGCCGGCCAGTTCGCCAAGCCGCGCTCCTCGCCGACCGAGAAGATCAACGGCGTCGAGCTGCCGAGCTATCGCGGCGACATCGTCAACGACATCGCCTTCACCAAGGAAGCGCGCATTCCGGATCCGCAGCGCCAACTGATGGCCTACCGCCAGTCGGCCGCGACGCTGAACTTGCTGCGCGCCTTCGCCACCGGCGGCTACGCCAATCTCGGCAGCGTGCATCAATGGATGCTCGGCTTCCTCAAGGATTCACCGCAGTCCCGCCGCTACAAGGAGCTGGCCGACCGCATCTCCGACGCGCTCAACTTCATGCGCGCCTGCGGCCTCGATCTCGAGGCGCATCCCGAGCTGCGCGCCACCGACTTCTACACCAGCCACGAGGCGCTGCTGCTCGGCTACGAGCAGGCCATGACCCGCGTCGATTCCACCACCGGCGACTGGTACGCGACCTCGGGCCACATGATCTGGATCGGCGACCGCACCCGCCAGCTCGATCACGGCCACATCGAATATTTCCGCGGCATCAAGAACCCGATCGGCCTGAAGTGCGGCCCGTCGCTCAAGCCCGATGAGCTGCTGAAGCTGATCGACGTGCTCAACCCCGACAACGAGCCGGGCCGGCTGACGCTGATCGGCCGCTTCGGCTCCGACAAGGTCGGCGAGCATCTGCCGAACATGATCCGCACGGTGAAGCGCGAGGGTAAAGTGGTGGTCTGGTCGTGCGATCCCATGCACGGCAACACCATCACCTCGACGTCAGGCTACAAGACGCGCCCGTTCGATCGCGTCCTGTCCGAGGTGAAGTCGTTCTTCGCGATCCATGCCGCCGAAGGCACCCATGCCGGCGGCGTGCATCTGGAGATGACCGGCCAGGACGTCACCGAATGTATCGGCGGCGCCCGCGCGATCACCGACGAGGACCTTAACGACCGCTACCACACGGTTTGCGATCCCCGTCTGAATGCCGAGCAATCCATCGACATGGCCTTCCTGATCGCGGAGCTGCTCAAGCAGGAACGCGCCGGCAAGACCGCGCCGATGCCGGCCGCAGCGGGGCTCTAAAACCTTGCTGCGGATCTGGAAGGCCACGATCAATTCCCGTAACGGTCTGGCTTTTGCGTTCCGCTCGGAACAGGCCGTCCGTGAGGAGATCTTTGCGCTCATCCTCTCGGTGCCGGCCGCCTGGCTCGTCGCCGCGACCGCGATGCGTGCGGTCGAGCTGGTCTGTGCGGTCGCGTTCGTGCTGACGGTCGAGCTGCTCAACACCGCGATCGAGAAGCTCGCCGACCGTCTGACCATGGACCACGACAAGCAGATCGGCCGCGTCAAGGACATGGGCTCGGCTGCCGTCGGCGTGGCGCTGCTGATGGCGGGCGCGTTCTGGATCTTTGCCATCGTCGAGCGGTTGGGTTTCGTTTAGCCACGGGAAGCGGATAAGGGGCGGCCATGACCGAACGTCTCAACGCATTCGCGGTCACGCTCGCCCAGCTCAATCCGACCATGGGCGATATCGAGGGCAACGCCGCGAAGGTGCGGGCCGCACGCGCGCGAGCCGCTGCCGACGGCGCCGATCTCGTGCTGTTTCCGGAATTGTTCATCGCGGGCTATCCGCCGGAAGATCTGGTGCAGAAGCCGGCCTTCCAGGCCGCCTGCCGCGCCGCCATCGAAAGCCTCGCGCGCGAGACCGCCGGTGGCGGGCCGGCGATGCTGGTCGGCACGCCCTGGGTCGAGGAGGGCAGGCTCTATAATGCCTGCGCGCTGCTGGATGGCGGCCGGATCGCGGCGTTGCGGTTCAAATGCAATCTGCCGAACTACGGCGTGTTCGACGAGAAGCGGCTGTTTTCGCGCGGTCCCGCCGCGGGCCCCGTCACCGTGCGCGGCGTGCGGATCGGCGTGCCGATCTGCGAGGACATCTGGCTGGAAGAGTCCGAGGACTACGAGAACGTGGTCGAGACGCTGGCCGAGACCGGTGCCGAGATCATCCTGGTCCCGAACGGCTCGCCCTACGCCCGCGACAAGAGCGACGTGCGCCTGTCGGTCGCGGTCGCGCGAGTGACGGAAAGCGGCTTGCCGCTGGTCTATCTCAATCAGGTCTGCGGCCAGGACGAGCTGGTGTTCGACGGCGCTTCGTTCGCGCTCAACGGCGACCTCTCGCTCGCGGCGCAATTGCCGGCGTTCGAGGAAAACATCACCACGCTGCGCTTCACCAGGAATGGCGACGACTGGCGCTGCGCGGGGCCGATTGCGGAGCAGCTGGAGGGTGACAAGGCCGACTACGCTGCCTGCGTGCTGGGCCTGCGCGACTATGTCGGCAAGAACGGCTTTCCCGGCGTGCTGCTCGGCATCTCCGGCGGCATCGATTCCGCGCTTTGCGCCGCGATCGCCGTGGACGCGCTCGGCGCCGACCAGGTGCATGGCGTGATGCTGCCCTATCGCTACACGGCCGCACACTCAATCGCCGATGCCGGCGAGCTCGCCGGCCATCTCGGCATCCGCTACGAGGTGCTGCCGATCGCCGAAGCCGTGACCGGCTTCGAGACGATCCTGTCGGGCCTCTTCAAGAACCTGCCGCCTGATATCACCGAGGAGAACCTCCAGGCCCGCACCCGCGGCACGCTGCTGATGGCGATCTCCAACAAGACTGGCTTGATGGTGGTGACCACGGGCAACAAGTCGGAGATGTCGGTCGGCTACGCCACGCTCTACGGCGACATGAACGGCGGCTTCAACCCGATCAAGGACATCTACAAGACGCAGGTGTTTCGCCTGGCGGGCTTGCGCAATGGCTGGAAGCCGGATGGCGCGCTCGGCCCAGGGGGAGAGGTGATCCCGCCCGATATCATCACGCGCCCGCCGACGGCGGAGCTGCGCGAGAACCAGACCGACCAGGACACGCTGCCGCCTTACGACGTGCTCGATGCCATCCTCGAACGGCTGATCGAACGCGAGGAGCCGCTCGAGGCGATCGTCGCCGCGGGCTTCGAGCGCGATACCGTGACCCGCATCGACCATCTGCTCAACGTCGCCGAATACAAGCGCCGCCAGGCCGCACCCGGCGTGAAGGCGACGGCGAGGAATTTCGGCCGCGACCGCCGCTATCCCATCACCAACCGCTTTCGCGACAAGGGCGAGAAGCTGCCGGTGGCAGACGAGACGCTGGTCTCACGCGGGAGCGGCGCCTCGATCGACGCGTTCGAGGGATAAATTCAGCGACTGGGCTTGTCGCTGCTACGACGGGGCTGCGAAGAACAGCACCCGCAGGAAGTGCGTGTATTCGGATTCGAGCGCCATGATCGTTACAAATACCAATACCGCGATCGGAGGCAGCAGGATGGCATAGGCCAGGGCCAGCCGCTCCCAGGCCATGTGCATGAAGACGGCCACGATCAGGCCGGCCTTCAATATCATGAACAGCAGGATCAGCGACCACCTGAGATAGCCTTGCAGGCCAAAATAGTCGACGAGGTAGGAGCACGTGCTGAGGACAAACAACCAGCCCCAGACCACGAGGTAGAGCTTGATCGGGTGCTGTTGCCCCTTGGCGTGCACGGCTGCTGGTGCGACTGCGCCATGCGCCGGAGCGTGGAGTTGGCCTTCCATGTGTATTGCCGCGTTTGTCATGCCCGACCTCACCAAAGATAGAACAATGCAAAGATGAACACCCACACGAGATCGACGAAGTGCCAGTACAGGCCCGTGATCTCGACGATCTCGTAATAGCCCTTGCGGCTCGTGAAGAAGCCGCGCCGCTCGACGTCGAAGTCTCCCCGCCAGACCTTTCGCGCGATCGCGATGAGGAAGATCACACCGATCGTCACATGGGTCCCGTGGAAGCCGGTGATCATGAAAAAGCTTGAACCGAACTGCGCCGCGCCCCACGGATTGCCCCAGGGCCGGACGCCCTCCATGATCAGCTTGGTCCATTCGAAAGCCTGCATTCCGACGAAGGTTGCGCCGAATGCCGCTGTGACCAGCATCAGGATTGCGGTTCTGACGCGATCGCGGCGGTAGCCGAAATTGACGGCCATCGCCATCGTGCCGCTGCTGCTGATCAGGATGAACGTCATGATGGCGATCAGGATCAGTGGAATGTGGTTGCCGGCGATGTTGAGGGCGAAGACTTCGCTGGGGTTGGGCCACGGCACGGTCGTCGACATCCGCGCCGTCATGTAGGAGAGCAGGAAGCAACTGAAGATGAAGGTGTCGCTGAGGAGGAAGATCCACATCATGGCCTTGCCCCAGGACACGTTCTTGAAGGCGCGCTGATCGGACGCCCAGTCGGCGGCGATGCCGCGCCAGCCTTCGAGCCGCGCAGGCGATGGGCCTGGATTTGTCAGCACGGTCTCGGCCATCTGGTCTCGCCTCCCTAGCTCAGCAATTGGCGGCAGATGTTGACGAAATCGTCGGTCCAGCCCGTGAGAAGACCGAGCAGGACAAGCCAGACCAACAGCAGGAAATGCCAGTAGATCGCGCACAGTTCCACGCTCAAGCGCATCTTGGAGTTCTCGGCGCCACGCCACACCTTGGCCGAGGTCCGCCCGAGGGCCACCAGGCCACCCGTCAGATGCAGCCCGTGCACCGCGGTCAGCAGGTAGAAGAAGGAATTGGCCGGATTGGACGCCACGAAATATCCGGCAGCCCCGAGCCGTTGCCAGGCCAGGAGCTGTCCGGCGAGGAAGATCACGGCAGATGCTCCGCCAGCGAGCAGACCGATCTTGACGCTCTCGGTATCGTGCCGCCCAGCAGCCACGTACGACCATTGCAGCGCGACACTGCTCAGGACCAGGACGCCCGTGTTGACCCACAGTAGCCGCGGTACCGGCAGCGGCCGCCAGTCCACCACGCTCATGCGCATCGAGTAGGCGCTGATGAAGAGGACGAACAATGCGCTCGCGACGGCGAGAAACACGCCAAGTCCGATCTTTGCTGCCGGCCAGGTCATGGCATCGCCGCCGGGAAAGTCACCGGCCGAGCCTTCCTCCAGCCAGGGCTTGGCCGTCAGCCGCTGCTGCGACAGCCACCATCCGGCGATCACCGCAAGCACAGTCAGGAACAGGATGATGGCGCTCACGAAGCAGCTCCCTGAACGAGCTGCGTCGCGCGCGGCGGCTGGTTCTGCGGAATGAAGTCCTCCGCGGCACCGGGTACGCTGTAATCATAGGCCCAGCGGTACACGACCGGGAGCTCCTTGCCCCAGTTGCCGTGCCCCGGAGGCGTCTCCGGCGTCTGCCACTCCAGCGTTGTCGCCCGCCACGGGTTGCCGCCTGACGCCTCACCTTTGAACAGGCTCCAGGCAAGATTGAACAGGAACACCATCTGGCTGAAGCCGACGGTCAAGGCCACCACGGAGATGAAGGCGTTCAGTGAATGGGCCGAGGACGGGATGAACGCGGCGTCGCCGAGTTCGAAATACCGGCGCGGGACCCCGAGCAGTCCCAGATAGTGCATGGGGAAGAAGATCAGGTAGGCGCCGAGGAAGGTGACCCAGAAGTGAAACTTGCCCAGGACGTCGTTCAGCATCCGTCCCGTGACCTTGGGGTACCAATGATAGATCGCGCCGAGCACGACCATGATCGGCGCCACGCCCATCACCATGTGGAAATGCGCCACCACGAACATGGTATCCGAGAGGGGCACGTCCACAACGACGTTGCCGAGGAAGAGGCCGGTCAGCCCGCCGTTCACGAAGGTGATGATGAAGCCGAGGGCGAACAGCATCGGCACTCTGAGATGAATATCGCCGCGCCACAGGGTCAGCACCCAGTTGTAGACCTTGATCGCGGTGGGGATGGCGATGATGAGCGTCGTGGTGGCGAAGAAGTACCCGAATTGCGGGAACATGCCGCTCACATACATGTGGTGCGCCCATACGACGAAGCTGAGCGCGCCGATGGCCACGATCGCCCAGACCATCATGCGGTAACCGAAGATGTTCTTGCGCGCATGCGTGCTGATCAAATCGGAGACGATGCCGAAGGCGGGCAGGGCGACGATGTAGACCTCGGGATGGCCGAAGAACCAGAACAGGTGCTGAAACAGCAGCGGGCTGCCGCCGCCATACTTCGACAGCTGGCCCATCTCGACGAGGGAGGGCATGAAGAAGCTGGTTCCCAGGAGACGGTCGAGCAGCAGCATGACCGAGGCAACGAACAGCGCGGGAAATGCCAGCAACGCCATGACGGTCGCCGTGAAAATGCCCCACACCGTCAGGGGCAAGCGCATCAACGTCATGCCGCGGGTGCGCGCCTGGAGCACCGTGACCACATAGTTCAGCCCGCCCATGGTGAAGCCGATGATGAACAGGATCAGGGATGACATCATGAGGATGATGCCCCAATCTTGCCCGGGCGTTCCGGAGAGGATGGCTTGCGGCGGGTACAGCGTCCAGCCGGCGCCGGTCGGGCCGCCCGGCACGAAGAATGTCGAGGCCAGCACCAGGACTGCGAGCAGGTAGACCCAGTAGCTGAGCATGTTCACATAAGGGAAGACCATGTCCCGGGCGCCGACCATCAGCGGGATCAGGTAATTGCCGAAGCCGCCCAGGAACAACGCGGTGAGCAGATAAATCACCATGATCATGCCGTGCATGGTGATGAACTGGAGGTACTGATTGGCATCGATGAAAGAGAATGTGCCGGGGAATCCCAGTTGCAGCCGCATCAGCCACGACAGCACCAGCGCCACCAGCCCGATGGCCGAGGCCGTCAGCGAATATTGAATAGCGATCACCTTGGCGTCCTGCGAGAACACATATCGTGTCCACCAGCTCCTCGGATGATAGAGCTCGACGTCGGGTACTTCGGCAGGCGGGACGCCGGCGATCCCTTCATATGGAATATCGACCATAGAAACCTCCTCGGTCGTTTCCATCGGGGCGAGGCGTTGGCCTCATGCACCCGATCTGGCTTTGCGGCGGCAACTTGCTACTTGTCGCCTGATTGGTATGTCGCCTTCACGATGGCTTTCGCCGGCGACAATTCTGCAAACGTTTTTTGTTGCTCCAGCCAAGCGTGATATTCATGCTCTTCGTCGACGATGACCTTGGCCCGCATCTGGTAGTGAGCAGCACCACAAAGCTCCGCGCAGAGAACATCGAACGTTCCGGTTCGGATCGGCTTTATCCAGAAATAGGTCACCATGCCTGGAACCATGTCCATCTTGGCGCGGAATTCGGGCACGTAGAAATCGTGCAGGACATCAACCGAGCGGAGGAGAACCTTGACCGGCTTTCCCACTTGAAGGTGCAGGTCGCCGTTCTCGATCACGACGTCGTCCTGCGCATGTGCATCGTCGCGATTGAGCCCCATCGGATTCTCGGGGCTGATGTTGCGGACATCGGATGTGCCCAAGCGTCCATCCTTGCCCGGAAGACGGAAGCTCCATTGCCACTGCTGGCCCATGACCTCGACCTCGGTGGCATCCGCCGGCACCGTCACGAACTGGTGCCAGACGACCAGGCCGGGCGCCAACATGGCAGCGACGCCGACGCCGGTCCCGACGCTGAGCCACCATTCGAGCTTTTTGTTTTCGGGGTTGTAGTCGGCCCGCCTGCCTTCCTTGTGGTGGAAGCGGAAGACGCAATAGGCCATGAAGGCGATGACGGCGACGAAAACGAAGCCCGTGATCCAGAAGGTGATGTTGATGGTGTGGTCGATATAGGCCCAGTTGGTGGCGATCGGCGTCCACCACCACGGGCTGTAGATGTGAAACAGCACCGAGCCGATCGCGACCAGAAGCAGTATCAATGCGACAGCCATCCTGATCCATCCTTGCCATCAAAGGCTGCGGATACGAATCCGGGGCGGAGCTCACGTCTGTCGCGATGGCCGCGTTGGCATACACGCCATCGCCGCGCCTCTTGCTTCGCCCATTCCACCGGTCGCGATATCAAGAGAGAGGTCGCGACCGCCAATCTCATCGGAGCTGGGGGCGTCTGGATTTAAAATGATCCCCGCCGAACCCGGCGTCAATAGCGCATGCTGATGTTCACTTGGCGCAGACGAAGTACGCTGCCGCATAGGGCGGTGACCGTCTGTCGTCAGGCCTCAGTTCGCTTGCGCAGCGCACAAATCTACGCTGGTGCGCAATTCACCCAACCGTGAGTGCAACCGTGCCTCGTCAGCGCTAAGCTTGTGGGGGCAGGTCGCGACGGGTTCCGTCCGGCCAGGCTCGTTTCGGTGAACCTGGGTTGCCGTACTCGGCCCATCGCGTCTCTCGCTCGTGAGGCGGACACGCGTGGCTGGAAGCCGCGCTGTAACCGCCGCGGCTAACAGCACGGGAGGGTGCGTTCATGGCCACTCTTTACTCCCACGACATCATAAGACGGCACGTGTTCGGCGAAGCTGTCTCGTATCCCATTCGCAAGATCAGCCTGTCCGACCTTCGAGAGGCGCTACGCCTGGGTTGGGAGGATTTCCAGGCAATGCCAAGTCACGCGATCGTTGTGTGCGTGATTTACCCCGTCCTCGGCCTCGTCCTGTTCAGGGCGGCCCTCGGCTATTCGGTCCTGCCGCTCTTGTTTCCGCTGGCCGCCGGGTTTGCCTTGATCGGTCCGTTTGCCGCGATTGGCCTCTACGAGCTCAGTCGCCGCCGCGAGCGCGGCGAGGAGGTCGGAGCATGGGACGCGATCAGGGTGCTGCGCGCACCGTCGTTCGGCGCCATGCTCGAGCTCGGCGTGCTCCTGCTCGTCCTGTTCGGGGCCTGGATCGGTGTCGCGAACGCAATCTACGTCACCATCTTCGGCTACGCGCCGGCTGCAAGCATTCCCGATTTCGCAACGCGCGTGCTGACGACGCCGGAAGGCTGGTCGCTCATCATCGTCGGTTGTGGCGTCGGCTTCCTGTTTGCGGTCGTGGCCCTGTGCATCAGCGTGGTGTCGTTTCCGTTGATGCTCGACCGGCATGCGACTGCGATCGATGCGATCCGCACGTCGCTCCGGGCGGTGGCGGACAATCCGGTCGCGATGGCAGGGTGGGGCCTCATCGTGGCGGCGCTGCTCGTGATCGGCTCGCTGCCGTTCTTCGTGGGTCTCGCTGTCGTTCTTCCGGTGCTCGGTCATGCCACCTGGCACCTTTATCGGCGGGTGGTCGAGCCGAACCCAAATCCACCGGACGAACCGCCGGCGCCGCCGAAGGGAAAGCGTTACGCAGCGGACTTTCCGGCAAATCTCTTCCCGTGGAGCCGCGAGGGCGAACAGTAACGGCGAAGCGGCCGCGCGTGGCGGCCGCCTTCACAGGGCGTGACGGGTCAGGGCCTACTTCTGTTGCTGCGGCAGGAACGTCGGGCCGACCGAGCGGATCGGCTTGTTCTCCGACGAGGTCGTGGGGGCTGGATCCGCCGGCGGCGTCGCAGCAGGTGCAGTGGCCGTCGTCGGCGCTGCGCCCTTCTTGGCGTTGGCAGGCTGCGGCGTGCCCTTGTTGAGGCGCTGCTGCTGCATCTTCCTCGCGCTCTCCTCGGTGACGATGATGTCACCCTGCTGCTCGGCCGCGGCCTTGTCGTCGGCCGATTTCAGCGCATCGGCCCAGGTCTGTCCGGCCGCCTTGCAGGAGCAGGACGGGTTGAACTCGCTGCGGAATTTGAACGCCGTCGGCAGCGCCGTGTAGGGCTGGCCGCCGACCGAGACCGCCGAGTTCATGTCCTCGCCGGGATTGCGATGGGTGTAGAGCACGGCCTCGGCGGCCGGGCACAGCGCCTTGCAGGTCTTCTCGTCGTCGGGGAAGCGCGCCGGCACGGTCGCAAACGAGATCGGGAAATAGGCGCCGTCGCAGGTGCGCACGCACACGGTGCGGAAGGTGCCGGATTGCGGACCGAGGTCGGAGGGCGGCACGCCTTGCGGATTATTCGGGTTGTTCGGATTGTTGCCGCCGAACAGATTGCTCAGGAAGTTGCCGCCGCCCTGCGACTGCGCGGCATTGGCGTATTGCGGGCCGCAGCCGTTCTGCGCCAGCGCCATCAGCACCGAGCGGCGCTGGTTGTCGCGTTCCGGGCTGGCGCCGCCTGCGCTGCGCAGGCGCTCGAGATTGCCGGTGATCTGATCCAGATTGGCGCGCATCTGCTGGATCTGGGTGTTGACCGGACCGCACTGCGCCGACTGCCCGTTGAACAGCGAGAAGAAGCCGGAGGAATCGCAGCCCATGCGCTTGGCCTGCATGGTGACGCGGTCGAGCTCGGCCTGTTGCTTGGCCTGTGAATCCTGATAACGGCGGATCTGCTCTTCGCGCGCGGGGTCGCCACCGCCGCCACGATCGAGCCCGGCGAGCTGGCCTTCCAGCCGCACGCACATCGGATTGGGTCCGAGCCCGTTCTGGCCGGGCTGAGGCGGCGGGCCGGGCGGTCCGGCCTGCGCGAAAACGCCATTGGCGAGCACGATGGTGCTCAGGAGCACGGTGCAGGCAAGGAAGGAGCGGGCACGGGAGAGAGACAAAAATTCAGGCATATCCGCCATTCTAGCGAGGTCACGGCCTAGCGTGATCTGGGGGCCGAAGCGCGCCCTCCCAATAGCCGCTTCCTGCGGCATCGTCACGTCGTTTCAGGGGCCGAAGAGGGGTCCTAAGGTCCGCCGGCTCCGAGGGAATTCAGCGCTGGCAGGTGATTGCGACATATTCACCGCAATGGCCATGGGAGCAGTTTGCGCCGGTTTTGGGGACAGAGCCGGTAATTTCGTCGGGATCGACCCGGCGATAGGCTGAAGCCAGGGCAAAATCCCGTGACTGGCAGTAGGTCCGCGCGACCTGTGCCCCGCATTTGTCGCCCTTGGCCAGGCACTGGTCGACGCCGTAGCCGTCCGCCTGGTTGGCGATGATGAAGACACGCGTCTCGGCGAAGGCGCTGGAGGCCGCGACAATGGAAGCACAGGAAATGAGCGCGAATATCGATCGCATGAAAATACCGGGGAGGCTGGAGACCGCCTGCACCTTAATAATCTCAAAAGGTTAAGGAGAATGGAACCGAGGGGGCGGAGCGCCACCCAATGCGGGCAGAAGGCGGCATTTTCGCGGCTCCCTTGACGGAAGGCGGCCTCATAGCCCATATGTTCCCGCATGAACGGTCTCCTCGCCATTTGCATCATTTGCGAGATTACGAGCTAGCGATTCGCTGGCTGGAGCCGTCTTTTCTCAAACACATTGAGAGCACTGGACGCCCGGCCAACAGCCGACGGGTATCCATATGGAATTACGCCTCTACGATACGCTGAGCCGGGACAAGCGCACCTTCGTGCCGCTCGATGCGAACAACGTCCGCATGTATGTCTGCGGACCGACCGTCTACGACTTCGCCCATATCGGCAATGCGCGGCCGGTGATCGTGTTCGACGTGCTGTTTCGGCTGCTGCGCCACACTTACGGCGAGGCGCACGTCAAATACGTCCGCAACATCACCGACGTCGACGACAAGATCAACGACCGCGCCGCGCGCGACTTTCCCGGCCTGCCGTTGAACGAGGCGATCCGGAAAGTGACCGAGCAGACCGGAAAACAGTTTCACGCCGACGTCGATGCGCTCGGTGCGCTCAGGCCGAGCGTCGAGCCGCGCGCGACCGAGCACATCGCCGAGATGCGGGAGATCATCGAACGGCTGATCAAGGGCGGCTTTGCCTACGCCGCCGAGGACCACGTGCTGTTCTCGCCGCAGGCGATGAACGCGGCCAATGACGGACTGCCGCGCTATGGCGCGCTGTCCAACCGTTCGCTGGACGAGATGGTCGCCGGTGCCCGCGTCGATGTCGCGCCCTACAAGAAGGGCAACACCGACTTCGTGCTGTGGAAGCCGTCCAAGCCGGGCGAGCCGTCGTGGCCGTCGCCGGCCGGCATCAAGGCCGAGGGCCGTCCAGGCTGGCACATCGAGTGCTCGGCCATGGCCTGGAAGCATCTCGGCGAACATTTCGACATCCATGGCGGCGGTATCGATCTCGTGTTTCCGCATCACGAGAACGAGGTCGCGCAGACCTGCTGCGCCTTCCACCAAGAGCGCATGGCGAACTACTGGATGCACAATGGCTTCCTGCAGGTCGAGAGCGAGAAGATGTCGAAGTCGCTCGGCAACTTCATCACCATCCACGAGCTGCTCAAGGACTGGCCGGGCGAGGTGCTGCGTCTCAACATGCTGAAGACGCATTACCGTTCGCCGATCGACTGGACCATGAAGTCGCTGGAGGAGAGCGCCAAGACGCTCGACGACTGGTATCGCACCGCGGCCGACGTCGCGCCGGCCAGCCCCGCTGCGTCGGTGGTCGAGCCTCTGCTCGATGACCTCAATACGCCGCTGGCGATCGCGGCGCTGCACGGCTTGCGCGGGGATGCCGCCGCATTGTCCGGATCGTTGCGGCTGCTCGGCTTCCTGTCGGAGACCGCGGCGCAGTGGGAAGGGCGCAAGCAGCAGGCGAGCGGGGTCGATGCCGGCGAGGTCGAGCGCCTGCTGGCAGAGCGGACGGCTGCGCGTGCGCGGAAAGACTTCAAGGAGTCCGACCGCATCCGCGATCTGCTCGCCGCGATGGGCGTTGCGATCAAGGACTCCAAGGACGGGACGACCTGGGAGGTTTCGCGATGAAACGGCCCGACACGCCGTTCCCGCGGCACTGGCTCTATTACATCGCGCTGAAGATCCTGCTGCTCGGCGCCGCGGTGGCGATCGCGCTCAAACTCTATGGGATGTGGTGAAGACGATGGGACAAACTTTGCCAAAGCCCGGCCTGCGGCCGTTCCTGCCTGATGACGTGCCGGTGCTCGCCGCGATCTTCGCCGCCAGCATCGAGCAACTGACCGGCGACGACTACAACGAGGCGCAGCAGCAGGCCTGGATGGAGGCGGCCGAGGACGAGGAGTTCGGCAAGCGCCTCGCTTCCGACCTGACGCTGATCGCGACGCTCGAGGGCTCGCCGGTCGGTTTTGCATCGCTGCGCGGCGCCGATCACATCCACATGCTCTATGTGCATCCGGCAGTGGCCGGGCAGGGCATCGCGACCATGCTGGTCGATGCGCTGGAGAAGCTCGCCGGCGGTCGCGGCGCGAAGAGCCTCACGGTCGATGCCAGTGATACCGCGGAAGGCTTCTTCGCCAAGCGCGGCTACGCCGCCCAGCAGCGCAACAGCGTCACCATCAACGACGAATGGCTCGCCAACACCACCATGAAGAAGACGCTGGGAGCCGCGGCATGAGCAAGGAGCGTCTTTATCTGTTCGACACCACGCTGCGTGACGGCGCGCAGACCAATGGCGTCGACTTCACGCTTGAGGACAAGCAGGTCATCGCTGGGATGCTCGACGATCTCGGCATCGACTATGTCGAGGGCGGCTATCCCGGCGCCAATCCGACCGACACCGAATTTTTCGGTGCCAAGCCGAAATTCAAGCATGCGCGCTTCACCGCCTTCGGCATGACGCGGCGGGCCGGGCGCTCGGTCTCGAACGACCCCGGTGTCGCCGGTCTTTTGGAAGCCAAGGCGGATGCGATCTGCTTCGTGGCGAAGTCCTCGGCCTACCAGGTGCGCGTCGCGCTGGAGACGACCAAGGAAGAGAACCTCGCCTCGATCCGCGACAGCGTCACTGCGGCGAAGGCGGTCGGGCGCGAGGTCATGCTCGACTGCGAGCACTTCTTCGACGGCTACAAGGAAGACGCCGCTTTCGCGCTCGCCTGCGCCAAGACGGCCTTCGATGCCGGTGCGCGCTGGGTGGTGCTGTGCGACACCAATGGCGGCACCATGCCGAACGAGGTCGAGGCCATCGTCACCGAGGTGACGAAGCACATCCCGGGCGACCACGTCGGCATCCACGCCCATAACGACACCGAGCAGGCGGTGGCCAATTCGCTCGCCGCCGTGCGCGCCGGCGCGCGGCAGATCCAGGGTACGCTGAACGGCCTTGGCGAGCGCTGCGGCAACGCCAATCTCTGCTCGCTGATCCCGACCTTGAAGCTGAAGAAGGAGTTTGCGGACGCCTTCGAGATCGGCGTCACCGCGGAGAAGCTGGCGACGCTGGTGAAAGTGTCGCGCACGCTCGACGACATGCTCAACCGCGTGCCGAACCGGCATGCCGCGTATGTCGGCGAGAGCGCCTTCGTCACCAAGACCGGCATCCACGCCTCCGCCGTGCTGAAGGACCCGCAGACCTATGAGCATGTGCTGCCGGAGCTGGTCGGCAATCACCGCAAGGTGCTGGTGTCCGATCAGGCCGGCCGCTCCAACGTCATCGCCGAGCTCGACCGGGCCGGTATCGCCTACGAGAAGAGCGATCCGAAGCTGACGCGCCTCGTCGAGGAGCTGAAGGAGCGCGAGGCGCAAGGCTATGCCTATGAATCCGCCAACGCCTCGTTCGATCTCCTGGCGCGCCGCACGCTCGGCAAGGTGCCGCATTATTTCGAGGTCGAGCAGTTCGACGTCAATGTCGAGCAGCGCTACAATTCGCATGGCGAGCGCGTCACGGTGGCGCTGGCGGTGGTGAAGGTGGACGTGGCCGGCGAGCATCTGATCTCGGCCGCCGAAGGCAACGGCCCCGTCAACGCGCTCGACGTTGCCTTGCGCAAGGACCTCGGCAAGTACCAGAAATATATCGAGGGGCTGACGCTGATCGACTACCGCGTCCGTATCCTCAATGGCGGCACCGGCGCGGTCACGCGCGTGCTGATCGAGAGCGAAGACGAGAACGGTGATCGCTGGACCACGGTCGGCGTGTCCCCGAACATCATCGACGCCTCGTTCCAGGCGCTGATGGATTCGGTGATCTACAAGCTCGTGAAATCGGGCGCGCCGGCGTAACTAGCAGGAAGTCATTCCGGGGCGGTCCGCAGGACCGAACCCGGAATCTCGAGATTCCGGGTTCACGCTGCGCGTGCCCCGGAATGACTGAGGGAGGGGGAGCGCGACCAATGATCGACCACATCTCCGTCGGCGTCAGCGATCTCGATCGCTCGGCAAAATTCTACGAGGCAACGCTCGCCGCCCTCGGCCTCACGCGTCTCGTGACGCGGCCGCGCACGGTCGGCTTCGGCAAGGCCTATCCGGAGTTCTGGATCAATTTGCGCGATGGCATGCCGCGGGTCGGACCGGAGAGCGGCGTGCACATCTGCCTGCGGGCGAAGACGACCGGCGAGGTCGATGCGTTTCATACCGCCGCGCTTGCGACCGGCGGCGCCTCCGACGGCGCTCCCGGCATTCGCCCGCACGATCGCGTGCGCTACTACGCGGCGTTCGTCACCGATCCCGACGGCAACCGGATCGAGGCGGTGACGTTTCCGAGCGAATAGCCCTTACAGCTTGCGCGCGACTTCCGGGGCGAGCTGCTTTTCCGCCTCGGCGATCTGTGCCACCGCGGCTTTCAGCTTCGGCAGGATCTCCTCGACGCGATCGGCCTTGAGGATGTCGACCGAAAGGCCGGCGCGGATGAACTCGGTCTGGCGCATGTGCGACAGCAGCGAGAACAGCGGCTCCCAGAAATTGTCGATATTGGCGAGCAGCACCGGCTTGGCGTGACGGCCGAGCTGTTTCCAGGTCAGCTGCTCGACCAGCTCCTCCAGCGTGCCGACGCCGCCCGGCAGCGCCACGAAGGCGTCGGAGCGCTCGAACATCAGCCGCTTGCGCTCGTGCATGTCGGGGGTGACGATCATCTCCTGCACGCGGGTCAGAGCGTTCTCGCGCTTGCGCAGGAATTCGGGAATGATGCCGGTGACGGTGCCGCCGTGATCCAGCACGGAGGTCGCGACCGAGCCCATCAGGCCGAGCGAGCCGCCGCCATAGACGAGGCGGATGTTGTTATCGGCGAGGGCTTTGCCGAACGCCTTGGCGCCTTCGGTGAAGCGGGGATTGGTTCCGGGGCCGGAGCCGCAATAGACACAGACGGTTTTGATGGTGCTCATTGGTGTCATGATGCATTGCAGCGAAGAGGCGTCAAGCCCATTCGGTGATTCGGACTACCCGGAAATCTACCGGTAAATGGCGACAAACAATCGAAGATTCGCCATCTGGCGGGGTGCGCGCGCATCGGGAAGGCTCTATATGACAGGCGAAAATCGTTAATCGCAGCGACGCCCGCATCCGGCGGGCTTTCAGGCTTTTTGATGGACCAACCCCAATCCTTCGACGGCGCCGACGTTCCTGATCCTCCCGCCGGCGGGTCGCCGGAACAGGCCACGCTGATGGGCACGCTGGCGCATCTGTGGCCCTATATCTGGCCGGGCGACCGTTTCGACCTCAAGATGCGCGTGGTCTGGTCGCTGGTGCTGCTGCTCGCCGCCAAGCTGATCACGCTCGCGGTGCCGTTCAGCTTCAAATGGGCCACCGACGCGCTGACCGGCGCCGACACCGCGCCCGTCGCGGCCGACAATTGGCACCTCTGGGTGATCGCCTCGCCCCTGCTGCTGACGGCGAGCTACGGCGCGATGCGCATCATGATGGCGGTGCTGACGCAATGGCGCGACGGCATCTTCGCGCGCGTCGCCATGCATGCGGTGCGCAAGCTCGCCACCATCACCTTCATTCACATGCACGAGCTGTCGCTGCGCTTCCACCTGGAGCGCAAGACCGGCGGCCTGACGCGCGTGCTCGAGCGCGGGCGCGAGGGCATCGAGGTCATTGTGCGCATGGTGATCCTCCAGCTGATCCCGACCATCGTCGAGGTCTCGCTGCTGATGGCCGTGCTGCTCTGGCAGTTCGACTGGCGCTACGTGCTGGCGACGCTGATCACCGTCACGGTCTACATGTACTACACCTACATCGCGACCGAGTGGCGGATCGGCATCCGCCGCAAGATGAACGATTCCGACACCGAGGCGAACACCAAGGCGATCGATTCGCTGCTGAACTACGAGACCGTGAAATATTTCAGCGCCGAAGCGCGCGAGGCGCAGCGCTACGACAGATCGGTCGCGCGCTACGAGGAGGCGAGCGTCCACACCTACACCTCGCTCGCCGTGCTCAACACGGGACAGGCCGTGATCTTCACGCTGGGCCTGACCGCGACCATGCTGATGTGCGCGATCGGCGTGCGCAACGGCACCAACACGGTCGGCGATTTCGTGCTGGTCAATGCCATGATGATCCAGCTCTACCAGCCGCTCAATTTCATGGGCATGGTCTATCGCGAGATCAAGCAGGCGATCATCGACATCGAGAAGATGTTCGGCGTGCTCCATCGCGAGGCCGAGATCAAGGACGCGCCTGATGCCCGGCCGCTGGCCGTCACCGCCGGCACCGTGCGCTTCGAGGACGTGCGCTTTGCCTATGAGCCGACGCGCCCGATCCTCAAGGGCATCAGCTTCGAGGTGCCAGCCGGCAAGACGGTCGCGATCGTCGGCCCCTCCGGTGCGGGTAAGTCGACGATCTCGCGCCTGCTGTTCCGCCTCTACGACGTCTCCGGCGGCAAGATATTGATCGACGGCCAGGACATCCGCGCGGTGACGCAGGACTCGCTGCGTGCCTCGATCGGCATGGTGCCGCAAGACACCGTGCTGTTCAACGACACCATCCGCTACAACATCCGCTACGGCCGCTGGGACGCCAGCGATGCCGAGGTGGAGGAGGCGGCGCGCCTCGCCCAGATCGATCATTTCATCCGCATGGCGCCGATGGGCTACGAGACCCAGGTCGGCGAACGCGGCCTGAAACTGTCAGGCGGCGAGAAGCAGCGCGTCGCGATCGCGCGTACCGTGCTGAAGGCACCGCCGATCCTGGTGCTGGACGAGGCGACCTCGGCGCTGGACACCCACACCGAGCACGAGATCCAGGGCGCGCTCGACCGCGTCGCCAGGAACCGCACCTCGCTGGTGATCGCGCACCGGCTTTCGACCATCGTCGGAGCCGACGAGATCATCGTGCTGGACCAGGGCCGCATCGCCGAGCGCGGCACCCACGCCAAACTGCTCGCGGAGGGCGGCCTCTACGCCAGCATGTGGAACAGGCAGCGCGAGGCCGAGGCGGCACGCGAGAAGCTGGCCCAGATGGCCGACAGCAGCGAGGCCCCCAACCGGGAGCCGCCGCCGGTCAATGACGCCCTGACGGCGCCGGCGGCCGCGGAGTGACCTTGTCTCGGGTCCCAACTCTGGCCTAAACAGGCCCACCGCACCGGGAGATGCCCGCGTGCAATCAACCCTGAGCGGCAGATAGCGATGTCCATTCTCGATTCGATCCAGCGTCAGATCCCGCCGATCCACAAGGAGGGCTATCCCTTCATCGGCGGCTTTGCGCTGGCAAGCCTGATCCTGTTCTGGCTGTGGTCGCCGCTGGGCTGGATCGGCACCATCCTCACCGTGTGGTGCGCGCTGTTCTTCCGCGACCCCGTGCGGGTGACGCCGGTGCGCGAGGGGCTCGTGGTGTCGCCGGCCGACGGCCGCGTCTCGATGATCACCATGGCGCTGCCGCCGGCCGAGCTCGGCCTCGGCGACCGGCCGCTGCCGCGCATCTCGGTCTTCATGAGCGTGTTCAACTGCCACGTGAACCGCAGCCCGATCGCGGGCAGGGTGGACCGCATCGCCTACCGGCCCGGCCTGTTCATCAATGCCGAGCTCGACAAGGCGAGCGAGGACAACGAGCGCAACTCGCTCGTCATCTCGACGCCCAATGCGCGGATCGGCGTGGTCCAGATCGCGGGGCTCGTCGCCAAGCGCATTGTCTGCTTCGTCAGGGAAGGGCAGGCGATCGGCGCCGGCGAGCGTTTTGGCCTGATCCGCTTCGGCTCGCGGCTCGACGTCTACCTGCCCGTCGGCACCAAGGCGCTGGTCTCGGAAGGGCAGACCGCGATCGCCGGCGAGACCATTTTGGCCGACCTTGCCGGCGAAGACCCCAGCCGCGCCTTCCGCGCCAATTAACCAAAGTCGGTCCTTGCGGGCCTTCCACCGCAATGGCGGAGGGGAACGGGGCTTGCTATATCTCGCCTTAGGATAAGGACGAGCCATGACGCCCTACGAGTACAAGGATCCCGACGTCCGCCGCCGGCGGTTCCGCCCAATTCCGGTGCGGATGCTGGTGCCCAACGTCATCACGCTGCTGGCGATCTGCGCCGGCCTGACCTCGATCCGCCTGTCGATCGAGGGGCGGATGTCGCTCGCGGTCTACGCCATCGTGTTCGCGGCCGCGCTCGACGGTATCGACGGCCGCGTCGCGCGCATTCTCAAGGGGCAGTCCAAATTCGGCGCCGAGCTCGACAGCCTCGCCGATTTCGTCAATTTCGGCGTCGCGCCCGGCCTGATGCTGTATTTCTGGCAGCTGCACGAGCTCGGCAATGCCGGCTGGATCGCCGCCATGGTGTTCGCGATCTCCGGCGGCCTGCGGCTGGCGCGTTTCAACGCCACCATGGACGATCCGAACAAGCCGGCGTTCGCCGCCAATTTCTTCACCGGCGTGCCGGCCCCCGCCGGCGCGATCACGGTGCTGCTGCCGATCTATGTCGCGTTCCTGGATCTCGGCCGGCTGCCCGCGTCGGTGACGGCGGCCTACACGCTGCTGATCGCGTTCCTGATGGTGTCGCGCCTGCCGGTGTTCTCCGGCAAGACCAAGCGCATGCGGGTGCCGCCCGAGCTGGTGCTGCCGGCCTTCGTCGCGGTGATCGTCTTCATCGCGATCCTGATCGCCTATCCCTGGCACGTGCTCTCGGTCGGCACGGTGCTGTATCTCCTCGCTTTGCCGCTCGGCTACAAATCCTATCGCGACCAGGCGCGTGCGATGGAAGCGGCCGGGCCGTCAGGCGGCGAAGTGCCGTCGCCGCCCTCGGCGCCGACGCTGGCGAATTTGTCGGAGCCGCCGCACGACGACGACCGGCCCGGCCGGCTGCACTGAGCGGCCACGCGCGGATATCTGCCATGAGGCCGGCCTTGGTTGGGTTGAAGCCCGATCTCGGCTATATCGCCCAGTGCCGGCGGCATTGCGTCAATCAGCCGCCAATCTGGGAGATAACGCCGTGACGAATACCGTGACCGGGCCGCTGCCTGCTTCCGTTCTCGAAGCGCTGGGCCGCTATGACACGCCGACGATCTGCAATGCCATGGAGATCGTGGCGCCCGAGCGCCGTCTGATCGGCTACACCACCAGGCAACTGGTCTGCCCGTTCCCCGATCTGCCGCCGATTGTCGGCTATGCCCGCACGGTCGCGATCCGCTCGGTGCTGAAATCCTCGCTGCCGGCGGAAGAGCAGTCCAAGCGCCGCATCGAATATTACGAATATGTCGGCACCGGCCACGGTCCGCGCATCTCGGTGATCCAGGACATCGACGGTCCCGATGTCGGCTACGGTGCGTTCTGGGGCGAGGTGCAGAGCAACGTGCACAAGGCGCTCGGCTGCCTCGGCGTCATCACCGACGGCTCGATCCGCGACATCCCGCAATGGGCTCCTGGGTTCCAGGCGCTCGCGGGCTCGATCGGCCCGTCGCATGCCTGGGTGCATGCGGAGAGCTTTGGCGGCGAGGTGCGCGTCGCCGGCATGACCGTGAAGTCCGACGACCTGATCCATGCCGACCAGCACGGCGCCATCGTGATCCCGCTCGACATCGCGGCAAAGCTGCCCGAGGCCGCCGAGCTCTGCGGCCGCCGCGAGACGCCGATCCTCGAGATCGCGCGCAGCCCCGACTTCTCGCTGGAGAAGCTGAAGGCCGCGCTGAAGCGCTCGGCCGAGATCCACTAACGCGACGCGGGCCGCGGGCCGCCCTGTTCAAGAAACAGGGCGGCCTGATCGGGCTCGCCGAACACCGCGGCGGCGCATCCGATCAGGGTGAAGCCGCCGGCAAGATCCCACAGGGTAATGTCGTCTGCGCTGTCGGGGCTGTGAAGCAGCCGCGCTGCGATCACGGCGAAGCCGGCCTCGACAAACAGCAGCACGCTGAAGGCCGGCAGCACGAGTTCCGGCTCGAGCAGATGAAGCGCCAGCACCGCGGGCAGCGCGGTGAGAAGACTGAACAGCGTCAACATTGCAAATCGGCTCCCGTGATGGAGCGTGCCGTACGGCCGTAGAATATCGCATTGTCGCGCGCGGCGGGTGCGGCGCAGGGACGCGGCGCCGCCCGCGGATCGTCAACGTTGCTTCGCCCGGCCGCGTCGCTCGATGTCGACGATGTCATGCGCGCGAGGGCCAGGCGCCGCGTTGCAATGATGGAGACGATACTGGCCTTCCATGAATGGCCGTTCGCAACGGGCCCGCGGACATTGACCTCGTCGCGCGGTGAGACGTCACGCCGCAGAGGTTGTATACTATTTCATGGCAACTACACGGGAATGTCACTCGCGTCTGGTAGCAATCTGTGAAATACATAATCTTAGATTGTAGATGATTTAAGATTGTATTTCTTTTGGATCGCACGCGATCCGGTTCCACCACGGCGGGGGTGAGCCATGATTGTCACGACGGGCACGGGGTGGATTCCTGATCCGCCATCTGAACTCGACCCGGGCCCGACTGCGCCCGCGATCGAGGCGCATCTGCGAAAGGTGTTCGGCGAGGGGGCGGTCGCGCTGGCCGTGCCGCCGGCCGTGAACCTGCAGCAATATTTTCCTGAGGTGTTCGACCAGGGGCAGACCAACTCCTGCACCGCAAACGCGATTGGCGGCCTGATCCAGTATTTCGAGATCAGGACGAAATCGATCGCGGTCACGCCGTCGCGGATGTTCATCTACAAGACCACCCGCAACATGCTTGGAACGAGCCAGGACGCCGGTGCGTATTTGCGGACGGCGATGGAGTCGCTGGTCCTGTTCGGCGCGCCGCCGGAGCTGTTCTGGCCGGCCGGTCCGGAGACGCTGACGCTGGAGCCGCCCGCGTTCATGTACGCCTTCGCGTCGAACTATCGGGCGCTGCAATATTATCGATACGACCCGCAAGGGACCGCTCCGGAGGATGTGCTCAAGCGCATCAAGGCCCATCTGGCAGCCGGGCTGCCCGCGGCCTTCGGCTTCTACCTCTTCAAATCGATCGCTTCGGCCGGCAGCACCGGCAACATTCCGTTCCCCGCCGAGAACGAGCAGGGCATCGGCGGACACGCCGTCGTCGCGGTCGGATATGACGACGCGCATGTCATCGAGAATCCGGCCGGAGGCGAAGCCACGACCGGCGCGCTCCGGATTCGAAATTCATGGGGCGCAAGCTGGGGCAACGATGGCTACGGCTGGCTTCCCTATGAATATGTCCTGCGTGGCCTTGCGATCGACTGGTGGTCACTTCTCAAGGCGGACTGGTTCGACATCGACGACCCCATCTTCAAGATCCCGAACAACGATAACCAGACTTCAGGAGACGCCCAATGAGCAATCACCCCGCGGCTCAATATCTTCGCGGACAGCTTCAACAGAAATTCGCCGAAGGCGGTGCCTTCGGCGACGATTGCAAGAACGTGTTGTGGACCGCGGGCTGTACGTTCGCCTCGCCGCAGGCCGGCCATGCCGGCTGCGGCGTCGTGCTCGGCACGCTCGCTTGCACGCTCGCAGCCCACGGCCAGCAGGCCGCGCAAGGCGCTGTCGGCGCGGACTGCAAGAACGTGATGTGGACGGCCGGCTGCACCTTCGCGGGCCAGCAGCAGGGCGGACACGGTGGCGGCGGCTTTGGCTGCATCCAGATCACCGCGACGACGTTCTGCACGGTCGGCACCCAGGCCGTCGCCCAGGCTGCCGCGCAGGGACAGTCCGAAGGGGCGGTCGGCTGCGTCAATCTGTATGGCACGCTCGCATGCACGCTGCAGGGGCCGCAGGGCGCGCAAGGCGGCGTCGGCGAGGGCTGCAAGAACGTGATGTGGACCGCGGGCTGCACCTTTGCGGGTCAGCAGGGCGGCCAGGGCAGCGGTGACTGTTCGCCGGTCACCATGACAGCGTTCTGCACGATGCCCCAGGGTCAGCAGGGCGCGCACGGTGCTGTCGGCGCGGACTGCAAGAACGTGATGTGGACGGCCGGCTGCACCTTCGCAGGCCAGCAGCAGGGCGGGCACGGCGGCGGCGGCTTTGGCTGCATCCAGATCACGGCGACGACGTTCTGCACGGTCGGCACGCAAATGGTGGCGCAGGCCGCCGCCGGCGGCCAGGGCGGCGCACAAGGCGCCGTGGGCAGCGGAGCGGACTGCAAGAACGTGATGTGGACGGCCGGTTGCACCTTCGCGGGCCAGCAGGGCGCGCAGGGGAGCGTCGGCGAGGGCTGCAAGAACGTGATGTGGACCGCAGGCTGCACCTTCGCTGCGCAGCAGGGCGGTGCGGTCGGCGCCGACTGCGGCAACGTGCTCGGCACGCTCGCATGCACGCTCAGCGCCCAGCAAGTGGATCAGCTCCGTCAGGCACAGCAAGGCGGCTTCGGCTGCGGCAGCGGTGCCTGGACGCTGGTTTGCACCGTCTAGCCACGTTGTGCGAGCCCGAGTGCGCGCGGTCACGCGCGCACCCGGGATCTCCGACAAGCTGACATCATCAGGAAGGCGATCGCCGGTCACAGCGACCGGCGGTCGTCTTGCGCGGGTAGGGCATTGCAACAGCGGAGCCGGTATGGAAATCGTCACGCGAAACATCGTCCGTTTCCTGGTGCAGAAGAAGCTGCTCGATCAGGACGCGGTGGTTGCCGGCGGACTGGCGGTATCGATGAGTCGCAGCCGCAACCGCTTCGTGCGCGTGACGCAGCACGGTGGTCCCGGCTTCTTCATCAAGCAGGCCATCGCCACCGAGCCGATGAGCATCGAGACCGTCAAGCGCGAAGCGGAAATCTATCGCGGCGCATTCGGTGACGACCGTCTGGTGCCGCTTCGCGAGCTGCTGCCCGCCTTTCACGGTTTCGACGAAAGCCAGAACATCCTCGTGGTCCAGCTCGTTGACGATGCCGAGAACGTCGCCGAGCATCACCGCCGCCTGCGCCGGTGTCCGCCCGACCTGGCGCGCCGGCTCGGCGAGGCGATCGCCGGCTATCACCGCATCCGCTTCGAGCCCGGCAGGCCGCAGGCCGCGCTATTTCCGCAGAAGCCGCCGTGGATCTGCGACCTTCACGTCGAGTCCGATGTCTCGCGCCTGCGCCGTAGCCGGGCGGCCTCGGCGCTGACCGATCTTCTGCTGGAAGCGCCCGGTCTTGCCGCCCATCTTGCCGCGGTCCGCGAGGACTGGCAGCGCGATACGCTGATCCACACCGACATGAAGTTTGAAAACTGCCTGCTGGCGCCGCGCAAGGCCGCGCTCGCGCAGCAGAGATTGCTCGTCATCGACTGGGAGCTTGCCGATATCGGCGATGCGGCCTGGGATGCCGCCGGCATCATGCAGGCCTATGTCAATTTCTGGATCGGCTCGATGTCCGCGAACGGCGGCACCAGTCCGGACGCGCTGCTGGCCAATGCAGCCTTGCCGATCGACGACGTGCAGTCGGCGATCTCTTCTTTCTGGGAGGGTTATGTCCAGGGCAGCGCCGCTTATCGTCCGGTCACCGATGCGTTCCTCGAGCGCTGCGTGCGGATGATGGCCGCGCGCATGCTGATCTCCGCTTATGAGATGAGCGCGCATGTCGAGGTCGGCGATCCGCGCCTGCTGCTGGTGCTGCAGATCGCTTTCAACGTGTTCGAAAATCCGCGGCAGGCCGCGGGCGAGCTGCTCGGCATCGGGCGGCATCAGACGCCGGATGCGATGCCGGCCGCGCCGTCGTCGCAAGTCGGGCTCGAGCAATCCCTGACCCATGAGGCGCAGCATGTATGAGCCGACGGGACGGTTGCGACGCTTCGTCGAGGCGCTGAGCCTGGATGGCAAGGGGACTATCCGGTTATCGGAGCGCTCGATCGGTCAGGCCGGGGCGGACCGTTCGGCTTCGCTCAGCGCCGCCGTCTACCAGCACGTCTATATGCAGCCATACCCGCCGCCGCCGGACCTCGCCAATCCCGACGCCGACATGACCGCCGAGCTCGAGCAGGCCAACGCGACACGGCCGCGCGTCGAAAGCGGATGGTCGCTGCTGGAGCACGCACCCGATGGCGGCGTCATCGCCGTCAGGCATGGCCGGTCGCGCCGTTTGATGGCCGGTCAGTTCATGGTCGCCGATGGCGTCCTGCCGGCGCGCAGTGGCGCCTCGCTCACGGTGCAATTGCCCGCGGGATCGCGCAGCCAGCAACCGGGCTTCCTGTATTGCTTCGGCGAGAATTTCGTCGATGCCAACGACCTCAGTCCGCTGGTGCGGCTCTATTTCAATGTCGGCGCGAACGATGCGGCGGCGTTCGTGAAGGCGCTGACGGGCGCGCTGAACCGTTATCAAATTCCATTCCAGTTCAAGATCACGGTGCGCGGCGCCGATTTCATCCGCACCGACAATGCCGTGCTCTATCTGGCGCAGGACCATTTTTGCGCGGCGGTGCTGGCGATCCGCGCAGGGATCGCGGAGATCGATGGCCTGCTTGCGGATGACGTGCCGCTGTTCGCCAAGCGGCTCAGCGGCGGCGTCGGGCTTGCCGAGGATCCCGGCCACGGCGACAGTTTTGGCACGTCGAGGAGCCGGCTCGTCGCGGCTGCGCTGATTTCGGTGCGCGATGACGACCGGTTTGTCTGGAGCGCCTTCGAGCGCGCGTTCGCCGACATCGTCGCGGCGGCGAAGCTCGACCTTACGGCGCTCCATCTCAATCCCGGCTCGCCCGACATCTACGAGGTCTGGTCATGAACGGTGTCATGGAGGCGGCTGCCGATATCCGGCCCAAGTCCGGCGATGGCAGTTCCTATCTCGACGCGGCGTTCGGGATCGGCGCGCGGCTGCTGCGAAGCGCGGTCTGGCACGGCAACATCTGCAACTGGTTCGGCCCGGTGTTCGAGGAGCACGCCGGATCGCACCAGCTGGCCTGCGGCACGCTCGGTCCTGGCCTCTATGACGGTACGGCCGGCATCGCGCTGTTCCTCGGATATCTCGGCCGCGAGCTGGCGGACCCGGCCCTCAAGCGCGTCGCGCACGCGGCGATCGGGCACGCTCTGACGCGCGCGAAGGATATTCCGGAGGGGATCAAGTACGGATTCTACACCGGCGAGGTCGGGATCGGCTACGCGGCGATCGAGGTCGGCAGATGCCTTGAAGACCCCACGCTCGTGACGCGCGGCTTCGAGCTTGTCCGCACCGCCGCGGAAGCCGATCTCGATGGCAATGCCGTCATCGACGTGATGTCGGGAAGTGCCGGCGTCATCCCTGTACTGCTTCGTCTGTTCGCGGACAGCGGGGAGGGCTGGCTGATGGACGCTGCGCGCAGGCGCGGTGACCTTCTGCTCGCCCGGGCAAGCCGCGACGAACGAGGCCTTTCATGGGATGTCCTCGGCGAGCTCGCGGGCACCATGGATCTGTCCCGGCTGTCGGAGCGTCTGGCCGACATCAAGGCCGGCGACAGGTCGCGCCCGAACCTGATTGGATTTTCGCACGGCGCCGGAGGTATCGCCTGGGCGTTGCTCGAGCTTGGTGCGGCGAGTAGCGAGGCCCGGATGCAGGATGCGGCACGCGACGCCTTCGCCTACGAGGACAGCTGGTTCGATGCGGCGAATGATCGCTGGCCGGATCTCCGCCTGCACGACGCCGGCAACGATGTTACGTCACCGGGTCCCATCGCCTGGTGCCACGGCGCGGTCGGCATCGGGCTCGCGCGCATGCGCGCCTGGCGGATCACCGCAGACGAGCGCTACCGCGGCGACGCTGTCGCAGCGCTCAGGATGACGGCGCGTTCGCTGCTCAACGGCAATCCGGCCTCGGCAAATTACTCGCTGTGCCATGGCCTTGCTGGCGATGCCGAGCTGTTCCTGACCTGGGCGGAACTGACTGGTGACGCCGAAGCGCGAGCCCTGGTCGACACGGTTGCGGTGCGCGGCATCCAGGACGTCGCGCGCGAGCATCGTCCCTGGCCGTCAGGAATCGACGGTGCACCGGAGTCGCCCGGCTTGATGCTCGGTCTCGCCGGCACCGGCTACTTCTATCTGCGTGCCGCCCGTCCGGCGCGGATACCGTCGGTCCTGCTGGTAGGCCCGGAGAGCAAGGCGCGTCCGGCCGGGACCGCTTATGGTTAGCAAAGTGTTGAGATCGCTGTCGGCGGCCGGCAAGGCGGGCGCCGGTCCAGCGCGCTGCATCGATCCGGCGCGCCGGCTCAACTTAACCTTTACGCGGCTTTAAGGGCGGCGCTCTAGGGTTTCCGATGCGGTTCGGGGTTGGGCCGTGCCAGCGGCCAGGACGGCCGTTGCCGGGTACGCGTTGGAGTCTCCCATGGATATCATGACGAGCGTCGGGCTCACGGCGGGCATCATCGTCATCACCGCGATGATCTTCATGGGCGGCGACCTCCACATGTTCATCTCCGAACATGCGATGATCATCATCTTCGGCGGCTCGATCTCCGCCACCATGATCCGCTTCCCGCTCTCGGCACTGCTGCACGGACTTCCGCTCGGCGCCAAATTCGCCTTCACGATGAGCCGCCTGTCGGCCCACGACCTCGTCGACGAGCTCGCCCGCATCGCCGAGATCGCCCGCAAGCAGGGCCCGGTGGGTCTCGAAAAGGTCGAGACCGACGAGCCTTTCCTGGCCAAGGGCATCCGCTACGTCGCCGACGGCTACGACCTCGACTTCATCCGCGACAATCTCGAGCGCGACCGCGACAACTTCCTGATGCACCTCGACGAGGGCAGCAAGATCTACCGCGCCATCGGCGACTGCGCCCCGGCCTTCGGCATGATCGGCACGCTGATCGGCATGGTGCAGATGTTCGCGAACATGACCGACCCGTCCAAGCTCGGCCCGTTCATGGCGACCGCGCTGCTCGCAACGCTCTACGGCGCGCTCGTCGCCAACCTGTTCTGTCTGCCGATCGCCGACAAGCTGCACGGCAAGCTGCTCGACGAGGAAACCAACCGCACCCTGATCATCGACGGCATCCTGATGATCCGCGACTCCAAGAGCCCCACGCTCGTGCGCGAAATGCTGCTGGCCTATCTGCCGGAGAAGCATCGTCACGCCGAAGGCGAGCCGGTGCCGGCCTAACGCCGCCCGCCGGGATTTCGCGAGATGGCCAAGAAGAAACGCGGCGATGCTCACGGTGGCGGTCACGGCTGGTTCGTGACCTTCGCCGATCTGATGGGCCTGATGATGAGCTTCTTCGTGATGCTCGTCGCGTTCTCGACGCAGGACGCCAACAAGCTGAAGATCGTCGCCGGCTCGATGCGCGACGCCTTCGGCGTGCAGAGCGAAGCGCGCTACGCCGGCATCGTCGAGTCCGACGGCCTGCCGACGCGTCCGCGGCTGAAGAACGTCGACCATATCCAGCCCGAGGACGCCTCCAACACGCCGACCCCGGACCAGGAGGATCGCGACAAGACGTCGGGCGCGAAGATCAAGGTCGACCGCAATTTCGCGCTCGCCGCGGCCTCGCTGCGCCAAGCCTTGCAGGACATGCCGGAGCTGACCGAGATGTCCAAGCACATCATGTTTGAGGAGACCAAGCAGGGGCTCAACCTCGAGATCGTCGACCAGGACGGGCGCTCGATGTTCGCCGACGGCTCCAAGGTGCCTTACGACCGCACGCGCCGGTTGATCGAGAAGCTCGCGATCCCGCTCAAGGCGACGCCGCTCCGCGTTTCCATCGCCGGTCACACCGCGGCCGGATTCGTGCCGACCCGCAGCGAATACGGCGCCTTCGACCTGTCGGCCGACCGCGCCAACGCCGTGCGCCAGATCCTCGAGCGCGAAGGCCTGCCGCCCTCCCACATCTTCGCCGTCTCCGGCAAGGCGGACACCCAGCCGCTGTTTCCGGACGATCCCTCGCTCGCTGCCAACCGGCGTGTGACCATCACGCTGATGCGCGAAGATCCGCCGCTGCCGCCGAATCTGAAGCCGTAAAGCAGTTTCGCGCGAACTCGCCGCCCGGTTCGCGCTCCCGGCCCTTGCGCTACCATCCTACCTGAGGCATGTCGTCGCGCTGACGGCGACCGTTGCTGCGCCGTCACAGCATCCGGCTCGCCGCCTGCTATGGTGGTGGGCCGATTGACAGGCGCGCCGGAACCGTCAAAAGGCGCCGGATCAATTCTCGGGAAGAAGCGTTTCCAGTTTCACATGACGGCGAGCATCACATCGAGCGACGCTCAGGAAGGGCAAGCTCCGGCCACCTCGGGTTTCTGGGGGCTGACGCTCGGAAGCATCGGCGTTGTCTTCGGCGACATCGGCACGTCGCCGCTTTACGCATTCCACGAGGCGGTCCGCGGCGCGGCCCATGGCGAGGCGGTGACACGGAGCATGGTGCTCGGCGTGCTCTCGCTGATCCTGTGGGCGCTGCTGATTGTGGTCACCGCCAAATACGTCCTGTTGCTCCTGCGCGCCGACAATAACGGGGAGGGCGGCACGCTCTCACTGATGGCGCTGGGCCAGCGTGCGCTGGGGCGGCGGAGCTGGTTCCTGCTTGCGCTCGGAGTCGTCGGCGCCTCCATGTTCATCGGCGATTCCATGATCACGCCGGCGATCTCGGTGCTGTCGGCGGTCGAGGGTCTCAAGCTCGCAACCCCCGCGTTCGAGCACTATGTCGTGCCGCTCACCGTTCTCATCCTGGCGCTGCTGTTCGCCGTGCAGAGCAAGGGCACGGCGCTGGTCGCGTCCGCGTTCGGCCCGGTGATGGTGGTCTGGTTCACCGTCATCGCCGTAATGGGCGCCGTTCACATCGCCGACGATCCGTCGGTGCTCGCCGCGATCAACCCCTACTACGCGCTGCAATTTCTGCTGTCGCACGGCACGATCGGCCTGGTGACGCTGGGCGCCGTGTTCCTGGCGGTGACCGGCGGCGAGGCGCTCTACGCCGATCTCGGTCATTTCGGCCGCAAGCCGATTCAGTCCGCGTGGATGTTCTTCGTGTTGCCCGCGCTGCTGATCAACTATTTCGGGCAGGGCGCGCTGGTGCTGTCCGATCCGAGCGCGATCGAGCATTCGTTCTATCGCATGGTGCCCGAGGGTCTGGTGCTGCCGCTGGTCGGACTTGCGACCGCGGCGACCGTGATCGCGAGCCAGGCGGTGATCACCGGCGCCTATTCGCTGGTCTATCAGGCCGTGCAGCTCGGCCTCTTGCCGCGCTTCGAGGTGCGCTACACCTCCGAAACCCATGCCGGGCAGATCTATCTGCCGCGCGTGAACCGGCTGCTGCTGATCGGCGTGATGCTGCTGGTGCTGTTGTTCCATACCCCCAGCAATCTCGCTTCGGCCTACGGCATCGCGGTCTCCACCACCATGGTTGCCGACGGCATCATGGGCTTCGTCGTGATCTGGAAATTGTGGAACTGGCGCGCTGCCACGGCAGCGGCCGTCATCGTTCCCTTCGTCGTCGTCGACCTCAGCTTCTTCAGCGCGAACCTGCTCAAGCTGCTGGAGGGCGCCTGGGTGCCGCTGCTGTTCGGCGCCGCCATGGCGGGCACGATCTGGACGTGGCGGAAGGGATCCGGAATCCTGATCCAGAAGACGCGGCGAATCGAGGTGCCGCTGGACGATCTGATCCGGAGCCTGGAGAAGCGGCCGCCGCACATCGTCAAGGGCACCGCGGTGTTCCTGACCAGCGATCCCGCCTTCGTGCCGACCGCGCTCTTACACAATCTCAAGCACAACAAGGTGCTGCACGAGCACAACGTGATCCTGACCATCGAGACCGCGCACACGCCGCGGGTCGATCTGTCGGAGCGATTCCGCATGGAGAAGATCAGCGACAAGTTCTCGAAGGTGCGCCTGCGCTTCGGCTACATGGAGCAGCCGAACGTGCCGAAGGCGCTGGCGATCGCGCGCAAGCAGGGCTGGCAGTTCGACATCATGTCGACGTCGTTCTTCGTGTCGCGGCGGTCGCTGAAGGCCTCTGCGCAATCGGGCATGCCGCTCTGGCAGGACCACCTGTTCATCGCGCTCAGCCGCTCCGCGAATGACGCCACCGATTATTTCCAGATCCCGACCGGGCGGGTGGTTGAAGTCGGAACCCAAGTGACTATTTGAAAACGCAACTGCCGAACCCATGCGAAAATCGCATGGCGAGGGCCCAAAATCGGGCTAGGCTATGCCGGCAGCGCAGGACTATAAGCCGCGCGCTCTTCCGCCGTTGTGCAGTGAAGCATTTTTAGAGGCCATCAGGCTCTCCCATGACTAGTGACGTAGCAGTTCCCGCCCCGGAAACGGCGGCGGCCAATGGGCATGGCGAAGCCCACACCACGGCCGGTTTCGGCGCGCTGACGCTTGGCAGCATCGGCGTCGTCTATGGCGACATCGGCACCAGCCCGCTCTACGCCTTCCGCGAGGCGGTGATGGTGGCTGCCGGTGCGGAGGGGTCGCCGACGACGGCGGCCGTGCTCGGCGTGGTCTCGCTGATCCTGTGGGCGCTGATCGTCGTGGTCACGCTCAAATACGTCGTGATCCTGCTGCGCGCCGACAACAATGGCGAGGGCGGCACGCTGGCCTTGATGGCGCTGGCCCAGCGCGCGGTCGGCACCGGCGGGGCCACCATCGTCCTGCTCGGCATCATTTCCGGCGCCCTGTTCTACGGCGATGCCGTCATCACCCCGGCGGTCTCGGTGCTGTCGGCGATCGAGGGCATGAAGGACGTCACCCTGACCTTCGAGCCCTATATCGTTCCGCTGACCGTGGTGATTCTGGTCGGCCTGTTCGCCGTGCAATCGCGCGGCACCGCCCGGGTTGCGGCGTTCTTCGGCCCGGTGATGTGCGTCTGGTTCGCCGTGATCGCGATCGCGGCGATCGGCCCGATCATCCGCCAGCCGCAGATCCTGTTCGCACTGAACCCGCTCTATGCGGTGTCCTTCATGCTCCACCACGGCGTCATCGGCTTCGTCACGCTGGGCGCGGTGTTCCTGGCCGTGACCGGCGCCGAGGCGCTCTATGCCGACCTCGGTCATTTCGGCAAGCGGCCGATCCAGACCGCCTGGCTGTTCATCGTGGTGCCGTCGCTTGCGCTGAACTATCTGGGGCAGGGGGCGCTCGTGCTCGACGACCCCGGCGCGATCGTGAGCCCGTTCTTCCAGCTGTTCCCGCAAGGCTGGCTCCGCGGCAGCATGGTCGTGCTGGCCACCATGGCGACCGTGATCGCGAGCCAAGCCGTCATCACCGGCGCCTATTCGCTGACGCGCCAGGCGATCCAGCTCGGGCTGCTGCCGCGATTTGAAATTCGCCATACGTCCGAAGCCCATTCCGGGCAGATCTTCATCCCGCGCATCAACCAGCTGCTGCTGGTCGCGGTGATCCTGATGGTGCTGCTGTTCCGCTCCTCCAGCGCGCTGGCGTCGGCCTACGGCATCGCCGTGACCGGAACGATGGTCGTCACCGGGATGATGGGCTTCGTCGTGGTCTGGAAGGCCTGGCGCTGGTCGCCAGTCGCCGCTGCCGCGCTGATCGTGCCCTTCCTGTTCCTCGACCTGACCTTCCTTGCCGCCAATCTGCTCAAGGTGTTCGAGGGCGGCTGGGTGCCGCTGGCGCTCGGCTCGCTGATGATCCTCTTGATGTACACGTGGCGGCGCGGCAGCCGGCTGCTGTTCGAGAAGTCGCGCAAGCTCGAGTTCCCGCTCGCCGACCTCGTCGCCATGCTGGAGAAGCGGCCGCCGCAGCGCGTGCCCGGAACCGCCGTGTTCCTGACCTCGGACCCGCTGAGCGCGCCGACGGCGCTGATGCATAGTCTGAAGCACTACAAGGTGCTGCACGAGAAGAACGTCATTCTCACCATCGAGACCGCGCAGACCCCGCGCATCGACCCGGCCGAGCGGGTGCGGCTGGAGCAGATCTCGCCGACCTTCTCCAAGGTGACGCTGAAGTTTGGCTTCATGGAATCGCCCAACGTGCCGAAGGCCCTCGCCATCGCCCGCAAGCTCGGCTGGCAGTTCGACATCATGTCGACCTCGTTCTTCCTGTCGCGCAGGGCGCTCAAGCCCGCCGCCCATTCCGGCATGCCGCGCTGGCAGGACCGGCTGTTCATCTCGCTGAGCCGCTCCGCCAACGACGCCACCGACTATTTCCAGATCCCGTCGGGGCGCGTGGTCGAGGTCGGCACGCAGGTGACCATCTAGCTCCGCTGTCGTCGCCCGGCTTGACCGGGCGACCCAGTGTTCCAGAGAGGGCGCGGCTAGAACCGAGGAGCCGCGGCGTACTGGATTCCCCGCCTTTGCGGGGAATGACACCGAAGGGGGAAAGCTGGTCTCCCGGGCACGCCTCCGAACACCCCGCTTCAAGTCGCTGCGATTTAGCTTTAACTTGCGCAAGGCAGCTCAAGCCTTTGTAGCGCTTGATTTTCGTCTGCCGAGAGGCGAGGTTGCCGCCCGCCGGGATCGCCCCGGCAGGCGACTTGCGACGTTGGAGGATGATGTGGCGCATCAAGTACAGGATCTGACCCCGGACGAGGTCTCCAAGGGTGTCGCGGAAGGGCGCTATCTGCTCGTCGACGTGCGCGAGCCGAACGAGGTCGAGGCCGAGGCCTACCCTTACGGCGTCGTGGTTCCACTCTCGACCTTCGATCCCAAGGCGATCCCCGATCCCGGGGGTAAGCAGGTCGTGTTCGCCTGCCGCTCGGGCAAGCGCTCGGTGACGGCCTCGCTCGCGGCGCAGGCGGCGGGCCTGCCTTACGACAAGCATCTGGCCGGCGGCATGCTCGGCTGGAAGGCGGCGGGTCTTCCCAGCAAGGTCGGTGGCTGATCGGCCCGATGTCCAAAAGCTCGTCCCTGAACAAGGTCTTCTCGGACCTTCCCGTCACCATCTTCGAGGCGATGTCGCAGGCCGCGCGCGACAATGCCGCCATCAATCTCGGCCAGGGCTTTCCTGACGATCCCGGCCCCGAGGACATCCGCCGCGCTGCGGCCGAGGCCTCGCTGAACGGCTACAACCAGTACCCCTCGATGATGGGCCTGCCGGAGCTGCGCCAGGCGATCGCGACTCACTACGGTCACTGGCACGGCCTCAAGCTCGATCCGATGAGCGAGGTGATGGTCACCTCCGGCGGCACCGAGGCGCTGACCTCGGCGATTCTCGCCGTGGTCCAGCCCGGCGACGAGGTGGTCTGCTTCCAGCCGGTCTATGATTCCTATTTGCCGATCATCCGCCAGGCCGGCGGCATTCCGCGCCTCGTGCGCCTCGAGCCGCCGCACTGGCGCCTGAATGAGGACATGCTGAAAAGCGTCTTCAATTCAAAGACCAAGGCGGTGCTCTTCAACAATCCCCTGAATCCGTCCGCGGTGGTCTATCCGCGCGAGGACCTCGAGCTCTTGGCGCGCTACTGCCAGGAGTTCGACGTCATCGCGATCTGCGACGAGGTCTGGGAGCACGTCACCTTCGACGAGCACAAGCATATCCCGCTGATCACCATCCCCGGCATGCGCGAGCGCACCATCAAGGTCGGCTCGGCCGGCAAGATCTTCTCGCTGACGGGCTGGAAGATCGGCTTCGTCTGCGCCGCGCCGCCGCTGCTGCGCGTCGCCGCCAAGGTGCACCAGTTCCTGACCTTCACCACCGCGCCGAACTTGCAGGCCGCCGTCGCCTACGGCCTCGGCAAGTCCGACGACTACTTCCTGTCGATGCGGAAAGACCTGACGCGGAGCAGGGACCGCCTGACCAAGGGCCTCGAAAGCCTCGGCTTCCCCGTGCTGAAGTCGCAAGGCACCTACTTCCTCACCGTCGACCTGTCGCCGCTCGGGCTCAACGAGAGCGACACCGAGTTCTGCTGGCGCATCGTGAAAGATTACAAGGTCGCGGCGATCCCGGTCTCGGCGTTCTACGAGCAGGACCCGGTCACCTCGGTGGTGCGCTTTTGCTTCGCCAAGAAGGACCAGACGCTGGACACCGCGCTGGAGCGGCTGTCGGACGCGGTGCGTGGACGCAAGAGGTAGACCGAGATGACGAACGTCAGCCGCGCAGGGTTTTGTCTTGGTCTTGCCATCGCCGCGCTGACGTTGCTGTCGCCTCCCGCCGGAGCCGAGGAGCGGGTCGTCAACTTCTACAACTGGTCCAACTACATGGCACCGGATGTCCTTGAGGCCTTCACCAAGGAGACCGGCATCAAGGTGGTCTACGACACCTTCGACGCCAACGAGACGCTGGAGACGCGCCTGATGGCCGGCAAGTCCGGCTACGACGTCGTGGTGCCCACCGCCTATTTCCTGCAGCGTCAGATCAAGGCGAGCATCTTCCAGAAGCTCGACAAGGCGAAGCTGCCGAACCTTGGCAATGCCTGGCCGGTGGTGACGCAGCGCCTCGGCATCTACGACCCCGGCAATGTCTACGCCGCCAACTACATGTGGGGCACGACGGGCATCGGCTACAACGTCGCCAAGGTGAAGCAGATCCTTGGGGCCGACGCGAAGATCGACAGCTGGGACATCGTCTTCAAGCCGGAGAACCTGGCCAAATTCAAAGACTGCGGCGTGCACATGCTGGACTCCGCCGACGACATCTTTCCGGCGGCGCTGAGCTGGCTCGGGCTCGATCCGAACTCGACCAAGCAGGCCGACCTCGAGAAGGCCGCCGACGCCGTCGCCAAGGTGCGCCCGTCCGTGCGCAAGTTTCACTCCTCCGAATACCTCAGCGCACTCGCGACCGGCGAGATCTGCTTCGTGGTCGGCTGGTCCGGCGACATCATGCAGGCCCGCGCCCGCGCGGCGGAAGCCAAGAGCGGCGTCGAGATCGGCTACACCATTCCGAAGGAGGGTGCGCAGATGTTCTTCGACAATCTCGCGATCCCCGCGGATGCCAAGAACGTCGCGGAAGCCTACGAGCTGATCAACTATCTCTACCGTCCGGGTGTTGCCGCCAAGAACTCGGACTTCCTGTCCTATGCCAACGGCAACCTCGCGAGCCAGAAGCTGGTCGACCCAAAAATCCTGAACGACAAGAACATCTATCCGGACGAGGCGACGCTGGCAAAACTGTTCGTTATCACGGCGCGCGAACCGGCGACCCAGCGCATCATCAACCGGCTCTGGACCAAGGTGAAGACGGGACGCTAGGCGCATCCGGCGACCAGCCTCGAATCCAAAACCTGAAAGACAACCCCATGCACAGTAGAACCGCGATCGCTGCGTTGTCGGCGGTGGCGGGGCTTAAGCCGTGGTGTAACCTGGGCTAATCGCCGCGCGGGCGCAAAGGGACAGAAAGCGTGGGTCAGGAGCGCAAGCGGCTTCCCAACCTCGCTGTCATTCCCCGCGAAGGCGGGGAATCCAGTTCGCCGCGGCTTCTCGGCTCAGTCACTGGCGTCACGGAGTACTGGATCACCCGCCTTCGCGGGTGATGACAGCGGACTATGACGAAAGCGCGCTCCGGGCCTCACCACTCATAACGCACCGTGCCCTTGCCGGTGTAGGTCTGCGTGCTCTGCGAGAACTCGCCCTCGACCGTGCCCGCGAGCGAGAGACCGTTTCTCCACTTCATCTCGGCACGGCCGCCGACAAGCGCGGAATCGGCGGCGGGACGCGCGCCGCCGACCGTGAAGGCGGCGCCGGGCAGCGCCTGGAAGGCCGCGTTGACGAAGCGGTTGGTGTTGGTGTCATGCGCCCAGGCGAGCCGGCCGCGCAGAGTGAGTAGGCCATCGGCGACCAGGAAGCGCTGGTCGGTGCGGGCGCCGAGTTCGGTGCGGACATTGGTGGTGTCCTGCGAGGTGTAGGACAGCGCGAACTGGTTGCTGCCGACGAGCGCGGTCTCGCCGTAGCCGGGGAGGTGGAAGGTCGTCGCCTGCACCGCTGCGTAGGGCGTGACGCCGAAGCTCGAGGCGGGGATGGGCGCGAAGCGCCAACCCGTCTCCAGGCGGCCGGCAAAAGTGCTGGCCTTGAAATTCGCAGTGAGCTTGTCTGTGCCTGACACCGTCACGGTGCGATCGGTCGTGACATCCTGCCAGCCATAGGCGAGGGCCGCGGAGATGTAGGCCGGGCCGAACGAGTGCCGGGCATAGAGGCCGGCCTGGAAGACATCGGCGCGGCCGCTGCCGAGCGCGTCCGCAACGGAGAAGTTGAAGCCGGCGCCGCCGAGGGCGAAGCCGAGCAGCATGTCCGGCGAGAGGCGATAATCCGCGCCGACAGCGGTGCCGTAGATGCGGCTGGTGGTGGAGCTCGAACCGGCCGCGGCATTGCCGTTCAACGTGCTGGCGCCGCCATAGCCCGAGGCCCACACGCCCCAGCGCCGGTCGATGACATCTGCGCTCGCCTCGCGCGGCGTCACCGCGGCGTAGGACTCGTGCAACTTGGCGTCGCTCTCGGCGGTGGCGGCATAGCCGAGCGCGCCACCATCCGCAGCGTCCGTGCCGCGCCCGCCATCCGTGCCGCCATTGAAGGGATCGAGCATGCCGAGAAACTGCTGCATGGCGTTGAACGCGGCTTGGGTGCTGGCGGCGCCGGGCTGGCCCGAGACCTCGCCCAGCGCGCGGTTCAACTGCGCGCCGCTCATGTTGAGCAGCGTATCGAAGCCTGCGGGCGGTGTCGCACCGTTGTTGACCGCATTGTTGATGCCGTTCGCAACGCCGGTCTGGTTGCCGCTCGTGCCCGGCGGCAACACGATCGTGCCGGGATCCAGCACGAGATAGACGTTGTTGAGATCATAGGTAAGACGCGGATTGCGGGCAGGGCTAAACGTGCCGCTGATGCTCAGCCCGGCGAACTGCGTTCCGCCAAGGCCGCCGGCCGCATTGAGGAGCGTGAAGGTCTGGCCGCGGAAGCTGCCGGGGATGGCGACCGCCTGCACGGTGGCCCCGGTGAGCGTCGCGGTGCCCGTGACATTGGTGCGGTCGGCCCCGTTCGTGGAGACCTCGACCGTGTACGAGCTGCCGGCACTGAAGGTGAGGTTGCCGCTGACGGTGAGGGTGCCCACGGAATTGCCGGGCGCCAGCGCGCCGCCGCTCGCAATCGTTGTGTTGCCGACAATGCCGGTGCCGCCGAGAATGCCGCCCGCATTCACGGTCACGCCGCTCGATGCCGTGATATCGCCGTTCACCGCCAGCGTACCGCCGTCGACCGTCGTCGCGCCGGTATAGGTGTTGACGCCCGATAGGGTCAGCCTGCCGGTGCCGACCTTCACCAGCGAGGCACCGGTGTAGCCGCCGGATCCACCGTCGGCGAGCACGCCGGTGACGGTGGTCGACAGATTGTTGCTGCCGACTGTCAGCTCCTTGCCGCCGAGCTGGAAGGTCCCGCTACCGGCGAGCGAGCCGGCGGTGAGCCTGTTGTCGCCGTTCGGGCCTGTTGTCATCGAGAGATCGAAGACCGCGCCGGGCGCGGCGTTGACGAGCTGCGCATTGCCGGGCGTCGAGTTTCCGTCGAACAGCACGTTGCCGCTGTTGACGATGGCGGCACTGGCAGCCGTGGTGTTGGCATAGAACCGCAACTGGTTGTTGTTTGTGATTGATGCGTTGCCGGCTGTGGAGCTGTTGCTGAAAATAATAGTGCCGGCGTTGGTGACGGTCGCACTGCCTGCGGTGCCGCTGTCGCGGAATTCGATCGTGCCGCTGGCATTGTTGGTGATGGTCGCGTTACCGGCCGTGGGGACGTCGCCGAAATTGCCGCCCCAAAAACTCATCTGACCGCTATTGATGACCGTAGCGTTGGCCAGGGTGGCGCTGTTGGCGATTTCGAGCGTGCCTGCGGCGGCGTTGGTGATGCGCGCACTTCCGGCGCTGGAGTCACTCCAGAAATTCAGGCTGAGATTGTTGGCGATCGTGGCGGTCCCAGCCGTCGAACTGTAATAAAAGTACATCCAGCGGTTATTGGTGATGACAGCGTTGCCGGCCGAGCTGTTGTCTTCCAGATAGAAGCCACTGTTATTGGTGATGTTGGCATTGCTCAGCGTTGCGCTGTTCCAGGTGAGGAGGCCGCCGTTATTGACAATGGTGGCGTTGCCGGCCGTGCTCGTATCCCGGAAATTGAAGTTACCGATGTCGACGTTGATCGTGGCGCTGCCGGCCGTGCTCGTATTGTAGAAATTGACGTAGCTACTGTAACTGCCGTTGACGGTGAGCGTTGCGTTGCCGGCCGAGCTGGAGTCTCTGAAATTCGTCAAGCCCGTCGTGGTGATCTGGGCATTGGCTGCCGTGGCGACGTCCTTGAATTCGAGCGTGCCTGTATTGGTGACGGTTGCAGTGCCGGCCGAGGCCGAATTGTTGAAGTTCAGATTGGCGCTATTGGATATGTTGGCGCCGCCGGCTGTGCTTGAACCATTGAAGGCCAGGGTGGAAGAGTTGTTGATCGTCGCGGTGCCGGCCGAACTGGTGTCGTTGAAGTTCGTCGTGCCCAGATTGCCGATCAGAGCGCTGCCGGCCGATGCGGTGTTCCGGAAATAGAGATTGGCGTTGTTGGTGATCGCAGCGCTGCCTGCGCTGCTCGAATTGTTGAACGCCAGGTTGCCGTCGTTGGTGATGGTGGCGGCACCGCCGGTGCTCGCGTCATAGAAATTCAACTGGCCGGTATTGGCGACGCTGGCGTTGCCGGCGCTGGAGCTGTTGCGAAAGTTCGTGAGCCCGTCGTTTGCGAGGTTGGTGATGCCGCTCGTGTCGGCGTTGACGACCTCGAATGTGGCCCCACTGTTGACGGTGACTGTACCCACAATAGAGCCGGTCGCACCACCACTGCCGATCTGGAGCGTGCCGCCCGACACGGTCGTGCCGCCGCTATAGGTGTTCTGTCCGGTCAGGATGAGCGTGCCGGCACCAGCCTTGGTGAGCGATTTGCCGTCCCAGCCTGTCGCGGGGTTCGCCGCCTGATCGGTCAGTGCTGTCCCCACCGTGAAACTGTCGCTGACGTTGGTCAGCGTGAAGGTACCATGGGCAAGGGAGTTGCCTGCCGTCCAGCTCAGACCGTAGCTGGCGAGGTATTGCAGGCCGTCGACCGATTTGCGGACGGACATCGTGAGGTAATCCACCGTGCCGCTGAAACCGCCGATGGTGACGTTGGCGAAGTCGCCGCTGATGCCCGATCGTGTGTCGATCAGCACCTTGTCGAGCTGGCTCGCATCGTTGATGCCGCTGACGTTGAAGGCAACGCCGTTGCCGATCGCGACGCCGTCAGCGGACAGCGCCGGGCTGTTCGTGCCCGCGACGATGGAGAGTGCGGTGTTGTTGCCGAAGGTCACCGTCTGCGCGACGTTCAGGGTCGCCGGCGCCTGGATCGCCAGCGTGCCGCCTGTTACGTTGATGTTGCCGGCCAGATTGGTGCTGCCGCTTGCGCTGCCGTCGCCGAACTGCAACCGGCCGCCGGAGACGATCGTGTCGCCGCTATAGGTGTTCGTGCCGGTCAGGATCGCGGTACCCGAACCGATTTGCTGCACGGAACCGCTGCCGGAAATATTGACGGCCAGGGTGAGCGTGTTGCTGCGGTTGAAGGCGAGCACGCCGTCGTTGGCGACATCGCCGACGATCGAGCCGGTCGTCCCGCCATTGCCGATCTGCAAGGTGCCGGCCGCGATCGTGGTGCCGCCCGTGTAGCTGTTGCTGCCGGTCAGGATCGTGGTGCCCGAACCGACCTGCCGGAGTGAACCGCTGCCTGAGATATCGCCGGGCAGGGTGACCGCGTCACTGCGGTTGATGGTGAGAACGCCGTCGTTGACGACATTGCCGGCGAGCGAGCCGGTCGTCCCGCCATTGCCGATCTGCAAGGTGCCGGCCGCGATTGTGGTGGTGCCCGTGTAGCTGTTGTTTCCGGTCAGGATCGCGGTGTTCGAGCCGAGTTTCTGCACGGCGCCGCTGCCGGAAATCTCGCCGGCGAAGGTGATCGTGTCGCTGCGGTTGAAGGCGAGCACGCTGTCGTTGACGACATTGCCGACGATCCAGCCGGTCGTCCCGCCATTGCCGATCTGCAAAGTGCCGGCCGCGATCGTGGTGCCGCCGCCATAGGTGTTGGTGCCTGACAGCACCAGCGTTCCAGCGCCCAGCTTGGTGAGGCCGCCGGCGCCGCCGAGCGACTGGCTCACCGTGAACGTGTTGGCGGAATCGGCGATGTCGAAGCCGCCGCCCCCCGCGCCCCAATCGATGGTGCGCGCGGTCGAATGGAAAGACATTCCAGTGATCTGCAACGTGCCGCCGTTGAAGGTCAGCGCGCCGGCTGCATCGCCGAGATTGGCGTCGCCGCTGACGCTCAGTGTGCCGTCGTTGATCGTCGTGCCGCCGGTATAGGTGTTGGTGCCTGACAGCACCAGCGTTCCAGCGCCCAGCTTGGTGAGGCCGCCGGCGCCGCCGAGCGACTGGCTCACCGTGAACGTGTTGGCGGAATCGGCGATGTCGACGCCGCCGCCCCCCGCGCCCCAATTGATGGTGCGCGCGGTCGAATGGAAAGACGTTCCAGTGATCTGCAACGTGCCGCCGTTGAAGGTCAGCGCGCCGGCTGCATCGCCGAGATTGGCGTCGCCGCTGACGCTCAGTGTGCCGCCGTTGATCGTCGTGCCGCCGGTATAGGTGTTGGTTCCTGCCAGTGCCAGCACGCCGGTCCCGACCTTGACCAGCGAGCCGCCGGTGCCGCCGGCAGAACCGCCATCTGCGATCACGCCGGTGACCGTGGTCGACAGGTTGTTGGAGCCGACGGTCAACTCGTTGGAGCCGAGGAAATACTGGCCAGCACCGGCAATCGAGCCGGCGCTGAGCTTGTGGTCGTTGTTCACGCCAGAGCTTGGCGAGAAATCGACGATGCCGTCGTTGGTGATAGCGGCGTTATCGGCCGTACTGGTGTTGCTGAAATTCACGACAGCGCCGGCGCTGTTGGTGATGGTGGCGTTTCCGGCCTTGCTGGCGTCGCTGAAGTACAGCTGGCTGTTATTGGCTATGGATGCATTGCCGGCAGTGCTGCCCTCGGAGAAGTACAGGTTGCCGGAGTTGGCGATGGTGGAACCTCCGTCGGCCCGACTGCTGGCTTTGAAGTATAGGTTGGCGCCCGCGCTGTTGGTGATGGAGGATCCGTTGCCGGCGCGGGCCGTGTTGCGGAATTCCAGATCGCCATTGTTGGTGAGGGAGGTGCCGAAGCCGGCAAAGCTGGTCTCCTGGTATGCCATGAGGTGGTTGTTGATGATGGTCGTGCCGCCGCTGAAAGTGTTGCCATTGAACGACAGGATGTAGTTGTTGGTGATGGTGCCAGAGCCCGCCGCGCTCATGCCCCAGAAGGTCAGGAAGTCATTATTGATGATGGTGCCCTGGCTGGCGCTGGAGTTGTAGAAATTCAAGCCGCCGTTGTTATTGATGGTGGAGCTGCCTCCCCAGAGGGCCATGCCGCCGTCGGTGAAGCTTAGCCCACTTCCGTTGGGGATGTTGAAGGTATAGGACGGCGCACCTACGTTGAAATACCACTTGCCGACGGAGACGGCGGTCGCCAACGTCAGGTTCGTCTGGCTCGATGTGCCGAAATACGCAGTGCCTGTCGGCACCGAGCCGGTGCTCCAGTTGCTGCCGGTGTTGTAGATATTCGACCCCGGCGAGGCGAGCCATGTCGCATCCTGCGCGCGGGCGGGGCCGGCCGGCAGCGACCAGGCCAAGGCCAGCGCCGTCGAGCCAAGCAACGCGGCGCGCAGGCTGCGGCTCCGCCCGAAATAATCTTTCTCCGTCCTCACGATTTTCCCCACTGCGGGCACGAGTCCGCGTGCCGATTCATCGCATTGGGTTCGGGTTGGTGTCCTGATAAGGGGGGCGGGAGCTTTCTGAAGATTTCTGATATTTCCGTTTCAGACCCGCTTTTCGGTCAAACTCGACAAACTTCATCTATATGAGCGGCCGGGAGAGACGTTTGGGGGACAAGTTGCTTCGTTTCGCCGGTTTCGAGCTGGATCAGCAGCGCGGAGAGCTGCGTGGGGCCGATGGCGTTGCGATCAGGCTGCGGCCCAAGACCTTCGAGATGCTCCGGTTGTTCGCGACCAGCGGCGGACAGGTCCTGACCAAGCAGGAGCTGATGGAGGCGGTCTGGCCGAACGTCCATGTCGGCGAGGACAGCCTGTTTCAATGCATCCGGGAGCTTCGCACCGCGCTCGGCGACGAACGGCGGCAGCTCATCAAGCTCGCCTCGGGCGGCGGCTATTCGCTGACGGCGGAGGTTCTGGCCGCACGGGTCGCCGCCGCGGCGGTAGTCACAGAGCGTCCGGTGGCCGACCCCGTGCAAGCCGGTCCTGCGGCACCGACCGAAGCCGCATCTGTCACGCCGCCGCAGATCGTCATCGGCGCGCGAAAGCGGGCTCTTGTCGCGGCGGCGACCGGACTCTGCGCCATCATTCTCGCGGTTGCGGCCGCCGTGCCGGTGTGGAAGCCGGAGCTGCTGTTCAGGCGGGCGCCGCCGCGCGTCGCCGTGATGCCGATCGTTGACGCCAGCAACGACCCGCGGGGCGCGATGATGGCGGCGGAGGTCACCGACCGTCTCACGGACGGCTTTGCGAAGATCCAGAACATCAGCGTCGTGGCGCTGCGCCCGTCGGCGGTGGCGGGTGCCGACAAGGCCGGTGCGTCCGTGACCTCACCGGACTACGAAGTTCGCGGCGAGCTGCAGCGAAACGATCAGTCCTGGACACTGCGCGCGCGCGTCATCAAGTTGGGCACCGGCGAGGTTCAGTCGGTCGTTGCCGCATCGGTCAACGCGGACGAAGCGGACGCGCAGCTACAACAGTCGCGTCTCGTCGCCGGCGTCGGTCATGCGCTTGCACGGCGCCTCAACGACGTGCTGGAGCCGAATGTGCTGTCCGCACGCGCGCGCGGGGCGTCGGCCGGAGGCGACAAGGTCGCGATCGAGCAGGCCATAGCGTCGATCAACCAGACCACACGCGAGCGCTTCGGCATGGCGCAGAGCATGCTGCAAAAGGCGCTCGCTGACGAGCCCGACAATCTCGACATCGCCGTTGCGCTGTCTTCGCTGCAGTTGCGCGGCATCCAGATGGCCTGGTTCAGCGCCGACGAGGCTGTCGCGGTCGAGGCCAAGGCCAATGCGACGCTCCAGCAGGCATTGCGGTCGAAGCCGAATTCGATTCCGGTGCTCGAAGCCTATTGCCGCTTCCTCAGCGCGACCAATCATTTCGTCGAAAGTCTCGTCACCTGCGCCAAGGCGCTGAGC
>Ga0207426_1000388_pt1 | contig 75358 bp, 29 predicted proteins | sample AraplaMF_Cvi_mMS_FD_184265 | JGI IMG/M metagenome (GOLD analysis project Ga0207426, IMG submission 184265) | Arabidopsis root microbial communities from the University of North Carolina, USA - plate scrape MF_Cvi_mMS (SPAdes) (version 2) | ecosystem: Host-associated > Plants > Roots > Endosphere...
CCGGAAGGGGAAGCGCCTTTACCCTGTTCCTGCCCTTGCAGTATAACCCGGCTGCCATCAAAAAAGAAAAACAAAGCAACCTGCTGAAAGTAGGGGAGTATAAATTATCTGAGGGCGATGATAGCGCAGTGATCCAATCCGTACCCACCGTGAAAACCGCGGATACCCGCGACCTGGAAGGGCTGAATGAGATCATTAACGAGATCGGGGACGACCGCACACATATAACTGAAACGGACAAGGTAATGCTGATCGTGGAAGATGATGTGCGTTTTGCCAAGATCATGCAGGAGAAGGCGCATGAAATGGGCCTGAAAGTTGTGGTAGCTACCAGTTTTGGGGAGGTATTTGACCTGACCAATAAATACAATCCCATTGCCGTTACTTTAGATGTAAAGCTGCCGGATGCCAGCGGCTGGCGTGTGCTGGACCTGTTTAAGAACGATGTGAACCTGCGGCATATTCCCATTCACCTCATTTCCGGTGAGGAGAACCGTATGCTGGCCATGCACCGCGGCGCGCGCAGCTTTAACCTGAAGCCCATGAAAGCAGAAGCGCTCACCGTATTGTTTAATAATATAATTGAGCAGGATGGCCGCAGATCCAAGCGGGTGCTGGTAGTAGAGGACAATGAGTTGGAAGCCTCCCAGATAGCCGGTGTGCTGGATAATGAAGACCTGATAGAGATTGAGGTGGCGCCCAATGGTAAAGAAGCATTGGAACACATTAACAGCACCGCTTACGATTGCATTATTGCTGATTATATGCTGCCGGATATTGATGGGGTAGAATTTATAACGAATATTTATACCATCAATAAGCTCAATACCACACCGGTGATCGTATATTCAGCCAAGGATTTTTCCAACAAGGAAAAGAACCGGCTGAAACAGTATGCCAACAAGATCTTACTGAAAAGCGCCAGCTCCCTGGAGCTGCTGCTGGAAGAAACTGTGATGCAGCTGCACCTGAACCACAACGTGCTGCAGCCGGAAAAACGGCGTATGATCGAAGAGCTGCGCTCGCAGAAAGATGTGCTGCTGCATAAGAATGTGCTGGTGGTGGATGATGATGTGCGTAACCTGTTTGCCCTTACCACGGCCTTTGAACGGTACCACATCAATACCATTACGGCGGAAAGCGGCCGGGAAGCCATTAACATTATGGCGGAGAACAACGATATAGATATTGTGCTTATGGATATTATGATGCCTGAAATGGATGGGTATGAAACCATGCAGAAGATCCGGAGGGAGCATAAGAACAGCGCATTACCTATTATTGCAGTTACCGCAAAAGCCATGAAAGGGGACCGGGAGAAATGCCTGGAAGCAGGAGCCTCCGATTATATTACCAAACCACTGAAAATTGACCAGCTGCTGTCTTTAATGAGGATCTGGTTATACAGATAAAAGGAAAGGATACTTAAAACTATATGCGGTTGCAGGAAAATGATCCGATAAAAATATTAGTGGTAGACGACAGGCCGGATAACTTATTATCCATCTCCACCATACTGGAGCGGGAAAGTTATGTCACTGTCAAAGCCAGCTCCGGCAGGGCAGCATTAAAAATACTGCTCACGGAATATGACTTTTCCCTGATATTGATGGATGTGCAGATGCCGGACATGAACGGCTTTGAGACCGCCTCCCTTATTTACCAGCGTGACAGGTTAAAGAATATACCCATCATCTTTATCACAGCCTACAGTCATGAAGAGGAAACCATGTTCAAAGGGTATAAGGTAGGTGCGGTAGATTTTATTTATAAGCCGGTGAACCCGGAGCTGCTGCGCATGAAGGTAGGTGTGTTCGTGGAGCTGTACCAGAAAACACAATCGCTGATAGCACAGGAGCAAAAGCTGCTGAGCATCAATGCCTCCCTGCAAAAAGAGATCGAAGAAAGAGAAGCCTCCGAGCAAAGGGTACGGGAGCTGAACCGGCAGCTGATGCAGAACAACCAGCGCTTAAAAGCAGCCAACGAAGAGCTGGACCGCTTTGCCTACATAGCCTCGCACGACCTGCAGGAGCCCCTGCGTAAGATCCGTATGTTCAGTGATCTGATCGTACAGAAAAAAGGCGCCGCAGGAGAGATGGATAAGCATGTGCAGAAAATCACCAACGCCACAGAACGTATGCAGCAGCTTATCAGCGACCTGCTGCGTTTTTCACGGCATTCCGTAAGCAAAGGGGATTTTGTGCATACAGATCTCAGCTCCGTGATCCGCGAAGCTATAAAGGAGCTGGAGCTGAAGATCCAGCATGTGGATGCGCGCATCACCATTGATGAAATGCCTTCTACCCTGGTGATCCCTACCCTGATACAGCAGGTGTTCCATAACCTGATCGCCAATGCTATTAAGTTCTGCAAAAAGGGAATACCGCCGGAAGTGCACATTTATGCCCGGCATGAGGCCCCGCTGGTACCCCACAATGGGAACGCGGAACAATTGTATTACAACATTTATGTAAAAGACAATGGTATTGGTTTTGAAACCAAGTACCTGGACGATATTTTCATTCCTTTCAAACGCCTGCACAGCTACCATGAAATTGAAGGATCGGGCATAGGCCTGTCCATCTGCAAAAAGATCATGGAGCAGCACAATGGTTTTATAACCGCCACCAGCGTGCTGAATGACGGGGCCACCTTTATCATCGGCATCCCGGAAAAGCAGGTTTCCTTAGCATAGGGATATCACATTACTACGGCAGGCCAGGGAGCATTCCCTGGCCTACTGCTTTTGTACAATCTGGACTATTCAGGGGTACCAGCTTGTGAGCATCTTTGTACTGTACCTGAAAACAAAAAAGCTATGCTGCTTAAAATTGCACACACCTATAGGTCCTCCTTCAGTGATCTGAGCCGGGAAACCTGGCTGCTGAGCCTTGTATTGCTGGTAAACCGTTCCAGCACCATGGTAGCGCCTTTTATGAGCATGTATATTACCCAAAGCATGCACCGCAGCATTGCCGATGCAGGGCTGATCATTACCCTGTTCGGCGCCGGGGCAGTAGCCGGTTCCAGTGCAAGCGGCTATTTTATAGACCGGTTCAGCTTCCGCGCCGTACAGGTATTTACCGCCATAGCAGGGGGCCTGCTGTTCCTGTTGTTTGGTTATGTGCAGGATTTTTCCCTGCTGTGTGTAATGACAGTGCTGCTTAGCTTTGTGGTGGAGGCTTTTCGCCCGGCCAATGCCGCTGCGGTAGCCGCTTATTCTACCCCGCAAAACCTTACCCGCTCTTACTCCCTGAACCGGCTGGCCATGAACATTGGCTGGGCGCTGGGTACCTCTGCAGGCGGTATGCTGGCTGCTATTAATTATCATCTGCTGTTTTGGGTAGAAGGGGTAGTGTATATGATCGTTGGAGGCCTGGTGCTTACCTTATTACCTGCCGTTAGGCAGCCGGTAAAAACCGCTGTAGCAGCGGAAAAAGCGCCGGAACAATCCTCTCCCTGGAAAAACAGCTATCTCTTAAAGTTCTTAATGGTAGTGATCATTTACATGAGCTGTTTTATGATCATGTTCCGCCTGGCCCCTGTGTACTGGAAAGAGAGCCTGCACATTAATGAAGCCACTATTGGTATGCTGTTAGGCCTCAACGGCGTTATCATTGCCCTGTTTGAAATGGTGCTGGTACGTTACTGGGAAAGCCGCCGTTCTGCCATCTATTATATTATTTCAGGTGTTATAGCTACCGCCCTGGGCTACACGCTGCTGGTAGTGCCGGGTATGGCGCCCATGGTAGCTGCTGCCGGCTCCATGATCTTTTTAACCCTGGGTGAAATGATGGCCTTACCTTTTATTAATACGGTGATCATGGGCAAAGCCAATGAGCATAACCGCGGTAAATTTGCCGCTGCTTTTGCCGTAACCTGGTCGGCCGCGCAGGTGCTGGGACCCGGTGGTGGCGCGCTGATCACGCAAACATGGGGTTACAATGCCTTATGGATCACGTTGATTATTGTATGCATCAACTGTGCGCTTGCCTTCAAATTCATTAACAGAAAATAAAAAGGTGTTAACTTTCCCCCTGGTATGAACAACACTACATCACCCATACGGTCTGTGAATGTAATGCGGTATGTAACACCTTTACGTGAAGGTGGCTCTATGCCGGCTATTGCCGAAGCAGATGACGATTTCTTATACGTGCTCAAATTCAGGGGCGCAGGGCAGGGCGTAAAAGCATTGATAGCGGAGCTGATAGGCGGTGAGCTGGCCCGGGCTTTAGGCTTAAAAGTGCCGGAAATAGTATTTGCCCACCTGGATACCGCCTTTGGCCGTACAGAACCTGATGAGGAAATACAGGACCTGCTGAAAGCCAGTGTAGGCCTTAACCTGGCGCTGCATTACCTGGAAAGCTCCATTACTTTTGATCCTGCGGTATATACCATCAATGCCTCGCTGGCTTCGCAGATCGTGTGGCTGGATTGCCTGATCACGAATGTGGACCGTACGGCACGTAACACCAATATGCTCATGTGGGGGCGGGAGCTGTGGCTCATAGATCATGGCGCCTCGTTATATTTTCACCACACCTGGACCAACTGGAAAGAGCATGCGCTGCGGCCCTTTGCCCAGGTAAAGGATCATGTGCTGCTGCCGCAGGCCTCCCAGCTGGATTCCGCAGATATGGCCGGCCGCGCCATTCTTACGGAAGAGCGCATCCGCGCCATTGTATCGCTGGTGCCGGATGAATGGCTGCTGGCAGATACACAGGAGGCAGGTGACGCCAATGAACGCCGGGAAGTATACATACAGTTTTTAACCACACGCATCGCATCGTCAGAAATTTTTGTAAAAGCCGCACAACATGCAAGGGAAAGTCTTATTTGAATACGCCGTTATCCGCATCGTACCCCGGGTGGAGCGGGAGGAATTCATCAATGTAGGCGTTATTCTCTACTGCAAGGAGCGTAAGTTTCTGCAGGCGGTGTTTACTTTGAATGAAGAAAAGTTACGGGTAATAGGCCCCGGAACCGATGTGCAGGAAGTAAGGGATTATTTGCAAGCCTTTGAGCAGATCTGCTGCGGAGGCGCTAAGAGCGGGCCTATCGGGCAGCTGGAAGTAGCTTTGCGCTTCCGCTGGCTTACGGCTACACGCAGCACCATTTTACAAACCTCCCGCGTGCATACCGGTTTTTGCAGTGATCCGGCGTTTGCCCTGCAACGGCTACACGCCCAGCTGGTGCTCTAATACATAAATAAAAATGCCGCCTATGCCCATGCCAATAACGCCGCCAATAACAGCGGCAATGGCATCCAGTACCTCATAGTGCCCTTTGCCGGTTACCAGCGATAATACCTCAAAGCCATAGCTGATGGCCACTACGGCCACGAAAGTAAGCAGGGTACCCAGCACCGGCCTGCCCGGCAGCAGGTGCCAGGCCACGCTTTGCAGCAGGGCGCCCATCAGGATGCCCACATAAAAATGCGTCCACTTATCCGGTCCTAATTTTTTCAGCATAGCAGTAAAGTACGTAAAAAAGCAGCTTGCCGGTGCTGATAAATTTGAGATGTTTTGCATACATATTGATACAAATGAAACATCCACAACCATTATCTTGCACACTAAACCACGTTCTGGAACTGAAAATTCATTTACCCATGCGAATAAAAAACTGGATATTCCTCGTTCTGTTGTCTGTAGTAGCAGGCAATGTAAATGCACAAAAGAAAAAACAAACGGAAACAGCTGCACCAGGCCAGCAATGGTCTGTTGAAAAAGCCAACCAATGGTATAGTGAGCACCCCTGGCTAACCGGCGCCAATTATATTCCCGCCAATGCCATTAACCAGCTGGAAATGTGGCAGGCAGCTACTTTTGATCCTGCCACCATTGATAAGGAATTAGGCTGGGCCGAATCTATCGGTTTTAACACGATGCGTGTATTCCTGCATTCCGTAGCCTGGCAGCAGGATCCGGAAGGATTTAAAAAACGGGTGGACCAGTTCCTGGGCATTGCAGATAAACATCATATTCAGCCATTGCTGGTGTTCTTTGACGATTGCTGGAACAAAGAGCCCAAAGCAGGTAAGCAGCCGGATGTTAAACCCGGCATTCATAACTCCGGCTGGATGCAGGATCCCGGGCAGCCCGCTTCTTCCGACCCGGCCAACTTTCCGCCGCTTGAAAAATATGTGAAAGATGTACTTTCCCATTTTGCGCACGACAAACGCATTCTGCTGTGGGATCTGTATAATGAACCTGGTAATAATAAAAAAGGCGATTCTTCCATGGCGCTGCTGACCAGCGTATTTAAATGGGCAAGGGAAGTAAATCCTGATCAGCCCATCAGCGCCGGCTTATGGTCCTGGGGCCTGGAAAACCTGAATACTTTCCAGCTTACCCACTCCGATATTGTTACCTATCATGATTATGAAGAGCCGCAATGGCACCAGCGTGTAATAGAGCTGTTAAAAGCTAACGGCCGCCCGCTGATCTGCACTGAATATATGGCCCGCACCCGCAACTGCCGTTTTTCCAATACCCTGCCACTGCTCAAAAAGGAGAAAGTAGGCGCTATTAACTGGGGTTTTGTAAATGGTAAAACCAATACTATTTATGCCTGGGATACTCCTTTACCGGATGGCAGCCAGCCAATAGAATGGTTCCATGATATTTTTGATAAGGATGGTACCCCGTACCGCCAGGATGAGGTGAACCTTATTAAAAAGCTGAACGGCAAATAAACCACATTAATTTATTTATGATTCCCCGGTACCTGAGTGCCGGGGAATTTTATTTTATAAATACCTATCTTGTATTGCGTACATCCCCGTCAATACAAAGGCCATGAAATATAGATCCCGCGTGTGGTTGCATATATGCATGCTGGTAATGCTGTTAACCCTGCGTACCCAGGCGCAAATGGTAACAGGGCTTAACCGCGACAGCCTGCGGCGTGCGCTGCATGCCCTGCCCGTGGATACCAATAAGGTAATGGCCTTCATTACTTTGGGCCAGCAGTATGAGAACAACCTTCCCGATTCCGCTTTGTATTATTATGAGCAGGCACGGGGCCTGAGCCTGCAGCTGCATTATCCCGCTGGTTTTGTACGGTACGTAAATAACTATACGGCCGTATTAAACATGCAGGGCCGGTATAATGAATCGCTGAAGCTGGATCTGCAGGCAGTGGATACCTGCCGCCGCTACGGCTTGCAGGAGCTGCTGGTAAAAGTGCTGATCAATACCGGCGTGGTATACCAGTATAAAGAAGATTATGGCAGGGCGGCAGATTATTACATGAAATCCTTACCCTTGCTGGAAAGCAGCGGCAATCTTGCCATGCTGTCTGTTACGTACGGTAATTTATGCGGTATGTACCGTAACCTGCACCAGCTGGATAAAGCCTATCAATATGCCCGTAAAGCCCTGCAATATGGTGAGCAGAGCGGTAATGAATACGCCATGGGTGCGGCCTGCAGTAACCTGGCCAATTCCCTGCAGGACCTGGACAGCACTGCCGCTGCCGTACATTACGCACAGCGTGCCTATAACACCGGTAAGCAGCTGGATGATATTACTTTGCAGGAATCTGCGCTTATGAGCCTGGGCAACAGTTATAAAAGAACCAATCATTATGATCAGTATTTAGCCGCTTTCAGATCGGCCCTGCCACTGGCCCGCATGCTGGATGATGTGAACGGGCAGGCGATTGCCATGCAGGGTATTACAGAAGGTCTGTACTGGACCAAACAATACAAACAAGCCGCTATCAGCGCAGATACCGCCCTTGCTTATGCAAAGGCGCATGACCAAAAAGAAGTAGTGCGCAGTTTATTCCTGCTGATGTCTGATATACAAATTGCGCTGGATAACCAGCTGCTTACAAGGCAGTACCGTTACCTGTACGATTCTGCCCGCGATGCACTAATGAACGATAATCTGCAAAAGGACATCCAGGAGCTGGAAACCAAGTACGAAGTGGAGAAAAAGCAGCACCAGCTGCTGGAAAAAGACCGGCAGGCGTTGCACCAGCGTTTGTGGTTAACAGCCGCTATTGCAGGCATCCTGATCTTATGCTTATTGCTGCTGCTCACGTACCGTTATTACCGGCAAAAACAGCAGGTATTACAGGCCGGGCAGGAGAATGTGCGCCTGAAAGCCTTGCTGGAAGGGCAGCTGCAGGAACGGCAGCGCATTAGCCAGGAAATGCACGACGATATGGGATCCGGGTTAACCGCTATGTTGTTCCTGAGCCGCAGCGTCCGCGAGCCGGAAACAGCCGCTGTTAAAATTCAGCGTACCGCCGCAGACCTGGTGCGCAAAATGAATGAGATCATCTGGACCATGAACCCGGAGCAGAACTCGCTGGACAGCCTTATTGCCTACATCAGGGTGAACACGGCAGAAGCGCTGGAAAACGCAGGATTAGCTTATCAGTTTCATATGCCGGAAAACATTCCCGCCATAACTATTCAGCAGGAGCTGCGCCGCAACCTGTACCTGGCAGCTAAGGAAGCGGTACATAACATAATAAAACATGCCGGCGCCACGGAAGTACATATAACCATTACCGTTAATAACGGGCTTGGCATAACAATACAGGATAATGGCCGTGGATTTGAGGCTGCAGCCACCGCTCCCTTTGGTAATGGCTTAAAGAACATGGACCGGCGCATGCGGCAGGTAGGCGGCGCCCTGCAGGTAATAAACGACAAAGGCACCATCGTATACTTGACGGCGCCTCTATAACTTTTGTTATATACCAGGATACTGGTAAATAGATCAATTTTATAACATGGAACTAATACAGGTAAGCATAGTGGAAGACATTACGGAAATACGCGAAGGCATGCGCTTCCTGGTGAACCAAACGCCGGGCTTCAGCTGCCTTTCGGTATACGACAATGCAGAAGCAGCCTCTAAAGGCCTGTTAGCCGACCCCGCGGACCTTGTGATCATGGATATTGCGCTGCCCGGCGCTACCGGCGTGGATTGCATACGGCAGCTGAAAGCGGCCGGCACTAAAATGCAGTTCATGATCTTTACTATCTATGAAGACAGTGACCAGGTATTTGAGGCGTTGGCAGCCGGCGCCAGTGGCTATCTGTTAAAAGATACCGCCCCTGATAAGATCATTGCCGCGCTGAAAGAGTTGCACGAAGGCGGATCGCCCATGAGCATCAGCATAGCGCGCAAAGTGGTAGCCTCTTTTCATCGTACACCGGAACCCTCGCCACTCTCGCCCCGCGAAATGGAAGTACTAACCCTTTTAGCAAAAGGACTATTGTATAAAGAGATCGCAGAACAGCTGCACATCAGCACCGGCACGGTGCGGCAGCATATCCACAACATTTACGAGCGCCTGCATGTGCAAAACCGCACAGAGGCGCTGAACAAAGTATTTGGGCAGCCCCGCAAATAGCGTATAACCATTGTTCTATTGTTCAGCCTTCGCCCACTGGGTAGTTTTGAACCATCAAAACTTTTAAAACCCAGCATATGAAACCGATCTTCTTCTTCTTGCTTTTGCTTTTTCCTTTTGTATTACAGGCGCAAACAGATAACCGCGGCGGATGGTACGCCGGTATTGGCTTTGCGCGCATGCACTACAAAACCAGCTGGTACTATTACCGCTATGATGGTATTCCCTGGCACGATAATTATCCCATTCACAGCATTAACAGCAACATGATCACATTGTCGATTGAAAAAAAGTCGCTGTTTAAAGCAGGCCCCCTGCATTTTGATCTCAGTGGCGACCTGCTGCTGGGTATCAGTGGCAAGGCAAAAGGGGAGTGGCTGCCCGATGACGATGTAATTTCAGGCGGCGGCAAAGCCGCCGGTATCAATGTGCTGCTTAAAGCCGTATATCCTTTACCGGTAAGCGGTAAAGTACGTATTGCGCCGTTTGTAGGTTTAGGCCCGCAATTCACTTTTTTGCACAATAATGGTAAAGATGCAGGCGAGTTTGGCTCCCTGCCTTATTTAAGCTATACAGACGGCTGGAATGAATATGTGCTGTTGTTCAATGGCGCAGCGGGTGTGAATTTTGAGTTTTCATCCATTACCATTACTCCCGCATTTCATTTCGGACTGGTAGGTACTTCTTTTACAGACTGGGGGCCGAATGAGGATGGTGTGCAAATGGAATCAATGCCCGTTAATACGGGTGTTAGTGTGAAGGTAGGGTTCAGGTTGGGGAGGTAGGGCTTAATGAAGCCCTACTTTTTCAGATCCGGGTGTAGGGTGATGTATATATCTGTTACTTTTTTACCCGGCTCGTGTACAATCATTCCAATACAGATCTGCTGCCCGTTCGCCTCCGCTATTTCAAAAGCAATGCCCTGGGCAATGGCGTCATACAGCTGGATGGTTCTTCCTCCTTTCTGTTCTTTGTATGTACCTTCAGATACCATGTCAGGGTATACTTTCCGGATACTGGCAAGATCATTATACACCTGCAGGCTGTCGGCCGTTATATAAAAGGGAGAGGTTACCCGTATTTGCTTTACCACTTTTGTACGCATGGTGCTATCTGCATAGGTAGTAAAAATATTCAGTTCATTCCGGTTATTATGCTCATCCCTGTGCTTACTGTACCAGCTAAGCCAGGCTTTGCCCATAGCGGCATCGGAGAAATCCGGCTTGCCTAATAATTGCTCCAGCTTGTCGGCATTACTGCCCAGGTCTATTTTGCCAATGCCCTTGCCGGCACTCACCAGCTTTTCGGATGATATAACAGGTGTTTTTGTAACAGCGGCAGCTGTATCAGGTTGCTGAGTAGCTGTTGTTGTGGTCGTGTCTGTTTCCTGTACGGTATGGGACTGCTGTTGACAGCAGGTAAATAGTAGCAGGCTTCCTGAGATGATCAATAGGTTTCTCATGGCAATCATAATTTTAATGCTTTACTCTTTCAAATATCGTACTATAATTGCCTATATTTCACACTATGGCTTATTTAAAAACTATCTTTCAGGCGATCCTCATTACAACTGGCCTTGCATCCGGCATGAAAAGCATGGCACAGCAACCGGCTATCTTCCTGGCCGATCCCACCATCTTTGCTGATAAGGGAATGTATTACCTGTATGGTACCGGCAGCAACCAGGGATTTACGGTATACATATCTGCAGACCTGAAAACCTGGAGTCATCCGCAGGACAGCTTTGCCTTACATCGCGGTCAATCCTTCGGCAACGGCGGTTTCTGGGCTCCGCAGGTATTTAAGTATAAGGGCAGCTATTACATGGCCTATACAGCAGACGAACAGATAGCGATAGCAAAAGCGGCCAGCCCCAAAGGGCCGTTCAAACAGGATCAGTTTGTTCACCTGAGCGGGACCGGCAAACAGATCGACCCATTTTTGTTCTTCGATAAGAATGGCAAAATATATCTGTATCACGTAAAGCTGCAGAATGGCAACCGGATCTACGTAGCGGAAATGAAGCCCGATCTGTCTGATGTGGCGCCTGGCACGGAAAAAGAGTGCATTGCAGGTACTGAGGGATGGGAGAACACAGCCGGAGCAAAGTGGCCGGTGGCAGAGGGGCCAACTGTACTGGTGCATAAGAACACTTATTACCTGATCTATTCTGCCAACGATTTCCGCAACAAGGATTATGCAGTAGGATATGCTACTTCCAGCTCTCCTTTGGGCCCCTGGAGAAAATATGCAGGTAACCCAATCATCAGCCGGCACACTGTTGGTCAGAACGGAACAGGCCATGGTGATGTGTTCATTGATAAGAACGGGAAAATGAAGTACGTGCTGCATACGCATCATTCAGATGATCGCGTTTCGCCCCGCGCCACAGCGGTTGCCGGACTACAATTCAAACCCGTAAAAGACGGGCCGGATGTACTGGACGCAGAAGATGGTTCGTTTGAATGGCTGCAGGCTCATTAATAAACTTCAAGGATCAGGGTATCCTTTTTATTAAAAAGAAAACTATCTCCCGCTTTTTTGTGCAACAGTAATTTTGCGAGTGGTGCATTGGGTGAAAGAAAGAATATTAGCTGATCATCTATCAGCTGTTTACCAAGTCCGGCTGCAATAAAAAAGGAATGATCTGCACATCGTATAAACGCGCCTGTTTGAGCGGCTGTATGGATGATCTCTGTATTAATTTTCTGTAGGTTCTCAAGCTCCCGGGTGTTTTCCGACTGTTGATGTGTATACATATCTTTTTGCAAATGTCCCATGGCCCTTCCTGTTTCGTATTTATCCCCTGCCGAGCTTTTGTCCTCGCTGTTAGCCGCTTCCTGCGCATTATTGATCGCTGTTTTTATCACTGCGATCCGTTCTGTAATAATCCGCTCTCCGGCTTTTTTCAGGCTGGTTTTAAAAGCGATCATTTCCTGGCGAGTCATATTCGTATAATTTAGGGCAAGATCGTTAAAAGTTAGTAAAGGCGATAACATTGCACATCTCACCCATATTCCCTAACTTCATCTCCATGGCACGCAAATTCCACTTACCATTCATCTTTTTATGGCTGATGACAACGCAACTCTACGCGCAGCAACATCCTATTCCGGTGATCCTGGATACCGATATTGCAGGCGATTATGACGATGTAGGCGCAATGGCCTTATTACACGCGTTTGCAGATAAAGGAGAAGCTAAGATACTGGCCGTAATCTCCTCCAACGCTTTTGAAACCACCGTGCCCACTATCAGCGTGCTAAATACTTATTTCAAAAAACCGCATATACCCATTGGCGTTACCAAACGTGCAAAGCCCAATGAGCTTTGCCAGCAGCAATGGGCGCAGGCAATTATTGCCAAATACCCGCATAACATCCGCGCTAACCAGCAGGCTACGGAAGCAGTGGCGTTATATCGCCGCATACTGGCCCAGCAGCCGGATCATTCAGTGACCCTGATCACGATCGGTTTTTTCACCAACCTGGCCGACCTGTTAAATTCCAAAGCAGATCAGTACTCTGCGCTTACCGGCCGGCAGCTGGTAAAACAAAAGATAAAACAGCTGGTAGCTATGGCCACCAGCTTAGCACCCGGTAAAACCAGTGGCAGGGAATATAATGTGTACATAGATGCTGCAGCATCGCAAAGGGTATTTGCCCAATGGGAAACGCCGGTAATATTAAGCCCGTTTGAAGTAGGAGAGCAGGTACGCACCGGCATTCCCTTAATTAAAAATAATGCCATTCATAACAGCCCGGTAAAAGATGCTTTTCAAATAGCGCTCACAAAAGATAAGGATACTATTGGCCGTATGAGCTGGGATCAAACAGCCGTATTTGCTGCTGTGCGGGGCATACAACCCTGGTTTAAGACCCGTGAGGTGAACCTGCGGATAGAAAAAGATGGTACTAACACACTTATCCCCGGCAATAGATTTACGTTGCTTGAGTTAACAGACCAGGCCACCGCTTTACAAAAAGCAATAGAGGAGCTTATGCATCACCAGCCGGCGCATTAATCATCCAAACCGTATTTATCTACCATCGGTAATTCCATAAAATTCTTGGGCCGGTAAATGACACGGCAGCCCTCTAATTGCTCACATAGGGGGGCTACCGGGCCCCAGGCATTGCATTCGGCAATCCTTTCTCCTTTACCGTTGTAGATGGTAGTTCCCGCATCCACGGCTACAATGGTTAAGCCGTAGACCATCTCCTTATTATAGCTGCATATCTCAATTTCACAATCCGGGCATTGGGCATGCAGGTTTTTCACTACCGCAGGGGTATTGTGATCCTTTTTACATTGTATGCTCAGTAACAAAAACAGGAGGGGTAGCATTTTTTTCATAAGGTGCAGATTTAAACTTTTCTACAATTAGAACGGGCCGCATCAGCGAAAGTTACAATCGGTAACCACAGTGTGCATTAATCATATAAACGTCTATCTTTGCGCCTGCTCATCCCTTTATATGAAACAATTATTTTCCTTTCTGTTGTTGGCCATTGGCTTACAAACTACCGTACAGGCGCAATCCGGCGAAGATCTGCAAAAGAAAACTATCAGCGACACTATCCTGCAGCACCGTACCTTAACGGTGCCATCGCCCTTTAATGCACAGAAGGCGCTGCAAAAGCTCTTTCCTGGTAAATACTATAACCTTAGTAAAGACAATTATAAAAATGAGCTCATTAACTGGGACTGTAAAACCTGTGCAGTTAAAAAGTATCCGGATGTGAATGAAGATGCAGCAGGTGATTTTCCCTATAGCGAAGGCGTAGCCACCCGTTTAATTAACGAGATCAGCTACCAGGATTCATCCGGCCGGCAGTTTAAGGTGATCTGTTTTAACCATTCGGAGTATGATCCGGAAGGCTTACAGGTATCCCGCTTTACCGGCGGGCTGTTAGGACTGGCTAAATTTGAGCAGCATGAAAGCAGCTGGGACCTGGTGGCTTTTCAGCCCGCAGTAGCAGCCTACGGCGCTTTCTCCCAATGCCCTGCACCTAAGCTGCTGCAAATAGGAAAAGACCAGTTCGCGTTTATATTAAAACATCTGAACGGCCCTGGCGGCGGCCCTTTTGATGGCACCTGGTATTTAATAGCGGGGCTAAACGGCAGCTACCAGCAGATTATGGCCGCCTATGGTATTGAAAGAACAGAAACGTCTGCAGAGGAAGGTTTGTGTTATTGGAGCAGTGAATATAAAGTGCCGGCCAGCGATAAAAAATATTTCCGCGATATCATCATCACCACCAAAGGTACTTACCGCAGCACAGATCCGGATGCGGAGCGCTTACCGGAAGAGCTGCGCAAGCTGGTAAAAGGCAAAAAAACTGCGCGTTTTACGCTGGAGCAGCGTTATATATATAAAGGCAGTAAAGGGTATGTATTACAGGAGCCCATTACTGCCTCGCTCACCCAATAAACAATCGGGTTATTTAGCGTGTTTCGCCTGCTCATCCAGGAACAGGTAACGCTGCCGGTGCTGGTCCGGCTCCATACGGGTGCGTACATCAATATGCATCACCGGTACAGTATCCGTTCCCGTTATAGCCGGCCACTTGGGTAATCCGGGTCCGTTAGGATCGGCGTTCTTAATAAAGTTGGCGAAGTAAGCCTGCATAATGGCCGATACTTTATAATCCTCCGGCGTCCACGCATATACTTTATTCGATGACAGGTTGCCCATAGCATATTCTATTTCTGCAGAATGTACCGCGCCTTTGGCAGCCGGTGGTTTATGGGCAGCGCTTGTTTTATCCTTAATAACACCGCCGGCCAATCCCGGTGTGGCATTGCCCATAGATGCCCTCATGGCAGGGCGCGGGCGGGAAAACAAATAACGGTACACCGGCTGGCCGCTGGTCTTTACCTGTTCATCTATCCACTTCCAGGTACTGAAGCTAATAAACCGGTCGCCGGCCAGGTCGGTGGCTACCTGTTCTACATCTGCATCCGTTGCAGGGTTATATAATTTCTGCATCATAATACTTACCTCTCCATGGCCATAAAGCTTCTGTATGGTTTTTACAAGATTTTCTTTGGTAGGCGGCAGGTTACCCAGCATAGCGCGGTAGCCCATTTCTTCTGAGTTCCAGCCGGCCAGCAGTGGCACATGCGCCTGCTCTCCTGCAGCATATACCTGGTAAGGATCTTTGGTGAAAAAGTAACCATCCACCGTAACCGGAAAGCGGAAGGTGCCAAACTGAGTAGCTAATTTCAACAATGAATCTGCCGGTAATGCGCGTAGTGCTTCCAGTGAGGCGGCGCCTATGCTTTTTGCAAATTCTTCGCCGATGGCTTCACCTTTTGCGAGGGACACTGCAGATAATGCACCCAGTACAGAACCGCTTTCTCCGATGGCGCCTGCAAACAGGTCTTTTGACAGGGGAGAGGCCATTAGCGCACTCACGGCAATGGAGCCGGCTGATTCGCCTGCAATGGTCACCCTTTTAGGATCACCGCCAAAAGCCGCTATGTTTTCCTGTACCCATTTTAATGCAGCCCACTGGTCCATCAGGCCATAATTACCGGAAGCATGGCTGGGCGATTCTTTTGTAAGCTCCGGATGAGAAAGGAAACCGAACACGCCCAAGCGGTAATTCACCGTAAGCGCTACAATACCTTTCTGCGCCATGCTTTCACCGTCATAACGCGCTTCGGAACCATCGCCGGCCACAAAGCCGCCGCCATAAAAATATACAAGCACCGGCAGCAATGTTTTGCTTTTGCGTGCGGGCGTCCAAACGTTCAGGTATAAACAATCTTCATTCATCCCATCGGAACGGAAGCCCATATCGCCAAAAACAGGCGCCTGCATGGTGCGTGGTGCAAAGTGATCTGCTTTTCGTATACCCGTCCAGTTAGCAGGAGGCTGTGGTGGCTGCCATCTTAAATTGCCTACCGGCGGTGCAGCAAAGGGAATGCCTTTATACGCATGCACTCCGCTTTTTTCAATGATGCCGGTAAGGGCGCCATTGGCCGTTTTCACAGCTGGTGCAGTTTTGATCTGGGCCTGTAATAGGGTAAGCGTACTGCCCAGGCAAGCCAGTAACATAAGTGGAAATACTTTTTTCATGGTTAACGGATTAGACCAGGTCATCAATTTATGTTTTTTACAGCAGCTATCCAATTTTTTAGCGTGCACAAAAAAAGGGCGCAGGTAAATGCCTGCGCCCTTTTCACATCGGGCTGCTATTTATTAATAGCAACCTCCGGGAAAGATATTGATTTAATAAAAATCGAATTTAATGGGAATGTTTACGGCTCTCTTTGGTGTGTTCGAGTTCATCTTGCTGTTTGGTTAAGTCAGGCCGTGTCTGATCTGCTCCCTTATTATGCCGTTCACGTTCTGTCTGCTCAATGGCAGCTTCAGATTGTTCAGCTTTCCCGGTCAGGTTTTCTTTCCTGAATTGATTATAGTCCTTGTTATTATTATTTTCTTTCTGTGTCATGATCCTTACTTTTTAAAGTGAACGAATGATCGTTTCTGTTACAATTAGTAGTCCAAAGAACAGGCCAAAATGGCCACCAGACTATATAAAGCAGGGTCAGCCAGGGGCAATGTGGCATCCCTTTCACAGGTTGGTGGAATTACTACCAATCCCTTCATTACCAGTAATAATGCCACGATCTTTAAATTTTTTCCATAAAAAATTGCGTAATCCAAAAGTTACATATTATATTTGGGTAACTCAAAAGTTACATATTATGCAAAGGGATCTTCACATCAAATGGTTTTATCCATACCCGGTGGAAACGATCTGGGAATGCCTTACCGAACCGGAGCTGCTGAAACAGTGGTCGCTGAACGCGGGTGATTTTAAAGCAGAAGTTGGTTTTAAATGGATGATGGTACAACCGCCCCGTCCTAAAATGAAATGGGATGGTAAAACGTATTTTGAAGTGCTGGAAGTAGTGCCTTTACAAAAGCTGGCGTACTCTTTCCAGGGTGGCCCTTCGGAAGGTATCATAACGCTGGATACCGTGGTAACCTGGAAGCTGGTACCCAAAGACAATGGTACAGAATTACACCTGTTCCATACCGGCTTTAAAGGAGGCAGGAATATCTTTGCCAGCTTTATTATGGAGATGGGCTGGAAGAACAAGGTGATCAAAAGACTGGAAAAAGCATTGCAACAATACAGCTATGGCGAAAAGTAAATACAGCGTAGATTGCTTTCAGGCACTGTCTGATCCCAACCGGCGGGAGATCTTAATGATGCTTACCAAAGAGAAGCAGAACATTAACGCTATTGCAGATAACTTCAATATCAGCCGCCCCGCGATATCCAAACATATAAAGGTGTTGTACGACAGCGGCTTTATCACCATTACCACACAGGGGCGAGAGCGGTATTGCGAGCTGCAGCAGCAGGGCTTTGATGAGCTGAAGGAATGGATCAGCTTTTTTGAAACCTACTGGACCAAACAGCTGAAGCAGCTGGAAGTTTTCTTAAAGAACCGGCACGCAAAAAAGTAGACGGTCCAACATTTGCCGTAGCTTTATGCAGCTAACAACCAGGTTATGAAACAAAGCGCCGGTATCTTATTATACAGAAAGCAGGCATCTCAGCTGCAGGTATTGCTGGTACACCCCGGCGGCCCTTTCTTTGCTAAAAAAGATGCCGGCAGCTGGACGATTCCCAAAGGTGAGTATCCTGAAAGCGAAGCACCGCTGAGTGCCGCTATCCGTGAGTTTGAAGAGGAAACCGGTTACCGGCCTTCCGGCAGGTTTATTCCACTGAAAGCCATTAAACAAAAGGGAGGAAAGGTGGTGCAATGCTGGGCGGTAAGCGGGGAGCTGGACCCGGCAGGCATTGTAAGTAATACTTTTGAGCTGGAATGGCCGCCCCGCAGCGGTAAAAAACGCAGCTTCCCGGAAGTGGATAAAGCCGCCTGGTTTACCTTAACAGAGGCAAGGCAAATGATGAATGAAAGGCAGACCGCTTTTTTAGATGAGCTGGAGACATTGCTCTAACGGAAACGCTACAACGATCATTTCTCAAACACCAGCAGGTCCGGCTTAGCGCCCAGCGTTTCCAGCGCGGTATTAATATCCTGGATCATTTTATCGGGCCCGCACACATAAAAGTGTTTGCTGAAATCGGAGATCCTGGATTCCAGGAAAGCGCGGTTAATAGTACCATTCTCGTAACCTTCTTTCTTTTCACGGGTAAGGGTAAAACGTGCATTGCGGCCAAGTATCTGGTTTAGCTCATCTTCATAAATAATATCAGCAGCGGTTTTATTGGAGAAAAAGAGGATGTTATCTGCGATCTTGTTTTCTTTATGTAGCATGCGTAAAATGGCGATGAACGGAGTGATGCCCGCGCCGCCGGCAATAAAATAACCAGGACCTTCATATTCGATAGCGCCCCATACATCCCGCAGTATCAGCTCATCTCCTTCCGCCAGCTGGTGCAGCTGGTGGGTAACCCCGTTATGATCCGCATACCCTTTAATGGTAAATTCCAGCCAGGGCGCATCTTCCAGGGCGGTAAAGGTAAAAGGCCGTGCTTCCTCTTCCCAGCCGGGCTTATTAACAGATACCTCTGTGGCCTGCCCGGGTACAAATGTATAACCGGCCGGCTTTTCCACACGAAAGCATTTTACGTCATGCGTCACTTGCTGTATGCCAATAATTTTAACGGTATGTTTCTCCATAGCAGGGGTATTTATATGGTAAGATAACTTTTTTATGGGACGTTCAAAAACCGCTGCCTTGCCTTTGTTACCCCTTTAAAGCCACTTGTCAATTAACGGTTTGGGAAAAGCCCGGTTTCTTTATTTTGCAGGATCAGCGTCAATTCAAGAGCAATGCACAACCCATTGCCATCAACAAAATCTGTTTACAGCAACTTATGAACAAGTACCTTTTTACGGCTGCCGCCTTACTGCTGGCGGGCCTTACCTATGCGCAGGACAATGCTTTATGGTTACGCTACCCCGCTATTTCCCCGGATGGTAAAACCATTGCCTTTGGCTATAAAGGAGATATTTACCGGGTGGATGCGAATGGAGGCGTAGCCGTACCGGTTACCATTCACGAAGCGCAGGACATGATGCCGGTATGGAGCCACGACGGCAAATACCTGGCCTTTGCCAGCGACCGTTATGGCAACTTTGATGTGTTTGTAATGCCCGCCACAGGCGGCACGCCGGTGAGGCTAACCGCCAACAGCACCGCAGATTATCCTTACGATTTTACGCCCGACAATAAACAGGTATTGTTTGGCAGCCCGCGTAATGCGCCTGCGGCCAGTGTGCGTTTCAATGTACGCCTGTTCAATAACCTGTACACCGTACCGGTTACCGGCGGGCGCTCCGTATTATTAAGCGCTGCCGGTGCAGAATATGCGCACTACAATACCAAAGGCGATCAGCTGGTGTTCCAGGACCGCAAAGGATATGAGGATCCCTGGCGTAAACACCATACCTCTTCGGTAACCCGCGATATCTGGATCTATGATCTTAATAAAAAAAGCTACCAGCAAATATCTTCCTTTGAAGGGGAAGACCGTGAGCCGGTTTTTGCCGGAGACGATGCCGTGTATTACCTGAGCGAAAGGGCCGGCGGTTCACAGAACCTGTTCAAAGCCGCACTGGCAGCTAAAGACAAGCCGCAGCAGCTTACCCATTTTGATAAGCATCCGGTAAGGCATTTGTCCAGGTCAGGTGATAATACCTTATGCTTTACCTATAACGGTGAGATCTACACGCTGAAAGAAGGTGCACAGCCGCAAAAGGTGAATGTGAAGATCTTTAACGACGGCCGCACCGCTACTGAAAAGTTTATGCCGGTCAGCGGCAATATCACCGCATTTGCTATGAGCCCCAATGGGAAGGAGATGGCTTTTATTGCCCGCGGAGAAGTATTTGTAAGCAGCGTGGAAGGCAATATGACCAAACGCATTACCAATACCCCGCAGCAGGAGCGCATGGTAGAATGGTCGCCGGATGGTAAACGCCTGGTATATGCTGCTGAACGTAACGGGAACTGGGATATTTACCAGAGCACTATTGTAAGAAAGGAAGAGCCTTATTTCTTTGCAGCTACCCTCTTAAAAGAAGAGCCGCTGATAGCTACGGCAGCAGAGGAATTTCAGCCGGTGTTCTCACCGGACGGTAAAGAGATTGCGTATGTAGAGGACCGGAATGTGCTGAAGGTATACAACCTGGCATCCGCTAAAAGCCGTACGGTGCTTCCCGCAGGTCAAAACCACTCTTACTCCGATGGCGACTGGAGCTTTACCTGGAGCCCGGATGGCAAGTGGATTGCCGTGGATGACCAGCAGGGTTATTTTAATGTACGCAACGTAGCCTTATTGCCGCAGGATGGAAAAGGAGCGCCTGTGTTCCCCATTAACAGTGGTTTTGGAGAAAGCAACAGCAAATGGAGCAGCGATGGTAAAATGCTTACCTGGGAAACCAGCAGGGAAGGACGTAAGTCGCTGGCCCGGCAGGGTAGCCGCGAAACAGATATTTACGCAGTGTTCTTTGACCAGGAAACATACGACCGTTTTAAATTATCGAAAGATGAATTTAACCTGCTGAAAGAAAAAGAGGAAAGCGATAAAAAAACAGCGAAGGATTCAACCGCTAAAGGTAAAGACACTGCTACTACACCAAAAAAGCTTTTCAAACCCGATTTTGAGAACCTGGAAAACCGGCAGCTGCGTCTTACCATTAACAGCGCATCCATTAGTGATTATGTGCTGAATAAAGATGGCAGCAAGGTGTATTACACCGCCGCCTTTGAAAAGGGCTACGACCTGTGGGTTACAGAGCCCCGTACCGGCGATACAAAGATCCTTGCCAAGCTGGGGGGCAGCCCCGGTAGCATGGAGCTGAGCAAAGACGGCAATACCTTATTTGTAAGCAACAACGGCAGCGTGGTAAAAGTGGAAACCGCTTCCGGTAAGATCACTCCCATCAACATTAAAACTGAGCTGGTGCTGGATGCAGCAGCAGAACGCGCCTATATTTTTGAACATACCTGGAAACAGGTAAAGGAGAAATTCTACGATCCTACGCTGCGCGGCCTGGACTGGAAAATGTACCACGATAACTACGCACGTTTTCTGCCACACATCAGCAACAACTATGATTTCCAGGAGCTGTTAAGTGAGCTGCTGGGCGAGCTGAATGGCTCCCATACCGGTGGACGTTATTCGCCTCAGCGCCCGGATGGCGATAACACCGCTTCCATTGGTTTGCTGTTTGATGAAACCTACAGGGAAGATGGGCTGAAGGTAGATGAGATCATTCCCGCCGGTCCGTTTGACCGCTCAGGCAGTAAGCTGGAAAAAGGCAATATCATTGAAAAGATAGATGGCGTTACCATTACCCCGCAAATGGACTGGTCGGTGCTGTTAAACCGCAAAGCCGGTAATAATGTGCTGGTAAGCGTGTACAACCCGGCTACCCAAAAACGCTGGGAAGAAACTGTAAAAGCCATCAGCGCCGGCGAGGAAGGCACGCTGATGTATAAACGCTGGGTGAAGAATACGCGCGAAATGGTGGATAAGCTCAGTAACGGCAAAGTTGGTTATGTGCATGTACAAAGCATGAACGATGCCAGCTTCCGCTCTGTGTACGATGAAGTGATGGGCAAGAACCGCGGCAAGCAGGCGTTGATCGTAGACACCCGTTTTAATGGCGGTGGCTGGCTGCATGATGACCTGTACAACTTTTTAAGTGGTAAAAAGTACCTGGAATTTGCCCCGCAAAGCGAGAAGGTGAAAGGCGGCGAGCCGCAGGGCCAGTGGCAGCAGCCCAGCTGTGTGCTGATGAGCGAGGGTAATTACAGCGATGCGTTTATTTTCCCTTATATCTATAAGCAGGGGCATATTGGTAAATTGATTGGTATGCCCGTAGCAGGCACCGGCACTGCCGTTTGGTGGGAGCAGCAAATAGATCCTACCATTGTATTCGGCATCCCGATGATAGCTACTATCGGTAAGGAAGGCCGCCCTACAGAGAACCTGCAGGTAGAGCCGGATATACGCGTGCCGCTGAAGTATGAAGATTTCCTGGCTGGTAAGGATACACAGCTGGAAGCCGCCGTGAAAGAGATGCTGGAGGAGATTAAATAGTAACAGCTTTTGCATAGATAAGACCTGGCAGGTGGTTAAGAACCTGCCAGGTCTTTTTTATTTATCCCAAGCTTGCAAAATGAAAAAAGCCGCTACAGCCTTTCACTGTAACGGCTCAACTATAACAAATGGTCACTACTTCAGGATTAATACCGGTTCCTGCGCATTTTTGTAAATGGCTTCGGAAATACTTTTATGGGTAAGGGAATACAGGAAGCTGTGCTTACCCGGAAGGGCTATTACCAGCTGTACCGGGTGCGCCTCTACGAACTGCCTTACCCCGTTCAGGAGATCCGGTTCATTGCTGTAATGCAGCTCATGTGTAAAATCCTGCAGATAAGTATGCAGGTTCTGTTCTTTTTCGCGGAAGGTTTCATCCGGGTGTAAATAGGTTTCTTCCGGATCAACATTCAGCACCAGCAATTTGGTGTCGCCCCAGGTTGGGGAGGTTTGTACATGGCTAAACCGGCTTAAAGGCTGCAGCGCATCAAAGTCTACGGGTACCAGCGCGGTTTCCACAGGTTTATAGGTGTAACCGGCTGGCACTACCAGCACTTTAATAGGACTTACTTTGGCAATGCTTACCACATGGCCGGCTACAATACTGCCGCTGGAATAGCTGTAGTTATCACTGCCCAGCAGCAGGGTATCTGCTTTTTCATCGCGTATTGTATCCAGGATGGCGCGCAACATAGGTACCTCGCTTACAACAGTGAGTATGGCCACGTTCTCGTCTACCTGGGAAGCTACCCGCTGGCGCAGGGATTCCAGGTGGTCCAGCACATCCTGCCGTTCCTGCTGCCGGTAATCCTGGTTCACCGCATATTCCGCCGACAGTACGATCTGGTCAAAGATATTGTCATAAAAAGTTTTCAGCAGTATAATGCGCGTATAGTCGTACCGTTTGCACCAGGCTGCGCCAAAATTCACCGCATTCTCCGCAGTATCGGTGAAGTCTACAGGGATGAGTAATGTTTTCATAATGTTTGTTTCAGGTTGTCATTCATTTTATTTAACATCACAATAGCCTTTTCCATTACACCGAAAGTTATGCCGGCCGTGGCCGTTTCATACATTTCAGTGATCAGCGGGTTAAATTGTTTCTGCAGCTGTTTCCCTTCTCTGGTTAAAAAGATGAGCTTATTGCGCCGGTCGTTTTCATCCGCGATACGTTCTACCAGGTTCCGCTTTACCAGGTTATCGATCAGGTAAGTGGTGCTGGATTTATCCTTAATGATAATATCTGCAATTTCCTGCTGGTTCACCCCATCCTGCCGCCATAAATAGGCCAGTATTTCCAGCAGCTCAAAGGAAATGTCAAACTGGTATTCCCGCAGCTTAGCCTGGATATGCAGCCGCATAATGGAGCGCATTTCCCGGACAGACCTTGTAAGGTCGCGCGCCAGTTCGGTAATATTGCTCGTAGTGTTCATACAAACAAATTTATTGCTTTTGCAGTTAGGGTGCGGGAAGATGCCAGGCTCACCCGGAAACAAAGGTACAAATAATTAGTTTGAAATAAAACTAACTTAACCCGGCATATTTGATAGCAGAACATAGGTTAGCGCTGACCCGTTTCCCTAAAATGTTATTTTCCTGTTACAAGCATGGCTATTTATAATAGCTGGTTAGAATAATTGCATTATTAAAAAGAATACAAGTGATTTTTGAGATGCAAAAGCGTATTACGTACACTATATTTTTATTTTAATGTGAGAGGAGAGGATGGAGCATCTGTTTTTTGAAAATAATCGGAGCAGATATAAACCGCTACAGTAAAGGGTTGTGGCGGAGTGTGATTTTAGGTGCAGCAAGAAACGAGTGAATAAATTTTTGATACAATTTATACGCCGCGTAAATGATCTTGTTGTGAAATTCTCAAAAAAAGTGTTGGTTGTTTTAATTTTAAAATTATATTTGTCTTGAAAACTCTAGTAACCCCTGATTGACCCAATAGATGTTTAGTCGACCACCAGACGAGAGGAGTAAGGATCAGTGATTCTATTGAATAAGAAAAAATGCCGTCGAGAAATCTGAAAACCGAATTACTCAGATTTAAAATTCAGGCCAATAGTTACTATAGTTGTCGTTTTTAAGAGGGAATACCGTCTTAAGACCGCCACCTAAAAATTTAAGTTGCAGTAAGTATTCACGTCTTATTGTAGCGGTAGCTTTTACTTTTTTTAATTTTTTCCATATCCTAAAAGCCCGCGTCCCCCAAGAGGACAGTGTGTGTATGTTTGTTGATGCGCGGGTTGTCTGCCTCCACCATTTAAGCTTCTGTGAAATAAGCCATGCTTTCACTGTAGCGGTAGCTGTGTATTTTATTCTTTATCAGCAATAAAATAAGTGCATATAAGTAATATGCCCCTTCAAAACTGTTTCGTTAATTAAATGTCTAAAGCCGGCTTTTATGAGTTTTTTTGTTGCAGGTTGGTACCTGGTCTATACGAAGCCGAGGCAGGAAAAAAAAGTGGCCACGCAGTTGTCAAAATCAGACATCAAAACTTTTTTACCAGTCTTTAAGAACAAAGGCAATCGTGTAGACGGAAAAAAATTGGGTTTTACTCCGCTCTTTCCATCTTATGTGTTTGTGCAGCTGAAAAGCATGACGGACTACTATACCTGTGCGGATACAGATGGGGTGATCACCTATGTAAAATTTGGAAAAAAGATAACACGCGTTAAAGATGAAGTGATACAAAATATAAGTATGCTGGTGGATAATTGTCCGGATATAGCAGTGCTGTCAGGTAATGTTCATTCCGGACAAAAAGTGCGCATCGAAGACGGCCCCTTGTCAGGCCTGTCCTGCGAGATTGCAGAGCACGAAGGCCAGCAAAAGGTATTGGTACATGTGAGTGTCCTGAACCTCTATATTGTTGTGAACGTTTCGCTGAATAAGTATCTCATAGAGATGTGTTGATAAATATTACACCGGATACCAGACTAATGTTACCCCCAAAAAGCAAGGAAAGAAATCCATTAGACAGACATATACTAATTATTGAAAAATTTTATTTGATGTAATAACCATTAGCCTTGAGTGTTTTATAGTACACATTTCACTGAAGATTATAGTTTATAGCCGCAGGCGGTAATACACTTTTATTGTTTGTAGTACGCCCTGTAGCCCTATAGTGCTAACAACACCCACCTGTGTTAGCATCCGGCGCCGTGCCCCGGACCGGGTCTTTAGTGCCCATTAGATTAGATCAGATCAGTCAAAAGTTGTTATGAAAAATAACGAGAAAACCATCGTTGATCATTTGCTCACTTATGCAAATGTTACACCAGACAAAAAAGCTTTTATTGTGCTTGGAAATGAAGCGCATGATGAAAAAGCTATTACCTATCGCAGACTGGCAGCCACGGTTGAAAAAGTAGCAGCCGCTTTAGCAGAAAAACAATGGGCCGGTAAAAGGGTGCTATTGGTTTACCAGGATGTGCTGGAATTTGTTGTTTCGTTCTTGGCCTGTCAGTACGCGGGTATTATTCCACTGCCCGTGCCTTACGTTAAAGGCAGCAAACAATTTGCCAGGCTGGTACACATTATTGAGGATGCGCAGGCCAGCGCCGTTTTATGTACAGATACCTCTATTCCTTACCTGCAGCAGGGATTAGGGCAGATCCTGGATAAGATCCAGATCATCAGTACCGACAAAAGTGTACCTCTTAAAGGATTGCAGGCGCCTGTGTGGAATGAGATCTCCTTCATTCAATACACTTCCGGTTCTACCGGTCATCCTAAAGGCGTAATTATTACAGCCGCTAACCTGCTGCATAATCAACAGCTTATTCAGAATGCTTTTGATGGTAACAGCAGCTCCGTTATTTTTTCCTGGCTGCCTTTTTACCACGATATGGGCCTCATCGGCAACATCCTGCATACGGTGTATGTGGGCTGTACCTGTGTGCTGATGTCGCCTTTCCAGTTTATGCAAACGCCTAAACGATGGCTGGAAGCGATCACGAAATACAAGGTTACGCACAGCGGTGCGCCCAACTTCGCCTATGATCTTTGTGTGAACAGGATCTCTAAAGATGAATTATCAGCGCTAGACCTTTCCGGCTGGCAGGTGGCCTATAATGGCTCCGAGCCGGTGCGTCCCGATACCCTGCAGCGTTTTAGCGAATACTTTGCCCCAGCCGGTTTTAAGGCGGATGCTTTTTACCCTTGCTATGGCTTGGCAGAAGCTACGTTATTGGTATCCGGCAACAAGCAGCAGACGCTCCCCGTCACCCTTTATATTGATCATAATGCAGCAGGCAATGGTTTCATTCAGCTGGTGAATGCAGGGCATACCAATGCCAGGGCAGTAGCGGGTTCGGGGAAAGTAGCCGATGGCATGCAGCTGAAAATTATTTCTCTGAATGATGGTGCTGAATGCGGTGAGCTGCAGGAAGGAGAGATCTGTATTGCAGGTGAAAGTGTTACTACAGGTTACTGGAATAAACCAGGCCATGATCTTTTCTATGAGCTGGATGGAACAAAATTCCTGAGAACGGGCGACCTGGGTTTCCTGCACAACGGGGAGCTGTTTGTGCATGGCCGTTTAAAGGAAATGCTGATCATCCGCGGAAAGAATGTATACCCTTATGATATAGAGCAGCTGGCAAGCGGCAGCCACGCTGCTATTGAGCCCAATGGTGTAGCGGTATTCAGCACTGCTGCGCAGCCGGATGCGCTGGTGATTGTAGCAGAAGTAAAAAGAACCGCTATCCGCGGGCTGGATGCTGCAGCCGTGATCCGCATCATTGACCAGGCAGTAGCCGGTGCATATGGAATAACCCCGTACGATATTGTATTAACCACGCCGCTGGGTATTCCCCGCACCACCAGCGGTAAGCTGCAACGGGTAAAATGCCGGGACAGCTATCAGCAGCAGCATTTTGAGATCATCGCTGCCAAATTAGCCATAGGTAATAGTTTGCTGCAGGGGCAACGGGATGAAAGGTTGCTGGCAATCGTGAAAGAAGAAGGCAATTATGCAAACATCAAAGCTTATGTGCTGGATCTGCTGGAAGCAAAAACAGGCAGCACAATGGCGCAGCATACGGAAGACGGTGCCGAGCTAACGGAGATGGGCGTTGACTCCCTGCGTGCCATGGAGATCATTAATGCTATTAATAAAGAGCTGCATATCAGGATCGATGCAACAAAATTATACCAGTATAACACCTTGTTTGATCTGATCTGCACTGTTGAGAACATGTTATGGTTAAAAACTGAACAAACATCCGGAAAGGAAATTACAATATGAATACACTAGAGATCATAAGCGCCTTAAAAAGACATAAAGTAATTCCCCGCTTGTCTGGTGATCAGATCAAGCTGGTAGGAGAAACCACGAACCTTTCGGAAGAGCTGATCGCACACATAAAGGCAGGCAAAGAAGAGCTGATCGCATTTCTCAGGAATGCGGCAGATGGACCGGCCATGGCGCCCATTCCAAATATAGCGGAGCAGGCGTATTATCCTGCTTCCAATGCGCAGAAAAGACTTTGGATCTTAAACCAGTTTGATGGGGGGGACCGTGCCTACAATATAGTGACCGGCCTTTACCTGAAGGGCGATATTATAACGGAAAACCTGGAAAGAGCTTTCCGCATTACGGTTCAAAGACATGAAAGTTTAAGAACAGCCTTCCGGGAAACCGGCGGAGAGCTGCAACAGGTAATACTGGACCAGGGCGTGTTTGAAATGGAAGTGGAGGATCTCAGCAATACGCCGGATATAAACGCACGCCTGAAAGCTGCCATGGCGCAAAGCCAGCAGTTCAGGTTCGATCTGCAGCAGGGGCAAACCATGCAGGTAAAGCTGATCAGGATAGCTGCAAGGGAACATGCCTTACTGTTAAACCTGCATCACATTGTATCAGACGGGCATTCCGTAGCGGTATTACTGCAGGAAGTAATGCGTTTATATGAAGGCATCTGTAAAGCCACCGCAACACCCGTTATTCCATTAAGGATCCAGTATAAAGATTATACACAATGGTTATCGCAAAGGATCGCCGGTGTGAACGGGCAGGCAGCCAGGGATTTCTGGCAGCAGCAGTTTGCAGCCGGTGTAACCCCATTGGAATTGCCGGCAGACTTTGCGCGGCCGGCTATCAAAAGCTTTGCAGGCGGTACTTCCCGGTTTCTGCTGGGCGCTGAACGGTATGAATCGATCCTGCAATTCTGCCGGCAAAATCAAACCACACCGTTTAACTTTTTGCGTGCTACCTTAACGCTTTTGTTAAGCAGACTTTCCGGCCAGCAGGATGTTACTATTGGCGCACCGGTATCTGGCCGCCATCACTTTGACCTGGAAAACCAGGTAGGGTTTTATGTAAATACGCTGCCGTTAAGAATGGAAGTGGCGCAGGCAGATAGTTTTCTCAGCTACCTGAAGAAGGTGCATGCGCATTCTGCCAAAGCCTTTGAGTTCCAGGAATATCCTTTTGACAGGATAGTGGAGGAAGTGGCGCAGCGCCGCGATAACAGCCGGAACCCGCTGTTTGATGTAATGATGGTGCTGCAGGATACGAGTATTGGTGATGGCAGCATGCAACAGCAGCATGGTTTTACCATAGCACCTCTGGACAGCTATTTATACGCAGCAGATGAAACCCAGCGTGAAAGCGCTACTTCTAAATTTGACCTGACCTTTAATTTTGCCAACGATACAGATAACCGTTTTTACCTGGAAATTGAATATGCTACTGCTTTATTTAAGGCAGCCAGCATACAAAAGCTTTTCAACACCTACCTGCATATTATTACGCAGGTACTGGAGCAGCCGGATGTGCTGCTGAACGCAATTGAAGTAGTAGGAGCAGAAGAGCAGCAGCTTTTATCTGCCTTCAATGAAACAACGGTAGCTTACAACCAGCATAATACTATCCTGCAGAAATTTGAGCAGCTTGCTGCTCAAACACCAAACCAGGCAGCCATCCTGTTTGATGAAACAGTATTGAGCTATGCAGCGCTGAATGAAAAAGCGAACCAGCTGGCCGGTTACCTGCAAAAGAAGTATAAGATCCGGGCCAATGACCGTATAGGCATTCAGCTGGACCGTAGTGAATGGACGATCATTGCTATACTGGCGGCATTAAAGTCTGGTGGCGCTTATGTGCCTATTGATACAGAATACCCGCAGGAGCGCATTGATTATATTATAACAGACAGCCAGTGCAAAGTAGTGATAGATGAAACGGAGCTGGCTAAGTTTAAAAAAGCAGCTTCCAAATATAAATCAGAAAATGTAGCAGCCAATAACCAACCCGGTGACCTGGCCTACATCATTTACACTTCCGGTTCTACCGGTAAGCCTAAAGGTGTAATGATCACCCACAGCAATGCCACTGCTTTCATTAACTGGTGCCGGCAGGAGTTTAATGCGGATGCTTTTGATGTAGTATTTGCTGCAACCTCTATTTGTTTCGATCTTTCTGTTTTTGAAATATTTTATCCCTTAAGTGTGGGCAAGCCGGTACGGTTCCTAAGCAATGCGCTGGCTATCCCCCAATATTTAAGCGCAGCAGAAAAAATACTGATCAACACCGTGCCCAGTGTGGTTGGTAATTTACTGAGCGAAGATGTGGATTTGAGTAATGTGGCCGTACTGAACATGGCCGGGGAACCTATCCCGCCGCGGTACATGGACCAGCTGGATGCAGAACGCATAGAGATCAGGAATCTGTATGGTCCTTCAGAGGATACCACCTACAGTACTGTTTACAGGTTGAAAAATGATGGAAACATCCTGATCGGTAAACCCATCTCCAATACGCGCATTTATATTCTTAATGAAGCGCTGCAGCTGCAGCCCATTGGCGTAGCAGGGGAGATCTGCATTGCCGGTGATGGTTTAGCACAAGGTTACCTGAACCAGCCTGAACTAACAGCAACGAAATTCATAGATAACCCGTTCAAACCCGGCGAGCGACTGTACAGAACAGGCGACTTAGGCCGCTGGCTATCTGATGGCAACATTGCCTTCATAGGCCGTAAGGACGAGCAGGTAAAGGTCCGCGGCTACCGCATAGAATTAGGTGAGATAGAAAATACCCTGCAGGCACAAGCCGGCATTGAAGGCGCAGTAGTAATAGCCAAAGCTAACAACAGTGGTGAAAAGGAAATAGTAGCTTATATCGTTAGTTCGCAGGAGCAACAGATTGCTGACCTGCGCGCTGCGCTCAGCAAAACCTTACCTGCCTACATGTTGCCTGCGCATTTTGTGCAGCTGGAAGCATTGCCTTTAACGCCCAATGGTAAAGTAGATAAGAAAAAGCTGCCGGAACCGGAAGGCTTGGGTATTAGCGGTGTTGAATACATAGCGCCCCGCAATACCACGGAAGAAAAACTGGCCGCCATCTGGCAGGAAGTATTAGGTCATAATCATATTGGCGTTAAAGATAACTTCTTTGAAGTAGGTGGTCATAGCCTGAAGGCCACCCGTTTGAGTAGCCGTATCTATAACACATTTGAGGTAAAGTTAGCATTGAAAGACCTGTTCAATTATGCAGTGCTGGAAGAGCAGGCCAGTCTCATTGAACAAAGCAGTAAAGCCGCTTTTGCAAACATACCGCTTGTAAGCCCGCAGCCCTCCTATGCCTTATCTGCCGCGCAGCGCCGTTTATGGGTGCTGAGCCAGTTTGAGGAAGGGAGTGTTGCCTACAACATGCCCGGCGTGTATGTGCTGGAAGGACAGCTGGATGGAGCTGCATTTTCTGCTGCTTTTGATCAGCTGATAGCACGGCATGAGATCCTGCGCACCATCTTTAAAGAAGATGAGCAGGGTGAGGTACAACAGTATATTCTTTCACCGGAAGCTGCCGGTTTTGCTATTACATTCCAGGACCTGAGAAAAGAAAACTACCAGCCTGCAGATCTAAAGCAATTAATACAGGCAGCTACGCAGGCGCCGTTTAACCTGAGCACCGGTCCCTTAATGCGCGCTGTGCTGTACCAGTTAACGGATCACAAATGGGTGCTCAGCTATACCATGCATCATATTATCAGCGATGGCTGGTCAATGGGCATTTTGGTGAATGAGTTATCCAAACTATACAATGCACAGATCAACGCGGAGCAGCTTGCCTTAGCGCCGCTATCCATTCAGTATAAAGATTATGCTGCCTGGCAGCAACAACAATTAGCGGAAGGGCAGCTGGCAGCCCACCGCGCGTACTGGCTGCAGCAGTTTGCTGCCGAACCACCGGTGCTGGACCTGCCTTCAGATTATGCACGCCCGGCCGTAAAAACCTACAATGGCAGTCACATGCAGCTGCTTGTAAACAAAAATTTACAGGAAGGTTTGCAGCAGCTTAGCCAGCGTGCCGGCGCCAGTCTTTTTATGAGTTTGCTGGCAGCTGTAAAAGTATTGCTGTACCGCTATACCGGGCAGGAGGATCTTGTTACCGGCACACCGGTAGCAGGCCGCTACCACCATCAGCTAGAAGAGCAGGTAGGGTTTTATGTGAACACGCTCGCCATCCGGTCGGCCATTAAAAGAACAGACAGTTTCATCCGCGTGCTGGAACAGGTAAAGAAAACTACCCTGGATGCCTATACGCACCAGGCTTACCCCTTTGATCAGCTGGTAGATGAGCTGCAGCCGGAGCGTAGCTTAAGCCATCACCCCTTATTTGATGTGATGGTAGTGCTGCAGGAAAAAGAGACAGCCGCAGCAACCATCGCCAGCGGCAAGTTGCAGCATTTAACTGCAAGCCCGTTCAATGTTGAGCAAAACCTCAGCAAATTTGATCTCACCTTCAGCTTTACGGAATCTGAAGAAGGCATTATTGCCGGCCTGGAATACAATACAGACATTTATGCAGCCTGGCGTATGGAGCAATACCTGGCACATTTTGTACAGTTGCTTAGCGCCATTGTAAATGATCCGCAGGCGCCGGTAGGCCGTATCAGGTATACCAGCCCGCAGGAAGAGCAGGTGCTGCTGGAACAATTTAACCCGGCAGCAATTGCCTATCCACAAAACAAAACCATTCATGAGCTGTTTGAAACGCAGGCCGCCCAAACACCTGAACAGGTGGCTATTGTAGCAGGTAACACACAGCTTACATACCGTGAGCTGAATGAGAAAGCCAACCAGCTGGCCGCCTGTTTAAGGGATCTTTACCAGGTGAAAAAAGAGGAGCCAATAGGCCTGATCACAGAGCGTTCTATAGAAATGGCCATCGGTATGCTGGGCATCTTAAAAGCCGGTGCGGCGTATGTGCCTGTTGATCCTGCACACCCGGCAGACCGTATCCGGTACATGCTGGAAGATGCCGGTATAAGAACGGCTGTAATAACAGATGAAACATTAAAAGCTACACTTAATATCAGCAGCTGTGAGCTGCTGGTAATAAAAGATAATGACCTTATAGCACAATTCCCCACGGCCAATTTGCCGCTGGTAAATGATGCCGGCAGCCTGGTATATGTGATCTATACGTCCGGCTCAACCGGTAAGCCCAAGGGAGTGCAGGTGGAGCATCGCTCCCTGGTGAACCTTTGCTACTGGCATAACCGTTCCTTTAAGGTAACTGCAGATAGTAAAGCCACGGTGTACAGCAGCATTAGTTTTGATGCTGCCGGCTGGGAAGTATGGCCTTACCTTTTGAGCGGCGCTGCTTTATATCCTTTGCAGGATGAGACCCGGCTGGATCTGCCGGCATTAGTGGCTTTTATACAGGAACAGGGTATTACGCATTGCTTTTTGCCAACTGTGATCAGTGAGAAGCTGGCAGATCTGACATCTGGAGAGCTGGCAAATGTGCAGGTGCTTACAGGAGGCGATGCCTTGCGGAACACCGGCAATGGGCAGTTACAGCTGGTGAACAACTACGGGCCTACAGAAAATACAGTAGTAACTACTTCTATCAATTTACATAACAGCAATGATCCTGCTTTAATACCTATTGGTAAGCCTGTTGATAATACGCAGGTATACATTCTGGATGAAGATCTGCAGCTGCAGCCCATTGGCATAAGCGGCGAGATCTGTATAGCAGGCGATGGTTTAGCACGCGGATATTTAAATCAACCGGTATTAACCGCCAGCAAATTCATACCGCATCCGTTTAAACCCGGACAGCGTTTGTACCGCACGGGCGATACCGGCCGTTGGCTGCCGGATGGTAACATTGCCTTCACCGGCCGTAAAGATGAGCAGGTGAAGATCCGTGGTTACCGCATAGAATTAGGAGAAATTGAACATACACTGCAGAACCACCCGGATATTGAAACAGCCGTAGTGCTGGCGCAATCGCTTAGCGAAGCCGGGCCCGAGCTGGTAGCCTACATTGTAGCAAAAGCAGCATTGCCTTTGGCAGATCTGCGCGCTTACCTGGGCAAAACGTTGCCCGCATATATGCTGCCTGCCTATGTAATGGAGCTGGAACAGCTGCCGTTAAATGCCAGCGGTAAGGTGGACCGTAAAAAGCTGCCAATGCCCGCTGGTGATACATTAGCAGCCGGAGCTACTTATGTGGCGCCCCGCAATGCTACGGAGCAGGAGCTGGTAACCATCTGGCGGGAGATCTTAGGGCGTGAGCAGATCAGCGTAAAAGATAATTTCTTTGAGCTGGGCGGTCATAGTTTAAAAGCTACCCGCTTAGCCAGCCAGCTCTATAAGCGTTTTGAAACAAAAATAGCGCTGAAAGACCTGTTCAAACATGCAGTGCTGGAAGAACAGGCCGGCCTGGTATTACAGGCGGTTAAAAACACTTTTGTTAATATACCACCGGTCGCAGAGCAGGCTGCCTATGCCTTATCATCCGCGCAGCGCCGTTTATGGGTGCTGAGCCAGTTTGAAGAGGGTAGCCTGGCTTATAATATGGCCGGTACTTATGTGTTTGAAGGTAATTTGAATATTGATGCGTTAACCGCTGCCTTTAACGCCCTGATCACGCGGCATGAAAGTTTGCGCACTACCTTCAGGGAAGATGAGCAGGGTGAAGTAAAACAGTATATAGCTGCCGCCGCCGATATCAGTATCACGTATACGGAAGTACGCCACGAACCTGACCAGGCGGAAAAAGTAGCGGCCTTCATTCAGCAAGTAACAGCTACGCCTTTTGATCTGCGTAACGGGCTTTTATTGAGAGCCGGTTTATACCAGGTAGCAGATCAGAAATGGGTATTCAGCTTTGTAATGCACCATATTATCAGTGATGGGTGGTCCATGAGTATTTTGATCCGCGAGTTGTTAAGCTTGTATCATGCTTATACCGTTGGCACCGCCCATCCACTATTACCATTGCGCATCCAGTATAAGGATTATGCAGCCTGGCAGCAATCACAACTAAGCGAAGCTGCGTTGGAACCGCACAAGCAATGGTGGCTGCAGCAGCTGTCAGGTGAATTACCGCTGCTGGACCTGCCGGGAGATCATCCAAGACCTGCAGTTAAAACCTATAACGGCGGAGCGGTAAATATACTGCTCGGCAAAACGCTGACCCATGGATTACAAACCCTGGTAAATGAGCAGGGGGGTACGTTGTTCATGGGATTACTGGCAGCGGTGAATGTATTGTTACACCGTTATACCAGCCAGGAAGATATCATTATCGGCACACCGGTAGCAGGCCGTATGCACAGCGATCTGGAAGACCAGGTAGGGCTGTATGTAAATACGTTGGCTATACGAAATCAGTTCAGCAGTACAGACAGTTATCGTTCTCTACTTGAAAAAGTAAAGCAAACCACGCTGGGTGCTTATGAGCACCAGGTTTATCCTTTTGATGAGCTGGTGGATGCCCTGCCGTTGCGCCGGGATCTGAGCCGCAGTGCTTTGTTTGATGTAATGGTGATCTTACAGAATGCCGGCGGGTTGATAGCTGAAGGTGCCCAATTAGGTGATGCCCGCATCAGCAGCTATGAAGCAGCAGGCAGCCGGTTCACCAAGTTTGATCTTACTTTCAACTTTGTAGAAGCAGGGGATGAGCTGCAGGCAACCATAGAATACAACCGGGATATTTACAATCCGGACACCGTTGAACGTTTTACCCATCACCTGGAACAGCTGCTGGCCGCTATTATCGCACATCCTGATCTGCCGCTGAGCCGTTTGAACTATTTAGGCGCCGCTGCACAGCTGCAGCTGCTGGAAACGTTCAATGCCACAGAGATAGCTTACAGGCATACCGGTACTATCCTGCAAAAGTTTGAGGAACAAGCAGCGAAAACACCCGATAGCACTGCTATCCTGTTTGATGAAACAGTATTAAGCTATGCGGCGTTGAATGAGCGGGCTAACCAACTGGCACGTTATTTACAGCAACATTACCAGATACAGGCGAATGACCGCATTGGTATTCAAATAGACCGCAGTGAACAAACCATCATAGCTATACTGGCGGTATTAAAATCCGGTGGCGCTTATGTGCCTATTGATACGGAATATCCGCAGGAACGCATTGATTATATTATAGCAGATAGCCAGTGTAAAGTGGTGATAGATGAAACGGAGCTGGCTAAGTTTAAGCAAACAGCAGATGAATATAGAACAGATGATCTAAACATCATCAGCCAACCCGCTGACCTGGCCTACATCATCTACACTTCCGGATCAACCGGTAAGCCCAAAGGTGTAATGATCACCCACAGCAATGCCACTGCTTTCATCAACTGGTGCCAGCAGGAGTTCGATGCGGATGCTTTTGATGTGGTATTTGCCGCAACGTCTATCTGTTTTGATCTTTCTGTATTTGAAATATTCTACCCCTTAAGCGTAGGCAAACCAGTACGCTTTTTAACAAACGCGCTGGCCATCCCTCAATATTTAAATACGTCAGAAAAAATACTGATTAATACCGTACCCAGTGTGGTCGGTAATTTACTCAGCGAAGATGTGGATTTGAGTAATGTGGCCGTATTAAATATGGCCGGAGAACCCATCCCACCGCGCTACCTGGACCAGCTGGATGCAGAGCGCATAGAGATCAGGAACCTCTACGGTCCTTCAGAGGATACTACCTATAGCACTGTTTACAGATTAAACAATGATGGAAACATCCTGATCGGTAAACCCATTTCCAACACCCGTATTTACATTCTCAGTGAAGCCTTGCAATTACAGCCCATTGGCGTAGCAGGTGAGATCTGCATTGCCGGTGATGGCTTAGCACAAGGTTACCTGAACCAGCCTGAACTAACAGCGGCTAAGTTCATAGATAACCCATTCAAACCCGGAGAACGCCTATATAAAACAGGCGACTTAGGCCGATGGTTGTCTGACGGCAACATTGCCTTCATCGGCCGTAAGGATGAGCAGGTGAAAATACGTGGTTACCGCATAGAGTTAGGCGAAATAGAGAACACCCTGCAAACACAGGCCGGCATTGAATCAGCAGTAGTAATAGCCAAAGCTAACAAAAGCGGTGAAAAGGAAGTAGTGGCCTACATTGTTAGCGCAGCCACACAAATTATCGCTGACCTACGTACCGCGCTCAGCAAAACTTTACCTGCCTACATGCTGCCCGCGCATTTTGTGCAGCTGGAGGGATTGCCCTTAACCCCCAATGGTAAAGTAGATAAGAAAAAACTACCAGAACCGGAAGGCCTGGGTGTTACTGGTGTTGAATACTTAGCACCCCGCAACGCCACAGAAGAAAAACTGGTAGCCATTTGGCAGAAAATATTGGGCCGCGAGCAGGTCAGCGTAAAAGATAACTTCTTTGAAATAGGTGGCCATAGCCTGAAAGCCACCCGTCTCGCTAGCGAGATGTATAAAACCTTTGAGGTGCAGCTGGCTTTAAAAGATCTGTTCAGCCATGCAGTGCTGGAAGAACAAGCCCGTTTGATTGAGCAAAGCAATAAAGCAACATTTATACACATACCGGTTACAGAATCTAAACCTGCTTATGAGCTTTCTGCTGCGCAGCGCCGCTTATGGGTGCTGAGCCAGTTTGAAGAGGGTAACCTGGCTTACAACATGCCAGGTACCTATGTATTTGAAGGTAACCTGGACGCTACGGCGTTAACAGTCGCCTTTAATGCCCTGATCGCGCGGCATGCGATCTTGCGCACTGTTTTTAAAGAAGATGAGCAAGGCGAAGTAAAACAATACATCCAGGCAGGTTCCAACTTCAGGGTAGAACATTTAGACCTGCGGCAGGAGCATGTGCAGGAAGAAAAATTACCGCTGCTGATCCAGCAGGTAGTTGCCACATCTTTTGACCTTCGAACAGGGCCCTTGCTGCGTGCGGTTTTATACCAGGTAACAGATAATAAGTGGGTGTTTGCCTTTGCCATGCATCACATTATTAGCGATGGCTGGTCAATGGAAGTATTGATAAAAGAGCTGTTACACCTGTATAATGCAAAGGTGAATAACACCAGCAGCACTTTGCCGGCTTTACGCATCCAGTATAAAGATTATGCAGCCTGGCAGCAATCACAGTTAAGCGAAGCTGCGCTTGAAATGAACAAGCATTGGTGGTTACAGCAATTTGAAGGTGAGCTGCCCCTGCTGGATCTGCCGGGTGATTATTCCCGCCCTGCAGTTAAAACCTATAACGGTGCTGTGGTAAATATGGCGCTCAGCAAAACGCTGACCCATGGTTTGCAAACTCTGGTAAATGAGCAGGGTAGTACTTTGTTCATGGGATTACTGGCTACGGTGAATGTATTGTTACACCGCTATACCGGGCAGGAAGATCTTATTATCGGCACGCCCGTAGCCGGCCGCCTGCACAGCGACCTGGAAGATCAGATTGGGCTGTATGTAAATACACTGGCTATTCGAAATCAATTCAAGGGTACAGATAGTTACAGAACACTGCTGCAAAAAGTAAAACAAACCACGCTGGGTGCTTATGAACACCAGGCCTATCCTTTTGATGAGCTGGTGGATGCCCTGCAGCTGCGCCGGGATATGAGCCGCAGCGCGCTGTTTGATGTAATGGTGGTATTGCAGAACACCGGTCGCCTGCTTTTAGACGGCACACCGGTAGGGGAAGCCATGGTAAGCAGTTACGGCAATGTACAAGCTGCGTTCACCAAGTTTGATCTCACCTTTAACTTTATAGAAAAAGGAGAGGGGCTGCATTGTATCGTAGAATACAACCGCGATATCTATAGCTCAGAAACTGTTGAACGTTTTACTCATCACCTGGAACAGTTGCTGGCTGCTATTATCGCACATCCTGATCTGCCGCTGAACCGCCTGAACTATTTAGGAGCTGCTGCACAGGTGCAACTACTGGAAACGTTCAATGCCACAGAGGTGGTTTATGAACATACCGGTAGTATTCTGCAAAAGTTTGAGCAGCAAGCCGCTCAAACGCCGGAGCAGGTAGCCATTTTATTCGGGGAAACCACCCTCACGTATCAGTCACTGAATGAACAGGCTAACCAGTTAGGAAACTACCTGCGTACGCAATACAATATCCAGGCGAATGACCGCATCGGTATTCAATTAGACCGTAGTGAACAAACTATCATTGCTATACTGGCGGTATTAAAATGCGGCGGCGCTTATGTGCCTATTGATACGGAATACCCACGGGACCGCATCGATTATATCATAGCGGATAGCCAGTGCAAAATAGTTATAGATGAAACGGAGCTGGCTAAGTTTAAAAAAGCAGCAGATGAATATAAAACTGCCAATCTAAACACTGCCAGCCAACCTGCTGACCTGGCCTACATCATCTACACCTCCGGTTCTACCGGCAAGCCTAAAGGTGTAATGATCACGCACAGCAATGCCACTGCTTTCATTAACTGGTGCCAGCAGGAGTTCAATGCCGCTGCTTTTGATGTAGTATTTGCCGCAACTTCTATCTGTTTCGATCTTTCTGTTTTTGAAATATTCTACCCTTTAAGTGTAGGAAAACCAGTACGCTTTTTAACAAACGCACTGGCCATCCCTCAATATTTAAATACAGCAGAAAAAATATTGATTAATACCGTACCCAGTGTGGTGGGTAACTTACTCAGCGAAGGCATTGATCTAAATAACGTTGCTGTATTAAACATGGCCGGAGAACCCATCCCACCGCGGTACCTGGACCAGCTGGATGCAGAGCGCATAGAGATCAGGAACCTCTACGGTCCTTCAGAGGATACTACCTATAGCACTGTTTACAGATTGAAAAGTGATGGAAACATCCTGATCGGCAAACCCATCTCCAATACCCGCATTTACATTCTCAGTGAAGCCCTGCAGATACAACCCATTGGCGTAGCAGGTGAGATCTGCATCGCTGGTGATGGTTTAGCGCAAGGTTACCTGAACCAGCCTGAACTAACAGCGGCTAAGTTCATAGATAACCCGTTCAAACCCGGAGAACGCCTGTACAAAACAGGCGACTTAGGCCGCTGGCTATCTGATGGCAACATCGCCTTCATAGGCCGTAAAGATGAGCAGGTAAAAATACGTGGTTACCGTATAGAATTGGGAGAAATAGAGAACACCCTGCAAACACAAACAGGCATCGAAGCTGCAGTAGTAATAGCCAAAGCTAACAACAGCGGTGAAAAGGAAATAGTAGCCTACATCGTTAGCGAAACAATACAAAACATCGCTGACCTGCGCGCTGCACTTAGCAAAACTTTACCTGCTTACATGCTGCCCGCGCATTTTGTACAGCTGGAAGCATTGCCCTTAACGCCTAACGGTAAAGTTGATAAGAAAAGGTTACCCGAGCCGGAAGGTACTACAGGCATTGAATACGTAGCTCCCCGAAATGCTACAGAAGAAAAGCTGGTAGCCATCTGGCAGGAAATATTAGGCCGTGAGCAGATCAGCATAAAAGATAACTTCTTTGAAATAGGCGGGCATAGCCTGAAAGCTACTCGTCTCGCTAGCGAGGTATATAAAACCTTTGAGGTACAGCTGGCATTAAAGGAATTATTCAGCCACGCTGTACTGGAAGAGCAGGCCTGCCTTATTGAACAAAGCAGTAAAGCAACCTTTATAAACATACCGGTTACAAGATCTCAACCTGCTTATGATCTCTCCGCCGCCCAGCGTCGCCTATGGGTGCTTAGCCAGTTTGAAGAGGGTAACCTGGCTTACAACATGCCGGGTACCTATGTGTTTGAAGGAAATCTGGATACTACTGCGTTAACAGCTGCCTTTAATGACCTGATCACGCGGCATGAGATCCTCCGTACCATTTTTAAAGAAGACGAGCAGGGTGAGGTAAAACAATTCATCCAGGCAGGTTCCAGTTTCAGGATAGAACATTTTGATCTGCGGCAGGAGCATGCACAGGAAGAAAAATTACCGCTGCTGATCCGGCAGGTAGCCATTACCCCCATGGACCTTCGCACCGGACCTTTGCTGCGTGCGGTTTTATACCAGGTAGCGGATCAAAAGTGGGTGTTTGCATTTACCATGCACCATATCATTAGTGATGGCTGGTCTATGGAAGTATTGATAAAAGAGCTGCTGCGCCTGTACAATGCAAAAGTGAATAACACCAGCAGCACTTTGCCGGCTTTACGCATCCAGTATAAAGACTATGCAGCCTGGCAGCAATCACAGTCAGGCGAAGCTGCACTGGAACCACACAAGCAATGGTGGCTGCAGCAGCTGGCAGGTGAATTACCGCTGCTGGACCTGCCGGGTGACCGTCCGCGGCCGGCTGTAAAAACCTACAACGGCAGCACCATCAGCTTAAACCTCAATAAAGAGATCATAAAAGGGTTACAAACCCTGGTAAATGCGCAGGGCAGCACCTTGTTTATGGGATTGCTGGCTGCAGTGAATACTTTGCTGTACCGCTATACCGGGCAGGAAGATATTATTATCGGCAGCCCGGTGGCCGGCCGCCTGCACAGCGACCTCGATGATCAGATAGGCTTGTATGTAAACACGCTGGCTATACGAAATCAGTTCAGCGGCACAGACAGTTACAGCTCGCTGCTGCAACAAGTAAAACAAACCACACTGGGCGCCTATGAACACCAGGCTTATGCTTTTGATGAGCTGGTAGATGCATTGCAATTACGCCGTGACATGAGCCGCAGCGCTTTATTTGATGTGATGGTAATATTACAGAACACCGGCCACCTGCTTTCAGATGGAACACGGGTAGGAGAAGCCCTGGTAAGCAGCTACGGCGATGTACATGCCCAGTTCACCAAGTTTGATCTCACCTTTAACTTTATAGAAAAAGGAGAAGGCCTGCAGTGTATAGTAGAATACAACAGCGATATCTATCACCGGAATACGGTAAAGCAATTTGCCCATCACCTGGAGCAGCTGCTGATGGCTGTTATCGCACAACCCGCGCTGCCGCTGAACCGTTTAAGCTATTTAACGGCCACAGAACAGCAGCAACTATTAAATACATTCAATAACACCGCGGTTGCTTACCCGCAGGCAGGCACGCTGGTGCAGCTCTTTGAGGCGCAGGCCGCCCGCACACCGGACGATATTGCCGTTTTCTTTGACACTAGCACCCTTACTTACCAGGAGCTGAATGAGAAAGCCAGCCAGTTTGCCCGCTATCTGCATAGGAACTATCACATACAGACTAACGAAAGGGTCGGCATTCAGCTGGACCGCAGCGAATGGACCATCATCGCTATACTGGCGGTATTAAAATCCGGTGGCGTGTATGTGCCCATTGATACCGCGTATCCGCAGGAACGTATTGACTATATCATAGCAGACAGCCAGTGTAAGGTGGTGATAGATGCTATGGAACTGTCTGTTTTCAGGGAGGAAGCCAACAAATACCCGCAGTATAACGGTCCGGCGCTAAACCAGCCGGATGACCTGGCCTATATTATTTATACCTCCGGATCAACCGGTAAGCCTAAAGGTGTAATGATCACTCACAGCAATGCCGTTGCCTTTATTAACTGGTGCCAGCAGGAGTTTAAGAGCTCCATTTTTGATGTGGTGTTTGGCGTAACATCTATCTGTTTTGATCTTTCTGTTTTTGAAATATTTTACCCGCTAAGCATTGGTAAACCGGTACGCTTCTTAACAAACGCATTAGTTATTCCGCAGTACTTAGCTACGGCAGAAAAAATACTGATCAACACCGTGCCCAGTGTGGTAGGCGCTTTATTAAGTGAAGGAGTTGATCTGAGCGCCGTAAGCGTATTGAACATGGCCGGAGAGCCCATTCCGCCGCGCTACCTTGAGCAGCTGGATGCAGCGAAGATCGAGATCAGGAACCTGTATGGTCCTTCAGAGGATACTACCTACAGCACCGTTTACCGGCTCAGGAATAATAGTGAGATCCTGATAGGGAAGCCTATCTCCAATACCCGCATCTACATCTTGAGTGAGGCGCTGCAGCTGCAGCCTATTGGTGTAGCCGGTGAGATCTGCATTGCCGGTGACGGTCTGGCGCAAGGTTATCTGAACCAACCGGCATTAACTGCGCAGAAGTTTATAGATAATCCTTATCAAACTAGTGAGCGCCTGTACAGAACGGGCGACTTAGGCCGCTGGCTGCCGGATGGCAACATCGCCTTCATAGGCCGCAGAGATGAGCAGGTAAAGATCCGCGGTTACCGCATAGAGTTGGGCGAAATAGAAAATACCCTGCAAACACAGCCAGGTATTGAGACAGCAGTAGTAATAGCAAAAGCTAACAACAGCGGTGAAAAAGAAATAGTGGCGTACTTCGTTAGTCTGCAGGAACAAAATATTGCAGACCTGCGTGCTGCCCTCGCTCAAACCTTACCTGCTTATATGTTGCCCGCATATTTTGTGCAGCTGGAAGCATTGCCCTTAACGCCTAATGGTAAAGTAGATAAGAAAAGATTACCGGAGCCGGAAGGGCATGGTGTTACAGGCGTGGAATATGTTTCACCCCGCAATACCACAGAAGAAAAGCTGGCAGCTATCTGGCAGGAAATATTAGGACGTGAACTGATCGGCGTAAAAGATAATTTCTTTGAGGTAGGTGGCCATAGTTTGAAAGCCACCCGTCTCGCCAGCCAGGTATATAAGACCTTTGAGGTGCAGCTGGCGTTAAAAGAGCTGTTCAGCCACGCCGTATTGGAAGAGCAGGCCCGCCTTATTGAGCAAAGCAGCAAAGCCGCTTTTGTACAGATCCCCGTAGCAGCCGCACAGGCAGCGTATCCCTTATCTGCCGCGCAACGCCGCTTATGGGTACTGAGCCAGTTTAAAGAAGGCAATATTGCCTATAATATACCAGGTGTGTATGTGTTTGAAGGCAGCCTGGATGTGCCCGCGTTATCAAATGCCTTTGCGTCACTGATCGAACGGCATGAGATACTGCGCACCATATTTGAAAGCGATGCACAGGGAGTGGTTAGCCAGGTAGTACAAACACCATCAGCTGCTGCCTTTAGCATAGCAACCTATGATCTGCGGCTGCAGGATACCCTGGATGCACAGCTGGAAAGCCTTATAGCCACTGCCTGTTTTACGCCTTTTGATCTTACCACAGGGCCTTTATTAAGAGCCGGTTTATACCAGTTAGCAGATAATAAATGGGTATTCAGCTTTGTAATGCACCATATTATCAGTGATGGGTGGTCCATGAGTATTTTGATCCGCGAGTTGTTAAGCTTGTATCATGCTTATACCGTTGGCGCTGCCCATCCACTATTACCGTTGCGCATCCAGTATAAGGATTATGCAGTCTGGCAGCAATCACAATTAAGCGAAGCTGCGCTGGAACCGCATAAGCAATGGTGGTTGCAGCAGCTGTCAGGTGAATTACCGCTGCTGGACCTGCCGGGTGATCATCCAAGACCTGCAGTTAAAACCTATAACGGCGGAGCGGTAAATATACTGCTCAGCAAAACGCTGACCCATGGTTTGCAAACCCTGGTAAATGAGCAGGGTGGTACGTTGTTCATGGGATTACTGGCAGCGGTGAATGTATTGTTACACCGTTATACCAGCCAGGAAGATATCATTATCGGCACCCCGGTAGCCGGCCGTATGCACAGCGACCTGGAAGACCAGGTAGGATTATATGTAAATACGCTGGCTATACGGAATCAGTTCAGCAGTACAGACAGTTATCGTTCTCTACTTGAAAAAGTAAAGCAAACCACGCTGGGTGCTTATGAGCACCAGGTTTATCCTTTTGATGAGCTGGTGGATGCCCTGCCATTGCGCCGGGATCTGAGCCGCAGTGCGTTGTTTGATGTAATGGTGATCTTACAGAATGCCGGCGGGTTGATAGCTGAAGGTACCCAATTAGGTGATGCCCGCATCAGCAGCTATGAAGCAGGCAGCCGGTTCACCAAGTTTGATCTTACTTTCAACTTTGTAGAAGCTGGCGATGAGCTGCAGGCTACTATAGAATACAACCGTGATATTTATAACCCAGATACTGTTGAACGTTTTACCCATCACCTGGAACAGCTGCTGGCCGCTATTATCGCACATCCCGATCTGCCGCTGAGTCGTTTGAACTATTTAGGCGCCGCTGCACAGCTGCAGCTGCTGGAAACGTTCAATGCCACAGAGGTAGCTTACAGGCATACCGGTACTATCCTGCAAAAGTTTGAGGAACAAGCAGCGAAAACACCGGAGCAGGTGGCCATCTTATTTGGGGAAACCACCCTCACTTACCAATCACTGAATGAACAGGGGAATCAGTTAGGGAACTATCTGCGTACGCAATATAATATCCAGGCGAATGACCGCATAGGCATTCAATTAGACCGTAGTGAACAAACCATCATTGCTATCCTGGCAGTATTAAAATCCGGTGGCGCTTATGTGCCTATTGATACGGAATATCCGCAGGAACGCATTGATTATATCATAGCGGATAGCCAGTGCAAGGTAGTGATAGATGCCGCAGAATTAACCACATTTAAAGCGGTAGCGGACCAATACTCAACAGAAAATCTAAACACTGCCAGCCAGCCCGCAGACCTGGCCTACATCATCTACACTTCCGGCTCAACCGGCAAGCCTAAGGGTGTAATGATCACCCACAGCAATGCAACTGCTTTCATTAACTGGTGCCAGCAGGAGTTCAGTGCCGCTGCTTTTGATATAGTATTTGCTGCAACCTCTATCTGTTTCGATCTTTCTGTTTTTGAAATATTTTATCCATTAAGCGTAGGCAAACCAGTACGCTTTTTAACAAACGCACTGGCCATCCCCCAATATTTAAATACAGCAGAAAAAATACTGATTAATACTGTACCTAGTGTGGTGGGTAACTTACTCAGTGAAGGCATAGATCTAAATAACGTGGCTGTATTAAACATGGCCGGAGAACCCATTCCGCCGCGCTACCTGGATCAGCTGGATGCAGAGCGCATAGAGATCAGGAACCTGTATGGTCCTTCAGAAGATACTACTTACAGTACTGTTTACAGGTTAAAGAATGATGGAAACATCCTCATTGGTAAACCCATCTCCAACACCCGTATTTACATTCTCAGCGAAGCCCTGCAGCTGCAACCCATTGGCGTAGCAGGTGAGATCTGTATCGCCGGTGACGGTTTAGCACAAGGTTACCTGAACCAGGCTGAATTAACAACTGCTAAATTCATAGACAACCCATTCAAATCCGGAGAACGCCTATATAAAACAGGCGACTTAGGCCGCTGGTTATCTGATGGCAACATCGCCTTCATAGGCCGTAAGGATGAGCAGGTGAAAATACGTGGTTACCGTATAGAGCTCGGCGAAATAGAGAACACCCTGCAAACGCAGGATGGTATTGAAGCTGCAGTAGTAATAGCCAAAGCTAACAACAGTGGAGAAAAGGAAATAGTAGCTTATATAGTTAGCGAAACAGCCCAAAACATTGCTGACCTGCGCGCAGCCCTCAGCAAAACCTTACCTGCTTACATGCTGCCCGCGCATTTTGTGCAGCTGGAAGCATTGCCCTTAACCCCCAATGGTAAAGTAGATAAGAAAAAGCTGCCGGAACCGGATGGTCTAGGTATTAGCGGTGTTGAGTATGTAGCGCCCCGCAATGCTACGGAAGAAAAGCTGGTAGCCATCTGGCAGCAGGTATTAGGCCGAGAGCACATCGGTATAAAAGATAATTTCTTTGAGCTGGGCGGGCACAGCCTGAAAATTACCCGCCTGGCCAGTCAGCTGATTAAAGAATTTGAGGTAAAGATTGAGCTGAAGGAATTATTTACCCACGCCACACCGGAAGAGCAGGCGCAGTTAATACAGCAGGCACAAAAAACAGCGTATATACATATTGCACCGGCTGATAAAAAGCCCTACTACGCACTATCATCTGCACAGAAAAGGCTTTTCTTCCTGCATGAATTTGCACCGGAAAGCACCGGTTATAACATGCCTACAGTGCAGTACCTGGGTAAAACAGTGGATAAGCAACGCATCGTCTCTGTGCTGCAGCAGCTGATAGCCCGGCATGAAAGTATCCGTACCTCTTTTGTGAAAATAGATGGTATTGCCTGGCAGCAGATCCATAAGCAGGTGCTGTTTGAGCTGGAAGAGCATGCTTGCCGGCCGGAAGAGTTTAGCGCTTATGTGAGCGACTTCGTACGGCCCTTTGATGTGAGCAAGGCGCCCCTGCTGCGCTCATCGCTGGTGAATATTAAGGGAATTGGTTACGCCTGGATCGTGGATATGCACCACATTATTTCAGATGGTACTTCCCTGCAGGTGTTGATCGATGATTTTCTACAGCTGTACAACGACCAGCCGCTGCCCGCCTTGCAGCTGCAATACCGTGATTTCTCCGAATGGCAGAACAGCATCCTGGAAAGCAGCGCCGGCGAAAGCCAGAAGCAATACTGGTTATCGCAGTTTGCAGATGGCATTCCGCGCCTGAACTTCCCGGCCAGCCGCCCGCGTCCCGCTACCTTTACTTTTGAAGGCGCTGTACACCAGTTTTCGCTGGGTGCACAGCTCACCGCGCAGGTAAGGCAGTATGGAAAACAACACCACGGCACCCTGCAAATGACCCTGCTGGCTGCTTTAAACGTAGTGCTGCATAAATACACCGGACAGGATGATATTGTGATCGGTTGCGGCATTGCCGGCCGCCGCCACCCGGAAGTAGAGCGTATTGTAGGCATGTTTGTGAACACGCTGGCCATCCGCAATTTCCCGCAGGGCGATAAACCTTTTGAAGCATTTTACGGGGAAGTAATGAACGCCAGCATTGGCGCTTATGAAAATCAGGATATACAATTTGAGGACCTGCTGAATATGCTGAAGGTAGAACGTGAGCCCTCCCGCAATCCCATTTTTGATATTGCAATGGTGGTGCAGAACTTCACGGAAGCCAAAGCAGCAGCCCCCGGCATCATCGGTGCAGGCGCAGAGGACGGCTTTGAGCAAATGCCTTCCTGGAAAGGGTCCGGCACCTCCAAATTTGATATGACCTGGTACGTAAGTGAGCAGGATGAAGACATTATCATTGACCTGGAATATTATTCGGCCATTTACGATGCCGCTGTCATTGAGCAATTGGTAAGCCATTTCAGGAATACGCTGCAAACAGTAATGCTGCAGCCGGAAATAACACTGTCCGGCATAAACATCCTTTCAGCAAAAGAGGAACAAACCTTACTGCAGAATTTTGCTACCGGTCCCGTAGGCTACTACCCATCCACCAGTACTTTGCATGAGCTGTTTGAGGCACAATGCCAGCTTACGCCGGATAACACAGCCGTTAAAAGCCCCACAGATAATTTCACCTACCGTGAGCTGAATGAAAAGGCGAACCGTTTGGCGCATTTCCTGCATCATACCCTGCAGCTGCAGCCGGAAGAAAGAGTAGGCATCCTGCAAACAAGAAGCAAGGAGCTGCTGGTATCCATTTTTGGTGTGTTAAAGGCCGGAGGTGCTTATGTACCGCTGGATACAGACTATCCGGAAGAAAGGCTCATCTACATGCTGGAAGATGCAGGAGTGGATATTTTACTGGTGGAAAAGAACCTGATAGAATTTGCTAACCGCATACAATGGCGCTGCAAAGGAATTAAACACCTGGTATGCATTGATAGTGATAACATTCACCAGGAACAAGGCACCATCCGCAATGAGCTGATGCGTAAAGACCTCTGGGATCACGTAGGAGATACCGCCACCGATGCCATTACCGGCGGTGGATGGATGAGCAGCTATACCGGTGAATACCTGAGTGAGCTGGAAATGCAGGAGTATGCTGTAAATGCTTACCTGAAGCTGAAAGAGCATTTACGCCCGGATTCAAAAGTGCTGGAAATAGGCTGTTCCTCCGGCTTAACCATGTTCCAGGTAGCGCCGCAGGTGGCCAGCTATCATGGTACGGACCTTTCCTCTTCCATCCTGGCTTATACCCAGCAGCTGGTAAATGAGAAAGGCCTTAGTAACATCAGGTTGTCCTGCCTGCCAGCAGATGAAATAAACCGTTTGGAAGATGGCGACTTTGATATTGTGATCATCAACAGCGTAATACAGTCCTTTAACGGGCATAACTACCTGCGCGATGTATTGATAAAAGTGATCAGCAAGATCAAAGATAAAGGCCTGCTGTTCCTGGGCGATATCATGGATGAAGACAAACGGGAAGCCCTGATCAGCGATCTTACCGCGTTTAAACAGGAACACCGGGAAGAAAATTACCGTACTAAAACAGATTGGTCGTCAGAGCTGTTCCTGTCGCGCGATTACCTGAGCGACCTGATCCCGGACCACATCGGCATTGTAGCTGCGGAGTACAGCGATAAAGTGCATACCGTAGCCAACGAGCTTACACGTTACCGCTTTGATGCGCTGCTGCAGATCGATAAACAGCAACCCGCTCAAACTGCCGGTAAAAGAAAATACCAGCATGATATAAAGGAAATAAATGCGCAGCCTTTAACCGCGCTGCCGGTATCCGTTAAACCGGATAACCTTGCTTATGTTATTTATACTTCCGGCTCTACCGGAAAGCCCAAAGGCGTAATGGTAGAGCACCGCACCGTGGTGAACTACATTACCTGGTCAAAGAACACCTACCTGGGAGAAGGGCCTGCGCACTTTGGCCTGTTCACCTCACCGTCTTTTGACCTTACGGTTACCAGCATTTTCACACCTTTATTAACAGGCAACAGCATCAGTGTATATGATGCCTCCCTGGAAATAACAGACCTGCTGAAACTGCAGCTGGACCGCAAAAATGGAGTAGATGTGGTGAAGCTTACACCTTCGCACATTAACCTGATCGAGAACATAGGCTTACGCACTACAGCGGTGAAAAGCGCCATCGTAGGCGGGGAAGAGCTGCGGGATGCCCATATCAGCATTCTCTGGAAGCTGAATCCCGAAATGGAGATCTATAACGAGTACGGGCCTACGGAAGCAACGGTGGGTTGCGTGGTGTGGAAAGTAGAGGATGATTTCCGGCAGATCCTCATTGGCAAACAGATCACCAATACCAGTATTTACCTGATGGATAACGAGCACCGGATAGTACCGGTGGGCGTGATCGGGGAGATCTGTATAGGCGGGGAGTGCCTGGCCCGCGGTTACCTGAACAAACCGGAATTAACTGCGGAGAAATTTGTGGTCAACCCCTATAACAGTGCAGAGCGTATCTACAAAACCGGTGACCTTGGCCGCTGGCTGCCCGATGGTAACATTGAATTCCTGGGCCGTAAAGACGACCAGGTAAAGATCCGCGGTTACCGTATAGAGCTGGGTGAAATAGAAAGTGTGCTGCAAAGTCACCCGGAAATAGATGCCGCTGTGGTAACAGCCCGCTTTAATGCCAATGGTGAAAAAGAGCTGATCGCTTACATCACCGCCAGAAGCGTATTGCAGGCCGGCGCCTTGCGCGCTTACCTCTCCGGCCTTATACCAGTTTATATGCTGCCCGGCCATTATGTGCAGCTGGATAAATTACCCCTCACCACTAATGGTAAGGTGAACCGCAAGCGGCTGCCGGATCCTGAAGGGCTGGGCCTTTCCGCCGGTGTGGAATACGTAGCTCCGCAAACGGAAACAGAAAAGAAGCTGGTGCGCATCTGGGAAGAAGTGTTAGGCAAAGACCAGGTAGGATTAAAAGATAATTTCTTTGACCTGGGCGGCCATAGCCTTAAAGCTACCCGCCTGGCCAGCTTAATACACCGGGAGTTTGATGTGAAGGTGCCCTTAAAAGAGCTGTTCACCAACATCATTCTGGAGCAGCAGGCCAACCTGATTCAGCATACCCGTAAAACGGCCTTCATAGCCATTTCGCCGGTAACGGAGCAGGAGCATTACCAGCTCTCATCCTCACAGCGCAGGTTATGGGTATTAAGCCTGTTTGAAGGTGGTAACGCCGCTTACAATATGCCGGGTGTATATGTATTTGAAGGGCAGCTGAACAACGATGCATTAGCCTATGCTTTTAACGCATTGATTAAACGGCATGAAATATTAAGGACCATTTTTAAGGAAGATGCGGACGGCGATGTACGCCAATACATCCGCCTGCCGGAAGATGCCGGTTTTGCTATTGATTATTATGATGTAAGGGAGGAAGGCGAGGAGCAGCTGCGGGAAAAGATCCAGCAGGAAATACTGAAACCTTTTGACCTCAGCGCTGGTCCGCTGTTACGCGCAGCCTTATACCAGGTAGCGGATCATAAATGGATCTTTACCCATGTAATGCACCACATCATCAGCGATGGCTGGTCTATGGGCATTCTCATTAAAGAGCTGTTGCAATTGTACAATGCATATTGTAAGCACAAGGATTTCCCGTTAAGCCCCCTGCGCATCCAGTACAAGGATTACGCAGCCTGGCAGCAGGCGCAGCTTACCGGCGCATCCCTGCAACGGCACAAAGGCTACTGGTTAACACAGTTTGAAGGCGAGCTGCCCGTGCTTGAGCTGCCGTCAGATAAAGTACGTCCCGCAGTAAAGACCTACAATTCCGGCCTGGTGCAGAAAAAGTTCAGCAAACAATTGAACAGCGGTGTTAAGTCGCTGAGCCAGGCGCAGGGCGCTACCCTGTTCATGGGATTGTTAACGCTGGTGAAAGCCCTGTTGTACCGCTACACAAACCAGGAAGATATTATCATCGGCACCCCTATTGCCGGCCGTGATCATATTGACCTGGAAAACCAGATCGGCTTTTACATTAATACCCTGGCGCTGCGCACCCGTTTTAAAGGAACAGATAGTTATCAGCAGCTGCTGGAACAGGTGCAGCAGGTTACGCTGGGTGCTTATGAGCACCAGATGTATCCCTTTGATGAATTGGTGGATGAGCTGCACCTGCAGCGGGATATGAGCCGCAGTGCCCTGTTTGACGTGATGGTGGTGTTGCAGAATGAAAGCGATGACCGGCAGGACGTACATTACGTGGATGGGTTGGAGATAAGCAGTTATAAAGGGTTGGTGGATGTTGTCAATAAGTTTGATCTCTGTTTCACTTTCATGGAATGGGAAGAGGAGCTGCTGTTAAACCTGGAATACAACAGTGATATCTACGATCATGAAACCATTGAGCGCCTGGGCATTCACCTGGAAAACCTGCTGGCGGCGGTTATTGAACAACCGGCTGCACCCATTTATCAGCTGGGTTATTTACAGGAAAAAGAAAAACAACAGCTGCTGATCAGCTTTAATGATACCGAACAGCCCTGGTATGCCGGTAACACAGTAGTAGAGCTGTTTGAAGAGCAGGTACGGCAAACACCGGATAGCATTGCCCTGGTATTTAAAGATACACAGCTTACTTACCGGGAGCTGAATGAAAAAGCTAACCAGCTGGGCCATTACCTGCGGCAGCAATACAACGTGCAGCCCGATGACCTGGTAGGCATTACCCTGGAACGCAGTGAGCAAATGGTGATAGCCATCCTGGGCGTGTTAAAATCCGGCGGTGCCTATGTACCCATCGATACGGAATACCCGCAGGACCGTATTGAGTACATGATAACAGACAGCCGTTGCAAAGTGCTGCTGGATGCAGCGGAGATGGAACGTTTTGCCGCCGCTGAAAAATATGCAGGCGCGGATCTGCCTGTGCTGCACAAACCGGCTAACCTGGTATATGTGATCTATACCTCCGGCACTACCGGCAAACCCAAAGGCGCTATGATAGAACATGGTGCGCTGGCAGCCAGGATCGCTTATTTTAAACGCTCCTATGGCATTACCGCAGGTGATAATATCCTCTTTTACCGCTCCTTCAGCTTTGACGGGGCCATCGAAGAATACCTGCTGCCCCTGCTTACCGGCGCCCGCTGCTGCATTGCACCCATGGATTTTAAGCAGGACATTATCAATAACTGCATTGAATACATTGAACAGTACAGGATCACTAAAATAAACATGCCCCCGGTAATACTGGGTGAGCTGATGCAGGCAGCCGATGCCGCCACCCTGCATAAACTGTCTTCCCTGCGGCATGTAGTGTCAGGCGGTGATAAGCTCACAGCCAACATTATCCGCCTGTTCCTGTCAAAGAGCAAGGCAAGGCTTACCAACGCATACGGGCCTACGGAAAATACGGATGATTCCACTTATTGGGTAACCACCGAAATACCGGTAAATGCCAATGTGCCCATTGGTAAGCCGGTAGATAACTCGCAGGTATACATCCTGGACAAACACCTGCAATTAGTGCCGGTGGGGGTAGCCGGAGAATTGTATGTGAGTGGCGCCGGCCTGGCCAGGGGATACCTGAATAATGAGCTGCTGACCGCAGAGAAGTTTATCCCCAATCCTTTCCGGGAAGGTGAGCGCATGTACAAAACCGGTGACCTGGGCCGCTGGCTGCCGGATGGCAATATAGAATTTATAGGCCGGGGTGATGACCAGGTAAAGATCCGCGGTTACCGTATAGAGCTGGGCGAAATAGAAAGCGCGCTCATGAAATATCCCGACATGGAATCTGCCGTGGTGGTGGCAAAAGGCGCGCCGGGCGGAGATAAGGACCTGGTAGCATACCTGGTAAGCAAAACAGAGATAAACCCAGCGGATATACGTACCCAGCTGGCAAATACCCTGCCCGCTTACATGGTGCCGGCCCACTTTATACAGCTGGAAGCATTACCCCTGAACCAGAACGGCAAGGTAGACCGTAAAAAGCTGCCCGATCCTGCAGGACTGGGCGTTTATACCGGGGCAGCCTACATAGCCCCGCGTAATGAAACAGAAGAAAAGCTGGTATTCATATGGCAGGAGCTGCTTGGCAAAGAGCGTATAGGCGTCAAGGATAATTTCTTTGAGCTGGGCGGCCATAGCCTGAAAGTAGCGCAGCTCATCTCCCGTATTAACCTGGCCTTCCAGGTACGCATTAACATTCAAAGCATTTTCAAAGACCCCACTATAGAGAATATCGCAGAACAGATCAGCTTTATTCTTGAACAGAACAACCTTAAACAAAACACATCAGCGTTAATTCAAATTGACATATGAAAGAGTTATTAAAGGATATACGTGACAATAATATAGTGCTGGAAATAGTAGACGGTGAATTAAAGGTATTTGCCGGCACTGCGGAATTTGACAGATCAGTTATTTCCAGGATCAAAGAACGCAAAAGCGAGCTGGTACAATTCCTGCTGGCCAACAAACAGGACGCTGCCCAGGATAGCGCCTGGCTGCATATTCCCGTTGCTGCAACAGCAGCCGCTTATCCTTTGTCATCCTCACAGAAACGGATCTGGATCCTGAGCCAGTTTAAGGAAGGCAACATTGCCTATAACATACCCGGTGTATATGTGTTTGAAGGCGGGCTGGATGCCGCCCTGCTGGAAGCGGCCTTCAATAAGCTCATTGCCCGTCATGAAATATTACGTACGGTTTTCCGGGAAGATGCTGACGGCGAAATAATGCAGTTTATACAACCCGCAGATGCCGCTTTCAAATTAGCCTACCGCGATCTGAGGGGCCAGGATGATCAGCAGCTGAAAGCCCTGGTACAGCAGGAGATCAACAAACCTTTTGACCTGACCACGGGCCCTTTGCTGCGCGCCGGTTTGTACCAGGTGACAGATCAGAAGTGGATCTTCACTTACACCATTCATCATATTATCAGTGATGCATGGTCTATGAACGTATTGATCAAAGAGCTGCTGCAATTGTACAATACGGATGCAGGAGCAGCTTTAACGCCGCTGCGCATCCAGTATAAGGATTATGCCGTATGGCAGCAGTCGCAGTTAAGGGAAGGCGCTTTGAAAGACCAGCGGAATTACTGGCTGCAGCAGTTTGAAGGGGAGATCCCTGTATTACAGCTGCCTGGTGATAAGCCCCGCCCCGTAATAAAAACTTTTAACGGCGGTATTGTAGAAAAACGCCTGCCGGCCGCGGTAAGCAATAAACTGAAAGCACTGGCGCAGTCACAGGGCGGCACGCTGTTCATGGGTTTACTGGCAGCAGTAAAAGCCCTGCTGTACCGTTATACCGGCCAAACCGATCTTATCATCGGCAGCTCTGTATTAGGCAGGGATAATTTTGAGCTGGAAAGCCAGATCGGTTTTTATCTGAACATCCTGGCCATGCGTACCCGCTTTAATGGTACGGATACTTTCCGGGAGCTGTTTAACAACATCAAGAAAGTAACCCTGGGCGCTTATGAGCACCAGCTGTATCCTTTTGATGAGCTGCTGGATGAGCTGCACCTGCAGCGCGATACCGGCAGAAGCGCTTTGTTTGATGTGATCGTGGGCTTACAGAACATGAACAGCATGCCCACCGGCACCCAGCAATTAGGCAATGTGAAAGTGAGCGCTTATGAAGAGCAGGAGCACCAGTATAATAAATTTGACTTCACTTTCCTGTTTGCGGAAGTGGGCGATGAGATCCACGCCAGCATTGGTTATAACAGCGATATTTATAACAGGTCCACGGTAGAGCGTTTGGGCGGTCACCTGGAACAGTTGCTGGCAGCAGTGGTCAGCAATCCTGAAGTAGCGTTAAACCAGGTGGATTATTTAAGCAAAGCGGAAAAACAGCAGCTCTCTCTAACCTTTGCAGAAAGTAAGGTGCATTACCCTGCAGATAAAACCGTAGTACAGCTGTTTAATGAACAGGCAGCCCGCACACCGGATAACATAGCCCTGGCTTTTGAAGGACAGGAGCTTAGCTACCGGCAGCTGCAGGAACAGTCGGACCGGCTGGCTTATTATTTAAGGAGCAGCTACCAGGTAAAAGCGGATGACGTAATTGGCATAATGCTGGATCGCTCCGCCTCCATGATAGTAGCTTTGCTGGGCGTACTGAAATCCGGCGCAGCCTATGTGGCCATTGAACCGGACACCCCGCGCGCACGCAAGGAATATATATTGAATGATACGGCGGTGAAGGCCCTCATCACCCAATCGGATTATGTTTTTGATATTGATTACTACCGCGGTAACGCGTTTGCCATAGACATACAGCTGGATAGCATCACGATCAATGAGCCGCTGCAGGAAGCACAGGTGCAGCCCGGCGATCTGGCTTATGTGATCTATACTTCCGGCTCTACCGGTCAGCCCAAAGGAGTAATGATCAATCACCGTTCTTTGGTGGATTACGCTTTTGGCGCGCTGGCCCGCACCAATATTGCAGACTGTAAAAGTTTCGGGCTGGTATCCACCATTGCAGCAGACCTGGGCAATACGGTTATTTATACTTCTCTGCTCATAGGAGCAAAGCTGCATGTGTTCTCTGCCAAAGATGTAATGAGCGGGGAACGTATGCAAAGCGTGCAGCTGGATTGTATTAAGATAGTGCCCTCACACTGGAAAGCGCTGCAGCTGGACAACCATTTGTTTGCACCGGCAAAATGCCTGGTGTTTGGTGGCGAGCAGCTTACCCGCGATGTGCTGGACCTCATTAAAGCAGGTAATGCCACCTGCGAAGTGTACAACCACTACGGGCCTTCAGAAACCACCATCGGTAAGCTCATTAACCGCATTAACCTGGAAGATACTTCGCTGCCTATTGCGCTGGGATCGCCGTTCTGTAACAGTAACGTATATATACTGGATACACAGCTGCAGCTGCTGCCCACCGGTTTAGTAGGGGAGATCTGCATTGGCGGCCATGGCCAGGCAAGAGGTTATCTCAACAACCCCGCATTAACCGCAGAACGATTTGTAGCAGATCCTTTCAAACCAGGACAGCAGATCTATAAAACCGGCGACCTGGGTAAATGGCTGCCCAATGGCACCATTGAATTTTTAGGCCGTAAAGATGACCAGGTAAAGATCCGCGGTTACCGTATAGAACTAGGTGAAATAGAGAATGCGCTGAAAAATCACCCTGATATCGAAACAGCTGCCGTATTGGTGAAACCCAATGCCAGCGGTGAAAAAGAGCTGGTGGCCTATGTGGTAGGCGGCAATGCTCCCGGCAAAGCGGAGCTGCAAAAATACCTGGGCCAAACACTGCCATCCTACATGGTGCCCGGCCATTTCATACAGCTGGAAACAATGCCCTTAACCCCCAATGGTAAAGTAGACCGCAAAAAGCTACCTGAACCGGACGGGGATCAGAACAGCGCCGGTTATGTAGCCCCCCGCAATGCTACAGAAGAGAAGCTGGCAGCCATATGGCAGGAGGTGCTGGGACGGGAGCGTGTAGGCGTTAAGGATAATTTCTTTGAGCTGGGTGGGCATAGCTTAAAAGCCACCCGCCTGGCCAGCCAGATCCATAAAGTGTTTGATGTAAAGGTGGATTTCAACGACCTGTTCACCCTTGTGGTGCTGGAAGATCAGGCCCGCCTGATCGATGAAGGAAAGCACACGGAATTTGTTACCATACCCGCTACCGCTCCGCAGGCCGCTTACCCACTGTCATCCTCCCAGCGCAGGTTATGGATCCTCAGCCAGTTTGAAGGCGGCAGCACGGCCTACAATGTACCTGCCGTATATGTGTTTGATGGAGCGCTGAACTACAATGCACTCATGCTGGCATTTGAGATGCTCATAGCCCGCCATGAAATACTGCGCACCATCTTTAAGGAAGATGAGCAGGGAGAAGTAAAGCAGTTCATAAGATCAGTCATGGATGCAGGCTTTAAGATCGACAGCCTGGACCTGCAGGATGATGCAGATCGTGAAGAAAAAGTAAAAGCACTGGTGCAGGAAACCATCAGCCGGCCTTTTAACCTCTCTGAAGGCCCGTTGGTACGTGCAGACCTGTACCAATTGGCAAACAATAAATGGGTCTTTGTTTTCAACATGCATCACATTATTAGTGATGGATGGTCGCAGGATGTATTGATGAAAGAACTGCTGCAGTTTTATACAGCGCATACCAAAGGCACGGCCAACCCGCTGGACCCGCTGCGTATTCAATACAAAGACTATGCAGTATGGCAGCAGGAGCAGCTGCACAGCGAAGCTTTTAATGAGCACCGGGCCTGGTGGCTGCAACAGTTTGAAGGCTCCCTACCGGTGCTGGAGCTGCCGCTGGACAAGCCCCGCCCGGCCATGAAAACATACAAAGGTGGCGCCATTAATAAAACGCTTAATCCGCAAATAAGCCGGCAGCTGCAGGCTATTAACCAGGAGCAGGGCGCTACCCTGTTCATGGGATTGCTGGCAGCGGTAAATGTGTTGCTGTACCGCTATACCGGCCAGGATGATATTATTACCGGCACACCCGTTGCCGGCAGGGAGCATGCCGATCTGGAAAACCAGGTAGGCTTTTATGTAAATACCCTGGCGTTGAGAACACAGTTCAATGGTGCCGGCAGCTTTGAGCAATTGTTGCAGCACATTAAACAGGTAACCACCGGCGCTTACAAACACCAGGCTTACCCCTTTGATAAGCTGGTAGATGAATTGCAGCTGCAGCGCGATCTGAGCCGCCATCCCCTGTTTGATGTAATGGTGATCATGCAGCATGGCGATGAGCGCAGCGAAGCTGTAAATACCTTAGAACAGGTACAGGTAAGCCGTTATGAAGGCCTGGCAGAAGACATGAGCAAATTTGACCTGAGCTTTGGCTTTGCAGAAACAGCCGCCGGCATTAACATTGGTATTGGTTACAACAGCGATATCTATAACAGCGCTACTATTGATAGCCTGGGCAATCACCTGGTGCAGCTCATAAGCGCCATAGTGGCTGCACCACAAATGCCTATACAGAAGCTGGATTACCTGGCTGCTGATGAAGCACAGGAGCTGCTGGAAACCCTGAACGATACTACAGTAGCTTATCCAAAAGATAAAACCCTGGTGCATTTATTTGAAGCCCAGGTAAAAGCGACACCGCATCATAAAGCAGTGGCGCTGAACAATATCAGCCTCACTTACCAGGAGCTGAATGAAAAAGCCAACCAGCTGGCAGCTTATTTAAGAGCGCAATATCATATACAGCCCAATGACCTCACCGGCATTCTGCTGGACCGTAATGAATGGATGATCATTTCCATACTGGGCATCCTGAAAGCCGGCGGCGCTTATGTGCCCATTGACCCGGAATATCCGCAGGAGCGTATTGAGTTTATGATCACGGACAGTAACTGTAAAGTTGTGATCAATGAAGCGGAGCTGGAGCAGTTCAGAAAAGTGGCATCCTCTTACAGCAAAGAGGACCTGGCGCCGGTGAATGTGCCTTCAGACCTGGCTTACGTGATCTATACCTCCGGCACCACCGGCAAACCCAAAGGCAGCCTTATTACTCATAACAATGTAGTGCGCCTGTTTAAAACAGAGCGGCCTTTATTTGATTTCACAGAAACAGATGTGTGGACGGTATTCCATTCCTTCTGTTTTGATTTTTCTGTTTGGGAAATGTACGGCGCGCTGCTGTTTGGCGGTAAGCTGGTGCTCATCCCATCCATGATAGCCAAAGATCCTGCAGCTTATTTACAGGTGCTGATCAGGGAAGGTGTAACGGTGCTCAATCAAACGCCTTCGGCTTTCTACAACCTTGCAGAACAGGCCTTGGCAGAAGCTGCAGACCAGCTGCGGCTGCGTTATGTGATCTTTGGTGGAGAGGCTTTAAGCCCCGGCAAGCTGGCTGCCTGGAAGCAGCGTTACCCGGCCACCCGTTTAATAAACATGTACGGCATCACGGAAACCACGGTGCACGTTACTTATAAAGAGATTACGGATGTTGAGATAAATGCCAACATCAGTAACATTGGTAAGCCCATACCTACGCTGCAATGTTATATCCTGGATGCGCAGCAGCAGCTAATGCCCAAAGGCGTGTGGGGAGAAATGTATGTGGGCGGCGAAGGTGTGTGCAACGGTTACCTGAACCGGCCGGAGCTTACCAGCCAGCGTTTTATCCCCAGCCCGTTCAAACCCGGCGAACGCCTGTACCGCTCCGGCGATAAGGTACGTATGCTGGCGAACGGTGAAATGGAATATGGCGGCCGTATGGACGACCAGGTGAAGATCCGCGGTTACCGTATAGAGCTGGGAGAAATAGAAAGCCTGCTGCAGCAGCATCCGCAGGTAGATACTGCCGTGGTGCTGGCAAAACAATACCAGCAAACAGAGAAAGAGCTGGTAGCCTATATAGTAGCAAAAGAAGAGCTAAACGTATCGGCTATACGCGCACACCTGGGCAGCCGTTTACCCGCTTATATGCTGCCCGCGCATTATGTGCAGCTAACAGCTTTGCCTTTAACGCACAACGGTAAGATAGACCGTAAAAAGCTGCCGGACCCGCAGAGCGTGCAAATGGGTAGCGGTGTAGCTTATGTAGCGCCCCGCAATGAAATGGAAAAAACGTTTGCCGCCATTTATGAGCAGGTGCTGAACAAACAACCGGTGGGCATAAGCGAGGATTTCTTTAACCTGGGCGGAGATTCCATTAAAATACTGCGTACCATTAGCGCACTGAGAAAACAACTGTCCCTCAATATTTCCATTGCAGATTTTTACCGGCACAGCACTATTGAAAGCCTGGTGCAGTATATATCAGGCCGCAGTAGTGAGAGCAGCGAAGCGGAAAACAATAGCAAAGCAGCAGTGCTGGCAGAAATAGCTGCGTTGAAAGACCGGGTGCTGTCAAAGCTGAGCGATGCAGAACAGGTGGAGGACATTTTCCCCATGAGCGATATTGAAAAAGGCATGGTATATGAATCCCTGGTGAACAAAGACCTGGGTATCTATCACGACGTACTCGTGAACCACCGCGTACTGCCTGATTTTGATATGAACCGTCTGCGCCGGGCCTTTGCATTGTTAATTGACAAACATGCATTGCTGAGAACTGCATTCCTGTTAGGGGATGATGATGGCGACCTGCAGATAGTGTATAAAACGATCAATGCATCGCTGAATGAACATGATCTTACCCACCTGGACGGCGAAGCACAGGAACAGAAGATCCGTAGTTTTCTGGAGGAAGATGCCGCCCATACGTTTAACGTAACCACGGCCCCGCTGTGGAGGGCTGATGTGTTCAGGATCAGCAGCGATGAAATTGTGCTGGCTTTACAGTTCCACCACGCCATCCTGGATGGCTGGAGCCATGCCAACCTGCTCACGGAGCTGAATAATGTGTACCTGGAGCTGGAACATTCCACCATTGATAAGCTGCCTTTATTAAGATCATCCTATAAGGATTTTGTAATTCAGCAGCAGGCAGATAAGCGTAACCGTACCTTGCATACCTTCTGGGAGCAGGAGCTGGCCGGTTTTAAACGCCCCGACCTTTTTACCACTGAATATGAATACAACAGCTACTTACAAACGCTGGATCATGCTTACCAGGACAAATTACAGGCCTTAGCCCTTACATTAAACACCAGTTTAAAAACCATTTCCCTCAGCGCTTACCTGTACCTGTTAAAAGTGCTGAGTGCAGATAATGAGGTGGTGGCAGGGCTGGTGACCAATACCCGTCCCGGTTTGGAGGATAGTGATAGAGTGCTGGGCTGCTTCCTGAATACGGTGCCCCTGCGTTTCAATATCGGGGAAGATGTTACAGCAGCCGGCTGGGTGAAGCAGGTAGAGGAAAAACTGCTGGCCTTAAAAGAGCCGGAGCGTGTAAGCCTCATTGAGATTGCGCGTTTGCATCCGGATGCCGGCCAGGGTGGCGGTAATCCCTTCTTTGACAGCTTCTTCAACTTTGTAAATTTTCATGTACTTGAAGGCTTAAAAGGTAATAACGATGCTGCCGGCACAGAAGCCACAGCAGCTGCCTTTAACAATAACACCCGCGCACGTACCAACATGCCGCTGGAAGTGAATGTGAACCTTACCGGCAATGTATTTAACGCAAGGTTTTTCCTGAGCCGCAAATTAAGGTCAGGTTTAACGGTAGCGGATCTGGGAAAAATGTACTTCCGCATTTTGCAGCATATCGCAGATGCGCCTGAACAGCTTTTACGGGAAGCTGCTTATATAGACGCCGCAGAAGAAAAACTGCTGCTGCATACTTTCAATGATACCGCAACAGATTTCCCGGCAGATAAAACTATGGTACGCCTGTTTGAAGAGCAGGTAAGCCGCAGGCCGGAAAAGGCAGCGCTGGTGTTTGGCGAGCGCACATTCACCTATAGGGAATTAAATGAGCAGGCCAACCGCCTGGCAGCGCATTTATGCGCCACAGCCGGCATACAGCCCAATGACCTGGTAGGCATTCAGCTGGAACGCAGTGAATGGATGATCATTTCCATACTGGGCGTGCTAAAGAGCGGCGCTGCCTACATTCCCATTGACCCGGCATACCCGCAGGATCGTATTGATTACATGGTGGCCGACAGTCAAAGCAAGGTATTGATCAATGATGCCTGGCTGGCTGTTTTCAGCGAGCAGCAGCAGCAATATAGCGCAGCCAACCTGCCCATAGTGAACCAGCCTACAGACCTGGCATATGTGATCTACACCTCCGGTTCAACCGGCAGGCCCAAAGGTTGTATGCTGGAACACCGTGGTGTGGTGAACCGCGTGGAATGGATGTACCGCCAGTATGCATTTAGTGATGAGGATGTGATCTTACAGAAAACTACTTTCACGTTCGATGTATCTGTTTGGGAAATATTCATGCCTTTGTGCTGGGGTGTAAAAATGGTACTATGTCATAAAGATGATATTGCCTCCCCGCAGCGCATTTTGCAGCTCATAGCCACACAGGGCGTAACCTGCCTGCACTTTGTGCCCAGCATGTTAAGCGCGTTCATAACCGCTTTATTTGAAGAATCATCTACCAAAGCAGCCTTACAGGGCCTGCGCCTGCTGATCACCAGTGGTGAGGCCTTACCGGTAGAAACGGTGAAAAAATGGTATAGCCTTGTAAGCATACCCATTCATAACCTGTACGGTCCAACGGAAGCATCGGTAGACGTTACATTTTATGCTACCACTCCGCAGGATAGCAGGATCCCCATTGGCCGTCCCATATGGAACACGCAATTGTACATCCTGGGCAAATCCATGGAACTGCTGCCATTGGGCGTAGCAGGGGAGATCTGCATTGGCGGTGTAGGGCTTTCAAGAGGTTACCTGAATAAACCGGAGCTCACCGCACAGAAATTTGTAGAGAATCCTTTCCGCAAAAACGAACGCCTGTACCGCACCGGCGACCTGGGCCAATGGCTGCCGGATGGTAACATTGTGTACCTGGGCAGGATAGATGACCAGGTAAAGATCCGCGGTTACCGCATAGAGCTGGGAGAAATAGAATCCGTGCTGCTGCAATCCGGGCTGGTAAGCCAGGCCGCTGCCATTGCAAAAGCAGATGCAGCAGGGAACAAACGCCTGCTGGCATTTGTAGTGCCTGCAGCAGGCTACAGCTTGCCGCAGCTGCAGCAATATCTTGCAGCGCAGGTGCCGGATTACATGCACCCTGCTGCTATTATAGAATTAAGCGCCCTGCCTTTAACGCCTAACGGCAAGGCCGATAAAAAAGCGCTGGCCGCTTTACAGCATTCCCTGCTGCCGGCAACAGAATACGTAGCACCCCGCAATGAAACAGAGCAGAAGATAGCCGCAGTTTGGGAGGAGGTGCTGGCCGCAGAGCGTATAGGCATGAACGATAACTTCTTCACCATAGGGGGGGACTCTATTATTTCCATCCGTTTGCTCAGCAGGCTTAAAAAGGAGCTGCACAGGGAAATTGAGCTGCGCACATTTTACGAAGGGCCTACGGTAGCGGCATTGGCCGCCCACCTGGCAGCAACCGGTGACCTGCCGGATGCCGGAACACAGCTGCAGCAGGAAATTACCGCACAGCTGGAAGCAGCAAAGCAGGAGGTGCTGCAAACAGCGCCCAATGCCGCTGCCATAGCAGATGTATATCCCATGAGCGATATACAGAAAGGAATGGTGTTTGAGCAGCTGAAGGACCCGGAGAACGGTACTTACCACGATCAGTTCGTATACCAGCTGCCTTTATTTGACCTGAATATTTTTAAGCAGGCCTTTACCCTACTGGTAGAAAAGCACAGCATTTTAAGAACCGGTTTTGATATTTACAACATTGGCAGCGATAGCCTGCAGATCGTGTATAAAACCGTACCGGTGAACATGCTGGTAGAGGACCTGACGCATAAAGATGCTGCAGCACAGCAAGCTTACATCCGCCAGTATATAATAGACGAACGCAAAAGACCGTTTGATCTTTCCGTAGCGCCCCTTTGGCGGATCAGCATTTTTGTCACCGCTGCAGATCAGATGGTGTACCTGTTCCAGTTCCACCACGCTATCCTGGATGGCTGGAGCGTGGCTTCGCTTAACACAGAATTGCATCACTTATGCCTGCAGCTCCAGCAGGATGCAGCTTACCGCCCAGCCCCGCTGATGGCGGATAATAAAATCAGCATTATAAGCTCCCTGGTAGAGAAAGCACAGGAAGAAAATATCCGTTTCTGGCAGCAGGAGCTGGCAGATCACAAACGCCTGTCCATTTTTGAAAACAAAGCGCTGGCCGCTTCATTTGAAAAAAGCTACCCGCCTGATTATTTACCTAAGCTGGAAAATGCAGCCAAACTGCAGGGGGTTCCGGTAAGAACATTGTTCCTTGGAGCTTATTTGTATACGCTGCAATTGCTCAGTGCAGAAACAGACCTCACTATTGGCCTGGTATCCAATGTACGGCCGGTGTGCGAGGACGGGGATAAGATCCTGGGCTGCTTCCTGAACACAATTCCACTGCGCTATCAGCAGGGCAGTACCGCCGGTAGCTGGAGGCAGTACACGATGGAGCTGGATCATAAATTAAGATCCCTGAAGGGCCGGGACCGGTTAAGCCTCTATGAAATTAACCGCTTGTCAGGTGGCGATATAAGAGAAAGCAACCCGTTCTTTGATGTTATTTTCAACTATATCAACTTCCATGTGTATGATGCGCTGCACATAGTACCGGATGAAAAAGCCGCGAAGGAAAAAAACAGCCTGGAGCTGAAATCTTTTGAATCCACCAACACCTGGCTGGATCTTTCTGTGAGCATAACAGGCGGCATGTTAAAGCTGATCTATAAACAGAAGAAAGAGTTAACAGGCGGTATTTCTCTGGCTGCATTCAATGAGTACTTTGAACGTGCATTGGAAAATATTGCGTTTAACCCCACAGGCAGAACAGATAAGCAGGTTATGCTGTCGGCGCAGGACTTGCAGCAGCTGCTGGGTACTTTTAACAATACCACGGTACCTTACCCTGCGAATGAAACCATACAGGAACAGTTTGAGCGGCAGGCTGCAGCTACACCTCAGCAAATAGCTATTGTAACGGCAGATACGCAGCTTACCTATAAAGAGCTGAATGAAAAGGCTAATCAGCTGGCCGCATTTTTAAGGGGATGCTGCCAGGTAACGGCAGAAACGCTGGTAGCCCTTGTAAGCGGGCGCTCCGCAGAATTGGTTGTTGGTATGCTGGGCATTCTGAAATCCGGCGCTGCTTATGTGCCCATTGATCCGGAGCTGCCGGCAGAACGTGTACGTTACATGCTGGAAGATGCCCGCGTTAAAATGGTGATAACAGAAAATGAGCAGCGCAAGGCGGTATTACCTGCAGCCGGTTTTGAAGCAGTAGTAATAAAAGATAATCCGCTGTTATTGCAATACCCCGCTGTAAACCTGCCATTGATCAACAATGCCGCTAACCTGGCGTATGTGATCTATACATCGGGTTCCACGGGTAGGCCTAAAGGCGTTATGCTGGAGCATGCTGCTTTATCAAATTTATGCAACTGGCATAATCGTTATTTTGAAGTAACGGCGCAAAGCAAGGCAACCGTGTATAGCAGCATTAGCTTTGATGCCGCAGGCTGGGAAATATGGCCCTACCTGTTAACCGGCGCCGCGCTGTATCCCTTACCCGGTAATATACGGCTGGATGTAACTGCAATAGCTGCATTTATAAAAGAACAGGGTATTACGCACTGCTTTTTACCTACCGTAATATGTGAGCAGCTGGCAGATGCTGCCACCACTGGCCTGGATCAGGTAAAGATCCTTACAGGGGGCGATGCGCTGCGGTATACCGGTAACCTGAAGCTGACTAACAACTACGGCCCTACGGAGAATGCAGTGGTGTCTGCCTCTATTCATCTGAATGAGCTGAACGACCTGTCTGTGATACCCATTGGTAAACCCATTGACAACACCGCGGTGTATATACTGGATGTTAACCTGCAATTACAACCGGTAGGCGTTACCGGCGAGATTTGCCTGGCAGGGCATAACCTGGCCCGCGGATACCTTCACCAGCCGGCACTAACCGCCGAAAAATTTGTAGCCAATCCTTTTAAACCCGGTGAGCGTCTGTACCGCACTGGTGACCTGGGCCGCTGGCTGCCGGACGGTAACATTGCATTTGCCGGCCGTAAGGATGAGCAGGTGAAGATCCGCGGTTACCGTATAGAGCTGGGTGAAATAGAAAGCATTTTACAACAGCAACCGGGCATACAAGCCGCTGTTGTACTGGCCAGGCCAAACAGCAATGGGCAGAAAGAGCTGGTAGCCTACCTGGTAAGTGAGGCTACGCTTAACATAACAGTCCTGCGCGCTGCATTGGGTACAATCCTGCCTGCCTATATGCTGCCTGCACATTTTGTGCAGCTGGATGTATTGCCGTTGAATGCCAGCGGTAAGGTAGACAAGAAGAACCTGCCTGATCCTGAAACAGGGATAATGGCTGCTAACGGAACCTATGTGCCGCCGCGTAATGAAGCAGAACGTAACCTGGTGGCGGTTTATGAAGAAGTATTGAAGAAACAGCCCATCGGTATTAAAGATGACTTCCTGGCCCTGGGCGGCGATTCCATTAAATCCATACAGGTAGTGGCCCGTTTAAAACAACGGGGTTTTACCTTAACCATCCAGGACGTGATCCGCTTCCCTGTAATAGAAGAACTAGCCGGTAAAGTGCAGGTAGTGACCCGCGCTGTTCCCCAGGGGCCGGTGGAGGGTTTGGTGCCGTTAGGACCCATACAGTCGCAGTTCCTGAACGGGCCGGTCCTACATAAACATCATTACAATCAATCTGTGTTACTCTACAGCAAAACACCTGTTGATGTTAATGCGCTGCACGCCGCGCTGGATAAGATTGTTCAACACCATGACGCGCTGCGCATGGTATTCCGCCAAACGGAAACCGGCTGGCTGCAGGAGAACAAAGGCAAAACACAGGGTTATATCTTTGAAGAGATCCGCAATATTAGCGAAGCAGATTTTGCTGCACACTGCGACCGTCTGCAATCCGGTATGCAGCTGGAAGACGGACCTTTGTTCAGTGTAGGCTTATTTCGCGGTGAAGCAGGCGACCGCTTACTACTGGTAGCCCATCACCTGGTAATTGACGGTGTATCCTGGCGCATTTTGTTTGAAGATCTTTCCACATTATACCAGCAATACATGGCAGCTCAGCCGTTGGAGCTGCCTTTAAAAACGGATTCCTTTCAGTACTGGCAGCAAATGCAGCAGCAATATGCACAAAGCGAAACCCTGCAAAAAGAAGCAGTCTATTGGGATGCGTTGGAAGCCATGCACATTCCGCCGGTACCGGTGGAACATGCAGGGGGCAGCAGCCTGATAAAAGATGCTGCCCGTCAATCTTTTCTGCTGAATGAAAGTTTAACCAGCCGTTTATTAACACAGTGTTACAGCGCGTACCGTACAGAGGTGAATGACCTGTTACTGGGCGCTTTCAGCATGGCAGTAGCAGAGGTGTTTGAGCTGGAAAAAGTGCTGATCAACCTGGAAGGGCATGGCCGGGAGAACATAGGGGCTAATGTAGATGTAACCCGCACCGTAGGCTGGTTTACCAGCATGTACCCCGTGATATTTGATATGCGCCACCGGGAGGATGCCATCCGGCAGCTGATCACCGTAAAAGAAACCCTGCACCGCGTGCCCAATAAAGGCATGGGTTATGGCATACTGCGTTACACAGCCAACCGCAACTACCGGTTGCAGCCGCAAATAGCATTTAACTACCTGGGCGACTTTGGTGCAGGTGTACAGGACGCGGAAGGCAAACAGCTGTTTGGATTTTCCGGCGACTACCAGGGGCGTGCCATCTCGCCGGACGAACCGCGCGCTGTGCTGCTGGATGTACTGGGCATGGTAGCAGAAGGGCGGCTTCGTTTAACCATCAGTTATAGTACTCAGCAGTATTCCAAACCGGTAATTGCAAGGCTGCTTGCCTGTTTCCAGGCGCAGCTGGAAGAGCTGATAAACACGCTCTCTGCAACAGCCGCCACGCATCTTACCCCGGTTGACCTTACTTATAAAGAGCTGAGTATGGAACAGGTGGAGCAGCTGGATGTGGATGGGAATACAGAAGATGTGTATCCATTAAGCCATTTACAGGAAGGGTTGTACTACCACTGGCTCAGCACACCTGGTTCACTGGCGTATTGCGAGCAAATGAGCTATCGCCTGAAAGGCACGCTGAACCTGGATGCGCTGGAACGCAGCTATGAGATGCTGGTAGCGCGCCACGCCGTGCTGCGCACCAGCTTTACACAGGAGCTGGATAGCAGCGTGCTGCAGGTAGTGAAAAAGAAAGTGTCGAATAATTTCCAATACCTGGATGTTAGCGGTCAGGCGGATCCTGTGATAGAAGATGTTAAACGCAACATCCGCCAGCAAGGGTTTGACCTGCATAGTGGATCCCAAATGAACCTCACCGTGTTAGGTTTGGGTGCAGATACCTATGAATTTATCTGGGGCCATCATCACATTTTAATGGATGGCTGGTGTGTAGGTATCCTGATCAAAGAATTCTCTGAATTGTATGAAGGATTGTTGCAGGACCGCAAAACCAGCCTGCCGGAAGTACAGCCTTATGCGGGTTATATTTCCTGGCTTATGCAGCAGGATAAAGAAAGGTCGTTACAATACTGGAGGCATTATCTGGCAGATTATGATACCGTAAGCACCCTGCCGCAGTTGGCTGCCGGCAACCATGCTGCCTTTGAACCGGCAGAGCGGGCCTTTAACCTGGGTACTGCTGCCACCGCCGCCATAAAAGCGTTGTGCGCGCAGCTGCGCATTACTGAAAATACCTTCATCCAAACCATCTGGGGCTTATTACTATCCCGTTATAACAATACAAGGGATGTAGTGTTTGGCGCAGTAGTGTCCGGCCGCCCGGGAGAAATAAAGGGTATTGAAGAAATGATAGGCCTGTTCATCAACACCATCCCCGTACGTATACGTATAAATGAAGGCGCCACTGCGGAAGCGTTACTAAAAGCCGTGCAGGAAAGCGCCATCAGCGCAGCGGCGCATCACTATACACAGCTGGCAGATGTGCTGGCAGTAAGTGAACCGGGTGGAGGTTTGATTGATCACATCCTCATATTTGAAAATTACCCGGTACAGGAAATGGTGGAGCAGCATGCAGCCGGCCGGCAGCAGCAACAGGAGCTGTTAGTGATATCGTCTGCCGGTGTGGAGCAAACCAGCTACAACCTTTCTGTTTCTGTTATTCCGGGCAATAACTTCCGCATTCGTTTTGAATATAACAGTATGGTGTATGCCGCACAGCTAATGGCGGCCCTGGAAGAACATTTTACACAGCTGGTTATACAGGTGCTGGATAATCCGGCACTACAGATAGACTCCCTTTGTTATTTAAGCGAAGCGGAAAAACAGCAGCAGCTCATTGCCTTTAATGAGCCGGGCATCATGGCCTATCCTAAAGACAAAACAGTAATAGAACTGCTGCAGGAGCAGGTAAGCCGCACGCCGGAGAATATAGCCATTATTTTTAAAGACCGCACGCTTACCTACCAGCAGCTGCACGAACAGTCTAACCGCCTGGCGCATTATTTAAAAGCGCAGTATAACATTCAACCCAATGACCTGGTAGGCATAAAGCTGGAACGTAGTGAATGGGTAATGATAACGGTATTGGCCGTATTAAAAAGCGGAGGCGCTTATGTACCTGTTGACCCGGATTACCCGCAGGAGCGTATTGATTATCTTGTTGAAGACAGTAAGTGCAAAGTGCTGATCGATGAAGATCTGCTGGAAGCGTTCCGTAAAGCAGAAGAACAATACCCTGCCGTTAACCTGGACAGTACGCCGCAACCTGACGATCTGGCTTATATTATTTACACCTCCGGCAGCACCGGCAATCCCAAGGGCGTAATGATCGGGCACCAATCCCTGGTAAACCTGGCCCTGGGCATTATCAGGCAGTATAGCGTAACAGAAAAGGATCGCATCCTGCAGTTTGCCTCCCTCTCCTTTGATATGTCCGTAGAGGAAACCTTCCCCTTCCTGCTGGCAGGCGCCGGGGTAGTGGTAAGGCAGGATGTGGAATTGCAGCCCTCCGGCTTCCGGCGTTTTGCAGTGGATAATAAGATCACCATCCTGAATATTCCGCCACTGTTCTTCCCCGTGATTCATGAGCTGGAAGAAAGTGAAAAAGCAGAGCTGTTTGCCAGCGTACGTATGATTGCATTTGGCGGCGAAGCCCTGCCGGATAGCGTGTTGCGCGCGGCCCAAGGCTACGGCATCCAGCTCTTTAACGCATACGGCCCTACGGAAAGCACCGTGAATGCCGTCATCGCAGACAGCACCCATAGTGTATCGTCCGTGATTGGGAAGCCCTTTGCCAATACGCAGCTGTATGTGCTGGATGCAGCCCTGCAGCTGTTGCCCATAGGCGTTAGCGGGGAACTGTACATAGCCGGCGATGGCCTGGCAAAAGGTTACCTGCACCGCCCGGAGCTTACAGCAGAAAAATTCATTGACAATCCTTTTGGAAAAGGAAAATTATACCGCACCGGCGATGTAGTGCGCTGGACGCCGGATGGGAATATTGTGTTCATAGGCCGGCAGGACGATCAGGTGAAGATCCGCGGGTACCGCATAGAGCTGGGTGAAATAGAAACCGCGCTGCAGCTGCATGAGCAGGTGAATAGCGCAGTAGTAGTGGCCCGTAGCGGAACCGATGGCGAAAAAATGCTGGTAGCCTATGTCATTGGTAATGTGGAGCTGAATGTAGTGGAGCTGCGCACACACCTGAATAAAACATTGCCGGCTTATATGATCCCATCGCAGTTTGTACAGCTGGATAGTTTCCCGGTAACCGCCAATGGCAAGGTGAATAAAAAGCAGCTGCCCGATCCGCAGGGTACCGGCATGGCTACCGGTGCGGAATATGTGGCCCCGCGCAATGAAACGGAAGAAACACTGGTGCGTATGTGGCAGGAGATCCTGAGGGTGGAAAAGATCGGTATTAAGGATGATTTCTTTGAGCTGGGAGGCCATAGCCTGAAAGTAGCGCGGCTGGCCGGGCAGATCCATAAAGCATTTGACTACCGCATAGCCCTGAAGGACATTTTCTTTAACCCCACCATTGAAGCGCTGGGCGATATGATCCGCGCCGCTAAATGGATTGAAAGCTCCCGGCAAATAAAACAGGAGAACCGGGATGTAATTGAACTTTAAGTTGTAAGCAAAAATTTTTATACGGATATGAAAAATGTAATTGACTTAATACTGGCACTGGCTGAAAAGGATATCCAGGTATACGTGGAAGACGGGAAGCTAAAGATCAATGCACCGGATGGCGCTTTGAAGGAGGATGTGATACAGAAAATAAAAGAAAACAAAACCGCATTGATGACCTACCTGTCTGTAACCCGGGCCGGTAACCAAAGTGAAATACCTGCAGTGGAAGCCAGCAGCTCCTATGTGTTATCCTCCTCCCAGCGCAGGTTATGGGTATTAAGCCAGTTTGAGGAAAGCAATACCGCTTACAACATGCCTGGCGTATTTGTGTTTGAAGGTAACCTGGACCTGATAGCGCTGCAGGGATCTTTTAAGAACCTGGTAGCCCGGCATGAGATCTTAAGGACCGTGTTTAAGGAAGATGAGCAGTTTGAGATCCGGCAGTATATTCAGCCGGCTGCTGATGTTAATTTTGAGATTGCATACCATGATCTGCGGATGGAAGCAGAGCAGGAAGAAAAGCTGAAAACCTTTGTACAGCAGGATGCTGCCAAACCCTTTAACCTGGCCACCGGCCCCTTGCTGCGCGCGGTTTTATACCAGGTGGCAGATCATAAATGGGTATTTACCTACACCCTGCACCACATTATCAGCGATGCCTGGTCAATGGATATATTGATAGCAGAGCTGCTGCAACTATATAATGCGCGCACCCGTAATGAAGATGTGCAGCTGCCGCCGTTGCGTATCCAATACAAAGATTATGCGGCCTGGCAGCAGGCGCAGCTCAGCGGCGGCGCGCTGAACGGGCATAAGGCCTGGTGGCTGCAGCAGTTCGAAGGAGAGCTGCCGGTGCTGCAGCTGGCAGGCGATAACGTGCGTCCGGCTGTAAAAACGCATCGTGGCGCTTTAGTAAATAAAAGTTTCAGCCCTGCATTAAGCAGCCGGTTACAGGCATTGCTCAAAGAGCAGGGCAGCACCCTGTTCATGGGATTGCTGGCAGCGGTAAATGCATTGTTGTACCGCTACACCAGCCAAACAGATATTGTAATAGGCACTTCCATTGCCAGCCGCGAACACCCCGACCTGGAAAGCCAGATAGGTTTTTATGTGAACACCCTTGCATTAAGAGCACAGTTTAAAGGCGATGATAGCTACACCGCTTTGCTGCAGCACATTAAACAGGTAACCCTGGGTGCCTATGAGCACCAGGCCTATCCTTTTGATGAGCTGGTGAATGAGCTGCACCTGCAGCGGGATATGAGCCGCAGCAGCCTGTTTGATGTGATGGTGGTATTACAGAACGCTGATGGTGGTAATACAAAAGAGCCGCAAACATTAGGCAATGTACAGGTAAGCAGCTATGCTTCCGGAGAGGATACCATCAGCAAATTTGACCTCACATTCTTTTTTACAACTTCGGCAGATGCGCTGTATTTACAGGCAGTATATAATAAGGACATTTACAGCAAAGCCACTATTACCCGCCTGTGCAATCACCTGGAACAGCTGCTGGAAGCAGCGCTGGCCGAACCCGAACAACCCATTCAGCAGCTGGATTATTTAAGCGTAACGGAAAAGCAGCAGCTGCTGGTGAACTTTGCAGAAAGCACCGTCGCATACGCCACCAATAAAACGATTGTTGACCTGTTTGACGAGCAGGCTGCCCGCACACCGGAAAACATAGCCCTCACTTTTGCAGGGAAAGACCTTACATACCGCGAGCTGCAGGAGCAGGCAAACAAGCTGGCCGCTTACCTGCGCAGCAATTGCAATATAAAGGCAGATAACCTGGTAGGAATTATGCTGGACCGTTCTGCTAGCATGATCATCGCCATACTGGGCATCCTGAAATCAGGCGCCGCCTATGTAGCCATTGAGCCGGAAACGCCCCGCGCAAGAAAGGAATTTATAATACAGGATACCGGCATTAAGTCGCTCATCACCCAGACAGATTACATTTTTGACCTGGACTATTACAAAGGCAATACGTTTGCCATTGACATTCAGCTGGACGGTATTACAGATACCGAGCTGCCGGTACGTAATGATATATTGCCTGCCGACCTGGCCTATGTGATCTACACCTCCGGCAGCACCGGCCAGCCCAAAGGCGTAATGATCAATCACCAGTCGCTGGTGGATTATGTGTATGGCATACTGGCGCGTACCAACATTCGCGAATGTAAACGCTTCGGCCTGGTATCAACCATAGCGGCAGACCTGGGCAATACCGTCGTATATCCCTGCCTGTTAACCGGCGGCAGGCTGGAAGTATTTACCGCAGCAGATGTAATGAATGCCGACCGTATGCTGCAGGCGGAGCTGGATTGTATAAAAATAGTACCCTCGCATTGGAAAGCCTTACAGCAGGTACACCAGCTGTTTGTACCGGCAAAATGCCTCATTTTCGGCGGCGAGCAGCTGACGGGTGATGTAATAGACTTGCTGCGCGCGTATGACGGCAGCTGTGAAGTATATAACCATTACGGCCCCTCTGAAACCACCATTGGTAAGCTGGTGAATAAGGTGAACATTAACACTGCTACGGGCAATGTGCCACTGGGCATGCCGTTCTCCAACAGCCAGGTATACATTTTGGATACACAGCTGAAACCCCAGCCCATAGGCGTTGCCGGCGAAATTTGCATAGGCGGCCATGGCCTTTCCAGGGGATACCTGAATAATACCGCGCTTACTGCAGAAAAGTTTGTGAATAACCCCTACCGCCCGGGCGAGCGTTTTTACAGGACCGGTGATATAGGCAAATGGCTGGCAGATGGTACCATTACTTTCCTGGGCCGCAAAGATGACCAGGTGAAGATCCGCGGGTACCGCATAGAGCTGGGCGAAATTGAAACCGCATTACAGCAGCACCCTGAAATAACACAGGCCGTGGTGCTGGCCAAAGCCAATGGCAGCGGGGAAAAAGAGCTGGTAGCCTATGTAGTAGGCCAAACAACGTTCAGCAAACAGGACCTGCAGCAGTTCCTGCATAAAACACTGCCATCTTTTATGCTGCCTGCGCATTATGTGCAATTGGAAGCTATTCCCTTAACGCCTAATGGTAAAATAGACCGCAAAAGATTACCCGACCCCGAAGAGCTGGGCGCCCTGTCAGATGAAGTATATATAGCCCCTGACACGAGTATAGAAAAACAGCTGGTGGCCATTTGGGAAGAAGTGCTGGGTAAAAGCCCTGTGGGCGTACAAACCAGCTTCTTTAACCTGGGCGGCAACTCACTGAAGATAATCAAGATGTCGCAGCTGGTAAGTCAGCAGCTGGGCGTTAGTTTTTCCATAGATAAGTTTTTCGAATACCTGACTATCCGGGACATTGCCCGTGCGGTAGAACAGGAAAAAATGATCAAAGAAGCAGCGCCTGTTGAGAAGGAAACCGAATTAATGATCTTTTAAAAACCCAAAACATGAAAACAGCCATTGCAATTATTGGGCTTTCCATGAAAGTGGCGGAGGCAGATAACCTGGAAGCATTCTGGGAAACGGTGCAAACAGGTGAGCATAGCTTTAAGCCATTATCTGCCCAACGCCTGAACGATATATTTTCCCGCTTCGGGGAGTTTGAAGTAGTGAAAGGCTCTTACCTCGACCGGATAGACCTGTTCGACAATGAGTACTTTAAAATATCGCCTGCAGAAGCAGAGCGTATGGATCCGGAGCAGCGCCTGATGCTGGAGCATGCGGTAAAGGCTGTGTACAATGCAGGTTATACGCCTGCTGAGCTGAGAGGGCAGCGCATCGGGATCTTTCACACATTTGGCCAGTCGATGTACCGGCACTTTTTTGACGAATTTAATAACCTGGCTCTTACTGCGCACATGCCCGGTATGGTAGGCACGCGGGTAGCCAATTTTATGGACTGGCGCGGGCCGCTGATAGGGGTGGATACCACCTGCTCATCCTCCCTTACCGCATTATATTACGCCTGCCAAAGCCTGGCCAATGATGATTGCAGCCTGGCCATGGTAGGCAGTGTAAGCCTGAGCGTTAGCTCTAAGGACCATGCCGTGCTTTCACCGGTAATGTCCAAACGGGAGCAATGCCACCCTTTTGATGGTGATGCCGATGGCATCCTGGGTGGGGAAGGTATTGTATGTGTGCTGCTTAAAAGAGCTGATGCCGCCATCCGCGACGGCGATCCTATTCATGCTATTATTAAAGGCGGCGCCATTAAC
>Ga0207426_1000391_pt1 | contig 74876 bp, 65 predicted proteins | sample AraplaMF_Cvi_mMS_FD_184265 | JGI IMG/M metagenome (GOLD analysis project Ga0207426, IMG submission 184265) | Arabidopsis root microbial communities from the University of North Carolina, USA - plate scrape MF_Cvi_mMS (SPAdes) (version 2) | ecosystem: Host-associated > Plants > Roots > Endosphere...
GGTCGAGCTGTCGGGGGCACCAACCGCGAAGGCCAGGGAGCTGCCGAGCCCGATGACGACCGCAAGCACGGCGGAGCTGACGAAGGTCGCCGTGATGCCGTAAGACAGATAGGGCGACAGCGGACCCGCGAAAATCAGCAGCGAATAGGACAGTCCGAATGTGACGGTAAGGACGCTGGCAGCGCTTCCGCCCAGTATATCATTCAGCGCACGCTTGAGGGCCGGATTGAATCGAGGAGCAGGGCTGAAAGTAATTGCGGGATCGGTCACGCTGTTGCGCTCGCGCCTGAAAAAATGTCGTCCGAGACGTAGACGAGTACGGGCTTAGCGCAACAGGATTCTTGTAACTATGAGATATCCGACAGTTTCGCGATGAAGACCGCCGTTCACGACGTGTGAATGCTCAACCATATGGTGGAGGGAAAACCCGAAGCCGAGGCCACATGCTCCGCTGTCGTCCCTGCGAACGCAGGGACCCGTAACCCCAGGGAGTAGTTTGGCGAAGACTCGGCGCTCGGTACGTCTGCCATCCGCGATCGATAGAATCCGCGGTATGGGTCCCTGCTTTCGCAGGAACGACGAGGGGGCGCGCGCCGCGAGCCTTGCTTAAATCTTCAGCTCTTTCCCCGTCACCCGCCGATACGCTTCCAGATACCGCTTGCTGGTTGCATCAACGACGCTGGCGGGCAGCGGTGGCGGCGGGGCGTCGCCGTTCCAGCGGCCGGCGCGGCGCTCGACGTCGAGATAGTCGCGCAAGGGCTGCTTGTCGAAGCTCGCCTGCGGCTGGCCGGGCTTGTAGGCATCGACGGCCCAGAAGCGCGAGCTATCCGGCGTCATGACTTCGTCGATCAGGATGATGCGGCCGTCTTTGTCGCGGCCGAATTCGAACTTGGTGTCGGCGATGATGATGCCCTGCTCGCGGGCGAGCTCCTCGCCGAGCGTGTAGACCGCGCGCGTCATGCTCTCGAGCGTGTAGGCGACCTCGTCGCCGACGACCTCGCGCATCTTCGCGATGGTGATGTTCTCGTCATGGCCTGTCTCGGCCTTGGTCGCCGGGCTGAAGATCGAGGGCTCCAGCTTCTCGCTCTCGACGAGGCCGGCCTTCAGCTTCTCGCCGGCGAGCGTGCCGCTGGCGGCATATTCTTTCCAGGCCGATCCCGAGAGATAACCCCGGATCACGCACTCGATCGGGAAGACGGTGGTGCGGCGCGACAGCATGGCGCGGCCGAGGATCTCCGCGCGATGCGGCTTCAGGGCCGGCACGGCGGCAATGATCTCGTCGGTGTCGGCGCTGATCATGTGATGCGGCACCACGCCCTCGAACTCGTTGAACCAGAACGCGCTGATTTGCGTCAGCACTGCGCCCTTCATCGGGATGGTCTCGCCCATCACGACGTCGAAGGCGCTGATGCGGTCGGTGGTGACGAGCAGCAGGCGGTCGTCGTCGACGGCGTAGATATCGCGCACCTTGCCGCGGCCGATCTTGGGCAGGGGCAGGTCGCTGGAGAGCATGGTGGTCATGGGGCAGGGCCTTCGGGAAGAAAATCCGGCCGCACTGGATAGCGCGGCCGGACACCGGATTAGCCTATTCCGGCAGCGGAATGAACTCATGTTCCTGCGGAACCGCGGCGAAGCGGCCGGTTTTCCAGTCCTGCTTGGCCTGCTCGATCCGCTCCTTGCTGGAGGAGACGAAATTCCACCAGACGTGGCGCGGCCCCTCCAGCGCATCGCCGCCGAGAAACATCATCCGCGTCGCTTTCAGCGCCTTCACGGTGATGCGGTCTTCCGGACGGAAGATCAGCAGTCGCGGCGCCTCATAGCGCTCGTTTGCGATCTCGACCTCGCCGTCCACGAGGTAGATCGCGCGCTCCTCATGATCGGGGTCGAGCGGCACGCTTGCGCCGGCGGCGGCCGTGACTTCGGTGTAGAACCAGGGCGAGACCATCGACACGGGCGAGGCGATGCCGAACGACGAGCCCGCAATCACCCGCGCGGTGAAATCGCGTTCGGAGATCATCGGCAAATCACCCGCGCCGTAGTGCTGGAACGACGGCGCGATCTCCTCGGAGCCGGCCGGCAGCGCGATCCAGCTCTGCAGGCCCAGCATTTTCTGGCCCGAGGCGCGCTGCGCATCCGGCGTGCGCTCGGAATGGGCGATGCCGCGCCCGGCCGTCATGAGATTCATCGCGCCGGGCGCGATCTCCTGGACGTTGCCCTCGCTGTCGCGGTGCATGATCGAGCCGTCGAACAGATAGGTGACGGTGGCAAGCCCGATATGCGGATGCGGCCGCACGTCCATGCCCTTGCCGGAGACGAACTGAACGGGGCCGAAATGATCGAAGAAGATGAAGGGGCCGACCATCTGCCGCTTGCCATGCGGCAGCGCGCGCCGCACCTGAAATCCGTCGCCGAGGTCGCGCGTGCGTGGCACGATGACGAGATCGAGCGCATCGCAGGACATGGGATCGCCGAGCACGGGATCGTTGGAAGGTTGCCAGCTCATGGTGAACTCCTGTTTCTTGCTGATATGATCGTAGCAGAACAAAGCTGCAAACGGGAGACGCGTGATGATTCCGCCGCTCAAGCCCGGCGCCGTGCTGCTTCAGGCCACGGGTCCCCAAATCGAGACGGAACGCCTGATCCTGCGCCCATGGCGCGCGAGCGATATCGCGCCGAATGCGGAGATGCCGAGCGATCCCGGCACTGCGCGCTTCATCGCCGCGGACGGCAAGCCGGTCACCACCGCAATTGCCGGCTGGCGTAACGCGGCCGTGATATCCGGGCATTGGGCGCTCTATGGCTTCGGCATGTTCGTGGTCGAGGAAAAGGCGAGCGGCAAATATGTCGGGCGGGTGGGGCCGTGGTGTCCGCCGGGCTGGCCCGCCTTCGAGGTCGGCTGGGGCATTGCCCCGGAATTTCGCGGCAGGGGTTATGCGGTCGAAGCCGCCCGCGCATCGATCGACTGGTCCTTCGACAGTTTTGAGATCGACGAGATCATGCATTGCATCGAAAGCGCGAACGCGCCGTCGCAAGCCGTGGCGCGCAGCCTGGGAGCGCGGAAGGATCGCGAGATCGATCTGTTCGGCAAGCCAGCGGATGCCTGGATCACGACACGCGCGGCGTGGCGGCAAAATTGAATCGATGCTCGATCTGACCTAAGTTCGCGGCATGGACAACCGGACCGGCAGATGCTGCTGACCAATCTCGAACTCGCCTTTCGCGCGGCCAGCGTGGCACTGCTGCTGGTGTTGGCGGCGTCGCTGTTACATGATTTTCGCAATGTGCTGGCCGCCCGGCTCGGTGCGGCCTTCGCACTGAGCGCGGTCGCGCATACCGTGAGCTATTCGCTGGACGTCACGTCGCGGATCCCGCTCTGGCGTGCCCCGCTGATCGCTTTGTCGACCGGCACCATCGTGGTGTTCTGGCTGTTCACACGCTCCCTGTTCGACGACGAGTTTCGCCTCCGCTGGTGGCACGGAGGGGTCTGGGCGCTGGTGATGGCCTTCAGCTTCGCAGGCTGCGTCTGGATCGCACCCAGCGGCCACGTGCGGCTCTCGGTGACGCTGATCAATCTGATCGTGCTCGGTTTCATCGCGCTTGCGGTCGGGCAGATGATCGCCTCATGGCCGGCCGACCTGGTCGAGCGCCGTCGCCGCGTTCGCGTCTTCATCGTCTGCGCCATCGCGCTTTATGGCGGGCTGAACGCGCTGCTCCAGATCACCGTTGCCGGCTACCACGTCGGAGATGTCGCCGAAACCGTCAATGCCGGCGTGCTCGCCTGTACAGTCGCGGCGATCGTCTATTCCATGATGCGCGTCGACGGGGCGGATCTATTTCCGGCTGTGGTGCAGCCCGCACCGCCTGACGTTTTCAGTCAGCCTGCGGCCGATGACGCCGCTGATCAAAAGCTCATCGATGCCTTGATGCGCCTGATGGCGGACGAGCGGATCTATCGCCAGGAGAACATCACCATTGGTGTGCTGGCGGGCCGGCTGAAGATTCCGGAATACAGGTTGCGCCGGCTGATCAACCAGCGCCTCGGCTATCGCAACTTCAATGTGTTCCTGAACAACCATCGGATCGAGGAAGCCAAGGCCGCGCTGGCCGATCCCGCCCAGGCCGAGGTCCCCGTCATCACCATCGCCATGGACGCCGGCTTCCAGTCGCTCGGCCCCTTCAACCGCGCCTTCAAGGCGATCACCGGCGTGACGCCGACGGAGTACCGGCGGCTCAAGGTGAATGAGGCGTGACGGGTTCTTAACCTCTCCCCGCTTGCGGGGAGAGGTCGGATCGCCTCGGCGATGCGAAGCATCGTCCGGCGCGATCCGGGTGAGGGGGTACAGGTCCGTCGGCAATCTCGTCCGCGGAGATAGGCCCCTCACCCCAACCCTCTCCCCGTAAGAACGGGGCGAGGGGGCGCTCTGCCCGTCGGCGCAATATCCCGCTTCTAAGGACCTGAAGTATCGAGATAATTCCAGAATCAGCCAGCCTCGCCCAGTTTCAACCAGGCCATTTTCCAAATCCGGCGAGCGCTCCTCCGCCCGCTCCGGCTTCCTCCCCGGCACATGCCCCAGCCGGAGAAAGCCCGTGACCCGCCGCCGCAAGATCGTCCTCCTCACCACCACCATCGTCGCCGCCGGTCTCGCGCTGGGCGCCGCACGGGCCCGCGACATGCCGAAGGTCGCGACTGGTTTCGTCGCCGACATCCTGTGCTCGGAGACGTTTGTCTCCGGCCTCGATCCGCAGCGGACTTTTGTCGAGACCATGGACGCGATGCCCGGAACCAGCCTGATCACCTGGGCGATGGACTACCGGGTCGATCGCGCGCGCAAGGACGTCACGGTGACGCTGTTCGGCATCGGCCGCAGCCATGCCGTCTATCGCGAGGGCCTCGGCTGCGCGCTCGAGCACGGCGCCGGCGTTGCCGCCATCGCGCCGCCTGCGGACGACAGGCAGCCGGCGCTGCTGCCAGAGATCGCCGCACCCTCGGTCGTGCCGCCGCAAAGCCCCGAGCTTGCCGCCGCCCTCGACCGCGCCTTCACCGAGCCCGCACAGCCGCCTTACCGCCGCACCCGCGCCATCGTCGTGATGAAGGCCGGCCGCGTCGTCGCCGAGCGTTACGCCGACGGCATCGGACCTGAGACGCCGCTGCTCGGCTTCTCCATGACGAAATCGGTGATCTCGGCACTGACAGGCGTGCTGGTGCGCCAGGGCAAGCTGAAGCTCGATGGCCCCGCGCCGGTCGCCGCCTGGAGCAGTCCGGACGATCCGCGCCACGCCATCACGGTCGATCAGTTGCTGCGCCACACCGCGGGCCTTGCGCTCGGCAGTTCGTTGCAGGCCTCGCTCGGCTCGGCGTTCGAGCCGGTCAACCGGATGAAGTTTGGGGAATCGGACATGGCCGCCTATGCCGCGAGCATCCCGCTCGAGACCGCGCCGGGCGCGGCGTGGAATTATCACGACGGCAACACTCTCATTCTCTCGCATCTGATCCGCGCTGCCGCCGGCGGCAATCCTGCGGACGCATTGCGCTTCGCCCGCCGCGAATTGTTCGCGCCGCTCGGCATGCGCCATGCCGTGCTCCAGCTCGATGGCTCAGGCACGATCGAAGGGTCGAGCGAGATGCTCGCATCCGCGCGCGACTGGGCGCGCTTCGGCCAGCTCTATCTCAATGACGGCGTCGTGGGCGGCAGACGCATCCTGCCAGAGGGTTGGGTGAACTATTCCGCGACGGCAACGCCAAACGCCTGGGTCGGCATCGGCGCCGGCTTCTGGACCAACCAGGGCGACAGCTTTGGCGCAAAGTTTCGCGTCGAGCACGGCTGGCCACGCGATGCCTTTTTCGCCAAGGGCACGATCGGGCAATACACGATCGTGATCCCGTCGGAGAAACTGGTGATCGTGCGGATGGGCCGCTCGCCGAACTGGCCGCCGCAAGCGGACGGCGTGTTCGATCTCGTGCGGGACGTGGTCGCCGCGACGCGTGAGAAGGGGAAGATGGCGGGGGTGGATTGAAGAGGCGCTGCCTTTCCCCTCTCCCCTTGTGGGAGAGGGTGGCTCGCCGCATAGCGGCGAGACGGGTGAGGGGTATCTCTCTGCACGCATCTCATGCAGTTGGATTTCGTGGAGACGTACCCCTCATCCGGCGCTTCGCGCCACCTTCTCCCACAAGGGGAGAAGGGAAGAAGGAGGCGCCACCGCCGCCAGCCTACCGCCCCAATTCCGTCGCCTTCGTCACGCGATCGAACCGCTCCAGCGTCATGATCGCATCGGCGAATTTCTCCGCGCGCGCATTCAGCACGGGGCGCGCCAGCGTCAAGAACTTTTGCTGCATCGCCTGTGCATCGGGGAACGAGGTCGGCTCTCCGGACGGGTCGGCATAGAGCCGCTCATGCACGCCGTCGTCGGTGGTGATGCTGACGCGGGCGCCGAACGGATGGGTGCGGCCGACCTCGAGGCGGTCGTCCTGCACCACGTCGAACTTGTCGGCGAGCGCGTCGATCGCGGCGTCCCCAAGCCGGTTGTAATCGTCCCAGCCGAACGAGCCCTGGTCGAGCGCGAGCGCGCCGGTGAAGAACATCGAGAACTGGCCGCCGACGATCGAGGTCGGGTGCCGCTTGGTCGCGGCATCGCCGGTCAGCGTGATGCCGTTGCGGTGCAGGCCGATCTCGACGCGCTTGACCTGGTCGGGTGTCAGATTGTGCTCGCGCCGCATCGCGATCAGCGCGTCGATCGCGGCATGGGTGTAGCGGCAGCTCGGATACGGCTTCACGCCGATCTTCATCGTCTCATAGGTGTTGCCGAGCCCGGCGACCGCCTTGTCGGGATGCGGATCGTCGGTGTAGCCGGCGAGCAGGCCGTGCTTGCCTTCGACCGATTCGGCCGAGCCGACGAAATCGTTGCGCGCCAGCGTTGCTGCGATCACGCCGTTCATCGCGGCGGCGCCGACCTGGTAGCGCTTGTTCCAGGCGCCGTTGACCAGGAATTGCAGCGAGCCCGCGGCCTGGCTGCCGGAGACGCCGAACGCGGCGATGATCTGCTTCTCGCTGAGGCCGAACAGCTTGCCGGCCGCCGCCGCTGCGCCATAGGTGCCGGCGGTCGCGGTCGGATGGAAGCCGCGCGCATAATGCGAGGTCGGGTCGAGCGCATTGCCGAGCCGGCAGCAGACCTCATAGCCCGCGACGATCGCGGTCAGCACGTCGCGGCCCGAGGCGCCCACCATCTCGCCGACGGCGAAGGCGGCCGGAACCACCGGCGCGCTCGGATGCAGCGAGGAATCGGCGTGGGTGTCGTCGAAGTCGAGGGAATGGCCGAGCGCGCCGTTGAGTAGCGCCGCGACCGCCGGGGTCCAGGTCTTGGTGTCGCCGAACACGGTGGACTCGCCCTTGGTATCGAGCGCCAGCGCCTCCAGCATCTTCAGCATCGACGGGGTGGATTCCGCCTCGCGCCGCGCCCGGATGGCGCTGCCGAGGAAATCCAGCGTCAGCACCTTGGCGCGCTCCAGAACCTCCGCCGGAATATCCTGGTATTTCAGATTGAAGACATAGGCGGCGAGCGTTGCGGTTTCGTGGGCCATCGTGTTTCCTCGTTTTGGCGCGCAAGTTAGGCGGGCTGATTTGGCCTTTCAAGCGGCCTTGCGGCCGCGGGCATCAGCCATGCTTTTGGTGATTTGGGATCGGACCGGGATAGTCGAGCATGGCATTCGCAGGGAAGGTGTTCGAGCGGGTCCGGGCGCGGCGCACGCAACTGGGGCTCGCGATCCGGGTCACGGTGGCCGCGACCGCGGCCTATGCCATCGCCACCGCGCTGCATCTCTTGCTGCCGCTCTGGGCGGTGCTGACCTCGCTGATCGTGACCCAGTTGAGCGTCGGCCGCTCGCTGAAGGCGACGCGCGACTATGTGCTCGGCACCATCGGCGGCGCGATCTATGGCGGCGCCATCGCGGTCCTGATCCCTTATTCGACCGAGATGGGCCTGCTGGCGCTGCTGGTGCTGGCGGTCGCACCGCTCGCCTTCGTGGCCGCGATCAACCCGAGCCTCAACGCGGCGACGGTGACCGCGATCATCGTGCTGCTGGTCCCGACCATGCATCACTCCGACCCGATGGCCTCGGCGATCGACCGCGTCAGCGAGGTGGGCGTCGGCGCCATCACCGGCCTGCTGGTCTCGTTCCTGGTGCTGCCTTCGCGCGCGGTGCGGCAGATCCGCGCCGCCGCGGCACAATTGCTCGAGCTGATCGCCGATGCCTTCACCGAACTGCTCGCGGGCCTGACGCGCGGCCGCGACAACGATGCGCTGCACCGGATCCAGGACGGTATCGGCACCGCCATGGTGGGCATGAATGCCATCGGCGCCGAGGCCGAGCGCGAGCGCGCGGTGCGGCTGTCGAGCGGGCCCGACACCGGCCCGCTGCTGCGCACCGTGCTGCGGCTGCGCCACGACGTCGTGATGATCGGCCGCGCCACCGTGGTGCCGCTGCCGGCGGAGGTGCAGATGCGGCTCGCAGCCCCGCTGACAGAGGTCTCGACCGTGATCGCGCGCTTCCTGCGTTCGGCAGCCAGCGCGTTACGCGAAGGCGCCGGCGCGCCGCCGATCCATCCCGTTCATGTCGCGCTCCAGCATTACGCCGAGGCGGTCGCATCGGTCCGCCAGGACGGCCTGATCCGCGGCCAGCCCGGCGACACCGCCGAACGCTTCTTCGCGCTTGGCTTCTCGCTGGAGCAGATGCACCAGAATCTCTGCGATCTCGACCGCGTCGTCGGCGAATGGTCGGAGGCCGCAAGCGACAAGTCGGTGCGCGTCGCGGAGTAGTTCTTTGCTCTAGAGATCGAAGAAAGCGAGCTGCGTCGTATCGCGCTGCGCGATGCCATCCGTCAGCGCCTTCAGCGCGACGTCGAAGCTCGGCTGCTCCTGCTCCAGCTCCCATGCGCCGTCATGGTCCCACTGGAAGCACTGGCCATAGCGCTCGCCGGGCTCGACGTGGAGCAGCAGGCAGCGGCTGAGTTGCGATGGCTCGGCAACCGGCACCAGATGCCTCAGCGACACGCCGTACTCCTTGCGGAAATAGGCGCAGGCCTCTTCGAGCTCGTCCTCGGAATGGGCGATGAAGTCGAGCACGTTGCGCTGCTGGGTGGCGAGCTCGCTAGGTGCATAGAAGCGGAGCTCGGAGGAGGATTCCGGCAGGCGCACCAGCAGCTCGGTCTCGCCGCGCTTCAGCAGGAAATTGCGATAGTCGTCGGGCAGACGGACGCCGAGCGCCTCTTCCGCCGCGCTGACATCGGCTTTGCTGGCGGGCGTGCCGCGCTTCCAGCGCCAGCCTTTGGCGGATTTTGTCGCCTTGCGCCGTGCTTCATACTCGGCATAGCCGGGAAACGCCATGATGTCCTCGTAGCCGCCGAACCGCGACCATTGATAGGCATCGTCGAAGGCCTCCTCCCGCCGGTCGGGAAAATAGCCGCAGAGCAGCTCGGCGCGCTTGATGATGCGGTCCTGGCTTGGCGCGATCTTGCACAGATGCTCGATCGTCTTCAGCGCGGCGTCGGGATTGCCGGCCTCGAGCTGGACGTCGCTCAGCAATTCCAGAATGCGTCCTTCGAGATCGCCTTCGTAGATGGACCACGCATAATGCGGCTGTCCGGCGGCGCGCCGCGCAAGGAGCGTGTCGCGCGCCTGTTCGGCGAAGGGTACTGTCTGGGCCGCGTCGTCTCCGGCAGAGTAGAGGCGGCGGGCAGCATGCCAGAGATAGAGCGGCTCATGCTCGGCCGGTGTTCCCTTGAGTGCGTCGAGCTGCGCCGCCTGCTCGGCCATTGGCGCGGCGAGCGCCAGGATCATCAGCTCGTCCAGACCCTTCTGCCAGTCCAGCTTGGCTTCCGGATCGGGCGGCAGGTCGCGCAGCGTGTAATTGGTGTGGCTGGTCTCGACATAGCCTGCCGCGACGAGATCGGCGACGTGACGGCGGAAGGCCGCGGCCGCATCGGCGATGTTGGAAAACGCCACGCGCAGGAATTCGTTCGAATCGGGATCGCCCTTCCAGTTCATGTGAACGCCGATCACCATGGGCTCTCGGCCCGGGATCAGCATCAGCTCGCGATCGTCGTCGCCGGGCGGACGGTGGAAGAATTTGGCCAGATACATGCGACCTCCCAAGGCGCCGCCGGCATCGGGGCACCACGTTTCAGTCGCGGGCTCGGAGATATCGGTTCACGTTAGCCGGGCTTATCGCTTCGCCAGCCCCTTCGCCGCCATGCGCCAGACCAGCAGGTCGATGCGGTCCTGGCCGAAGAACGGCTCGTTCTCGAACACGAAGGTCGGCACGCCCCAATGGCCTGACGCGGCGTGGTCCTTCTCGTTCTCTGCGATCACCTGCTCGTAGCGATCCGGATCGGAAATGATCGCGGCGTCCATCGCGGCGAGGTCGAAGCCGGCCTTCGCGGCGGCGCGCGCGAGATGATCGCCTTCGTTCCACCCTGCAACCGAACCGTCCCACAGCACGCGCGCGATCGCATATGTGAATTCGAGCGAGCGTCCCTCGAGCTGCGCCATCGCGCCCAGCCGGGTCAGGCGGTGGATGTAGGGCTGCTCGGCCGCGACGTCGAGCGTCGTCATGTCTTGCACGATCGGGTCGGGCCGGGGAAAGCGGAACGGAATGCCCGCGTGCTCGGCGACGCGGCGGCTGTCCAGCACGATGTAGCGCGCGAATTGCGGGCTGGCCTTCTTGAAGAAGCCGGGCACGCGGACCGCGATCGGGTAGACCGGCCGCAAGTTCACTGCGAGATCATAGTCTTCGACCAGCTTCAGCGTCCGGGGGAGTGCCAGATAGCTGTAGGGACTCCGAAAGGAAAAGAAGAGGTCGACGGACAGCGTCATCGCACCGGCTCCGCAATCCCCCCGATCATGCTGCGGGCCACGATCTTGTGGAACGGCGTGATGAGCGAGAGGTAGGTTCGGCCGAGAAGATTGTTGGTCTTCACCAGCGTGGTCAATGTGACCTCGCGGCCCGGTGCATCCCCGGCCACGTCCACGACAATGCGAAAATCGAGGTGATAGTCATTGAAGCCGGCGATCAGTCGCTCCGGCGTCTCGCTCAACACTGGAAACAGCCCGATCAGGCCGCCGGGCGCGGGCGCGCCTTCACCTGATGTCTTCAGGCCGAATGGCGTGACGAGAATGTTGCGCAGGCGCACCAGCGCACTGATCCAGCCCGGCTCGTTCGAGACCATTCTCGTGCAGGCCTCGCGGGCGTTCACCGCCGCTGCACCGATGTCGACGCGAAACGCGTCGATGAACTGTGCGCCTGCCAGCACCGTGCCGGCGTCGACATTGGGGGTGATTTCGCGGACGGTCCCGGTCATGCCGCCAGTTTGCGCGCCAGCATCCGGAAGCGCAAGACCAGGAGGCCGGCATAGACGAACGATCCGACCGAAAACCCGATCCAGACGCCGACCGCGCCGAGATGGGCGTTGAAAGCCAATAGCCACGCGACGGGAAAGGCGACGCACCAATAGCCGATCGCCGCGAACACCAGCGTCATCGTGGTGTCATTGATGCCGCGCAGCGCGCCGCCCATGATGGTCTGCAGGCCGTCGGCGATGAAGAAGGTCGCACCGACCAGCAGCAATGTCGCGGTCAGCTCGACCGTTGCCGCGCTGGCCTCGCTGCTGCCGAAGAACAATCGGCCCAGCTGGTAGCGGCCGAGGATGATGGCGATGGTCAGGGTGGAGACGAAGGCGACCCCGAGCACGGCTGCGACGAGGCCCGCGCGCCTTAAGCCGACCATGTCGCCGCGGCCGAAGGCGTGGCCGACGCGCACCGTCGCCGCCATGCCGATGCCCAGTGGCACCATGAACAGCACGGCGGTGACCTGCAGCGCGATCTGGTGCGCGGCGAGCGCCGTGGTCGAGATCAATCCCATCAGCAGCGCGGCCGAGGAGAACAGGCCATATTCCAGCAGCAGCGAAAACGAGATCGGCGCGCCGACCGCGACGAGCTGGCGCATCAGGGGCCAGTCGATCCGCCAGAGATGGGCGAGCGGACGATAGTCGGCGAACGGCTTGCGCAGCCCTGCGATGGCGAGCGCAGCGAGGAAGGTGCCGAGATTGACCAGCGTGGTCCCAAGCCCCGCGCCGAACAGGCCGAGCTCCGGCAGGCCGAACAGGCCGTGGATCAGCGCATAGACCAGCACGGCGTTGACCGGGATCGCGGCGACCGTGATCCACAGCGGCGCCTGCGGCCGGTTCACCGCGCTCATCATGCTGCGCAGCGCGATGAAGCCGAGCGCCGGCGCGATGCCCCAGGCGAGGCCGTTCAGATAGCGCTGCGCCAGCGCAGCCGATTGCGGCGCCTGGCCGAGCGCGAGCAGGATCTGCTCGCCATAGAGCGGCGAGGCCATCATCGGCAGCGAGATCAGCAGCGCGGCCCACAGCCCGACGCGCAAGGAACGGCGGATGCGCCTGACATCGCCGGCGCCGAACGCCTGCGCGGCCAGCGGCGACACTGCGGACATCAGGCCGAGCCCGAAGGTGAAGCTGACGAAATACACCGTATGCGCCAGCGCCGCCGCGGCAACCGCGCTCTCGCCGAGATGGCCGATCATCGCGAGATCGGTCGTGATCATCGCGATCTGCCCGAGCTGCGTCAGCATCATCGGCACGGCCAGCCGCAGCGTCTCGACGAACTCTTCGGCGAGAAGGCCCCGTGGCACGCCGGCTTGCGGCTGCGAATGCTGTTGGACGGTGTCGAGCATGGCGGGGTGCATAGCACAACCCGGCGACGAAAACATGGCTCTCGTGTCCCGGACGCGGTGCAGCGCGTAAGCGCTGCTCCGCAGAGCCGGGACCCAGAGTCACGCGCGCAGCTTTCGGCAGCATGGGCCCCGGCTCAGCAGCGCATCACTTGCGTGCTGCGCTGCGTCCGGGGCACGAGACCATTTTCAGATCAGAGTCAGTCTATCCGCTCGCTCGGGAATCGTAGGGTGGGCAAAGGCGCGCTAGCGCCGTGCCCACCACCTATCCATTATTGCAAAAGATGCGTGGGCACGCTTCGCTTTGCCCATCCTACGATACTGCGGTCGCGGAGAGATACCCCTCATCCGGCGCTTCGCGCCACCTTCTCCCACCAGGGGAGAAGGAAGAAATCGCCTCAGCCCTTCCGCTCCGGCAAGCGCTTGATCTTTGCGCCGAGCGCGTTCAGCCGTTCCTCGATGCGCTCGTAGCCGCGCTCGATCTGGTCGGCGTTGTTGATGGTGGAGGTTCCCTCGGCGCAGACGGCCGCGAGCAGCATCGCCATGCCGGCGCGGATGTCGGGCGAGGTCATGGTCGCGCCGTGCAGCCGGCTCGGACCTGCGATGATGGCGCGATGAGGATCGCAGAGAACAATACGCGCGCCCATCGCGATCAGCTTGTCGACGAAGAACATTCGGGACTCGAACATCTTCTCGAACATCAGGATCACGCCCTCGCATTGCGTGGCCGTGACGATCGCGATCGACATCAGGTCGGCCGGGAAGGCGGGCCAGGGCTGGTCTTCCAGCTTCGGCACGTGCCCGCCGAAATCGTCCTGGATCTTCAATGTCTGGTTGGAGGGCACGATGAGATCGTCGCCCTCGACCCGGCAGACGATGCCGAGCCGCTCGAAGCCCATGCGGATCGAGCGCAGATGCTCGACGCCGGCGCGCGTGATGCGCAAGGGAGAGCGCGTCACGGCGGCAAGGCCGATCAGCGAGCCGACCTCGATATGGTCGGGCTGGATCCGGTAGGTGGCGCCGCCGAGCGTCGCCGGTCCATGGATGATCATGGTGTTGGTGCCGATGCCCTCGATCTTCGCACCGAGCGCGACCAGGAAATTGGCGAGGTCCTGCACATGCGGCTCGGAGGCGGCATTGCGCAAATAGGTGACGCCGTCGGCGGCGACCGCCGCGACCAGCGCGTTCTCGGTCGCGGTGACGCTGGGCTCGTCGAGGAACACATCGGCGCCGGCGAGCTTGGCGGCGCGGAATTCGAGGCGGTCGGTCGCGGTGACCTTCGCGCCCAGCTGCTCGAGCGCCAGCACATGGGTGTCGAGCCGTCGCCGGCCGATGACGTCGCCGCCCGGCGGCGGCAGCATCACTTCGCCGCAGCGGGCGAGCAGGGGGCCGGCGAGCAGGATCGAGGCGCGGATGCGCACGCACAGCTCGGGATCGAGGTCCGCCGCGCGGATGCTCTTGGCGTGGATATGGAGCGTGTTGCGTTCCGTCCACTCGGCGGACGCGCCGACGGAGCGGATCAGCTCGACCAGCGTCTCCGTGTCGCGGATCCGCGGCACGTTCTCCAGCGTCACCGGATGCTCGGTGAGCAGGGCGGCGGCGATGATCGGCAGCGCCGAATTCTTGTTGCCGGACGGCTCGATCGAGCCCGAGAGCCGGTGACCGCCCTCGACGATGTACTGGATGGGCGCCAAATGGATTCTCGCTGTCCTGATGGGGTGGGGCGGGCCTGTTTCGGGCGGAAACTATAGGGAATTGCGCGCGGTAGCAATTGCGCTGGGCGGGTCCGAGGGCCTGCTTCCCGGCTCCGGACGACGCTGCCGACCCCTCATGGTGAGGAGCGCGGAACGCGCGTCTCGAACCATGAAAGGCCCGGCTCTCGCCTGTGGCCATCCTTCGAGACGCCCGCTTTGCGGGCTCCTCAGGATGAGGACGGGAGTTTGTGGCGGATGGCCCTCAGAGCAGGCCGATGATATTGCCGACCACGTAGAGGATCGCGATCAGGATCAGTGCGCCGATCATGACGAAGGAGATTTCGATCGCGATGGCGCCGGTGCCGAGCAGGGCTGCGACGCCGGCGAGGAGGCGCTCCTCCCGGAAAATCAGCGAGAGCACCGAGAGCAGGATGGCAAGCAGGCCGAGCGAGATCGCGGTGGCCGACGCGGCTTCGCTCCAGCTTCGGCCTGCGGATTTTTCGACCTTCGGCGCCTGGTACTCGACGCCCTTCACCCGCGCCATCACGCGGTCCTTGATGCGATGCCCGGTGTCGACGATGACCTGGTCCGCCGGCGGCGGCGGAAACACCATCGGCACCACCCAGTGCGGCAGCACGGCCGCCATCAGCGCCAGCGCGCCGGCGATGCTGCCGATGATCCCGAGACGGCGGGATGGCAGCGTGGGATTCAATGCGGGGGCACTCATGACATCACGTTTCCCGGCCGGAACGGGCCAATGGCTCTACGCTATTTCGTCGTGATGGCGGGTGGCGAGGTTCAGGAGGTTACACGGCGCTTCAATTGCGGAGCCAATTGATTGCGCCGCCCTCGCCTTTGACCTCGAAGTACATGAGATCGATGTAGATCGCAGCGGCGAGAACCAGCGCTCGCTCATCTTCGGTCAGGCCGGGTTCCAAATATTCCACGAGAAAACTATCGCGGTCTGTAAACAGTTCAGAGCCGAGGCCAGACCATTTTTTCGCAACGCGCGCGCGCTCTTGCGCTCCGCGCATGAACGGAAACGTCCACACGCGCCAAAATGGCGAACTGACCTCGAGCACCACTCTCCCCTGTGCATCGATCACATGGAAGCTCTTGGTGAGAATCGAAAACTGACGCTCGATGGTTCCGATGAGGCGGCCGTCGCGCGAATGCAGTTCCAGACACTGAAAGAACCAGCGGAAGGGATGAATCCCGCGCATGACCGGCTGCCGGGTATTGTCGAAAAAATGGATCTCGAAAGAGCGCCAATGCCCAAATGCCTGGCGCCACAGGAAACCGAGAAGTCCCTTTTGCTGTTCAGCCGCATAGAGCAGGTCGCGGCCGTTCTCATCGCGGATGCGATATTTGTTGCGGGTCTCGAAACCGAACAGCTCGGCCAATTCGAAGGCCTGCTGCACGTACATTTGGCGCTGGCCAGCTAAAGTCGACAACATGCGTTCGGACCTCTTCCAGTGCCGGCTACGCCATTTTGTCGCGATGGCCGGCGGGGAGGTTCAGGCGGTGGCGTTGCGATGAAGGCGATGCGCTCCCACTCCCGCCTGCGGGGGAGGGCAATCGCATAAGAGGAAACGCGGCGGCGAGCTCGTCTGCGGCCATCCTTCGAGACGCCCGCCTTTGGCGGGCCCTCAGGATGAGGACGGAGGGTGTGGCAGTAATTTCACCGGGCAAAGCTGCTATTCAGCCTCATCCTGAGGAGACCGCGTAGCGGTCGTCTCGAAGGACGAGGCGCTTGCTCAGGCCCTCGCCAAGTTCATATGCGATTGCCACGGCTTGCGGGGAAGACGGTGTCTCCGCAACGGCACGCTCCCCCAGAGGAGAAAGCCCCCACCCGCGCCTTCGGCGCGACCTCCCCCGCAAGCGGGAGAGGTTGCAGCGAGTGTGCCGCTAGCGACCGCCCAAAGCCGACAACCCGATCTCAGATATCGATCGTCGCGCTCAGCGAATGTTCCTGGATGAAGTCGCGGCGCGGCTCGACCACGTCGCCCATCAGCTTGGTGAAGATGTCGTCGGCCTCGTCGACCTCCTTGACCTTCACCTGCAGCAGCGAGCGCACCTCGGTGTCGAGCGTGGTCTCCCACAGTTGCTCCGGGTTCATCTCGCCCAGGCCTTTGTAGCGCTGCAGCGTGATGCCCTTGCGGCCGGACTCAGTGACCGCCTCGAACAGGTCGGACGGACCGTGCACCACGTGCTCAGAGTCCTTGCGCCGCAGCTTGCCGGAGCGGGCGTAGACGTCCTGGAGCTTGAGCGCGTACTCGTCGAGCTTGCGGGCTTCGGCCGAGCCCAGCAGCGCGTCGTCGATGATGGCCGCTTCCTTGACGCCGCGCACGGTGCGCTCGAACAGGAAACCCTGGCCCTCGACGAACTGGCCGACCCAGCCGCGCTCGACTTCCTCGGCCTGGCTGTCCAGCCGGGTCGCGATGTACTGCGCGGCGGCCGCGGCGTTCTCGGGGTTGCCGTAAACCGACTTGTTCAGCACGCCGGTGATCGCGGCCTGCTCGACCACCTTGCGGTTATAGCGGCTGTGCAGATTGCGCAGGATGCTGCGGACCACGCGGGCATCGTCCACCAGCGCGCGCAGATCGCGCCCCGAACGGTCGCCGCCGTTGCCGGGGATGTAGACGCAGTCGTCGAGACCGGCGTCGATCAGATAGTCTTCCAGCGCGCGCTCGTCCTTCAGGTACTGCTCGGACTTGCCGCGTGAGACCTTATAGAGCGGCGGCTGGGCGATATAGAGATAGCCGCCGTCGATGATGTCGCGCATCTGCCGGTAGAAGAAGGTGAGCAGCAGCGTGCGGATGTGGGCGCCGTCGACGTCGGCGTCCGTCATCACGATGATCTTGTGGTAGCGCAGCTTGTCGACAGAGAATTCGTCGCCGATGCTGGTGCCGAGCGCGGTGATCAGCGTGCCGATCTGCTCGCTGCCCAGCATCTTGTCGGGACGGACGCGCTCAACGTTGAGGATCTTGCCGCGCAGCGGCAGGACGGCCTGGAATTCGCGATTGCGGCCCTGCTTGGCGCTGCCGCCTGCCGAGTCACCCTCGACGATGAAGAGTTCCGACTTGGCCGGATCCTTTTCCTGGCAGTCGGCGAGCTTGCCGGGCAGCGAGGAGACCGAGAGCGGGCTCTTGCGCGTCAGCTCGCGCGCTTTTCGCGCAGCTTCGCGGGCGGCGGCAGCCTGGATCACCTTGCCGACGATCATCTTGGCTTCGCTCGGGTGCTCCTCGAACCAGGCCTGGAGCGCCTCGTTGAGGACGTTCTCGACCACGGGACGCACTTCCGAAGACACCAGCTTGTCCTTGGTCTGCGACGAAAACTTCGGGTCCGGCACCTTCACCGACAGCACGGCCGTGAGGCCTTCGCGGCAGTCGTCGCCGGTCAGCGCGATCTTTTCCTTCTTCGCATTGGCCTCGGCATAACCGTTGACCTGGCGCGTCAGCGCGCCGCGGAAACCGGCGAGATGGGTGCCGCCGTCACGCTGCGGGATGTTGTTGGTGAAGCACAGCACGTTCTCGTGGTAGCTGTCGTTCCACCACAGGGCGGCCTCGACGCCGATGCCGTTGGCTTCCGAGCGCACCATGATCGGCGCGGGCACCAGCGCCTTCTTGTTGCGGTCGAGATATTTGACGAACTCCTCGACGCCGCCGGAATAGTGCATCTCCTCGCGCTTCTCGACTGCGTGGCGCATGTCGGAGAGCGCGATGTTGACGCCGGAATTGAGGAAGGCGAGCTCGCGCAGGCGATGCTCGAGCGTGGCGAAATCATATTCGATATTCTTGAAGGTCTCGGTCGAGGCGAGGAACGTCACCTCGGTGCCGCGCCGGCCCGGCGCGTCGCCGACCACCACCAACGGTGCGACCGCATCGCCATGGGCGAACTCGATGTAGTGCTCCTTGTCGTCGCGCCAGATGCGCAAGCCGAGCTTGCTCGACAGCGCGTTGACGACGGAGACGCCGACGCCGTGCAGACCGCCGGAAACCTTGTAGGAGTTCTGGTCGAACTTACCGCCGGCGTGGAGCTGGGTCATGATGACCTCGGCCGCCGAGATGCCTTCGCCCTTGTGGATGTCGACGGGAATGCCGCGGCCGTCGTCGCGCACGGTGACGGAATTGTCGGCGTTGAGCACGACATCGACGCGCGTGGCGTGGCCCGCCAGCGCTTCGTCGATCGCGTTGTCGACGACCTCGTACACCATGTGGTGCAGGCCCGAGCCGTCGTCGGTGTCGCCGATATACATGCCGGGGCGCTTGCGGACGGCATCGAGACCCTTGAGCACGCGGATCGATTCCGCACCGTAATCGCTCGGATTGGAGGGCTCGTTTTCGGCAGCGGGCTGCCGAGCAGGTTCTGTCATGAGAGGCCTTCGAAATGTCGCCCGAATCAGCGGCGCAAAAGGCGCTGATTTGCAGGCTATTTGTGCCACGAAAGAGGGCTTGCGCATAGCGCAAAGTATCTCCCGGCAACCCTTTGACTAAATGGGGTTTTTGGGCCGGTTTTCAAGGCGTTCGAAGGCCGATTTCGGGCCCTGCAAAAAGGCCGATTCGAGAGGCAGTTTCGGGCCCTCGAAGACGTGGATTTTGCGGGGGGCGGAGGGCTATTTCGAGGTGTCCTGAAACAGGCCGCCGGGCTCAGTAGATCTGGTCCGACGTCCTGTCGTCATCGAACCTGAGCGACCAGGTCTCGCCTGCGGCCACGGTGATGGTGTCGGAGCGCAGCCGATGGCCGGACACCTGCAGCTCATAGGGGTACGTGCCGGGCGGCAGATCCAGCATTTGCGGGTGATTGACGCCACCTGCGATCTCGATGGTCTGATCGTTGATCGTGAGCGAGGCCACATTAGGCACGAGATAACCGAATATCAGCCGCGCCTGTCCAGCCAGCGGCAGGAAGTTGGCCTTGGCCGCGGCCTCGGTATTCCGCTGCACCAGCTCGATCGTGGTCTCGCCCTTGGCGCGGCCAAGCTTCAGCGTGCCCGGCCCCTTTGGGGAGGCGAAGGCGAGCCGGGCGCGATCGGCGGCGACCATCGCGCCCTCAGGCTTTTCCTGCCACCCGCGCTTTCCGAGCTCTGCGCGGTAGAAGGCGAGCACGTCGCTGAGCTCTGCGGGCACCTGGGCTTTGACTTCGAGCCGGAGCGGGATTTCGATGCCGTCCACCTTCGTGGTGCTGAGATTTCCGTGGCTGGATCGCTTCGGCACCGGCATGTCGGCGTGGGAATCTGCTGCGGTCAGCGGCTCCTGCGAGCAGCTTGCAAGAAGCAAGAGGCCGCACGCCAACAGCCGCCATCGCGCCGGGACCTTCGTCCCGAGCCTTGCCGTCGTCATATCCACTCTCCAGGGATGTCGCGCGTCACACTCTTCGCGCGATGGCGGCTGCGACACAGTCGCCGCCGCCTCCAGACGTCTAGTCGCCGCACGAACCGGACAGGTTCAACCCGGCCATTCCAGGCAAAGGCCGCGGGATCAGTACATCTGCAGCGGCAGCACGTCGCCGCTCGGGCCCACCATCAGGCCCCAGGCATCGCCGGCGGCGACCGTGAGGGTCTCGCTGCGGGCCGGACGTCCAGGCGTGCGCAGCGCGTACTGGTAGGTGCCGGGCGCCAAATCGAGCATCGGGCCTTTCGGCGATTGCGGCCCGCCGACGCCGGCCGCGATCTTGATGGTCTGCTTGTTGATCGTGAGGGAAGCTTCCTTCGGCCCGATATTGCCGAACATCACCCGGGCCTGGCCGGGCTTCGGCATGATGTCCGCCTTGGTCGCAGCCTCCGGGTTCTTCTGCGCCAGATTGACCGTGGTCTCGCCCTTGGCGCGGCCGAGCTTGAGCACCGCGGGGCCTTGCGGCGAGGTGAAGTCGATCTGCGCGCGCTCCGCGGACACAGTCGCGCCGTCGGTCTTTTCCTGCCAGCCGAGCTTTCCAAGCTCGGTGCGGTAGAACGCCAGCACATCGCCGAGCGGGGCCGGGATGCTCGCTTCCAGCTCGCGGCGGAACGGCATCTCCGTGCCCGGCAACTTGGTGGTGGCGAGCGAGGTGGACGAGCGCTGCGTCGGCACGGGCAATTGGGACTCGGTGTCGGGCTTGAGCGGCTCGGACGATTTGGCCTGCACCTCCGCAGGTTTGTCGACCGCAGGCTTGGCGACGGCCATTTTGAGGCCCGATCCCTCGGCGCTGACCCTCACCTTGGGGCCCATCTGCATCACCGTGAACGAGATCGACTTGCCGCTCTTGGCAAACTCCAGCATCGCCATGTTGGGCTGGTTGATGACCGAGGGCCGCTCGTTCCACCCGATGGGCTTCAGCGAGGCCCGGTAGAATGCAGTCAGCGCCTTCACGCTCGAGGCGGATGAGAATTCGAGGCTGCCGTCGCTGCCTTCGAACTTCACGCCTTCGGCGTTCTCCGGCAGCGGCACCGGCGTGTTGCTGTTCGCGAGTGCGTTGAGCGGCGCGTCGGACAGCGCGGCTGCCTGCACCTTGCGCCGCGCCTCGTCGGCGGTGATGAGCTGCTTGGCCGCACCCAAGGCATCGCTGAAGAACTTCTCGTCGGCCTCCTTCTTGGCCTTGAGCCGGGCCGCAAGCGCAGCTTCCGTCAGCTGGGTGGCCATGCTGACCATGGTGAAATCATATTTGCGGCCGATCCGCAGCACGCCGGTTTCCTCGGCGTTGGAGACCTTGATGGCGACCTCGTCGCCGGCGGCGAGCGGTGCGCTGCCATTCTCCTGCCAGCCGCGCGCGGCGAGCTCACGATGGTAGAAGGCGAGCACGGCGGGCAGGTCGGCCATCACCGCGGCCGACATTTCGCGCTTGGCGGACGTCGCGCCGCCGAGACCCCGCGACGTCTTGGTCGAGCCGGGCCGCGGCAGCCCGGCGGCGTCGCTGTCGGCCTTGAGATCGGCGGGAAGTGCGAAGGGCGCGACGCGGATGTCGACATTGGTGCGGCCATCGTCTCGGCGCGTCAGCGTCAGCATGACGGGTTTCTGCTTGTAGAAGCCGGTGACCTCGCTGTCGGGATGCGCGTAGAACGCGCGCACGCCGTTCGGAACGGTCTCGTCCAGGTTCGTCGTCCAGCGCGCCGCGGTTTCCGGCGTGAGCTTTTGCCAGCCGATCGCATCCATCTGGCTCTTGTAGAATTCCGCCGTCGCATCGAGGGCAGTCGGCGCAATGCAGCCGAGATAAGGCCGCGTGCCGTCGAACACGATGTCGCTCGCGTTGTCCGGGAAGGGCACGTTTCCGTAGATCCGGTCGGTCGTGTAGTAGACCACGGACTGGTCGGGCCGGCCGAGCGCCTGCGTGAAGTGAACGGACAGACCCAGCCGTCCTTTCTTGAAGACGAGGTTGTCGGTCTTCTCCTCCAGCGGGCGCACATAGGGCACCCAGCCGGCCGCGCTGAGCATCTTCTTCACCGCCGGCGATGTCACCGCCTGCGGCGTCGGCATGCGATATTCGACACGGTAGGGATCGGGGCGCGAGGTGTCCTCAACGGCGCCCTCGAGCTGCGGCAGCGCATGGACGTCGACGATGCCGTCGTCGGCGGCGGCTGCAATCGAGCAGCTCGCCATCAGGAAGAGCCCGCAGGCAAGCAGCCGCCAGCGAGCCGGGACCTGCGTCCCGCGCTTGATCATCGACATCGCAAAACTCCTGGATTGCGCGCGAGGTCGATCCCTCGCGCATTCGCAGGCTGCGACACCGTCGGCGCGGCCTCAGATCAGAAGTCGCGGCAGGAACCGGGCAGGTTCAACCGGGGCAGGGGCCGATCGCGGGAGGCTCAATACAGATGGAGCGGCGACCACGCGTCGCCGTCGCGTCCCACCGTGAGCTCCTAGGTATCGCCGGCCGCAATGACGAGGGTGTTGGTCTGGGCCGGATGGCCCGGCACCGTCACCTCGTATGGATATTTGCCGGGCGGCAGATCCAGCGCGACGGCATTGGTGCCGCGGGCACGCGTGACAGTGCGCGCATCGATCGAGAGCACCGCTTCCGTCTCGGCGATGTTGCTGAACACCACCTTGGCCTGGCCGGGTTCGGGCATGACGTTCGCCCTGGTCGCCGTGTCCGAATTCTTCTGCACGAGCTCGACCGCGGTGCTGCCGTCCTTGCGATGGAGCTCCAGCAGCGCCGGTCCCAGCGGGGACGCGAAGGTAATCTGCACGTGGTCGGCGGCGATCACCGCGCCGTCATGCGTCTCCCGCCAGCCGAGCTTGCCGAGCTGGATGCGGTAGAAGGCGAGCACGTCGCCGAGCTCGGCCGGCACGGTGGCCTCCAGCCGGGTGCGGAGCGGAGCCTCGATGCCGCTCACCACGGTGGTGTGGGTGCCCCTATAGCTGAAACGGGTCGGCGCGGGCAGCTTGGCCTCGGGATCCGGCGTAAGCTCGCCCGAGAACAGCGCCGACAGATGCGGCGCTACGGCGTTGCTGCTTGCCGCGAACATGCAGATGCCGAGGAAAGCGAGGCCGCACGCAAACGCCCGCCATCGTGCCGGGGCCTGCGCCCCGGACCTTACCGTTCGCATTGTCACTCTCCAAGGGAATCGCGCGCCTTCAAGGACGTCGCGATAGCAACGGCTGCGACACCGTCGGCGCGGCCTCTGGCAGCTAGTCGCGACGGAAAACGCTCGGGTTCAATGCGAAGTCTAGCGTCGCGCCGAAACCCGTCCGCTCTCGACGTCAAAGACTTCGCCGCCCGCGCCGATCTCGGCGAACGCAGCCGGGTCCGCGCCGGTCAGCCACACCTGCGCGCCGAGCTTGCGCAGCTCGTCGAACAGCGCGGCGCGCCTGTTGGGGTCGAGATGGGCGACGACCTCGTCGAGCAGCAGCAGCGGTACGATGCCGGTCATCTCGGCGACCAGCGTGGCGTGCGCCAGCACGAGGCCGATCAGCAGCGCCTTCTGCTCGCCCGTGGACGCATCGCGCGCGGGCATGCTCTTCGGCGCATAGACGACCTGGAGATCGGTGAGATGCGGGCCGTCGGTGGTGCGGCCGGCGATGGCATCGCGCGCGCGGTTGTCGCGCAGGATCTGGCGGTAGCGGTCCTCGACCGACGTCGCGGTCTCGCTCAGCAGCGCGTTCTCCATCCAGCCGTCGAGCGCGATGTGCGCGGACGGAAATGCGGAGGCTTGCGCGCGCGCGTTGAGCATGCCGGTCAGCCGCGCCGCGGTCTGGCCGCGCGTGGCGGCGACCGCAACGGCGAGCTCGGCGGTCTCGCGCTCGATCGCGTCACACCAATGGTCGTCGTAATTGCGGGTCTCGAGCAGGCGGTTGCGCGAGCGGAGCGAACGTTCGAGCGCGTTGATGCGGCTGGAATGATCGCTGTCGATGGCGAGCACCAGGCGGTCGAAGAAGCGCCGGCGCTCGGAGGCCGCGCCCATGAACAGCCCGTCCATCGCCGGTGTCAGCCACACCATGCGGATATGGTCGCCGAAGGCGGCCGCGGAATTGACCGGCTCGCGGTCGATGCGGACGCGCCGGCTCACCGGGCTATCCGCGCGCGGCGGCTCGATGCCGGTGCCTAGCGTCGCCAGCCCCAGCGCGCCCTCGACCTGCGCCGACACCGCCCAGGAGCCGTCGCCCTGGTTGTCCGCGACGTCTTCCAGCGTGGCGCGCCGGAGGCCCCGACCCGGCGACAGGAACGAGATCGCCTCGATGCAATTGGTCTTGCCCGCCCCGTTCGGCCCGACCAGCGCCACCATGTCAGCCGCCGTCTCGAGCCCCGCCGCCCGATAATTGCGAAAATGCGTCAGCGTCAGGCGATGAATGCGGGAGGGGGTCATGTTGCCTTGTCATTGCCGGGCTTGACCCGGCAATCCATCGCCCGCGTCAGCGGGCAATTTCATCATAGAGGTCTTGCCACGCGGGATTGCTCTTCACGATCAGATCGATCTTCCACTCGCGCGACCAGTGTTTCATGTTCTTTTCGCGCTGGAGGGCAGCGGCGATCGTGTCGTGTGCTTCGAAATAAACCAGGGTCTTCACCCCGTAGCGTTTGGTGAAGCCGTCCGCCAGGCCTTCACGGTGCTCGTAGACGCGTCTGATCAGATTGTTGGTGACGCCGATGTAGAGTGTTCCACCGGGCTTGTTGGCTAGGATTTACACCCAATAGGTCATCTGGTTCGATGGATGGCCGGGTCAAGCCCGGCCATGACGAGAGGAGAAATATCGTCACACCCGCATCGGCATCAGCACGTACAGCGCGCTCTTGTCGTCCTTGTCCTGCACCAGCGTCGGTGAGCCGGGGTCGGCGAGGCGCAGCGTTGCGACGTCGCCTTCGATCTGGGCGGCGATGTCGAGGAGGTAGCGGGAGTTGAAGCCGATATCGAGGCCGTCGGAGGCGTATTCGACCTCGAGCTCTTCGGTCGCGCTGCCGGAATCCGGGTTGGTCACCGACAGCACCAGCTTGCCCGCCGACAGCGACAGTTTGACCGCGCGGCCGCGCTCGCTCGAAATCGTCGAGACGCGGTCGACTGCGTTCTCAAAATCCTTCTTGTCGACGACGAGCTCCTTGTCATTGCCCTGCGGGATGACGCGGCCGTAGTCCGGGAAGGTGCCGTCGATCAGTTTCGAGGTCAGCACGACGTTGCCGATCGTGAAGCGGATCTTGGCCTGCGACAGCTCGATCGTCATCTCGGCGTCGGTGTCCTCGATCAGGCGCTGCACCTCGCCGACCGTCTTGCGCGGCACGATCACGCCGGGCATGCCCTCGGCGCCCTTGGGCTGCACGAGGTCGAGCTGGGCGAGGCGATGGCCGTCGGTGGCGACGCCGCGCAGGGTCGCGGCCTTCGCGGTGCCGGCGGCGTGCAGATAGATGCCGTTGAGATAGTAGCGCGTCTCTTCCGTCGAGATCGCGAACTGGGTGCGGTCGATCAGCCGCTTGATGTCCTTGGCGGCGAGCGAGAACGAGTGCGACATATCGCCGGCGGCCAGATCCGGGAAATCGTTCTCCGGCAGCGTCTGCAGTGTGAAGCGCGAGCGGCCGGCGCGGATCGCCAGCACGGCGCGGTCGCCGTCGGCTTCCAGCACGATCTGCGAGCCGTCGGGCAGCTTGCGCACGATGTCGTAGAACATGTGCGCCGGGACGGTGGTGGACCCGGCGGTCGCGGTTTCCGCCGCCAGCGTCTCCGTCACCTCGAGGTCGAGGTCGGTCGCCTTCAGCGATAATTTGGCATTCTCGGCCCGCACCAGCACGTTGCCGAGGATCGGGATCGTGTTGCGGCGCTCGACCACGCGGTGGACATGGCCCAATGACTTCAGGAGTTGCGCGCGTTCGACCGTAACCTTCATTGCACTACTCGCCCGATCCCCAAGGAAACTTAACGTTGGAAAGCCGGGCGCCCAAAAGCCCGCCGCGGCACCGATGACCCCGACAGGCCGGATCATCCAGCCGATATGACCAAAGCCGTCAGGGTCGCGCAAGGTGGCTCGGATGGCCCCCGGATTCAAGGGATCGGGGGTCAGTTCCGCACGATTCCCACGATTTACCGTCCGAACGAAAACCGCCGCCCAGGCACAGGTCTGCTCCCTCGCCCCGCTTGCGGGGAGAGGGTTGGGGTGAGGGGGAGTTTCCGCGGGGGAGGTGAGAGTTGAACTCGCGGAGAGTCCCCCTCACCCGAATTCGATCTGCGATCGAATTCGACCTCTCCCCGCAAGCGGGGAGAGGTGAAAGGAAGGAATAGGCCTTTATTCCTGAAGCTGGCGCTTCAGCGATTCCACTTCTTCCGACAGCGCGGTGTCCTTGGAGACCAGCGCCTCGATCTTGCGGACCGCGTGCAGCACCGTGGTGTGGTCGCGTCCGCCGAAGCGGCGGCCGATCTCCGGCAGCGAGCGCAGGGTCAGCGTCTTGGCGAGGTACATCGCCACCTGGCGCGGGCGGACCACGTTGGCGGTACGGCGCGAGGACAAGAGGTCGGAGCGGCTGACATTGTACTGCCGTGCCACCACGCGCTGGATGTCCTCGATCTTGATCCGCTTCGGCTCCTGCGGCCGGACCAGGTCGCGCACCTCGCGCTCGGCCATCTCCAGCGTCACCGGTTGGTTGTTGAGCTTGGAATGCGCGAGCAGGCGGTTGATCGCGCCTTCGAGATCCCGGCCGTTATGGGTGATGGTGCGGGCGAGATAGTGCAGCACCTCCTCCGGCACGTCGAAGGTTGCATGATGGGCGCGGGCGGCTGCGACGCGCGACTTGAGAATGCCGTGACGCAGCTCCTCGCCGAGCGAGCCCATCTCGACCACGAGGCCGCCGGCAAGCCGCGAGCGGACGCGATCGTCCAGGCTCTCGAGATCGGACGGCGGACGGTCGGCCGCGATCACGACCTGGCGGCCGGCGTCGATCAGCGCGTTGAGCGTGTGACAGAATTCGGCCTGCGTCGACTTGCCCTGCAGGAACTGCAGGTCGTCGATCACGAGCACGTCGATGCCGCGCAGCGCTTCCTTGAAGGCGAGCGCCGTCTGCGTCTTCAGCGCGGCGACGAAGCCGTACATGAACTTCTCGGCGGTGAGATACAGCACCTTGCGCTCGTTGCCGGAATTGCCGGCCCAGGTCACGGCCTGGAGCAGATGCGTCTTGCCGAGGCCGACGCCGGCATGGATGTAGAGCGGGTTGAACATGACGGGGTCGCCGCGGCGACCCTCGGCGACCTGACGCGCGGCCGCATGGGCCAGCGTGTTGGAGCGGCCGACGACGAAGCTCGCAAAGGTCAGGCGTGGATCGAGCGGCGAGCCGCCGAGCGCATCATGATTGGCGGAGACCGGCGCGGTCGCGGTCGAGCGCAGCTCGGGTGCCGGCACACGGCGCGCCTCGACCGGCGCGGGCGCTTCCTTTGGCTGCATCACCGGGCGTACCGCGGAGCGAACGGTGAGGTCGATGCGATGCACTTCCGGCATTTCGGCCTGCCAGCACGACAGCACGCGCTCGGCATAATGGGCCTGGATCCAGCTCTTCAGGAAGCGCGTGGGAACCGAGAGCCGCACGCTCTCATCCTGCACGCCTTCCAGATCCATGCGGGCAAACCAGCTCGTATAAACGTCTTCGCCAACATTCGAGCGCAGCCGGTTCTTCACGCGCGACCAGCGATCCTGTTCCGATGTGTTCATCGTCAAAAAACTTCTCTTGAGAGATTTAGTTGCGTGGTGAGCGCCATGCAGAGTTCCTGCCATCAGGGTTTCTGTCATGGAGCGACCTCAAAGCGAGCCCATCGTCAGGCATGGCTATACCGTTCGGCGAGAACGCCGCGTCCGGTCAGCGATGTCAGAGATGGAGGGTTCGCGAGGTCAGCGCGTACTCGGCGCTCCGTCACACGCGGGAGGCTGGAGGTTGGACTGATCTAAACCGGCATCGGTCGAATGGGCGACGTGCTTCAATACCGCGTTGAGTCCGTAAGACATGATACCTCCCCGTCCTGCCGTGATTGCTCACGGCAAGGTCCTGCGTGTCCATAAGACATCCGCGGTGTCTTGGTCTCGCGGATGCCTGCCCGTGTACGTGTCGTCCGCTCGACTTCGCCCTCATGCGTGCCGGGGCAGCTTCGCGATGTCTCTCATTTGCGACTGGCGCGAGCAGGATGCGAGACATCCTGCTTGGAGACATTCAGACAAAGATCTACCGTTCCCACGTGATGTGGGTTGTGAACCGACTATCGCTTGTTGATGCGTCGCCAACGTGCACACCGCCGCCGATTTGCACGCTCGCCCCGTTTCCGATACCGCGCTGGTCTCAAGATCGTGGGCGCCGCTGACGACTTAAGGAATACACTATGCGGAAAGACTCGCAACGAAATTGATTCAGACTTGAGGCATCTAAAAACTTGACCAGCGTTAACGCCGCGCGGGACTTGTTCACAGGTTACGAAGCAAGTTTTTGGATTCGTGCACAGATTCGAAAACGCCCGGTCTCATGTGACAATTCTCGCTCGCCGCCAAAAATTTTTTACAAAAGCGTCACGCGCGCGACGCGCGGGGTAATTTTCCAAATGCTTGTGATCGCTATGTCGATAAGTGATTAGCGAGACATCGCTTTTTGAGTCTCGTTTCAGAGGGTAACTCCACCGGCAGTAGTGTTCCGGTGAATCTACGGTGTGCAGAACTTCTGCCCGCCAGGATTCATCTTAGCCCCGCGCCGCAGGGGTTTTTCGCAACGCAGTGTGAGGGTTTCCGCTGTTGCAAAAACTCCCGCAGTAGAACTACGGAACGCATCATAATGCGGACGAGGCAAATCTTCCACTCGGAGATTGCGAGGCGCGTGGATGCTTGCGTGAATATGACAGGCAACAAAAAAGCCCGGCACGATGCCGGGCTCTTTGTCGTGCTGATCGGATCACCCGATCAGATGATGCACCGCGATCAGCTCGCGAGCTTGCTTGGCAAGCTTACTTGGCGAGCTTGGCGATCTGCGCGGTGAGGCGCGAGACTTTGCGGCTGGCGTTGTTCTTGTGAATGATGTTGCGCTGCGCGGCACGCATCAGGGCGGGCTCGGCATTTGCCAGCGCCTTGACGGCGGCGGCGCGGTCGCCGGTCGCGATGGCTTCCTCGACAGTGCGCACGGCGCCGCGCATCTGGGTGCGGCGCGACTTGTTGACGGCGGTGCGGCGGGCGATCTTGCGCGTCGCTTTCTTGGCGGAAGTGGTATTGGCCATGGTCTCAATATCCTTTGCGGGTACCGGTCGCGTCTTGGTCGGGTAGCGCCGGCTTGCTTGACCGCGGAATCGACGCTCGGATTTAGGGTGTTCGGTTGCTGGGCCGCTCCCGGAACATGAGGCCTAAACAGCCTGCAACTGCTCAAAGAACAGCGGCGGCAGGATTGCGCCCGCCGCCAGTTGGCGCCCTTATAGAGAGGGTCTGTGGCACCGTCAACGCTTTCCGGGCTGGAAAACCGGCCTTTAGCGGGCTGGACGGGTGCCGTAACGTCCTGAAGAGGTTGAATTTCTGCCGCCTTGCGGCTATTGGCTGGCGGCATTTCCAGGGGTCGTCCGACCGGACGACCGTATAGGGTGGGGCATGATCCGCGGCTTTTTTCGACTGATCGGGCTGTTGCTGTTGGCCGGCGGGTTCATCTTCATGGTCTATGACGGCGCCCGCTGGGTGGCCGACCAGACCCTCAAATTCACCCGGTTCGGCCAATTCTGGAACGACATCAACCAGGCCAGCCAGACCGCGTTCAGGACCTGGGTCGAGGCCAAGGCGCCCTGGCTCTGGACCTCGGTGATCCGCCTCGTGCTGGACCAGCCGGTGTTCGCCGTGCTCGGCATTCTCGGCATTCTGCTGATGCTGTTGTTCCGGCCGCGCAAGCCGCTGATCGGCTATTCCCGGGATTGAACTTTCAATTCCCGCCGGGGCTGAACCCTGCGAGGCGCGCGGCGTAACAAAGCTGCCCTCGCTGACGTAGATCCCTATATTCCCACCTGATCGCGAGCACGCCGCCTGAGCAACTGGCTCACGCGGCGGACTGCTCGTTTCGGAGACCATCATGCTGTTCATGCGCAAGACCACCGCATTGCCGAGCGCAGCGGAAGCGCTGCCGGGCCGTGCGCAAGCCCTTCCGACCGCGACCTTCCATTTCGTCAACGGCAGCCAGTTGAAGCCGCCCTATCCTGCCGGTCTCGAGCAGGCGGTGTTCGGCCTCGGCTGCTTCTGGGGCGCCGAGCGCAAGTTCTGGGAGCTCGGCGATGGCATCTACACGACCGCCGTCGGCTATGCCGGCGGTCACACGCCGAACCCGACCTATGAAGAGACCTGTTCGGGACGCACCGGCCACACCGAAGTGGTGCTGGTCGTGTTCGATCCGAAGAAGATCTCCTACGAGCGCCTGCTGAAGACGTTCTGGGAGAGCCACAACCCGACGCAGGGCATGCGCCAGGGCAACGATTTCGGCACGCAGTATCGAAGCGCGATCTACACTTATGGCGATGCGCAGAAGAAGACTGCCGAGGAGTCGAAGGCGCTCTATCAGAAGGCGCTGGCCGCGAAACGTCTCAGCACCATCACCACGGAGATCGCGCCGGCCGGCGAATTCTATTTCGCCGAGGATTACCATCAGCAATATCTGGCGAAGAATCCCGCCGGCTATTGCGGCCTCGGTGGCACCGGCGTGTCCTGTCCGATCGGCACGGGTGTGAGCGCGTAAGCGAAATCCACGCCGCGACGATGTTTGGTCGCGGCGTGCGGCCCTTACCCTCCCCTGGAGGGGGAGGGTCGATCGCGCGAAGCGCGAGCGGGGTGGGGTGACGGTCTCTCCACATCCAACAGTGCTCGTGTGGAGAGATCACCCCACCCCGTCTCATATTTCGCTGCGCTCAACATGAGCCGACCCTCCCCCTCCAGGGGAGGGTGGTACCTGCATCCCCCCTCAACGCTTTATTAACCATAACCGGTGCATCACTGGGGCATCTCGTTTCGAGGGATGGGTCCTGTGCCGGTTGCACGCGCGTTTCGATGGTCGATCTTGGCAGCGTCCGCCGCGCTGGCCCTGGGCGGCTGCATGCAGACGACCGGCCCCGTCGCAATGGTCCAGCCCCGCCCCGATCTCGACTCCATGGCCTATGGCCAGCCCTACGGCGCGCCGCAACCCGTCGTCGTCGCCAATAGCGGCGGCGGTGCCATCGCCGCGCTCAGCAACTCCTTCGCCGCCTCGCCGATGCCGGTCGGCTACGCCGCGCCGATGGCGGGGCCGGCGCGCTATGACGCGTCCTACCATCTCGATGCCGGCGACAAGCTCCGCGTCGTGGTCTACGGCCAGGAAGGTCTCACCAACAGCTACGCCATCGATGCCGGCGGCTCCATCACCATGCCGCTGATCGGCGCGGTGCCCGCGCGCGGCCGCACCACTGCGGGCCTTGCCGGCGAGATCGCCGCGCGCCTGCGCAACGGCTACATCCGCGAACCCTCGGTCGCCGTCGAGATCGACACCTACCGTCCGTTCTTCATCCTCGGCGAAGTCTCCGCGCCCGGCCAATATCCGTACGTGCCGAACATGACGGTCGAAAGCGCCGTCGCCATCGCCGGCGGCTTCTCGCCGCGCGCCAAGCGCGACGTGGTCACCGTCACGCACACCGAAGCTGGCGGCTCCATGCGCGCCGTCGTGCCGCTCGGCACCCCCCTGGCCCCGGGTGACACCGTGTTCGTCGGCGAGCGCTGGTTCTGACGAAGTACAAGGTACTTCGTCATTCCGGGATGGTGCGTTAGCACCAGACCCGGAATCTCGAGGTTCTCAGGTGCGCAATTGCGCACCATAGTTCGATACTGTCGCATCGCCCCGGAACGACGAAGTGACGGCAAAGCGCCCGCTACACGCGCACTTCACCTCCGAAAATCCAGCCGCCCGTTCGGAAAACATCCGTCGATCCTGTCGGCGTCGACCACGCGCCCGACCCACGGCCGCATGATCGCGGGATTGGTCAGGTTGATGTACTTGCCGACCAGCCGCGTTCCCTCGCGCGCAGCATCGATCAGCCCGTGCCGGCGGCCATGGTCCCAGTCAAAGCGCAGATAGATCCGCTCGCCCGCAACCCGCACCTCGGCGCGCCCCTCTTTCCACTTCTCCGGCGTATCGCCGGCGATGGTCGGATCGGCACCGCCGTTCCAGCGGCTGGCCCAGACGCCGTCGAGCGGATCGGATGATGCGGGAATTGATGTCCATGGCGCCGCGTTGACGTCGGCGGCATCGCCGGCAAGCGCGGCGGACGCGGCAAACTCCATCACCTCGGAATCATCCGGCTCCGGGACGTCCATGGTTCCGAACGGATTGCGGATGACGATGTTCGTATTGGCCTGCTGCATGGCGATCTCCCGGCGTGAGTTGGCGTGTTCGGCCAGCTCTATCGCCGGGTGTCGGGATGCAGCCACCCGATTCCCGAGGTGTCATTGCCGGGCTTGACCCGGCAATCCATCGACCTGGGCAAAGCTTCGCTTGATGGATGCGCGGGTCAAGCCCGCGCATGACATCAGGCGCTACTTCTGCAGATGCTTCGCGAAAAATTCCATGCTGCGTGGCCAGGCGATGTCGGAGCTCGCCTTGTCGTAGCTCGGCCGCTCGTCGCAATGGAAGCCGTGCTGGGCGCCGGGATAGACGAAGACCTCGACGTCCGGGCGCTTCGCCTTGACCGTCTCGACATCGGTCAACGGGATGCCGGCATCCTTCTCGCCGAAATGCAGCTGCGTCGGCACTTTCGGCTTTTCATCGGCAAAGCGCACGACGGCGCCGCCGTAATAGCCGATCGCGGCCTTCAGGCCTGTCAATCGCGTCGCGGCGACGAAAGCGACGCTGCCGCCGAGGCAAAAGCCGATGATGCCGACCGGACCGACGGTCTTCACCGCATCGATCGCGGCCTGGGTGTCGCGCAGCATCGCGGCCCAGTCGGGATTGGCGACGAACTTGCGTGCCTCGGCGATCTCGTCGGGCGTATAGCCGGACTGGAAGTTCGGCGTGGTGCGGTCGAAGATCGACGGCGCGATCGCGACGTAGCCTTCCCCGGCGAGGCGGTCGCAGACCGAGCGGATGTGGTGATTGACCCCGAAGATCTCCTGGATCACCACGACCGCGCCCTTCGGGCTGCCTGCGGGATCGGCGCGATAGGCGCCGAGCTGGAAATTGTCGGAAGCCGTCAGCTTGATGTCTTGTCCCACGCGGGTTGTCCTTCTTGGCTGGTCGTCAATCCACTCTATCCCCTCATCCTGAGGAGCGCGCCCTTGCGCGCGTCTCGAAGGATGAAAGGCCGAGATGCAGCAGCGGGGCCTGCATCCTTCGAGACGCTTGCTGCGCAAGCTCCTCAGGATGAGGGGCGGCACCTACTCCCACATCCAGTTCTCGCCGTAATCCTCCTTCCATCCCGCCAGCCGTCCGTGGCGGAATTGCAGGAACAGGCGGTGGCGGTAGGGGATCAGCCCGCTGCCGCCGATGTTGCGAAGCGCGAGATAGATTTCATTGCCGGGCCGCCCACGCACATATTGCAGCGTCTGCCCCAGGGCACGCGCGGTCTGCTCGGCATCCATGCCGAAGGCGAGCGGTGTGTTGTTCGACAGGGTGGTGACGAAGGGTTGGCGCGGCGGCGGCGCACCGAACGGCTCGGCCTGCGCGGACATCGACAGCAACATTGTGCCCGCAATCACCATCGCTCGCTTCATTGCCTGGGATCCTTCTGCCAGCCTATGCCGGCAAGTTCTTCAGGAAAGGCACCACCGCGTCAACAAAAGCCTGGGGCTGATCGATGTTGACGGCGTGTCCGGCGGCGGGGATCACGACCTTTTGTGCGCCGGGAATTTTTGCTGCCATGTAGTCGGACGCGGCGAGGAACGGCGTGTCGTCGGCGCCGACCACGATCAGGCTGGGCACCTTGATGTCAGGAAGGAGCTCGATCACGCGCGCATCGCGCTGGGTCAGCATGCCGCGTGCCGCCAGCGCCAGACCCTTGGCGTTGCGATGGCTCGCGGTGGCGCGCTCGCGCGTCGCGGATTTCAGCATCGCGAGCCCCTCCTGGTCGAGCTTGCCGGCGGTGGTCAGCGCCCGCGCGTTCCAGGCCTCGCGCGCATCGTCCTTCTTGAAACCGGGGCCGGTGTCGATGATCAGCAGTGCGCGGGCGCGTCCCGGATGCGCGCGATAGAACGCAAGCGACATGTAACCGCCGAGCGAGAGGCCGCCGATGATGGCGCGCGGCGCGCCGACCGCGTCGAGGATCGCGGCGATGTCGCCGACGGTCAGTTCTTCGCTGTAGGCCCCGGGATCGTCGGGGTAGTCGGACTGCCCGTGGCCGCGCATGTCCCACAGGATCAGCTTGTGATCCCTCGCGAGCGCATCGACCTGGCCGTGCCACATCGCCGAGGTGGAGGAGTAGCCGTGGGTGAGCAGCAATGGCGGGCCTTCGCCATGGACCTCGTAGTAGATGCTGACGCCGTCCCGATCCACCCTTGGCATTGTTGTCCGCCCTTCTTGCCTTCTTGTTTTCGCTTTCATTCTAGCCGGGATCGTTTCGATGGCGCGACTGGCCCCGGCGCATGGGCCGGATGAGGCTTGATGGCCTCGGCCTGTCCTAGTGCTCGAAAAACCCCAGCAATTACAATGACCGGCCTACTGTGCATGGGGTTGTTTTCGCACTTTGCTATTCCGGCCCTGCAGGCCGAAATTCCTAAAATTGCGTGCAGTTCCGAAGGGTTCCATTGAGTACGCCTCTTAAGGCCCGGAGAACCTGATCCGGCTTAGGCTGACGCCAAATCCAGTCCCGTGCTTTGGGGAAGCCATGAACGCGCCAGCCAAGACCGCCGCCAAACGCCGGCTTCTGCTCGCCTCCGACCGGAGCGACGAGAGCACCGAGCTCGCCAGCATCCTGAAGGCGGTCGGCGATGTCTCGACGGTGACGACGCAGGACATCCCCGAGCAGCCGTCGCGCGATCTCTCCGGTCTCGTCGTCGACATCAACCTGCGCTCGCCCGAGAGCGTGCAGCGCGTGCGCAACAAGCTGCGCGGCGATGCCTATCGTTCGATGCCGCGGCTATTCGTGCTTGCGGACGCCCTGCATCACGGCACCATGCAGGCCTGGGCGCTCGGCGCCACCGACACGATCTCGCGGCCGCTTCGGCCCGAGGACATCCTGCAGCGCATCCGCGCCGCGTTCCCGGATACGGCGACCTATGACGCGACCGATCGCGGCAAGACGCTCAACCGCGGCGTCGAGGCGGCGCATGCGGTGCTGGCCAAGATGTTCGAGAAGCTGCCGCTCGGCGTGCCCCTGACCTTCGACGACGTCATCGCCGCAGAGAGCAAGATCCTGAAGGCGATCAAGCACTCCTCGCTGCGCGAATGGCTCACCACGGTCGGCTGCCATCACGTCGGCAGCTATCGCCACTGTCTGTTCGTCACCGGCTTTGCGGTTGCATTCGCGCAACATCTCGGCATGCGCGAGGACGACCAGCGCCGCCTGACCCGCGCCGCGCTGTTGCACGACGTCGGCAAGGCCTTCGTTCCCTCGAACCTGCTCGACAAGCCCGGCAAGCTCAACGACGAGGAGATGGCCGAAGTCCGCCAGCATCCGCGCCGCGGCTATGACGCGCTCGCAGCCCAAGGCGGCTTCCCGCCGGAGATGCTCGACGTCGTGCTGCATCACCACGAATTCCTCGACGGCAGCGGCTATCCCAACGGCCTGTCGTCGAACCAGATCAGCGACATCGTGCGTCTGACGACCATCGTCGACATCTACGCAGCACTTGTGGAGAAGCGCGCCTACCGCATGCCGTTCACGCACTCGCGTGCGTTCACGATGATGGAAGGCATGGGCGGCAAGCTCGATCAGCAGCTGCTGCAGGCCTTCCGGCCGGTGGCACTGGGGTCGTTCTGATTTTTGACGAGTCATTCCGGGGCGCGCGCAGCGCGAACCCGGAATCTCGAGGTTCCGGGTTCGGTGCTTTGCACCGCCCCGGAACGACTGCCGCTACCCCACCATCTTCCTGAGCTCCGCCTTCGCCACCTTCTCCAGCGTCGAGCGCGGCATGTCGTCGACGAGATGGATCTCGCGCGGCAGCTTGAAGTCGGCGAGACCGGCGCGGCAGGCAGCCATCACGCGGTCATGGAAATCGAGCGGCGCAGCCGCGACGCCGCCATGCGGGATGATGAACACGACCGGCACCTCGTCCAGCATCGGATGCTTCTTCGCCACGACGGCGGCCTCGCGCACGCCCGGCACCACCGCGATCACCTGCTCGATCTCGGACGCCGCGACGTTCTCGCCGCCGACCTTCAGCATGTCCTTGGCGCGGTCGCCGAACTTGATGAAGCCGTTCTGCAGCCGGTCGACGCGGTCTCCGGTGAGGAAGAAGCCGTGCTCGTCGAAGCTTTCGCGCGTCGCCTTCTCGTTGTGGAGATATTCGGCGAACAGCGACAGGCCGGGAATGCCCTTGATTGCGAGATTGCCGGTGCCGCCGATTTCGGTCGGCCGTCCGTCGTCGTCGGTGATGCGGATCTCGTATTCGGGCGCGGCGCGGCCGATCGACATGGGCATGTTGGGCTGGTCGACCTCGCCGACGATGCCGTGGGTGATGGTTTCGGTCATGCCCCACCAGCCGATCATCTTGACGCCGAAGGCGGCGAATGCCGGCGGCTCGTTGATCGCGGTGCCCCACAGGCGGAACTTGTGGTCTTTCGGGATCTCCTGCTCGAGCAGCGCCTTCATGCAGAACGGAATGGTCGAGGTCCAGGTCGCGCCGTGCTCGCGCGCGACGCCCCAGAACCGGCTCGCGGAGAAGCGCGGCTGGATCACGCAGGTGGCGCCGACCCACAGCGTCGCCAGCATGGAATAGGCGAGAGCGTTGGTGTGGAACAGCGGCAAATAGGCCTGGTGCACGTCGCTCGCATGCAAATCCTCATGCGCGGCGTTGATCTTGGCGCCCCACAGCGCGTTGGCATGGGTCCATAGCACCGCTTTGGGGCGCGACGTCGTGCCCGAGGTGTACTGCACGCTGCACGGCGCCAGCGGATCGGTCGGGCGCCGCGGGCGATCGGCGCTGTCGGCAAACAGGGATTCAAAGCTGTCGCCGCGCGAGACCGCCTGCACAGGTGCCGCGCCCGCATCATGCGAGGTCACGGCCAGCCAGCTTATGTTGCGGCAGTTCTGCGCGAGCACTTCCGCATAGGCCGGCTGCGTGATCGCGGCGACGGCGCCGCAATGATCGGCGAAATAGGCGATCTCCGCCGGCGCCGAGCGCGTGTTGGTGGTGACCGCGATGGCCCCGAGCTCGACGCAGGCGAACCAGGCCAGCAGCGCCTCGATGCAATTGTCCAGATGAATGAGCACATACTCGCCCGGCTTCACGCCGCGCTTGGCAAGCCCCGCCGCGAGCGCGCCGACCCGCTCGTGAAACTCGCCATAGCTCCAGCGCCGCGCCGGCGCGTCGAACGGCGCCCAGATCAGGAACGGATGATCACGCCGGACCTCGGCGCGCATCCTCAGGAGCCAGGGCACGTCGAGCCCGTCGAACGGACCCACGATTCCGGTTGCGGTCTGATGAACTGGCATGGCGATGGCGTCCCCCCGTTGCAGCCTGCATCTTGCTGGCGGCTGCGTTTTGATTATTGCGTCTTCCTGCCATCGGAGGACGCGGGGTGCAAATCGGGGGGCGGCATTGCATGCGCGAGTGACGTGCCAGATCTCTCCGTCGTCATTCCGGGATGGTCCGAAGAACCAGGCCCGGAATCTCGAGATTCCGGGTTCGGTGCTGCGCACCGCCCCGGAATGACGAATCTAACTCCCGTACGACGATATCTCGATCAAGCTGCCATCCGGATCCCGGCAATAGACCGAGCGCAGCGTGCCGCGGGCGCCTTGCTTGGGAACCGGGCCTTCCTCGATGGCGACGCCATGTGCCCTTAGATGCGCCACCACCTCGTCGGGCGTCGCCGAGGTGAGGAAGCACAGATCCTCGCTGCCGGCGGTCTGATGATCCGCGGTGAACCACTCGACCTTGTCGGCATTGCGCGGCCGCACGTTGATCTTCTGGTTACCGAATTGAAGGGAAGTCCGCGGCGCTTTGCCGCCGCCGGGGTCGAACACCTTGACTTCCATGCCGAGAATCCTGCCGTACCACTCGGCGGTCACGGCAACGTCGGTGACATTGATCACGAGATGATCGAGGGCTTCGACCTTGACCGGCATGCCTCATCCTTTCGTCGTGATGCGCCAGGTGCACTTTCCGCGCTCCGCAAGCTTTGTTACAACCACGCCGACGCCACTTTCAAGCTATCCGGCCTTCAAGAACAACACTGGGAGAACCCTTGAGATGATCACTCGCCGTACCGCGCTGGGCCTGCTCGCCGCCAGTCCGCTTGCAGCCACCCCGCTGTCGAAGGCTTTTGCCGCCGACTATCCGTCCCGGCCGGTGAAATGGGTGGTCGGCTATCCGCCGGGCGGCGCCACCGACATCCTGGCGCGCCTGATTGGCCAGCGTCTGTCGGAGCGGCTTGGCCAGCAATTCGTGATCGAGAACAAGCCGGGCGCCGGCAACAACATCGGCACCGAATCGGTCATCAACGCCGAGCCCGACGGCTATACGCTGCAGCTGGTCAATCCGGCCAACTACATCAACGCCTCGCTCTACACCAACCTCAAGTTCAACTTCGTGCGCGACATCGCGCCGGTCGCATCCTTCCAGCGGGTGCCGAACGTGATGACCGTGAACAAGGACGTGCCGGCCAAGAACGTCGCCGAGTTCATCGAATACGTGAAGGCCAATCCCGGCAAGGTGAACATGGCCTCGTCCGGCAACGGCACCTCGGTGCATCTGTCCGGCGAGATGTTCATGGCGATGACCGGCTGCAAGATGCAGCACGTGCCCTATCGTGGGGCTGCGCCCGCGATCACCGACATGCTCGGCGGCCAGGTGCAGGTGATCTTCGACAACATGCCCTCGATCATCCAGCACATCCGTTCCGGCTCGCTTCGCGCGATCGGGGTCACCACCACCGAGCGCTCGTCGCAATTGCCCGACGTGCAGCCGATCGCCGACACCGTGAAGGGCTACGAGGCCAGCGCGCTGTTCGGCATGGGCGCGCCGAAGAACACGCCGAAGGAGATCATCGCCAAGCTCAACAGCGAGATCAACACGCTGATGAAGGAGCCCGACATGACCAAGCGTCTGGTCGAGCTCGGCGGCGAGCCGCGGGTGCAGACGCCCGAGGCGTTCGGCGAGGAGATCAAGGCCGAGACCGAGAAGTGGAAGAAGGTCGTCGAGTTCGCCGGCCTGAAGGTCGAGTAGCGCTCTTGTGATGACCCGAGAGTGGAGCCCTGCCGTTCGGCAGGGCTTTTTCTTTGCTACGCTGCGTGCTCGATCTGGAATAAAACGGCGCCACGAAACCTGATGTAGATGGCGCCTGGCTCGCGCCGTGGAGAAGGGAGTTCGGATCATGGGCAAGACGCAATTGGCGCTCCTGACGCTGGGCGCGGCAGTCCTCGCCGGCTTCGTCACCGTCACGCCGGCCGCAGCCCGCGACTATCCCTGGTGTGCCCAGGGCGGTGAATACGACTATCCCGGCGAATGCGCCTACAGCACCTTAGAGCAGTGCCAGGCCAGCGTGTCCGGCCGCCTGCTGTACTGCGACCGCAACCCGCGCTTTGCCTACGGCCTGCAGCCGCAGCCGCAGCCGCGGCCGCACCGGCGTGCCCGGCCTGTCGCGCCGTACTAGCCGAGCGCCCCGGCGTGAGATCGCAGCGGTGCCTTTTCGCGTGATCGCGCCGGAATAAATCGGCTCCGCAAGCCTTTCTCTCTGTGAGGTCGCATGTCGCGCGGCGAACATGGGAGATCGATCATGCTGAAGGCGCAATTCGTGCTGGGGATCACAGCTCTCGTATGGCTCGCTGGCGGCAGTCCGGCGCGCGCGGATTACGCGTGGTGCATTCAGGATTCGGAATACGGCTATCCCGGCGACTGCTCCTATCAGACCCGCGAGCAGTGCCAGCTGAGTGCATCCGGCCGTAAGGGTTTTTGCGGGCCGAACCCTGCTGCGGTTACGCGGCCGCCGCCGGCACTGCGCGGCCGGCACGTTCCACCCTCCTAGCTGCCGATCGCCTTCCGCCGATCACGCAGTCGTGCGGCCCCGCGCCCGCGGGTTACGGCTTGACGCCTTTTCGCGCGCGCCTATACTAAACCATATGGTTAAGTATAGAGACGAGACGCTCGACCGCACCTTTGCAGCGCTCTCCGACCCGACGCGGCGAGCCTTGCTCGCGCGTCTCGGCGAGCGGGACGGTCTGTCGGTGAGCGAGCTGGCCGCACCGTTCCCGGTCTCGCTTCCGGCGATCATGAAGCATCTCGACGTGCTGACGGATGCGGGGCTGATCGTGCGGGAGAAGACCGGGCGCACGGTCTCCTGCCGGCTCACCGCGCAGCCGATGGAGCAGGCGATGAACTGGCTCAATCGTTACGCCCAGTTCTGGTCCGACAATCTCGACCGTCTTGCTGCCTATGTGGAGGAAGAGACATGGCCAACACAGCCGTCAACGCCATCGAACGAGGCGCGGAGCGCCCCAGCCTCACGCTCACGCGCCGGCTCCGCGCGCGGCCGGAAAAAGTCTTCGCCGCCTGGACGCAAGCCGAGCAGCTGATGCAGTGGTTCGGGCCGCCGAACATGAAGCCGGCGAGCCTTCAGGCCGAGCTCGACGTCCGCACCGGCGGCCGCTTTCGCATCAGCTTCGTCGGCGAGAGCGGCGAGTATTTCGAAGCCGGTGGCATCTATCGCGAGGTCGTGCCGAACGAGCGGCTGGTCTTCACCTGGGCCTGGCACTCGACGCCGGAACGCGAATCGCTGGTCACGATCTCGTTCAGGCCGGACAGTGCCGGCACCCTGATGGTGTTCCACCACGCCCAGTTCGCCGACGAGACCGCGCGCGACAACCATCAGCGCGGCTGGAGCTCGTTCCTCGACAAGCTCGATGCCTTCGTTGCCTGAATCCCGAAAGGAGCATGCGATGCTGCAACATCAGATCGTTTCGCGCGAGCAATGGATCGAAGCGCGCAAGGCCCTTCTCGCCCATGAGAAGGAGTTGACGCAGGCCCGCGAACGGCTTGCCGACGAACGCCGCGCACTGCCCTGGGTCAAGGTCGACAAGAATTACGTGTTCGCCGGACCGGACGGTGAGGTGACGCTCGGCGATCTCTTCAGGGGGCGTCCGCAGCTCGTCGTCCAGCATGTGATGTTCGCGCCCGACTGGGACGCCGCCTGCAAGAGCTGCTCGTTCTGGGCGGACGGGTACGAGCGGATCGTGCCGCATCTGGCCGCGCGCGACACGTCCATGGCCGCCGTCTCGCTCGCCCCCAGCACGAAGCTCGAGGCCTTCAAGGCGCGGATGGGCTGGACCTTCGACTGGGTCTCCTCGGGCGGCAACGATTTCAACCGCGACTACGGCGTGACGTTCTCACCGGACGAGATCGCGACCGGACAGCCGATGTACAATTTCGGCACGACGCCGATCTATGGGCCCGAGCTGCCCGGCATCAGCGTGTTCTATCGCAACGAGGCCGGCGAGATCTTCCACACCTATTCCTGCTTCGCCCGCGGCCTCGACATGATGAATGCCGCCTATCAATATCTCGACCTGACCCCGCTCGGCCGTCACGAGGAGGGGCTGCCCTATCCGATGGACTGGGTCCGCCTGCGCGACCAGTACGAGCCGCAGGCGACGAAGGCGGCGTGCTGCCACGGGTGAGGGGGCTTTCGTAGTTCGGATGAAGCGCAGCGTAATCCGGGGCCGTCGTCACTTGTGGCACGAAGCTGCAACGCTCCCCTATTTTTTCGCGTCCTGCTCCGTCCCGTTACACGAGATCAGCATCGTGTACGGCCGCGCGTTGCCGGCGATGTCGGTGGTCTTGAGCTCGGCCTTCGGCTCGGCCGTCTGGTACGACACCACGGAATTGTCGAGGAAGTCCCGCAGCACGCCGGTCTTGATGGCGAAGTTGATGTTCTCGGGGATGTTGCCGGTCGCAGCCGCAATACGTAGCGCCGGGATCTTTCCGGTGACCACGCCGACGACCTGACCGGTGGCATCGAACAGCGGACCGCCGCTATTGCCGGGCTGCACCGGCGCGCTGATTTGCAGGAAACGCGAATCGTTGCGCATGCCGCTGAGCGAGCTGACGATGCCGGTGGTCACGGTGAAATCCGAGCTTAGAAGGCCATGGAAGGGAAAGCCGATGGCGACGACGGTATCCCCGGAACGGATGGAGCGGTCGCGGATCCGGGCGAAGTCCTTGAAGGTCGTTGTCGAGGGCGCCTGCAGGAGAGCGAGATCGTTGTTGGCATCGCTCGAGACGATGCGCAGCACCATCGCAGCCTCGCCGGTGAGATTGCCCTTGATGTCGCCGACGCAGCCGTCGATCACATGATTGTTGGTGACGATGTGTCCGTTGGCGCTCACCACGAAGCCGGTGCCGCTCTTGGCCCGGGCAGCTTTGCCGCCGGCCGGCGGAGGCGCCTGCTTCTCCGTTGCCGCTGCCGGCTTGGCCGCGCCTTTTGTGAAATCGCCCGCCTTGTCGAGCCCGTCGGCTTTCACCTTGGTCACGCAATTGGCCAATGCGGCGATGACCGGCCCGGTCGAGGTCAGATCGAAATTCAGAACGGAGCGGCCGGCCGTCGCCACCATCAGGCTCGCCTTCTGGAACGTACGCACGACATTCACCGGCATGACGGCCGTGAGCATGTTGGATTGATACGCCGTGGCGTAGAGCCTCGCCTGCTCCTGCCCGTCGAAGGTCACGTCGATCGCGGCGTTCTCGCCCTTGTTGAAGCGGTAGCTGGGACTCGCAAAGGCGAGGGACCATGTGCCGGCGGCACTCTGGCTCACGACGAGGATGACGCCGTTCGCATAAGGCGTCGTCGCGGCGCAATGGGAGAAAGTGCCGGTCTCGTCATTGCTGAAGGCGCCGCCGATCCAGTTGCCGACATTGACGCTGCCGAACGGTCCTTTCGCATGCGCGATGCCGGCGACGCTCACCTGCAACAGAGACGCAACAACCAATGACTTGAGCCACATACTTCCCCCCGGAACGCTTTGAGACCCATCTTACCCGTGGGAGGATGCGCGGCGCAACCGACAGTTGTCTGCTCGGACCCGAGCCCCTCGCGCCGACTTTCCGGCTTGCCATTACTTTGCAATCCTATATACTTTGCGATACAAAGTGACGGGGCAAGCGACCCCGGAAAACGTGGCGGAGCGAGGTTTTGGCGTTGCCGATGCGCGATCTCGACAAGGCACTGGCTGACATCGTGGCGATCCGCAGCCAGATCGCGGCCGGCACCGCGTTTCGCGGTTATGGCCCGGCCACGATGGCGGCAACCGGCGCCGTCGCGCTGCTCACCGCGAGCCTGCAATTCTGGTTGCTTGGCGATCCCACCAGCGAGCCGATCGGCTTCTTCTTCGGCTGGCTCATTGCCGCCGTGCTGTCCGGCCTGATGATCGGGATCGAGATGCGCGCGCGCTCGCGCCGTCATCATTCCGGCCTTGCCGACGCCATGATCCACCAGGCCGTCGAGCAATTCCTGCCCGCGGGCGTTGCCGGCGTGCTGCTTGCGGTGGTGATGTGGAAGTTCGCGAGCGAGACGCTGTGGCTGTTGCCCGGGCTCTGGCAGATCCTGGTGTCGCTCGGCATCTTCGCCTCGGTCCGTTCGCTGCCGCGCACCGTCGCGCTCGCCGGAGCCTGGTACTTCGTGTCCGGTTTCGCGGTCGTCGTGCTCGCGAGCCGCACCCATACGCTGTCGCCATGGACCATGGGTCTGCCCTTCGTGATCGGGCAGTCGGTGATGGCTGGCATTCTGTTTTTCGCGTCCGGAGACAACGATGTCGAAGATTGAGAGCGCACCCTTCTCCTATGAAGGGCTCGACCGCGTGATCCACGAGAAGGCGAGGCTTGGGCTCCTGACCTCGCTGATGGCTCATCCCAAGGGACTGGCGTTTGCCGACCTCAAGCAGCTCTGCGGCCTCACCGACGGCAACCTCAGCCGGCATCTCGCCGTGCTCCAGGAGGCCGGCCTCGTCGAGGTCACCAAGGGCTATGAGGGCAATCGTCCGCACACCACCTGCCGCCTGACCAAGGCCGGTCGCCGTCGCTTCCTCGACTATCTCGCCGTGCTCGAACGGCTGGTGCGCGACGCCGCCAAGGCCGCCGGCCGCGAGGCGCCGCCGCTCGGCCGCCTCGGCATCGTCTCGACCTGATCCTCCCCTTTTTTGACCGGAGACTTTGCAATGCAAAGTGACATCACGTCCCGCAACGAAAAGCTTCATGTCGGCATCATCATGGACGGCAACGGCAGATGGGCCACGCGGCGCGGCCTGTCGCGCGTGCGCGGCCACGAGGCCGGGGTCGAAGCCATCCGCCGCATCGTCGAGGTCGCGCCCAAGCAGGGCATCGGCACGCTGACGCTCTATGCCTTCTCCACCGACAATTGGCGCAGGCCAAAGGCCGAGGTCGCAGCACTGATGACCCTGCTGCGCTTCTATCTTGCCAACGAGGTGCAAAGCCTCGTCAGGAACGGCGTGCGCTTGTCCGTGATCGGCCGCCGCGACCGCCTGCCTGACGGCATCGCCAACGCGATCGCGCGCGCCGAAGAAGCGACCTCCCAGGGTAACACGCTGCATGTGCGCATCGCCGTCGACTATTCCGCGCGCGACGCCATCCTCAACGCGGCGGCGAAGGCGGCGGCGCTGACCAGCCTGACCCGCGAGGCGTTCTCGCAGCTCGTCACCGGCGAGCCGGGCTTGCGCGATGTCGATCTCATCATCCGCACCTCGGGCGAGAAGCGGCTGTCCGACTTCCTGCTCTGGGAAGGCGCCTATGCCGAGCTGCACTTCACCGAGCGGATGTGGCCCGAATTCGATGCGGGCGATCTCACTGAAGCGCTTTCCGCCTTCCATAACCGCGAGCGCCGCTTCGGCGGCCTGCAGGCCATCCTGCCGGACGAGGTGCCGTCGCTCTCCCGTGTGTGACGCACGGCACAGGGAAGCGATCTGTTCGTTTCCGGCCGCATGATTGGCAGCGATGTCCAAGCCGGCAGTGCGCGGTCTCGGTTAGGTGTGCGGTCTCCGCAACCTGCCGAGAGCGTCGCGCATGTCACAGCTGTTTCCGGAGGCCGTCGCCCGGCCGGTTGAACTGGCCGAAGCGAACGGTGTGGTCTGCATCAGGACGGCCAGCGCATCCGATGTGGAGAGCCTGTCGGTCTATTTCACCGGCCTCTCCCCGACATCGCGCAACAAGCGCTTCATGGGCGCGCGTGCCGACCTCACCGTCGTTGCGGCGCAATGTCTGGCAAGGACCGATCGTCCCGATCATTTCACGCTGTTCGCCGAGTTCAGACAGGCGGGGCGGCGGACGATCATCGGCGAAACCCACTATGCCTACGATGCCGCCGCGCGGCACGGCGAGTTTGCCATCTCGGTCGCCGATGCCTTCCAGCGCATGGGCTTCGGCTTGCAGATGCTGAATGCGATGGAGACGCGCGCGATCGATCTCGGCCACGAGATGATCGCCGGCGAGACGGCGCGGACCAATGCCGAGATGCGTGGCCTCGCGAGAAAAGCCGGATTCAGCGATACCGGGCTCGGAGACTGGCAGTCGGTTCATCTCGCCAAGCGCCTCTCGCGCCAGCCGTAGCGGTGTTGATTTGCCGCCTGGCACGGATCGTGCTCTAGTTCTAAGCTGGATATCCCCGGCGATTGGAGCTTTCGCAAGATGCGCGCAGTCCTGGATTATTGCACCGGCGGAACGGAACGGCAGGTCGCAGCCGGCACGCTCATCGTCACCGAGGGCGGCACCAGCGGCCATCTCTATGTGCTGATGCAAGGCAAGCTCGAGGTGCTCAAGGGCGAGATGGTGGTCGCCACCGTCACCGAGCCCGGCGCGATCCTCGGCGAGATGTCCGTGCTGCTGGGCCAGCCGCATACCGCGACGGTGCGGGCCTGCTCCGATGCCGTCATCTATGAGTTCGAGGACGCCGCCTCGTTCCTCAAGCGTGAGCCGGGCATCGCGCTGCTGATCGCCAAAATGCTGGCGCAGCGGCTCAACGTCGCCAACACCTATCTTGCCGACCTCAAGCGGCAATATGCCGGACATGGCACGCATCTGGCCATGGTGGGCGAGGTGCTCCAGAGCATGATCAACCTGCCGCCACTTGAGGTCTCGCCAGGCTCGGATCGGCAATCTGATCCAAGGATGTAAGCCAGTCGGGCGGCGTCTCGATCGGAGCCGCGGGCCGCTTCAGCGGCGCGGCAAGGTCGATCCATTGCGCTTCGCCTGCCGCTAGCCAGAACGCCTTGTCCGCATCGAGATCCAGCACGATGTAGGTCGGGGGACGGCCGGGTTGCAGGCCGGTGTTGAAGACCCAGGTCTGGCCCAGCCGGTCGAACCATGAGCCATTGGCGATGAAGGGCGATTGATGCACATGGCCCGAGATCACCATCGACGGCTGGTACTGCATGATCCACTGCACCAGCTCGACATCGCCGAAGAAGCGCTTGCCGCCCCAGCTCGTCGGTGATTCCGCCGGCGGCGCATGATGGGCCCAGATCCAGCGCGGCGGCCGGACGGCGGCGGCCTCGCGCAACTGCTCGACGAGGCGCTGCTTCACCAGCGGCCCGTCCCACCACGGGCAGACCGTGAACAGGGTGTCGCCGATGGTGACGCTGTCGCCGTCGCAGGCGATGCCGAGGTCGCGCACCTCCGATATCCAGCGCGAGATCTTCTCGCCCTCGGCATTGCGCTCGTCGAGGTCGTGATTGCCGGAGCAGAGGATCACGCGGGTCTTTGCGGCCAGCAGCGTGAGGTATTTTTTCACCACCACGATCTGCGCGCGAAAATCGACCATCGAGCCGATGTCGAGCGCATCGCCGGCGAAGATCAGGAGGTCGAATTGCGGTGCCGCGCTGACCAGCCAGTCGAGCTGCGGCAATGAATAATGCAGGTCGGCGACGACCAGGCAGCGCATTGGAAATCCGTTGGCGAGAGATCAAAAATGTCAGGGAATTCCAAACGACATAAAGCAAGAAGCGGACCAGCCCGGCTGCCCCGGTCGCGTCAATCCAACGAGCGGCAGCATGCTGCGGCGCGTTGCGGAGTGCAAGGGGGGCGGGCAACGCGAAGGCTGGACCGGATCGCTGAATTCTGGTGTCGTGGCCTCTCCTCAACACCCGTGTCCCACATGACCTCGTTCAAGACCATTCGCGCCCGTGCCGAGAAGCGCAAGGGCGGGCCCAGGGCGCTGGAAAAGCTGATGCCCGACAAGCCCGACCTGAAGCGTCTGGCGAAGCTCGGCGACGACCGCATCCTCGCCGAGAAGACGAAGCGGGTGTTTTGCGCGGGCTTTGCCTGGAGCGTGATCGATTCGAAATGGGACGGCTTCGAAGCGGCCTTCCTGCGTTTCCAGCCGGCCAAGCTGAGCTTCCAGCCCGAGGATTATTGGGAAGGCCTGCTGCGGGACGCCCGCATCGTACGTAACGGCGCCAAGATCATGTCGGTGCGCGACAACGCCGCCTTCGTGCAGGAGATCGCCAGGGAGCACGGCAGCTTCGGCAAGTTTCTGGCGAAATGGCCGGCTGCCAACGAGGTCGGCCTGCTCGACCTCCTCACCAAGCGCGGCAGCCGCTTGGGGGGCAATACCGGCCAGATGCTGCTGCGCTTCGTCGGCTGGGATGGTTTCGTCACCTCCAAAGACGTCGTCGCCTGTCTGCGCGATGCCGGCCTCGATATCGCCGAAGAGGTGAAGTCCAAGGGTGACCTCGCGAAAGTGCAGGCGCAATTCAACGCCTGGGCGGAGGAGACCGGTCTGCCCTACACCTATCTGTCACGGATCTGCGCGTTGTCGGTTGGCGAGAACCGCAGCGAGCACTAAGCCACGAAAAACCAGGAGAACAATAATGGCTAAAGCCTATTGGGTTGCCACCTACCGCGCGATCAAGAATCCCGATGCCATGGCGGCCTACGCAAAACTGTCACGTCCGGCCATCGAAGCGGCCGGAGGCCGCGTGCTCGCGCGCGGCATGCCGGCCGCTGCTTTCGAACACGGCCAGATGGAACGCGTCGTCCTCATCGAGTTCGACAGTGTCGCGAGCGCCAGGGCGGCCTATGAGAGCCCGGCCTACAAAGCCGCGCACGATCTGCTCGGCGACGGCGCCGACCGCGACATCCGGATCGTCGAAGCCGCCGAATAGCGCCGTCCGGCGCGAGATCGTGCACTTCGTGTGGCGATCTCGTGCCGCGAGCGCGGCAGATGCAACGCGCGATCACGAAATACATTTCATCGGAACATTTGTGCGCAGCACCCGTTCGGGAGTTGAGCCAGGCGAACACGGGCGCAGGGAACGCTCGCTCCGGCTCATCTCAATGAAACCCGATACGACAGCAACGGAGCAGCGCATGAAGCTTACATCCGAACAGGTCAAGCAGACCGTCAACCAGCTCGGTGCCCAGGTGCTGCCCGATGAGCATCCGGCGATGCCCCAGCTCAACAGCATGTTCGGCGAGCACACCTTCTTCGTCGACGAGATGGGACTGAAGGTCCTCGAGCCAACGCCGTCGCCCGGCGTGGATCGCCAGAGCGGCGAGGTCGTCAGTCTCGCCGACTGGAGCGATGCGGATCTGACGCGCCTGATGGCGCATGAGCCCGAGCCGACCGGCGTGATCGTGGTGTTCGAGCATATGAAGCATTGAGCGGTTCAACAGGACCTAACGGTCATCGGTGGCGGGCTGAACAGCCCGCCCCTGTCATGCGTCGATCGTCGATTCAGATGCCCAGGGTCAGCTGTGGCTCCGCATCGTCACCGTCCTGGAGGGAGGACAGCGATACGCCCAGCAGCCTGACGCGCTTGGGTAGCGGCATCTCGATTTCGAGCAGGCCGCAGGCCAGCCGCTCCAGCTCGTCCCGGCCTGCGACCGCGGAGGTGACGGACCTGCTCCGCGTGATGATCTCGAAATCGGCGAACTTGATCTTCAGCGTAACGGTGCGGCCGCGGTTGCCGGTGGTCTCGCAATGGCGCCAGACCTTGTCGACGAGAGGCCTGAGCTCGGCCGCCAGCGCGTCGAAGGCGTCGAGGTCCATCGAGAACGTGGTCTCCGCGCCGATCGACTTGCGGATCCGGTTGGCCCGGACCGGCCGCTCGTCGACGCCGCGCGAGATCCAGTAGTAGTACGCACCCGACTTGCCGAAATTCGCGTTCATGAACTCCAGCGTCTGGTTGCGGATGTCGAGGCCGGTGAACAGGCCGAGCGCATTCATCTTCGCGGCCGTCGCCGGGCCGATGCCGTGAAACTTGCCGACGGGCAGCGTCTCGACGAAGGCCGGCCCCATCTCCGGCGAGATCACGAACTGGCCGTTGGGCTTGCGATGATCGGAGGCGAGCTTTGCGAGAAACTTGTTGTAGGAGATGCCGGCCGAGGCGTTGAGGCCGGTCTCGGCCTTGATCTTCTCGCGGATCCGCAACGCGACGTCCCGCGCCAGCGGGATGCCTTGCAGGTTTTCCGTTACGTCGAGATAGGCTTCGTCCAGCGACAACGGCTCGATGACGGGGGTGTGCTCGGCAAAGATCTCGCGGATTTGCCTCGAGATCGCCTTGTAGACCTCGAAGCGCGGCTTGACGAAGATCAGGTCGGGACATTGCCGCTTCGCCGTGACCGACGGCATCGCCGAGCGGACGCCGAACTTGCGGGCCTCGTAGCTCGCCGCCGCAACGACGCCGCGTTCCGCCGAGCCGCCGACCGCGACCGGCTTGCCGCGCAGTTCTGGATTGTCGCGCTGCTCCACGGACGCATAGAAGGCATCCATGTCGATATGGATGATCTTGCGCACGGGCGCGGCGTCGCCCGTGACCGTGCCGGAATCGCTCATGCAAGGATGATACAATTGTGCAGCGAGATGCGCGAGGTGTTGGATGGTTCAGTTGCTGGTGTTCGTGGCGGGCGTGGTCGGCATCGGCTGGCTGATCGGCGCGACCAATCTTCCCGGGGCGTGGTATGCGAGCCTCGCCAAGCCGGGCTTCGTGCCGCCGAACTGGGCGTTTCCGGTGGCCTGGACGATCCTCTACATCATGATCGCCGTTGCGGGCTGGCGGACCTTCCGCCGCGACCCATCGGGCAAGGCGATGCTGGTCTGGTTCACGCAGCTCGCGCTCAATTTCGCCTGGTCGCCGGTGATGTTCACGCTGCACCAGATCGGAGCCGCGCTCGTCATCCTCGTCGCGCTCTTCATTACGATCGTGGCCTACATCGTTCTCGAGACGTCACGCGACAAACTGACCGCCGCGTTGTTCGTGCCTTACGCGGCGTGGGTCGCATTCGCCGGCACGCTCAATGCGGCGATCTGGCGTTTGAATTGAGGCTTCGAGTTTCGATCGGTTCAAAGCGCAGTCTCAGGCTTGTGAGTGGCAGGTCCACGCGTGCAGCGCCATATGAGTTTGCGGAGGACAGACCATGCAATACAGCTCCGAACTCGTTCAGACGATGCGCCAGGCCCTTGAGACCGTGATGGCAAGCGTACCCGCCCATCAATCGGTGTTCGGGCTGAAAGCCGCCGTCGCCGAATGCATCCTGAACGCCGCCGCGCATGGCCACACGTCATATGACGGACTGGTGATGGTTGCCTCCGACCAGATCCAGACGATCATCTCGATGCTGACGTGAGCGTGGGCTTCGGCTCACCTCCGATTAAGGTCCCAGCACCACCTGAATAACCCCATCGGCATTCCGCAAGACCAGGCGCTGGCCGGCGCGCTCGATGGTGAGTTCACCCGAAAGCAGCTTGGTGATGCCTTTGCTTTGGGACAGCAGGGCATCCACACAATAGCCACCGAGCACTAACCCGAATGACGCGACACTCAATCGTGTCGCACTCAGGGTGTAGCTCGCGATGAGAGATCCGCATCCCGGGGTCCCTTCGACGCGGCCATTCACGAACACGATCCGCGACGTCGCAATTGCCGGTACAAGGTTGGCGCCGTCGTAGTATCGCTCGATGGACCATTCCTGGTTCTCAAGTCCGGTCTCCGTCATGCGTATCGACGGCAGATCAGACGCAGCCGTCGCGCAGTCCGCGCAATGGACGAGCGTCGCAGCGATAACGAGGGGCCAGACCGCCAGCAGGCGTACGAACAGGCCACTCCCGAACGAGCCTAGGGCTCGAGGAAGGACGCCTGCAGCATTTACCTGAGGAAAGTGGCGCACCCGACACGATTCGAACGTGTGACCTTTGCCTTCGGAGGGCAACGCTCTATCCAGCTGAGCTACGGGTGCAGTCGAGGGTTCATTTAGCCGATTGGCGGGGGGCGGGCAACCGCTTCCGGCGCCTTCGGTCAGGCTGATTTGCGGGCCGTTCGGCCAGGAACCAGCGCGATCTCCCTTCCGAGGCCGGCGAATTCGGCGAGCAGGCGCTCAGTGCAGATGACGCGGTTGCGGCCGAGCCGTTTGGCCGCATAGAGGGCCTGGTCGGCCGCGCCCAGCAGCCGGTCGGGGCTGCCGTCGGCCTCGCCGGGAATGTGGCTGGCGACGCCGACGCTGAGGGTGACGTGGTCGCCGGCCCCAACGGCGCCATGGGCGATCCTCAAGGCCATCACCGCGGTGCGGATCTCGTCGGCGACGGCGCAGGCGGCATCGCAATCCATGTCCGGCAGGATCAGCGCGAACTCCTCGCCGCCATAGCGGCTGGCGAGGTCGAGCGGGCGAACCGCATGGCCGCTGACGACGGTGGCGACCGCGCGCAGGCACTCGTCGCCGCTCTGGTGGCCGTGGCGGTCGTTGAACAGCTTGAAATGATCGACGTCGACGAACAGCAGCGCCATCGGCTTCTGCGTGCGCTGGGCGCGCTCCCATTCGCTCATCAGCATCTGGTCGAACGCGCGGCGGTTCGACAGGCCCGTGAGCCCGTCCTTGGTGGCGAGCTCCTTCAGCGCCGTCTCGGCGCGCTTCTGGTCGGTGAGGTCGCGGAGCGTCTCCACCACCGCGATCAGATTCCCGGCCTCGTCATGGATGGGGCCGGCGTCGATGGCGAGATAGAGCTGGCTGCCGAGCTTGGGCATCACGCACCAGTTCTCCGCGGAGAAGCCGAGCCCGTTATGGCCGCGCGCCGCATATTCCGAATAGAACTCCGGCAGCTGCTCGGGACGGTCGAGCGCGACCAGGTCGGCGAGGCAAGGGCGCTTGGTCTCGTAGAAGGCCTGCCAGTGCTTGCCGGTGCCGATCACGTCGGTGGCGGCAACGCCCGTCAGCCGCTCGCAGGCCCTGTTCCAGATCACGACGCGCCGCTTCGGGTCGATCACGAAGGTCGGTACCACCAGATGCTGCATCAGCCGCACGGCGTAGGAGTCCGCGACGTCGACGGCTTTCGCCGGGATCTTGCCTGGCTTCGCCATCAGGCCACCGCCGCCACCGGCACGGGGCCGCCCGCGCCGAACAGCTTGCGCACCTCAGTGGCCGGCTTCGGCGCGCTGAACAGGTAGCCCTGCATCTCCGTGCAGCCGAGGCTGCGCAGCAGCTCGCGCTGTGCCTCGGTCTCGACGCCCTCGGCGACCGTGGTCATGTTGCTGGCGGCGGCGATGTTCACCACCGCCTGCACGATCACGGGCGCGCCGCTCGTCTCGGCGATGTCGGCGACGAAGCAGCGGTCGATCTTGATCTTGTCGAACGGGAAGCGCTTCAGATAGCTCAGCGAGGAATAGCCGGTGCCGAAATCGTCGAGCGCAATGCGCACGCCGATCGCGCGGAGCTGGTGCAGGATCGAGAGCGCCGCCTCGTCGTCGCGGATCAGCACGGCCTCGGTGATCTCGAGCTCGAGCCGGCGCGGATCAAGCCCGGAGGCGGCGAGTGCGCCTGCGATCCGCAGTGCCAGCGTGTCGCATTTGAGCTGCACCGGCGAGACGTTGACCGCGACGCGGATATGCGCCGGCCAGGTCGCGGCCTCGTTGCAGGCGGTGCGCAGCACCCAGTCGCCGAGCTCGTTGATCAGGCCGGTGTCCTCGGCGATCGGAATGAACTCCGCCGGCGACACCATGCCGCGCTCGGGATGGCGCCAGCGCAGCAGCGCTTCGCAGCCGGAGACCTCGCCGGAGCGCAGATCGACCAGCGGCTGATAGTGGATCTCGAAGCCGCCATTGACCAGCGCCTGGCGCAGATCCTGTTCCAGGGTCAGGCGCGCCTTGGCGCTCGCGTCCATCTCGGGCTCGAAGAAGCGGTGGGTACGGCGGCCGGAAGCCTTGGCGCCGTACATCGCGAGGTCGGCATTCTTGATGAGCTGGTCGAGATCGGCCCCGTCCTGCGGCGCCATCGCGATGCCGATGCTGGCGTCGGTGGAAAGCTGGTGGCCGAGACAATGATAGGGCTGGCGGATCGCCTCGTAGATCCGCGTGACGAAGGACAGCACGTCGGCGGGGGACTTGACCCCGGTCTGGATCACCGCGAATTCGTCGCCGCCGAGCCGTGCGATCAGGTCGCCCGATTTGAGGCAGCCGCGCAGGCGGGTCGCGATCGCCTTCAGCAGCTCGTCGCCGACGTGATGGCCGAGCGAATCGTTGATGCCCTTGAACTCGTCGACGTCGATGTAGAGCAGCGCGAATTGCTGACCGTCGGCGACCTTGGCCAGCTCGCGCTCGATCTGCTCGCGGAACAGCGTGCGGTTCGGCAGGTCGGTCAGCGCATCGTAATGCGCCATGTGCGCGATCTTCTCGTGCGCGCGCCGCCGTTCGGTGACGTCCTCGACGACGCTGATGAGGTAGCGCGGCTCGCCCGACTTGTCGGGGATCCCGATCCGGGTCGAGGTGATGTAGCGCAGCCCCTTTGTCTGGCTCTGCCAGGCATGCTCGTCCATGAACAGCCCGTTCGTGGCCTGCAGTGCCCTGCTGTCGTCCTCGTTGACGATCCTCGCGGCGTCCGCCGGGTACATCTCGGCGGGAGTCTTGCCGACGATGTCCTCGCGCGACTGGCCGAACTGCTCCTCGGCGGTCCGGTTGACCAGCAGATATTGCCGCGTCCGGGCGTCCTTCACCGTGATCTGCGAGGGGATGTGATCGATGATCTCGCGCAGGAACATGTAGTTGCGGTCGCGTTCCTGCTCCAGATTGCGCCGCTCGGTGATCTCCTCGATCGTGGCGACCCATCCGCCCTGCGCGAGCGGGGTGTTGATGACCTGGAAGGCGCGGCCGTTGGGCAGCTCGTGGATCCTGGTGGAGACCGTGCCCTCGGCGACGACGCGCATCACGTCGGCGCAGAACGCCTCGACGTCGCCGCCGAACGCGTCGCGCTCCTTGCGATGTTGCATGGCCTGGCGGATGTGGCAGCCGGGCTTGATGACGTCATGGGACAGGCCGAACATGTCGGCGTAGCGGCGGTTGCAGGTGACGATGTAGCCGTTCGCGTCGTACAGGATCAGGCCCTGCGACATGTTGTTGAGGGCGGTGTCGAGCCGCAGGCGCTCCGCCTCGATCCGCTGCTGGGCCTCGCGGTTCTGCCGGTGGATCTGCCGGATGATCAGATAGAGGATCAGCGCGATCACCGTGGCCGAGAGCGCGGCCGTCGTGACCATGAAGCCGGTCTGCTGCCGCCAGTCGGCAAGCGCGGCGGCCGTGGTGTTGGTGGCGACGATGACGAGGGGGAAATGCGACAGCGAGGCCGCCGAACCGAGGCGATCCTCGCCGTCGATCGGCCCCTTGACGCGGAGCGTGTGCCGGCCGCCGTCGCTCAGCATCTTGCGCATGAGCGGCGCGTCCTTGAAATTCCTGCCGATCAGCTCTTCGACATGCGGATAGCGCGCCAGCATCTTGCCTTCGCGGTCGAACAGCGAGATCGCCGTACCCTCGGCCAGTGCGACGGACGCGAAGTAATTCTGGTAGCTGTCCGGATCGATCCGTCGCACCATGACACCGAGGAACGTGCCGTCCGGCATGTTCAGCCGGCGGGCAACCACTGTCGTCCATTTGCCGATCAAATAGCTGCGCACCGATTCCAGCAGCACCGGCTCGGACATCGGGTTCGATTTCATCGTCTGGAAATAGGCCCGGGCCGCGACATTGATCTTGGGCAAGGGCTGCGAGCGCGACCAGTTGATGATCTCGCCGTCGGCGTCGTAGATCACGATGTCGCCGAGATAGGACACGGCGCTGATCTTGCCCCGCAGCATCTGGTTGGCGGCAGGTCCGGACATGCGCTCGCGGAACATCGCGGGCGAGGTGATCTCCGGCAGGTTCATCTGCCCGATCAGATCGGCGGCGACGACGTCGGAGTCTTGAAACTGCTGGTCGAAGTGCCGCGCGATCAGCTGCACCGTGTTTTCGAGCTCGCGCTCGCGGTTGGCCAGCGTACGCTCGCGGAACTCGCCGACGGCCATGGCGGTCACGGCGAAGATGCCGGCGACCAGCAGCACGCCGCAGAGGGTCAGCCACAGCACCGGCCCGCGGCGAATCGCTGCTTCCCAGCCGCCTCTGGCGGCTTGGGATATTCCAGCTGCGATCCTTGCAAAGACCCGGCGCATTCCCCCCTCCCTGGAGGGACATGAATACACCGCACAAATGGCCCAAACCTTAGGAAAACCAGTTACCTAAGCATTAAATCCGGTTGCGCGGTCACCCCCGCGCGCCGCCAGGCGCGAAGCACGCCGCAGTTGTGCCGTGCTATTGGCAATCGCTGCACTGCATCGTTAATTGAAGCTTAATGCGAGGCGCCCTTGCTCTTGTCGCCGCCGCCGCTGCGCAGGCGTCCGACCACGCCGGTCGGAAAGAAGTAGACGCTGGCGATGAAGAGCAGCCCGAGCCACAGCAGCCAGCGGTCGGGATGCAGCAGTCCCGGCAGCAGCGGCAGGCCGGCTTCGCTTGCCGCCTTCGAGGCGACGCCCATCAGCGACTGCAGATAGTTCTGCGCGAGGATGAAAATGGTGGCGCCGATGATCGCGCCATAGATCGTGCCCATGCCGCCGATCACGACCATCAGCAGGATGTCCAGCATGATGGAGAAGCTCAGCGAGGTGTCGGGACCTGCATAGCGCAGCCACAACGCATTCAGGATACCGGCGCCGGCGGCGACCAGCGCGGCGAGGCAATTGGCATAGGTCAGGTGGAATACGGTGCGGAAGCCGAGCGCCTCGGCGCGAAAACGATTTTCGCGGATCGCCTGCAGCACGCGTCCGAACGGCGAGTTCACGACGCGCAGCAGACCGAGGATCATCAGCGCCGAGATGGCGAACACCAGGTAGAAGGTCAGGATGCGGCCGTTGATCTCGAAGCCGAACAGGTTCTTGGAGATCAGCACCGTGCCGGGGCGGAGCAGCTCCGGGAGCTGGAAGCTGCGGCCGTCCTCGCCGCCGGTCAGCCAGGAGAGCTGCGAAGCCAGCACCTGGAAGGCGGAGGCGACCGCGAGCGTGATCATGGCAAAGAAGATCGCGGCGACACGCAGCGAGAACAGGCCGATGGCGAGCGCAAGCAGCGCGGCGAGCGGCAGGCCCGCGACGATGCCGGTTGCGACCGCCGCCCAGTTCGGACCCATCCCGTACAGCGCGATCGCGATGGCGTAGCTGCCGATGCCGTAGAACATGGTGTGCGCGAACGACACCGAGCCGGTATAGCCGAGCAGCAGATCGTAGGAGGCGACCAGCGCGGCGAAGACGCAGATCTTGGCCGCGACGTTCAGCGCCTTGGCGCCCGGAAACAGGAACGGCGTCGCCGCCAGCGCCAGGATGATGACGAGGAGAACAAGCGTGAGGACGCGGCTCTTCGGCGGGTCGCCCGAAAGAATCATCATCGGCTGGTCACCGCATAGAGGCCGCGCGGCCGCCACATCAGAATGGCGACCATCAGCAGGATGTTGGAGACGAGGGCGAGCTTCGGCACCAGGAAGCCGCCGTAATTGGCGACCATGGCGACGAGGATCGCGCCGATGAAGCAGCCGCCGATCGAGCCGAGGCCCCCGATGATGACGACGATGAAGATCAGGACGGTAAGGTCGTCGCTCATGGAGGCGTGGACCTGCTCGCGATAGAGCGCCCACATCACGCCGCCGAGGCCGGCCAGCGCCGAGCCCGTCATGAACACGCCGAGGAACAGGCGGCGGATGCGATAGCCGAGCGCCTCGACCATCTCGCGGTTCTCGACGCCGGCGCGGATCAGGAGGCCGAGCTTGGTGCGGTTGAGCACGAGCTGGATCGCGATGAAGACGGCAAGGCCGATCAGCGTCGCCAGCACGCGGTACTTTGCGACGGCGACGTCGCCGAGGATGAAGGAGCCGCGCAGCGAGGTCGGCAGCGGCATCGGGATGATCTGCGGTCCCCACAGCGCATAGAGCGTCTGCTCGGCGACGATCAGCCCGCCCGTCGTCATCAGGATCTGCTTCAGGTGCTGGCCATAGACCGGCAGGATCAGCACGCGCTCGACGACGAGGCCGAGCGCGCCCGACACCGCCATCGACAGCAGCGCGGCTGGCGCCAGCACGGCAAGGTTCACCCACAGCGAGTCCGCCTGGACGGAGGCCGCGAACGGCGCCAGCACCAGCGTCGCGACATAGGCGCCGACGGCGATGAAGGCGCCGTGGCCGAAATTCAGCACGTCCATCAGGCCGAACACCAGCGTCAGGCCCGAGGCCATGATGAAGATCATCATGCCCATGGCAAGGCTCGCGGCAGTCAACGTCAGCCAGGACGAGGTCGATCCGATCAGCGGGATCATCAGCAGCGCGACCGCGATCGGCAGCAGGATCGGCGCGATATCGCGCTTCGGCTTCGGCAGCGGATCGTTTGCGGCGATTTCAGTCACTGATGCGCCTCCAGGCTCAGGCCAAGCAACCGCTCCTGCAGCGGAACGTCGGAGGCCAAGGCCGCCATCTCGCCGCGGTGGACGATTTTTCCATTGTCCATCACCAGCACGTTGTCGCCGAGCTCGCGGGCGGCAAAGAAGTTCTGCTCGACCAGGAGGATCGTGGCGCCCTTGCGCTTGATCTCCTTCAGGCACTCGATCAGCGCCATCACGATGGCGGGCGCCAGGCCCTTGGTCGGCTCATCGATCAGCAGCAGTTTTCGCGGTTCGACGATCGCGCGAGCAATGGACAGCATCTGCTTCTGTCCGCCCGAGAGGCTTCCCGCGCGCGACAGCCAGAACCGGCGCAGTGCGGGGAAGAAACCAAAAATCCATTCCAGCTGCTTGTCGTCCATCGGCGCGTCGCGGGCGGCGAGGACGAGGTTCTCTTTCACCGTGAGATCGGAGAACACCGCCATGCTCTCCGGCACGTAGCCGACGCCGAGCCGGGCGATGTCGGGCGTGGCGCGGCTTTCGATGCGCTCGCCGGCGAGGCTGATCTCGCCCGACGAGGCCTGCCACAGGCCCATGATGGTGCGCAGTGTCGTGGTCTTGCCGGCCCCGTTGCGGCCGAGCAGCATCGTGACCTGTCCCTGCGGGACCGCGAGGTCGATGCCCTGCAGGATGTGATAGCGGCCGATATGCGTATGCACGCCGGAGAGTTTCAGGAGATCGGTCATGCGGCACTCTTCGGAGCAACGCCGAGATAGGCTTCCTGCACGATCGGCGAGGCGATCACCTCGGCCGGCGGACCGTCGGCGACGAGTTGCCCGTTATGCAGCACGATGATGCGGTCGGCGAGCGAGCGCACCACATCCATCTTGTGCTCGACAAGAAGGATGATCTTGCTCTTGTCCTGCTTGAGCTGCGCGATCAGGTTGAGGACGACAGGGACTTCGTCGATGCTCATGCCGGCGGTCGGCTCGTCGAACATGAAGACCTTTGGCTCCAGCGCAATCATCAGGGCGACCTCGAGCTTGCGCTGGTCGCCATGCGACAGCGCGGTCGCGGCGACGCCGCGGCGATTGCCGAGTGCGACTTGGTCGAGAATGGCGTCGGCGCGCGCGATCAGGTCGCGCCGGACCATCCACGGCCGCAGCATGTCGTAGTGGGTGCCATCAGCGGCCTGTACCGCGAGACGGACGTTCTCTTCGACCGTCAGATTTGGAAACAGATTTGTCAGCTGGAACGCGCGTCCGAGGCCCGCACGGGTCCGCAGCGGCGCGGAGTGCTGGGTGATGTCGGTGCCGTCGAACAGGATGCTGCCGTGTGAAGCGCGCAGCTGGCCCGAGATCAGGTTGAAATAGGTGGTCTTGCCGGCGCCGTTCGGCCCGACGATGGCGGTGAGTTCGCCCGGGCGGAACGTGCAGGTGACGTTGTTGACCGCGACATGGCCGCCGAAGCGGATCGTGAGGTCGCGGGTTTCGAGGGTGAGCGTCATATGGTGTCATGCAAATGATGAGGACGAGGATTTAGTCGCGGGCACGCTGCGCTCCCTCCCCCGCTTGCGGGGGAGGGTGGGGGAGAGGGGTGTGTCCGCCACGGGACAGTCCCCTAGAGGACAAACCCTCTCCCGGCCTCTCCCGCACGCGGGAGAGGTGAAGAACAGCTCAGCGCTTGTTCTTGACGGGAACGTCCATGTCCTCGATCTTCAGCTCGCGCACCGGCTCGAGCACGGCCCAGGCGACGTTCGGATCGACCTTGACCTTGAAGTGATACATGCTCTGCAGCGCCTGATGGTCCTCTTTCCGGAACACCATCTTGCCCTTCGGCGTGTCGAACTCCAGGCCTTCCATCGCGGTGATCAGCTTCTCGGTGTCGGTCGACTTCGCCTTGGTGACGGCGGCGACGACGGACGTTGCAGCGGCAAAGCCGCCCGCGGTGAAGAAGTCCGGCGGCGCGTTGAAGCGCTTCTGGTGCTCGGCGACGAACCAGTCGTTCACCGGGTTCTTCGGGATGTCATAGTAGTAGTAGGTCGCGCCTTCCATGCCGGGCAGGCCCTTGTACGCCGCGAGCGCCGGCAGGATGTTGCCGCCGGTGGAAAGCTCGATGCCGTAACGCTTCGGGTCCATGTCCTGGAGCTTTGCCAGCGGATTGCCGGCGCCGGCCCAGATCACCCAGATCACCTTGCGGCCGGGCTTGTCCTTCAGCGCGTCGAACAGGCGCTGGCCCACCGCGGTGAAGTCGGTGGTCGAGGTCGGGGCATATTCTTCCGCAGCGAGCGTCGCGCCGGTCTTGGCGAGCGCGTCCTTGAACGCGGCGACGCCGTCACGGCCGAAGGCATAGTCCTGCGCCAGCGTCGCAACGGTGACGCCCTGCTTGCCGATCGCGACCGCGTTGGAGATCGCATCCTGCGACGAGTTGCGCGCGGTGCGGAAGATGTAGCGATTCCACTTCTCGCCGGTAATCTGGTCCGCGACGGCGGGCTCGACGATCAGGATCTTCTTGTTCTCTTCGGCGACGGGGAGGATCGCCAGCGCCGCGGCCGACGAGGTCGTGCCGATCGCGATGTCGGCTTTGTCGTCCTGATAGGCTTCCGCGAGCGCAGCCTTCGACAGGTCCGGCTTGCCCTGGTCGTCCTTGGTGATGACGACGATCTTGCGGCCGTCGAGCGTCATGGTGCCCTTGGTGGCGTATTCAAAGCCCATCTGCAGGCCGGTCTCGGTCTGCTTGGCGTAGGCTTCCAGCGGGCCGGTCTTGCCGTAGATCAGCGCGACCTTGAGGTCTTCGGCACGCGCGGAGGTGCTCGCGGCGAGGGCGAGGATGGTTGTTGTTATGATGAATGATCGACGCACGATGGTCCCTCCTGATTCAAAGTTTCTCGGCAACAGCGATTTGCACAACGCTACGAACATTGCAATTGAACCTCCGGCCGAACGAGTCGGCCTTTCGAGCATGCATCATTTTTGGGCTTGCCGCGTGGTGCGCGATACGTCGGCCCCTTCGGCCTGACGCCGATCCGACTGCGCTTCCTCCGCGCTCTCGAAGATATGCGGCGCGACGCCGCGCCTCTCCAGGGCTTCGCCGAGCTTGATGCGCAGGAAGCCCGACGTGGTGTAGCGCGAGACGCCGGAATAGAAGCGGTCGACCAGGCTGCGCACCATGGCCGAATAATCGTCCATCAGTTCCGGCAGGATCGTGAAGTTGTCATAATTGACGATGGCGTAGACCCTGCGGCCGAGCGGCGCCAGCTTTGCCTCGACGATCTCAGCGATGGTATCGATCTCCGCCTTGCTGCGCAGCGGATAGCGCTCCAGATTGACAAAGAACATGCTCTGCTGCTCGTCCAGCGTGAAGCGCTGGTCGAGCGGGATGGTAAGCAGGCGCTCGCGCAGCTCCATCAGTCCGTCGCCGAAGATACGGGCGTCCATCAGCGCGGGATCGCGCGGGATCAGCGGCTTGAAATCCATCATGCGCAGGATGTCGCGCTCGATGTCGATGCCCGGCGCGATCTCCGTGAGCTCGAGCCCGTCGGGCCGGAGCTCGAACACGCAGCGTTCCGTGACATAGAGCGTGCGCTGCCGGCGCGCAGCGGCGAATGGGCCACTGAAGGTGACGTGCTCGACCTTGTCGACGAATTTTCGCGATTTCGCCTCGTCGAGAATGACGAGCTTGCCGTCATTCACCGCGATGCGCTGCCGGCCCGCGCCGAAGGTGCCGACGAAGACGACCTCCTTGGCATTCTGGCTGATGTTGATGAAGCCGCCCGCGCCTGCAAGCTTCGGCCCAAACTTGCTGACATTGAGGTTGCCGGCGCGGTCGACCTGGGCGAGCCCGAGGAAAGCGGCATCGAGGCCGCCGCCGTCGTAGAAGTCGAACTGGTAGGGCTGGTCGATCACCGCCTGGGTGTTGATCGCCGCGCCGAAATCGATGCCGCTCGCCGGGATGCCGCCGATCACCCCCGGCTCTGCCGTCAGCGTGATGAGATCGATGATCCGCTCTTCGTTGGCGACCGAAGCGATTCCCTCGGGCATGCCGATGCCGAGATTGACGACGCTGTTGGCCTTGAGCTCCAGCGCGGCGCGACGGGCGATGATCTTGCGCTCGCTGACCGGCATCACGGGCAGGGAGGCGGCGCGGACGCGGATCTCGCTGCTGAAGGCCGGATTATATTGAGTGCCGAAGGTCTGCCAATGGTTCTCGGGTCTTGCCACCACGACGCAATCGACGAGGATGCCGGGGATCTTGACCTGGCGCGGATTGAGGCTGCCGCTTTCGGCGACGCGCTCGACCTGGGCGATGACGATGCCGCCGGAATTATGCGCCGCCATGGCGATGGCGAGCGCCTCCAGCGTCAGCGCCTCCTTCTCCATGGTGAGATTGCCGTCGGGATCGCCGGTCGTGGCGCGGATGATCCCGACCTGGATCGGGAACGTCCTGTAGAGCAGGCACTCCTCGCCGCGCAGCGTGATCAGCTCGACCATGTCCTCGGTGGTGCGCGCATTCAGCTTGCCGCCGCCGTGCCGGGGATCGACGAAGGTGCCCATGCCGACGCGGGTGACGTGTCCGGGCCGGCGCGCCGCGATGTCGCGGAACAGATGCGTGATCACGCCCTGCGGCAGATTATAGGCCTCGATCTGGTTGGCGATCGCGAGCTGCTGCAGTTTCGGCGCAAGGCCCCAATGTCCGCCGATCACGCGGCGGACCAGGCCCTCATGCGCGAAATGATTGAGGCCGCGGTGCTTGCCGTCGCCCTGGCCCGCCGCATAGACCAGCGTCAAATTACGCGGCTTGCCTTGCGTGTAGGGCGCATCGCCCTCGTTGGAGAGATAGAGCTCCTCCAGCGCGATCGCGATCTCCTCGGCAAAGCCGATGCCGACGAAGCCGCCGGTCGCCACCGTGTCGCCGTCGCGGATCAGCATGACGGCCTCGGCCGCCGAGACGATCTTGCCCTTCTCGGAATTGCGCAAGTAAGGCAGAGCTGGGTGCTGGCTCACGGCGTTCCTCCCGATCCTTGGACCGCATGCCGTTGTTGTCGTCGATCATATCGCGAGGAGCGGCCCTGGAACAGGTTGCTCCTCGCGACAGGGGGCAGCATCTGGACAGTCAGGACTGCACTATCTTGCGTGTTTCGGTGGCGAAATAGACCGACACGATGGTGATGATCGCGAGCGCGATCATGTAGAGCGAGATCGGCCAGGTCGCAGGCGCATAGGCCGTCATCAATCCCGTCGCGATCAGCGGCGACAGCGCGCCGGCGAAGATCGAGGCGAGGTTGTAGCCGAGCGAGACGCCGCTATAGCGCACCTTGGTGCCGAACAGCTCCGACAGGAAGCTCGCCTGCGGCCCGTACATCGCGGCATGGCCGATGGCGAGGCCGAGCACGATCGCGATCCAGGCATATTGCGGGTTCTTGGTCGCCAGCAGCATGAACAGCGGGAACGACATCAGAGCCGAGAACACCGCGCCGAAGATGTAGACCGGCCGCCGTCCGACCTTGTCGGAGAGCGCGCCGAAGGCCGGAATGGTGAAGGTCTCGATCGCGGCGCCGATCAGCACGCCGTTGAGCATGTCCTGCTTGTTCATGCCGAGCGACTGCGTCGCATAGGCGAGCACGAAAGTCGCGTAGATGTAGAAGAAGCCGTTCTCGGCGAAGCGCGCGCCCATCGCGAGCAGGATGTTCTTGGGATACATCCTGATCGCCTCGAGGATCGGCATCTTCACCTCCTGCTTGGTGTCCTTGACCTTCTGGAACTCCGGCGATTCCGCGATGGTGAAGCGGATCCACAGGCCGACCAGCACCAGCGCGATCGAGAACAGGAACGGGATGCGCCAGCCCCACGCAAGGAGCTGCGCGTCGGTCAGCATCGCGGACACCACCGAGAACACCAGTGTGCCGAGCACGAGGCCGAGCGGCGCCCCGAGCTGCGGCCAGCTTCCGTAGAAGCCTTTCTTGTCCGCGGGCGCATGCTCGACTGCCATCAGCACCGCGCCGCCCCATTCGCCGCCGAGGCCGAAGCCCTGGATCAGCCGGCACGTCACCAGCAGGATCGCGGCCCAGATGCCGGCGGTCTCGTAGGTCGGCAGGAAGCCGATCGCCGCGGTCGCCGCGCCCATGATCAGCAGCGTCAGATAGAGCATGGTCTTGCGGCCGATCTTGTCGCCGTAGTGCCCGAACACGACGCCGCCGAGCGGGCGCGCGATGAAGCCGAGCGCGTAGGTCGCGAACGCCAGCAGCGTTCCCATCATGGGGTCGAAAGTTGGAAAGAACAGCTTGTTGAAGATCAGCGCCGCGGCGGTGCCGTAGAGGAAGAAGTCGTACCACTCGATCGCCGTGCCGATCAGGCTCGCGGTGGCGACCGTGACGTGCGAGGGCTGTCTCGTCTGAAGCTGATGGACCGAGATCGCTTCACTCATCTTGCGTCCTCCCTGGTTGCGAATGCGCGTGTGCAGCACGCGTCATTGTGCAAAGCGAAGAGCAAGCTCCGCGCCAGATGCCATAGGTTTGCGCAAAATGCCGGAAAACACAGCAGATTCAGCGAAAACGGCGCGCGCCTACGCGCCAGATTCCGTGTCAGGAATCCGAGACTCCGGACATCCAGAGTCTCGAAACTCAGACGGCGGCCGGTCCCGCGGCGAGGCCGAACTTGGCGAGCTTCTTGTAGAAGGTGGCGCGCGAGATCTGCAGCATCCTGGCGGCCTCGGTGATCTGGCCGTTGCTGGCGGCGAGCGCCTGCTCGAGCGTGTGCTTCTCGAACTCGGCCTCCGCCTCGGCATAGGGCACGACGAGACCGGCCGGCCGCACCAGTGCCGCCGGCCTGATGTCGGTCCCGACGGGGAGGATGCGGACGAAATCGTCGCCGGTCAGGCGTCCGGAATCGCTGAGGATCAGCGCGCGCTCGAGGATGTTGCGGAGCTCGCGGACATTGCCCGGCCAGTCGTAGCGGGCGAGCGCGGCCAGCGCGCTCGGCGTGATCTTGGCCTTGAAATAGTCGCCGGACGCGCTGATGTCGTCGAGCAGCCGGGCGCAGACATCAGGGAGATCGTCCAGGCACTGGCGCAGCGGCGGCAGGTCGACCGAGAGCACGTTGAGGCGATAGTAGAGATCCGGCCGGAATGCGCCGTCGCTGACGCGCTTGCGCAAATCCACATTGGTCGCGGCGATGACGCGGACGTCGACCTTGCTGATCTTGTCCGAGCCGAGCGGCTCGATCTCGCGCTCCTGCAGCACGCGGAGCAGCTTGGCCTGGAGCTGCAGCGGCATCTCGCCGATCTCGTCGAGGAACAGCGTGCCGCCGTCGGCGATGCGGAATTTTCCCTCGCGTCCCCTGCGGTCGGCGCCGGTATAGGCGCCGGGCGCGGTGCCGAAGAATTCGGACTCGATCAAGGTCTCGGGGATCGCGGCGACATTGACGCTGACGAACGGCTTGTCGGCGCGGGAGGAGGCATTGTGGATCGCCTGCGCCAGCATCTCCTTGCCCGTGCCGGTCTCGCCGGTGAGCAGCACGGTGACACTCTGCCGCGCCGCGCGGCCGGCGAGCTCCTTGGCTTGCGCGATCGCGGGCGTGGTGCCGACGAAATCGGCGAAGGTGAAGCGCGCCGCGCGGGCGTTGGACAATTGCCGGCGCGCCAGCCGCAGATCGCTCTCGAGCTGGGTGACGCGGGCGAGCAGCGGCTTCAGGCTTTCGAGGTGGTCGTAGAGCACGAAGCCGATCGCGCCGATCACCTTGCCGCTCTCGTCCTCGATCGGCATGCGCGTCACCACGAGCTGCTCGCCGCCGAGCTCCATGATGTCGAGCAGGATCGGCTCGCCGGTCTCGGCGACCTTCCGCATCAGGCTGTTCGGGATGATCTCCTCGATCGGCCGGCCGATCGCTTCCGCGGTGTGCGTAAGGCCGAGCGAGGCCAGGTATTTCTCGTTGACGTAGACGACGCGCCCGCCGCGATCGATCGCAATCGCGCCCTCGCAGAGGTTCTCCAGCCGTTCGAACAAAGTCTCCATCGCGCGCGCACGGAGATAGGCGGGATCGCTAATGGAGGAAGGGATCGACATGGCATGCCTCGCGGGAAGCCCGCCTGTGTATTACCAAAAGGGCAGCGATTTCAAAGGGGGAATGTGCGCCTCGCTATCAGCCGTCGTCCTGGACAAGCGCAGCGAAGCGGAGCGTAGATCCAGGACCCATTACCCCAGGGCGCAGTTTTGCGAGGACTCGTGGTGACCATCCCGCGCCAAACCCCTCCCTGGGATAATAGGTCCTGGCTTTCGCCAGGACGACACGGAGTTTGTTGCGCGCCTACCTTCGATACCCACTCGCGCGCGAATAGCCCTGGCGGTTCTGCTGCATCGGGCGGCTCGCGACGCCGGGGCGGGATTCGCTGGAAACAGGCGTTGCCAGCTTCAGCTCCTCCAGGAAGATCGGCCGCGAGAAGTAATAGCCCTGCGCGTAGCGGATCTTGGTCGCGGCCTGCAAGTAAGCCAGCTCCTCGTAGGATTCGAGGCCTTCGGCGATCACGGTCATGCCGAGCGCCTCGCTCAGGGATTCGATCGCGCGCAGAATGCCCTGGCTGCGCGGGCGCTTATGGATGTCGGTGATGAAGGAGCGGTCGATCTTGATCTCGTCCGCCGTGATGTCGGCGAGCGCGGAGAGCGAGGAATAGCCGGTGCCGAAATCGTCGATCGAGATGCCGACGCCGAGCTTGCGGAACATCGGCAGGATCTCGGACTGGAAATGATTCTTGGCGACGAAGGCGTCCTCGGTCACCTCGATCATGAAGCGCTGCGGAAAGCCGGTATTGTCCAGCGCCTGCGCGAAGCTGCGCATGAACTCTGGATTGCCGGCCTGCTTGGCGGCGACGTTGATGCTGATGGTCGCTTCCGCGCCGAAGGTATCGTTGATCAGGTCGATCGACTTGACGATCTCGGCGAGCACGAGATGAGTCAGCTCGTCGATCAGCCCGAGCTCGCCGGCGAGGTTGATGAACGAGCCGGGCGCCTGGATCACGCCTTCGTCGTCGCGCAGGCGCACCAGGGCCTCGATGCCCTTCACGGCCTGGGTGCGGATGTCGACCTTGGACTGGAACGCGCAGCAGAAGCGTTTCTCCAGGATGGCGAGCCGCAGCGACTGCTCGATCTTGGTCCGCGCCAGCGCCTCGCGCTCCATGCTGGCATCGAAGAACGCGGCCAGCCCCTTGCCGTTGTTCTTGATGCGGTACATCGCGATGTCGGCGTTCTGCCGCAGCGTCTCGAAGCTGCGGCCGTGGTCGGGATAGAGGCTGATGCCGACCGAGGTCGAGGCGAAGACTTCGGAATGATCGATGAAGAACGGCGCGGTCAGCCGCTCCAGCGTCGATTGCATGAACTCCGCCACTTCCTCCTGGCTCTGGATCGGGGAGAGCAGCAGCAGGAATTCGTCGCCGGAGATGCGCGACAGCATGTCGGAATCGCGCAGGTCCCGCCCGAGCCGCTTCGACAGCTCGACCAGCAGCGCATCGCCCACCGCGTGGCCGTAATAGTCGTTGATGTGCTTGAAATTGTCGACGTCGAGAAAGGCGAGCGCGAAGGGCTCGCCGCCGCGATCGCGCGCCAAAAGGCCGTTGGCGCGATGTTCGATCACGCGGCGCGAGGGCAGGCCGGTCAGCTCGTCGAAATAGGCCGAGCGGAATAGCTGGTCCTCGAAATTCTTCTGCTCGGTGATGTCGGAGGAGGCCGAGATCAGGAGCTCGCGTCCGCCGAGGCTAACCGGACGATGGGTGGTGAGCAGCACCTGCCGCGCGGCGCCCTCGTGCAAGGCTTCCTCGGTGACGACGGCCTGGCCGGCGCTCAGCGCCTGGCGGCAGGCTTCGCGGCGCGGCGCCAGGTCCGGCGAGGGACGGCTGCCGTCCATGCCGAGTTGCGCGGCGGCGGCATCGTTAACCAGCAGAAGCTGTCCTTGCGCGTCCTGCACGGTCAGGCCGGCAGGCAGCATTCTAACGATTTCCTTGAGGAATCCGAGTTCGGCTTCGCTCGCGCCGGAATATTTGTTGTCGTTCATAGAAGTCATGAATCTTGTTGTTTCAGCGCGCCTTTGCAATGCACGCGATCATGCGCAGTTCCCTCTTAAGTTTGGTTAAGGGGTCCGGAGAAATACGGGGGTGTTTTGCGGCGATCCGACGCGCGCAGAAAATCGTCATTAACAGAGGGTCAACGCGGCAAGCGAAACTGCGCAGCGAGTGCGCGTGTGGCTTTCGCTTGTTTCGAGTCGCGTTGCGCGATCAGTTTTGATTGAAGCGATGGGCCGCAAGGTCGGTGCACCTCTCCCGCTTGCGGGAGAGGTCGGCGCGTACCGGGCGATGCGAAGCATCGTCCCGCGCGCCGGGTGAGGGTTCTTTCCTCTAGGGGGTTGTCCCCTAGCGGATGCACCCTCTCCCCAACCCTCCCCCGCAAGCGGGGGAGGGAGCACACCTCCTACGTTGCGACATCTGAACTACCCGCTCTTCGGGATCCGGCACTGCATGATGCAATGGAGCCCGGTCTTCAGGTACGAGATCTCGGTCCTGCCGTCGAAAGCCGAGAGCGCCGACTTCAATAGCTTGGTGCCGAAGCCGGGCTCGGAGACCTTGTCCACGCTCGGCCCCTCGGTTTCGTCCCAGGTGATGGTCAGGCGATCGTCGCTGACGGTCCATGACACCTGCAAGAGCCCGCGCGGTGCGGAGAACGCGCCGTATTTGCCGGCGTTGGTGGCGAGCTCGTGAAACATCAATGACAGCGTGACCGCCAGCTTCGGCGGCAGGAACAGACGGTCGCCATTGAGGGTGAAGCGGACATGGCCGTAGGGCCCGAGCTCGGAGATCAGGAGGTCGCGGATGTCGCAGCCCGCCTTGTCGATCCGCGAGATCAGATCGTCGGTGGTGGCCAGCGACCGCAGCCGCGGATCGATCCGGGCCCAGACCTGCGGCTGGTCGTGCAGCACCTGATGGATCACGGCATGCACGGTCGAGAGCTTGTTCTTCAGCCGGTGCTGCAGCTCGTCGACCAGCAGCTTGCGATAATCTTCCTCCTCGATCAGGCGCTTCGAGATCCGCCGCTGCTCGACGAGGAGCGAGCGATAGTGCTCGACGCCCCAGATGGTGAGCGCGCAGACCGCCCAATAGAGCGCCAGCAGGGCAAATCGCGCGTTATCGGCGACGATATCGCTGAAATTGACGACGACGCCGAGCACGCCGCCGACGATCGCCGTGATGATGCCGATGCGGAAGCCGCCGAACGCGGCCGCAAAGAACACGGCCGGAAAATACGGGGTGAAATAGACGTCGGGCCGGACATGCGCGAGGCCCCAGCGCGCCAGCGTCGCAACCAGCAGGCAGGCAGCCGCAAAGGCGATGCTCAGGCCGAGCGACGGCGGTGCCACGCCCTGCCAGCCCTTGCGAAACTCCTCGATCAATTTCTCCATGAACTGCCCGGTTGCGACGTGCGTTCGCCCTGAATGTTACGCATCTCGGGCGCGCAAGCAAAGCTTGCCTTGTCGGAAGCCGGCAGGAATAGTGGCCGTCGCGGCGCCGGCTGTAACAGCACCGTCATGGATCGGTGTGCGCCGCTTGGCAGCGAAGGGTTCGAAAGCAGGGGCATCAAATGGGCAGGCTTGACGGCAAGGTGGCGGTGATCACGGGTGCGACGAGCGGCATCGGATTGCGGACTGCGGAAGTCTTCGTTGCCGAAGGTGCCAAAATTGTGATCGCCGGGCGGCGCATACCGGAAGGCGAGGCGCTGGCAACGCGGCTGGGGTCCGCCTGCGTCTTCCGCCAGACCGACGTGACGGTCGAAGCCCAGATGCAGGCGCTGATCGCGCTGGCGGCGGAGAAATTCGGCCGCATCGACTGCCTGTTCAACAATGCCGGCGGCCCGGCGCAGACCGGCGGCATCGAGGGCCTCGAGGTCGAGCGCTTCGACGCGGCCATGGCGACCCTGGTGCGCAGCGTCATGCTCGGCATGAAGCACGCCGCGCCCTACATGAAGAAGCAGGGATCCGGCAGCATCATCAACAATGGCAGCATTGCCGGCCGTCTCGCCGGCTTCTCGTCGTCGGTGGTGTACGGCGCGGCCAAGGCCGCGGTGATCCATCTCACCAAATGCGTGGCGATGGAACTCGGCGAGTCCAACATCCGCGTCAACTCGATCTCGCCCGGCGCGATCGCGACCGGCATCTTCGGCAAGGCGCTGGGCCTGTCGACCGAAGCCGCCGAGAAGACGCAGGCGGTGATGCGCGACGTCTACAAGACTGCCCAGCCGATCCCGCGCGCCGGCCTGCCCGACGACATCGCCCACGCCGCGGTGTTCCTGGCCAGCGACGAATCCAGCTTCATCAACGGCCACGACCTCGTCATCGACGGCGCCATGACCAGCGGCCGCAACTGGACCCAGCAGCAGCAGGGCCTGGCCGCCTTGCGCAACGCGTTCGATCAGGGGACGTAGCGGCGGCTCCGGAACAGGTGCCGTAGGGTGGGCAAAGCGAAGCGTGCCCACCAATTGCCTCGTGTGAAAAATCGTGGGCACGGCGCTCCGCGCCTTTGCCCACCCTACGAGACCTTTGATCTCGGTGAGGTCTCGTGCCCCGGACGCAGCGCAGCGCTTCCCCGGCGATGCGAAGCATCGTCCGGTGCAGCGGTGCGCTGCAGAGCCGGGGCCCATCTCTCCGGGAGTATCGTGTCGCAATTCTGGGTCCCGGCTCTGCGCAGCAACGCTCCGCGTTGCAGCGCGTCCGGGACACGCGAGCCGCTAAACCGCCTTCACCATCACCTTGAGCCCATCCCGCGGCTTCGGGATCGGCCACATCTGCCAGTCCGGCTTGTAGCCGGGCGGCAGCGACACCTCGATGTTCTGCAGGAAGTGACGGGCAAAGCATTTCGCCTGCATGTAGGCGAAGTGCAGGCCGAGGCACATATGCGCGCCGCCGCCGAACGGGACCCAGGCGAAGCGGTGACGGTTGCGTTGCGCCTCTTCGGTGAAGCGCAGGGGATCGAAGCGGTCCGGCTCCGGCCAGATGTCCTTCATGTGATGCGTATAGAGCGGATTGACGCCGACGGCGGTGCCGGCGGGAATCGTAAATCCCTTGAAGGTGAAATCGGCATTGCGCGGCGCGGCATCGACGGCACCGGCGGCTTGATCCGCAGTGCCTCCTTGAACGCCATCTCCGACAGCGGCATCTTGGCGAGGTCGTCGAAGGTGGTGGGCGCATCCGGGGCGAGCCCGAGCGCCAGGACCTCGGCGCGCAGCTTGTCCTGCCAGTCCGGATTCGCGGCGAGCTCGCCGATGAAGGAGGTCAGCGACGAGGTCAGCGTGTCGTGCGCGGCCATCATCAGGAAGCTCATATGGTCGATGATGTCCTGCTCGGAGAGCAGCGCGCCGTCCTCATGGGTGGCGCGGCAGAGCTGCGAGAACAAATCGTCGCCGCCGTGATTGCCGCGGCGGAGCGGGATCTGCTCGCGGAAATAGGCGACGATGCGCTTGCGCCCCCTCACGCCCGCGGCCATCTGCGTGCCGGGCAGGGGCTTGCGGATCGGGGCGACGGCGGCCGCGACCATGTCGACGAAGGCGCGGTTGATCTCGTCGACCTCCGGCCCGATATCGGCGCCGAGGAAGGATGCCGCGGCCAGATCGAGCGTGAGCTGCTTCATCGCCGGATAGAGCTGCATCTCGCCGGGCTTCGCCTTCCACTGCGCGACGCGCGCGGAGATGCCGCGATCGAGATCGCTGAGATAGGACTTCATCGGTCCGGACTTGAACGCGACCGACAACGTCTTGCGGTGCAGCCGGTGCTCGTCGAAATCGAGCAGCATCAGTCCGCGTGGAAACAACAGGCCAAGCACCTTGTTCCAGCCATGCGTCGACGAGAACAGCTTTTGCTGGTCGAACGTCACGAGTTCGTTGGCTTCGGGCCCGAGCATCACGACGTTGGTCTCGCCGAACACATGGGTGCGATAGACCGGGCCGTATTTGGCGCCGTTGGCCTCGATATGTCCCTTGGGATCGGCCAGCACCTGAAAGGTCTTGCCGATGACCGGCCAGCCTTCGTCGCCGGGGATGTGCGTCAGCTCGTTACGCCGGGGCGCGGTGAACGGAAGCGCAGGGGCGACATTCTGCATCGACATGACGATTGCTCCGGTAGGCAGACCCGGACAGCATAGCACATCCTGTCACGATGACGCTGCGGCCGTCCCGCGCACAAAATCGTCACACGTCATCGTCGTTCCGGCGAAGGCCGGGACCCATACTCCGAGGAAGTAGTTTGAGGCCGGCTGGCAACGACCAACCTTCGCCAAACACAATTTGGTGGTTATGGGTCCCGGCTTTCGCCGGGACGACAGGTGAGGTCTACCCCTTCGCCGCCTTCTGCAGATCCGGTGCGTTGACGGCGGGAATGGCGACGCGGCCGGGGCCGGTGACCTTCAGCGCCTCGGCGGCCTTCTCGTTCTCCATGATCTTGGCCATCACGGCCTGTCCCGCACGCTCGAAGATCGCGCGGTTCTCGATCACGAACTTTTGCGACCTGCGCAGGCCGTCGATATAGCCGTTGATCTCCGGCACGACGTAGCGCGCCACCATGTCCCAGCTCCGGCGCGTGTTTTCCGGATTGGCCCAGTCGTGCACGAAGCCGATGATGGCGCCGACGCCGCCGGACACCTCCATCACGTTCTTGATGGTTTTGACGAGATCGTCGGGCGTGCCGATGGTGGACGCGGCGCCCTCGACGAAGGCGGTCTTGTCCACGGCTTCATCCGGCGAGGAGAAAGCGGTGAGGCCCGGCCGCTGCAGCGTGCCGACATTATATTCGTTGTGCCAGCGCATCAGCCCGGCGCCGGCCTCGCGGCGGGCCTGCTCGCGGGTCTCGGCGATGTGGAAGGTCAGCAGCACGCGCCAGTCGGCGCGGTTCACCTTGGTGCCGTGCTTCTTCGCGGCATCCTCCGCGAACTGCCATTGCTGCTGCAGCGACATCAGCCCCTGCGTCGTCATCGAGCCCAGCGAGATGATGCCGCAACCGTACTTGCCGGCGAGCGTCATGCCCGACGGCGAGATCTGCGAGGCCACCACGAACGGCATCTCCTCCTGCAGCGGCAGGATCTGCAGCGCGGCGTCGTTCATGGTGAACCAGTCGCTCTTCGCCGTAACGCGCTCGCCGTTGAACAGGCGGCGGATGATGCCGATCGCCTCGTCCTGGCGGTCGCGTTGCGTCATCGGGTCGATGCCGAGCGTGTGCGCGTCCGAGGCCAGCGCGCCGGGACCGGAGCCGAAGATGGCGCGGCCGCCGGTCATGTGGTCGAGCTGCACCATGCGCTGGGCGACGTTGTAGGGATGATGGTAGGGCAGCGAGACGACACCGGTGCCGAGCTTGATCCGCTTGGTGCGCTCGCCGGCCGCGGCCAAAAACATCTCGGGCGAGGCGATCATCTCCCAGCCCGAGGAATGATGCTCGCCGCACCAGAACTCGTCATAGCCGAGCGCGTCGAGCTGCTCCACGAGATCCAGATCGCGCCGGAACTGGAGCATCGGATGCTCCCCGATCGGGTGATGCGGGGCAAGAAAGGCTCCGAACTTCAGGCGCGCCATGGCGTTCTCTCCGGCTGAATTTTCTGTTTGTTGAGGCCGTGAGGCTACGTGCTGAACCCAGCGAACGCAATCGTGCGATGTCCCGCACGACGGAATGCAGGCATGCGTTGAGACGAGGCTGCGGTGCTTCCTCTCCCTCTCCCCGCTTGCGGGGAGAGGGTCGAGGCGAGGGAGACTCTCCGCGGGGATGCAGGCGGTTGGATTTTCGAGCTGCCCCCACGCCGTCATTGCGAGCGCAGCGAAGCAATCCAGAGTCTTTCCGCGGAGGAATTCTGGATTGCTTCGCTGCGCTCGCAATGACGGGTTGAGAGAGCGTCGCCTCAATGGACGTCCGACTCACGGAGAGGGTCCGCTCATCCGGTCTCTCGTCTCCCTCTCCCCGTTCTTACGGGGAGAGGGCGGGGTGAGGGGCCTCTCTCCGCAGATGAGACAGTCGTGAGACCTGTACCCCCCTCACCCGGAATTCAAACTGCGTTTGAATTCCGACCTCTCCCCGCAAGTGGGGAGAGGTAAGAACTACCGCGTCATCCTGTTCCACGCATCGAGCCCGGCGATCTTGTACGCCTCCGCCAGCGTCGGATAGTTGAACGTGTTCTGGATGAAATAGTCGATCGTGCCTTTGAGGTTGAGCACGGCCTGGCCGATATGGATCAGCTCGGTGGCGCCTTCGCCGAGGATGTGCACGCCGAGCAGGCGGCGGGTCTTGGTCGAGAAGATCATCTTCATCATGCCGCTGTTCAGCCCCATGATGTGGCCGCGCGAGGTCTCGCGGAAGCGGGCGATGCCGACCTCGTAGGGAATGCCGCGCGTGCGCACCTCTTCCTCGGTGAGGCCCGCGGTCGAGATCTCCGGCACCGAATAGATGCCGTAGGGAAAGAACTCCGGCGGCGCCATCGGCTCCATGCCAAGCGCATGGCAGGCGGCGACGCGGCCCTGCTCCATCGACGTCGAGGCAAGGCTCGGAAAGCCGATCACGTCGCCGGCGGCGTAGATGTGCGGCACGCTGGTCTGCAGGGTGACAGGGTCGACCGAAATGCGGCCGCGGTGATCGACGACGATGCCGGCGGCCTCGAGGTTGAGACGGTCGGTGGCACCGACGCGGCCCGCCGCGAACAGCAGCATCTCCGTGGTGACGTGCCGTCCGTCGGCCAGGTGCGTCACGATGCTGCCCTGCGCGGTCTTCTCGATCGAATTGACCTTGGCTCCCAGCCGCAGCGCGACATTGCGGTCGCGCAATTCGTGCATGAACTCGTCGATCAATTCCTTGTCGATGAAGTCAAGGAAGGTCGGCCGCGGCTCGATCAATGTCACCGGCACGTCGAGCGCGCTGAAGATGGTGGCATATTCGACGCCGATGACGCCCGCGCCGATCACCGCTAGGCTGCGTGGCAGCTTCGGCAGCTCGATGATCTCGTCGCTGTCGAGCACGGTGGCGCCGTCGAACGGCACATAGTCGGGGCGGAACGGGCGCGTGCCGCAGGCGATCAGGATGAAGGCTGATGACACCACCTTGGTCTCGCCGATGGTGCTGGTGATCTCGATCTCGTGCGGCGAGACGAGGCGCGCTTCGCCATTGGCGGTGCGCACCAGGTTGCGGCTGAACTGATGCTCGAGCACCTCGACCTCGTGATCGAGCGTCTTCTGCAGCCGCGT